>Ga0326597_10014326_pt1 | contig 10393 bp, 8 predicted proteins | sample RVTome_12_FD_203789 | JGI IMG/M metagenome (GOLD analysis project Ga0326597, IMG submission 203789) | Soil microbial communities from uranium-contaminated site in the Upper Colorado River Basin, Wyoming, United States - RVT100D185 | ecosystem: Environmental > Terrestrial > Soil > Contaminated >...
AACGATTCTTGGCATCGAGCAGAAATCTCGACTCCGGAGTTAGGACTCCGGGGAGAAGGGAACCGACTTTCATGACATCCACGAGATCAGGGAATGGAAGGAGCAGGAGCCCGTACGTTATGGCGGTGGCCCTGGCGATCACCATGGGGGCCGCGTACGCAACATGGTGGCCGGCGGAAACCTCCGCACAGAGCACGTCGCTGCTCGCCGGGCGGGTGACGTCCTCCTCGGGCGCGGCCGTGGCGGGAGTGCCGGTGCGCGCTCGCAAGACCAACAGCACCTTCGCCGTGAGCGTCTACACGAACGCCAGCGGCGAGTACTCGTTTCCGGACTGGGCGGACATCTCCGCCGGGTCCTACGCGGTTTCGATCACCCTGCCCGACTTCGTGCATGCGACCAAGGACGGCGTGACGCTAGCGGCGGGAAAAACGGCGAAGGTGGATTTCACGCTGGAGCCCAGGACGCCTACCATCGAGGACGCGACGGCGACCGAGATCATCGCGGCGCTGCCGGGCACGGACGAGCAGAAGCATTTATTCATCCAGTGTGACAACTGCCACACGCTGCAATGGGCGCTGCGCAACCCCAAGACGAAGGAACAGTGGGTGCAGACCATCTCGCGTATGGCGGGAAGGCGAAACGTTGACTCGCACACTCCGGGGACCCGCACGTTTCAACAGAAGCAGTACATCGAGCCGCTGGCGGATTACCTGACTTCGATTCGCGGGCCGGGGTCGTCGAGTGAAATTCCGTTCCAGCTGCGGCCGCGGCCGACGAACCCTGCTTCCACTCGCTTGGTGGTCACCGAGTATGACATCCCCCGTGGCGGCCAGTTCGAGCTCTACATGCTTCGCGGCGACCGGCGCTTCGTGTGGCCCCACGACGTGCTGGTGGACAACGACCCGAAGGGTCCGTATGTCTGGTATACAGATCATTATTCCTACACCATCGGCCGGGTCAACACGAAAACCGGTGAAGCCAAGGAATTCACGTATACGGCCAAGGAGGGGATGGGCCGGGAAGCCGCGCTCGCATCCGTGGCTCCGGGACAAGGCCGCGCGGGCAATCCAGGCGGAAACGGAGGGCACGGGATCGTTTTCGATCGCGAAGGCAGGATCGTCACCGGCATCCGCGGCGGCACCGCGCGGTTTGATCCCAGGACGGAGCAGTTCACGCTCGTGGAGGGCGGCTCCACCGAGTTCGGGCTGGACCCGGTCGACGACGTCTGGCACACGGTGGACGATGAAGGGATTGTCGGGCTCAACCGCACGACCGGCGAACGAAAGCTGTACCCGCTTACCCCCGAAGGCATGGAGTTGGACGAAGCCACGTACGGTAAGGAGACGGATTCGCAGGGCCGTGGGATCTTCAACCTCTGGAAGCTCGGGAAGATGGGAGTGTTCGATCCCAGGACGGGAGAATTCGCGCAGTATCCCACGCCGACGCCCGGGTCCGGACCGCGCCGCGGAGAGATGGACGCGAATGACAACGCCTGGCTCGGCCTCTACTGGGCCGGCCTAGTTGCCCGGTTCAACCCCAATACAGGCGAGGTGCGGGAGTTCCCGCTCATTCCCGATTACAAGGCGTATACCGCGCCCTTTCCTTCACCCTACTCGGCCTCCGTCGATGACAAGCACCAGCTCGTCTGGGCGAACGACTTCAACAGCCGCCGGATTTTCAGCATCGATATGAAAACCGGCAACCCGACGGAGTACTTCATGCCGTATCCCTACGAGATGCGCGACTTGGCGACCGACGAAGACGCCGAGCGGCCCACCGTGTGGATCCCGTCCTATCGCCCGCCGTCGCAGATGGTGCGCGTGCAGTTGCGGTAAGCAAACAACCTGTCCAGTTCACCAACGCCGGGGAGGAGTCATCCTTCCCGGCGCGGTCATTTGCGGGCAAGCCTTCGGAAGGGTGCAAAGCAATTCAGGCGCGCTCATTCCGGTCATTGCCAGCCACTGCCAACCCGCACCGCCGGAGTCTCCAGACCGGGGATGAATTCGGCCCGATCCATGGCTTCCGTGCGGACTACCTGTCCGCCTGGAACATGTAGATTGAGGAAATGTCCCAGTTGCACGCCCCAGGAAAAAGAATACGGCGAAAACAGCCATCCCTCCCGCCCGTTTGGCGCGGGCGGAAGCACTGGGGGCAGTTCGCCTGCCGGCGGGGCATAGACATCCCCAATCAGCCACAACCGGTTCCCGGACTGCAGAGTGGATTCGATCTCATCCCAGACGGGCTGGAGCGGATTCTCTTCCGACATCTTTTCTTTCAGGAGATCGAATCGGTTGATTTCCAGGTCCTCCACCGGAGGGATCGTCATCCACTTCGCCTTTCCCTTGTAATAGTGCTGGAACGTGATTCCCAGCCAATACGGGTTCAGAACAATCAAGTCGCCCTCCGATGCCTGCTCCTCGATTGCGGACGCGATGAGATCCAGGTTGGTCAATCGTGCCGGGACGATTTGCCACGTGATCGGAAGGTTTACTCCCACCAGCACGCACGCCACGGCCAGACGCCCCACCCTTTTGCGGGCCGTGTTGCTTGCCTGTTCGATTCCAATGTCCACCGCCATCGCAAGAATGCCCATCAGCGCAATATAGTGCCAGGTGTTCGGATGCAGGCCTGTGCTCTTCAGGAACACCACCAACAGGATTGTGCTCAGAACCATGACCGTCAGGTTGAACAGGCAGAGGTCGGCAGTATCCCTGCTCTTTGGATCGTTTCGCTTGCACACGACGTAATAGCTGCAGATCGCAATACAAACAGCCCCCCCAACAACCCAGGTCCATCCCATGGAGCCATACCGCGAGCTAAAAGAAAAACTGAGCCTGTCCAGTATGTAGGACCAGGAGTAGGGCTCTTGCAAGACAACCAATACCTCACGCGCTTGCGCCATCGTTGCCAGATAGGGAACCAAGGAAACAGCGGAGACCGCTCCGATGCCCAGAACCAGGAGCATTCTCCTCCATTTGCGCATTCGCATACAGACGAGGGACGCCCCGGCGCAAATGGCGAGCAGGAACAAGGCGTTCTGATACAGGCACTGGACGCTTACGATCGACACCACGGCCGCCAGAGCGACGCGGCCTTTCGACGGCGCTGTCACCACTTTCCAGATCAGGCCGAACGCAAGCAAGATGAAGAGTATTCCGAGGCCGTATCCCCGGATCGTAATCCACCACTGCAGCACCGTAGCGTTCAATCCGAATAGGACGAGGGAAAAGATCGGAACGCTGTAACCCAGAGCCTTTCGATGCAACCAAAACACCGACAGGATGCCGAGACCGATCAGCGCGGCCATCATTCGCAGGCTGAGATCGCTGCCTCCGAGCCACGCGGCTCCCGTCCACGCGCGCAAAGCAAGATACGGAAGAACCGGACAGCATTCGTGCGGAAGAGCAGACCACAGCTGTGAGAACGAGGGCATCGCGGCGACACCGAGCGTGGCGACTTCATCCCGCCAAAGGGCGCCCACTCGGATCGCGCGATACACCAGCAGGAAAGCGACGATCCCGGTGAGGGTTCCCGCGAAGCACACTTCGATGGTTCGGATGATCGGGAGAAGGTCTTTTGGCTTACGACCGTCGGGCTCGACGTGGATGGTCTCTTCGTTCACACCTGGGCGCATTCTCCCCACCGGAACCCGCTTTCAGCCTTTCGACAGTCGAAAATATACACCCGTTTGCAGCCAGCCAAACCGGCTTTTTCCCGAGAGCGCGACCGGCCCAAAACCAGCCGCATGGGGGGGCTGCTGACAGTTAGAGGGGAACAGGATTGGATGTCTGAGAGCAGTAGGTGGGACAGACCCTCCGCGGGAGCCCGCCATACAGGAAGGTGTATTTCCAGGTGAGCGCACAAGGAACTGTTCTGGACGGGTGAAGCCCGGAAGAGTTCCTTGTGCCTGACGAAGCTCTAGTACGGGTACCCTTCCAACCGATCCATTCCGGGCTTCCAATCCGGCAGAGGGGCCCAGGCGTCGCGGTTTGGCATCTGTACCTTCGGCAGACTCTCGCGGTCCATGACCGCGTCTTCCTGAATCACGCCGTTCTTGAAAAGCAGAAAAGCGACCAAAGAGTAGACCTCATTGGGGGTGAGGCTTCCCTCTCTGCCGAGGGGCATCCCGCGGTTGATGAAGTCCCATACCGTCGTCGCGTACGGCGAGCGGTACGGCAGGACTCGCCCCAGGTCCCAGGGCTCGACGCCTGGCTTCGGTTCGTTTCGCAACAATACCGGAGCGCGGCCGTCTTTCAATGTCGGCCCGTGGCATGCCGCACACCCTTTCGCCACGAAAAGCTGCGCCCCTTCCTTGGCGGTTCCGCGTCCCGGCGGGAGCTCCTTGCCATCCGGACTGATGGAGATATCCCAGGCGCGGATTTGCTCTTCGCTCGGCGTGCTTCCTATCCCATATGGGCGGGACTGCGCCAGCGCGAAGCCCCCCATCAGCAACACAAACGAGAGAAGCCTAAGCGTACGCATTGTGAACGCTCCCATCGCTCGCGACCTTCCATGTCATGATGGAGTTATTCCGGCCCGGAACCCTGAATTCCGGAGTCAGAGGCACCTTCAGGAACTCGGCGACCTGGGCGCGCGTCGGTTGAATCTTGCCCAGTTCGTCCGTGCAGCGCGAAAGGAGCATGCTCTCGGATCCGTCCCAATTCCAGGGCAAGGCAAACCGGGTATGCGCCATGCGTTGCGGCGTCCCGCGAAGCTCCGCGTCTTTCCAGCTCTTGCCGCCGTCGGTGGACACCTCTACCTTGCGGATGGCGCCCCCACCGGACCAAGCCAAGCCGCTGATCTCGTAAAGTCCCTTTCCGGGCAGTTGCTGCCCCGCGGAAGGGAAGGTGATGACCGATTTCGGTCCGACCATGTAACCCAACGCAGCTTCATCGTGACCCTGTCGAAGATGCCCGTAGTCGTTGTAGGTCATGTAATACTGGTCCACCGCCTTGACTCGCCGCAGCCACTTCACGTTGAAGATTCCTTCGAAGCCGGGAACCAGCAACCGCAGCGGATACCCTTGCTGGGGACGCACCGCCTCGCCGTTCATGCCGTAGCACACCAGGCAGTCTTCCATGGCCTTCGCCAACGGAATGCTCGATGCTCCCTTCACTTCCTCCGCCCCTTCCGCAACGATCCAGGACGCCCCGCTTTTCACGCCGGCTTCTTTGAGCAGCGTCGACAGGAGCACTCCGGTCCATTCGGCGCAACTGGTCATCCCGTGCGAATCCTGAACGGACTTAGCGCTGGCGTTCGGGTTGTTCGCCGCGCACTCGACGAAATGCAGGCGGGTGACGGAAGGAAAGCGCTTCAGATCCGCCAGGGTGAAGGTCAGCGGACGGTCCACCATGCCGTGGACCAGGAGCCGATGCTCCTTGGGATCGATGTCCGGAACGTAGGAGCCGCGGGTGGTCGCCACATAGTGGAGCGCGGACGGTGTGATCACCCCCATCGACTCCTGCAGCGGAGTCGCCACGTGCATGACGAGGCCAAAATCATCGGGCGAAGGCCTTCTGCCGTGCGATACGCGCACCGCGGTCTCGAAACGGGATCGCTGGCCATAGGCGATCTGTTCCTCGCTGCCCTTGATGTACGTTTGAGCTCCTGGTGTCTGGCCGCTCGCGGGCTTTACTGCCCCTAAGGCCAGACCACCGGCCAACGCGGCGCTACCTTTTAGAAATTTTCTCCGATCATTTTGTTTCGAACCCATGAGCCTCTCCTTCGCAGATGAAGTTACGAATCGTCTTTTGAGCTTTCCGCCAATTTAAGACTATACACCAATTTTGTGTCTAACTGAACCCTGTTTTCCTGGGGGGGGGTACAGTCCGAACCACCCTCCCCGGAAGTCATCGAAGGAGCCCTCGAACCCCGCCGGCCGCGATGACAACTTGGGAAGCGAGATCCTTGCAAACCGAACGGATCGCAGGACAAGTCCCCCATCGCGGTCGCGTGGCTCCGGCCCGCAACTCTGTGCCCGTAACCCTGTGATGGAAACCGGTGTATAATCGCTCATCGTTTGGATCAGGACAATCGCAGGCGTCCGGACTATCACGTCAGGAGGAGGCCAATATGACAGGCCATCAGACAGGCCATATGACAGGCCATCAGAAAGGGATGATTGCAGAACTGGTGACCGGCTTCGAGCGGGGTGCGCTCACGCGCCGGGAGTTGATTCAAGGTCTCGCGATGCTGACCGCGGCCGGGGCCGCGGCATCCGCCGCGCCCGCCCAGAACTCCGCCATCCAAGTGGCGAAGATCGACCACGTAAGCATCCAGGTCGCCGACCTGCCCGGGGCCATTGCTTGGTATCAAAAGATGTTCGGGCTGCCGATCGTGAGCGAGAACAAGCCCGAAAAAATCGTGCGCCTCGGCATTGGCAAGACCCTGATTTCGCTGCACGACAAAGCCCCGACCGGGCTGGTGGATCACTTCGCGGTCGCGATCGAAAACTTCGATGAGGCCCGGGTGACGCGGGAATTGGTGGCGCGCGGCGTAACACCGCAGCGGGACATCGATGCGGGGTTCCATATCAAGGACCCGTCGGGAATCGGCGTTCAGATCGTCGAAGTCTGATGGGGCGGCTGGCGGCTGTAAAATCTCGAAAAATTGCGCCGTGCCGCGATATACTGATGGTCGAGTCACCGAGATTGCTTTTCGGAAATCACAGGACCCATGAACTGGAGGCTGCGTATGAGATACATCGTATTGACAGCCGTTAGCGTGCTCGTTATTTCCGCCGGCGCGCTGGCGCAGACGACCGACCCGATTGAAAAGGCTTTGCTCGCCGCCCCGGGCAACTTACGCAAGGATGCGACCGTCATCCGGTGGAAGGCCGACCAAACCTACGATACGCTGAAGCAAGGCACCAGCCGCCTGGTGTGCTACGACCGCACGGGCTTCCCGCTGGAGCGGCCGTGGTCGGTTGAGTGCACCAGCGTCGCCAATCTGCCCCGCGTCGCGCAGAACATGAAGTTCGCGGCCGAGGCCGCGGGCGACGAGAATAAGATGAAGGCGCTGATCGCGGCCGCGGACAAGAACGGAACGCGCGTCAAGGCCGAGATGGGGTCCATCTGGTATAACTTCCGGGGAACCAGCCAGGAGATGGCGACCCGGCACACGACCGTCGCTATGCCGGGCATTTCGGGGAAGGACGTCGGATTGCCGGAGACCCGCGATCAGGGCGGTGCCTGGGTGATGTTTGCGGGCACCTCCGAGGCCCACATTATGGTACCGGGCAGATAACGCGCAGGTAAGAAGTTCCGCCGTTACTGTTATTGTTCCGAATCCCGGTGCTCGCTCCGGCGTTTCCTATGAGGATCGGGGGGCGGTGTGACACGCTGCCCCTCTTGATGCAGTGCATTTGTGGTCCGCGCTATGAAGTATCTCTGTTTGAGCCTGTTTGTAGTTGCTACGCTGCTCGCAGCGCAGGGCAGGCAAACCTTCACCGGCGCCATTACCGATGACGAGTGCTCCCGGGCCAATCATTCCCGCATGCGAATGGGCCCGACGGACGCGCAGTGCGCCATTGCCTGTGTCGAAGTGCACGGCGGCCAGTTTGTTCTCTTTGACGGCAAGGAAGTCTATCAGTTGAGCGACCAGCAGGCGGCGGAACAGTTTGCCGGACAGAAAGTAACCGTCGCCGGCACGCTGGACGCCACGACCAGGACCATCCGGATCGACTCCATCGCTGCCGCAAAGTAAGCCGCGATTGGACTCTTCCCCGCCCAGCTTCCGTTTTTATGAGGGTAGCCACGGCACGATTTTTGTGCCGTGGGTTCGTTCTTCCGCAGCCCAGCGGGCACCCCGCACGTGGATTTCTTCCCGTGTGAGGTTGGAGAGCCGGCAGGGTCTTGCGGCTGTTGAATCTATTCGCCGCTTCGGTCGCGGATGGGGCCCGTATACGGGGTGGCTCCCAGCTCCAGCAATATCTCGGCCAGCTTGGGGTTCTCTTTCGGGCGGCGGAAGCGGTCGTCGTAGCGGCCTTCTCCGCGCGACCGGAACACGAACCCGCCCGGGTCTCCCAGCGCAATCGTGAGCGCCGTCTCCCCGTACTGGTCCTTCGCCTCCAGGTCGGCGCCTTGCGCCACCAGGAACTTCACCATCTCCGGATCGCCCATCAGCGCCGCGCCGTGAAGAGCCGTGCGCTGGCCCCCGCCGACGGCATGGACGTCGCCGCCCAGGTTGAGCGCCATCTGTGCTGCTTCCCGGTACTTCGCCAGCTTCTCCTCGGACCGGCTCACCGGCTCGCGGCCCATTCCCGCGGCCAGCATCAGCGGCGTTGTGCCGTCCGTGGTGGAAAGGAGCGGGTCGGCGCGTCCTTCCACCAGGACTCGCATGGAACCTGTATCGCCCGACGCCGCCGCCAGCAGGAACGGTGTCGCGCCCACGATACTGATCTGCGGCAGATAGTTTCCCTGGTTGTGCGCAAAGAGCGGATCGTTGTAGGGATGGAACTCCTTCTGGATTTTCGCGTTGGGATCGGCCCCGTGCGCCAGCAGGGCCCGGACCAGCTCGGGCATATTGTCGCGGTTCCAGAAACGGTCGGTGGGGCCGGTGCGCCCGGCGACGATGCCGCGCAGCCCTTCCTGGAGCGCCCAGTGGAGCGGAGTAGCTCCGACCGCGTCGGTGGCGTTCGGGTCCGCGCCGTTGTCCAGCAGGAACCGGGCCAGATCTTCATGGCCGCTGGCGGTGGCAATCACCAAGGCCGTGCCGTCTTCCGGCGACGACTCATTCACCTTGGCTCCGGCGGCAAGCAGGACCCGCGCGGAGTCGACATCCCCGACGCGGGCTGCGAACAGTAACGGGGTAAACCCGCCCGCCTGTTCGGGGTAATGGACGTCCTTGCCGTAATATTCGACCTTCAGTTGGTTGAACGTTTCGAGGACGCGGGAACGCGCATTCACGTCCGCGCCGTGGTCAATGAGCGCCTTGGCAACCGCGGCATGCTTCGCTGCGACCGCCCACATCAGCGCCGTCTGTCCCCGGCGCGTCTCCCGGGCTTCCACGTTCACCCCATCCCGTGCAAGCATCGCCTGAACCGCTTCGAGGCTCCCCGCGCGCGAGCACGTCATCAGCGGGGTTTCTCCCGTCAACTGCGCCAGGTTCGCATCGGCCCCGGCCTCCAGGAGTTTCCCGACCATGCGGGCGTTTCCGTTGGTGCAGGCAAGCGAGAGAGGGGTGACGCCGTAGTCGTTGGCGGCGTTCGGGTCCGCGCCGGCGCCCAGCAGCATCTCCGCCGTATCGAGATCGTTCCCGTGGGCCGCCCACGCGAGCGCCGTGGAGCCGTCGGGCAGCGGGGCATTCACGTCGACGCGCTCGGCGAGCAGCGAGCGCACCGCGTCGCGGTCACCCTGCCGCACCGCGTCCACCAGCCGGGCATCGTCCGGCGCGGGGGCTGCGAGGGCCGTGACGGCTGCCAACGCCATGCCGGCGCAGGACAGCAGAGAAACCGCCGTCCGTTGCATCCAAGGCATCCAAGGCTTCCGGGGCATCCAGGATTCTGCTCTGGGCTTCATACGTCTCCCTCCGGGTTCGTCTGGTTTACGGGGGGGCACCGGTGGTCCGAAGCTCGTTCGGACCACCCGGGTGCTTCCGAGGTTAAGGTTAGGTTAGATGGAAAGGTGTTCCAGCTTGCCGGTGGCGTCGCCGTTGTCCTTGTCGAGGTAGCTCTCCGACGGAACCCCCATCATATCGAGAACGGTCAGGTGGAGGTTCGAGAACGGCACACCGTTATAGCGGATGTGGCGGCCTCCTTTGATGGCTCCGCCGCCGCCGCCGGCCACGAGCGTCGGCACGTCGTTGTGCTGGTGCCACATGCCGTCGCTCATGCCGCTGCCGAAGACGATGACGGAATGGTCAAGCAGAGTCCCGTCTCCGTCCGGCGTGGAGCGCAGCTTGTCGAGGAAGTACGTAAACATCTCGACGTGATAGCGGTCGATCTTCGCCACCTGGTCGATCCACTCCTGGTTGCCGGCGTGGTGCGACAACTGGTGGTGCGCGTCGGCGATGCCGAGCTCGCGGTACGGCCGGTCGCTCTGCTCGGGACCCTGCATCAGCGTCGTGACGCGGGTCAGGTCGCCGCGATAGGCAAGCACCTGGAGGTCGTACATCAGCTTGACGTGGTCCGAGTACCTGTCCGGAATGCCGGACGGGCGGTCCATCTCGGGCAGCTCGCGGGAGGACTGCTCCTCGGCCAGCTGGATGCGCCGCTCGATGTCGCGGATCGAGTCGAGATATTCCGTCAGCCGCGTCCGGTCGCTGGGACCGAATTTGGGCATCAGCGCCGCGACTTCCTCGGTCACCGAATCGAGCAGGCTGCGGTTCTTGCGGATTTCGCGCTGCCGGACGGCCGGGTCGGTGCTGTCGCTGCCGCCGAGCAGGCGCTCGAAGA
>Ga0326597_10014327_pt1 | contig 10393 bp, 12 predicted proteins | sample RVTome_12_FD_203789 | JGI IMG/M metagenome (GOLD analysis project Ga0326597, IMG submission 203789) | Soil microbial communities from uranium-contaminated site in the Upper Colorado River Basin, Wyoming, United States - RVT100D185 | ecosystem: Environmental > Terrestrial > Soil > Contaminated >...
AGCTGATCGACACAAAGGCCGCCGTCATCGTCCCATTCATGCACGCGCTGGCCGACGCAGTTCACAGATATCAAACCGACAAGGAGTACGCTCTTAAGGTCATCAGCCGGTACACCCGAAGTCCGATCAACGAGGATCTGGAACTGACCTACAACGTGGAAGGGGCGATCATGGACCGCGGCCTCAACGTTCGCACCGAAGCGATCGAGGCGACGTTGGAAGAAATCCGCAAGGATACGCCCAAGGCGGCGCTGGCCAAGCCCGCGGACTTCGTTGACCTCCGTTTCGTAAACGAGCTTAAGCAATCGGGCTACCTGGAGCAGATTTGGAAATAGCCCAGGCCTCGCGCTTCTCCTCGGGAAAAACGCTCTTGAGCATCGATTGAACGCGTTCGACGGCTTGATCTGTTTGAACGATTGGAACGACTGGAACTGTGCGATTGCGATGAATATTGAACCTGGAACGTTGAACCGCCTTAAGGTTTTGAACGACTGGAACGATTTGAACGCCCCGCGTTTGCCAGCGTCCGCGGTTTCGGAAAGATTGATAAGATTGAAGGGTCTGACCCCGGCGATTAACAAGATGGTCGGGTCGGACCCCGGCGACTGCCTGCCAATGGGTGGCCCCGAACCGGACCTCGAACCCCTCTCAAAGCTACGTCCAACCCCCTCCATTGGCCGCAACCTTGCGCACTTCCGCCGTGGTGCGCGCCAGATGTTTTTGGTGCCCGTACTGCTCCACCCAGGCGCGCGCGATCATAACCTCGTCTTTCTTCGACAATCCGTGCACGCTGGGAGCGTATTCAGACTTGACGAGTTTTCCGATGCATACCGCGATCTGCGCAAACATCAGATCTGCTACCGGAAACGGCAAGCTGCGACGTCGAAAGTTCACGGGGAAACCACCGTGTACCAGATTAACGGTCTTTCCCCATGGCATTGAGTACGCCTCGACATATCCCTGTCTGACTCCTCTCGCACCGTATTTACGTATATCCCCAACCGGTAACTCAATCGTCCTTGAGCTTGCGCTTGCCAAAATCACTCCATCTTTCATATCGCGCAGATCAGGCCAGCTTATCGACCGTGCGCCGGTCGCTCCGATGACAGCGTCCGAACTCTTCAATAGCGGGGCCCTTTTCACAACCGCAAAACCACGTTCAGTCATCGCCATCCGCGCAGTGGGACTCTTATCCCAGGACGCTACAGATAGCCCAAGTCTCGAAAGACTCATATGGATGGACCGGCCAATAACGCCAGAACCCAGGACGCCAACGGTGCAGCCCTCGCGTCGCACGCGTACGCTTTCGATATCCTCGAGCAGTGACCGCGCAACTGCCTGGCCAATGTATGACGCCTCGACGTTCTTCAGTCTCGAATCCGCTATGTGCAGAACAGGATAGCCAAGAGCGCGGACCTTGTGGTAACGCCACAATCCTTGCTTGGTCTCCTCGACAACGCCAACGCAAGTCTCCGGGATCAATCCTGGTGCTAACCGCACGATGTCCGCGCAGTAACCCCCGACTTCGTGAATCACAAGTTGGCGGGCAACGCCACTCGACGAACCGCGAAACTCCCTCAGAGCCTTTCGAATTGTTGCCGGCAAATCGGGAAATCGTGGAACAACGGCGTCGAAGCCGCCCTTAACTAAGCGCTGTAGCACGGTTGGTTTACTAGAATACTCGACGCCAATAACGCGATAAACCTCAAATCCCGCTGCTCTCAAGAGCGTGACAAAATGGGCTGTATCGGCGAGCAGGTGTTGTATCACCAGTACGGACACCTCTGGGCGCGATCTCTGACTCTTCGGCGCGCGAGCGAGAAATCGCGCCGTCACTGGAAGTAATCGAGCTGGCGATCGCAGAGTGCTATTCAAAGATCCGATCCCAGTCGACTGCGGTATTGGGAACACCTTCGATGAGCGCACCATCCACCACGAGACTGCTTCTGAATAGGTGAAACGCTTTCGGCGGCAACAGTTCAAAGTTGCCGTCCACCTCGTAACCCGCCAGAATTACGTAGTATGTCACGTGACGAAGAGCGGCGACTAGTTGCTTAACAAGCGCAGGATCAATCCCGGACACAGAAGTGTTCAGCGAGGTACCCGCAAACATTACGCCTATCTCGAGTACAAACCGACCCTGACGATCCGTTGAAAACACAACGCTCATCGAGCGTCGCTCGGCCGGCGAAGTGATGTACCGCTGAATAACCTTAAACATCCTTTTGGCTGTTGGCCTGTCCGAGTAGGTTAGACAGATACCGGGGATTTCAAGTTTATTGATCTTAATTCCGACGTACCGGAATCGTACAACGCTCTCATTGCGTTCACTATCAGACATGATCCTCTAATTCGACCAGAACAATAAGGGTCCTCGCCCTAACCTCATTACTCGCTAACCACACGGTCTCATCGGATAGACATCTGCACTCACGCCGTACGGGGAAGCACTGTCCGGGCGGGCTGGCTCGCCCACTTTACTTCCTGAGGAGGCTTCAGATGGGCGGCCCCGGACAGATAATGTTTTTCAACATGGCGACGCTGCCGTCGAAAAGGCCGTCATCATTATTTATGACATAATCGTAATACGACCGATACGCCTCTACCAACCTGGCATTTGCCAATCGCTCCTGAATCTGCTCCTCCGTATTGTGCCCACGGTTCCGTAAGCGTTTTTCAATTGTCTGTAACGGAGCGTCAACGAGAATTCTAGTGGCCTCCGGCAACAGTTCGGCCACATGGCGAACATTGCCAAAGTTAATGATCCCGATGGCGTTGTGCCCAGACAGCAGGGGAGTCATCGCCATATCCCAGGTTAGGCCGTAGCTCATCCCGAATTCAAAATCCCGGAACTCAAAGAAGGCACCAGTCAATACTAGATTATGAAACTGAGTTGGTGGCACAAAGATACACTCCGACTCTGATGCATCCGATCGCAGTGCTCGGGTCGTATGGCGCGGAACGCAGTGCATGTCCAGCGACTTGTCTTCCAGAATCGCGTACAGCAATGAGCTCTTGCCTGCGCCGCTGACGCCGTCCAGGAAATACAGACGACCTGAGTAGTCGACAGCTGATAGTGCCTCATGCCACTCGCCGGACGCCTTCTTCATGAGCACGAGGTCGGCATAGGAAAACGGAATCATATCAGGGTAAGTTACGCCTAAAGCTGTTTTGAGTTGATTAGCGGTGTGGTACGCGCGGTCTATGGAGCCGGCCCTCTCAATCTGCACCTCTACCTCTACGAATGTACCCACATTGTCGACTGTATCAAGGTTAACGAGCGCCGAAGCCGTGGCGAGGACGGTGCGGCGTTTACGTACGGTGACCGGCGAGCCGAGGGCAGCCTCAAGTAGCTGCTTGACTATTGAGCAATCATCCCCAAGTCGTGTCTTTAGGTACACACTCTCCTTCGGATTAACAGAGTTCAATCTCTCATAATAAATGATCTCTCGGCCAACGTCGGTCTCACGTATTTTGAGCCTACCGCGCGATGTCATGAAATATGTGTCTACCTGCGTGTGGCTGGCAAGAAAAGTAGCGCCGAGGGAGTTGCATAGCGCCTCAGCGTCTTGAGTTCCGCTGTAGTAGCATTTGAATTCCAGATTGCGAGCCGGCAGCATTACAGAGCGTCCCTTTCTTTGATGTCGCTACGAAATGTCGCGACGGGATCAGAAGTCTTTTTCCGGAACTCCGTCTTCCCAAAATGGAGCATCGTCCCCTCTATCGCCCTAAAGTGGCTGCTGGATGGTCCCTAGCAAAATCAGCATCGTTCCAGAGACTCTCAAAATGGCTAGCCCAATAATCATACCCAAGTCCGCCTTTCTTGAACTCAAACGAGATCGTCTGTTGACTTGGCTTTCCGTAAAGATACGGGCCGGTGTACAAATAGTCGTCCTGTCTATAATAGGATTGGATCATGGCGCTATTGCAGAATTTGAGCTGGACGCCCTCTGGCGATGGACTCATGGACTTGAGTCTTTCAACCCAGTGCACCAAATCCAGAATTGTTTGCGTTATCTGACCTTTGACTCCACCCTCATCCTGTTCCCGTTGAGTGACATATTGTGAATATGGGTCAACGGTTAGGATCCTTACCCGAAGACCTTGACGCACCTTGGCTTCCATAGTCGCGCCTTGTGAATGTCGGAATGCCAGAAAACCGAATCCCATGAGGTCTAATTCCCTTTTGAGATCTGTGAGTGTTAAGTCGGCTCTAGTATTCATAGCGGCGCGCGTTCGAAATATGCCTACGATCCCCCAGTGCTCAATCATATCTTGGATCTCTCTGTAGCGAGTGAGGTACCGTGACGACAAAAACACTACTACCGCGCTCGCTACGATGGATGAACCTACACTGATCAAGATGACGCTGGTGTTCTCATCGTAGGAACGAAAAACCATTCCCGCGATGATTAGAACAGCGCCACTTAAAAACGAGACGAGATTGACTAATTCAGCGTTGAGATCTTCCAGTCGATAGAATCGCCGCATAGATGTCTTCCGCCTGCTAACTACGTACTATCATTACGCATCAGGTCGATAATCTCTTGGGTCTAAAATATTGATTTCATTTAAGCTGGCGGAACTGTTGCTCTCTAACAGATTCTATTGCGATTTCCTACAGGTGCGCAAGGAGAAAGTAAAGTAGTGTCGATTTGATTTCTGACTTGAGAATATCGCGAAACTGAGGTCAGGTCGAGTCCAGGCCTGAATCTGGACCTATTCCCGCGACATGGGCTCGATCTGGGCCTCGGTAGCAGTGGGATACGGGACGTTGTTGACTAGCTGGACAAAGTCTAATAAAGGACAGTCAACAGAGTAGGAAGCGGTAAGCGATGCCACGGCGAGCAAGGCTCGATAGTCCAGGGACGCTCCACCATGTGATGATCCGAGGGATCGAGGGGCGGCGCATCGTTGATGACGAGCAGGATCGAAGCGATTTCGTGCGCCGGTTGGGCGAGCTCGCCGCGGAGAGCGGGACACCGATCTACGCCTGGGCCTTGATGAGCAACCACGCCCATATTCTACTGAGCAGCGGCGGGTTGGGGTTAGCGCCATTCATGCGACGGCTATTGACCGGGTATGCGGTGAATTACAATCTGCGTCACCGCCGCCAGGGTCATCTATTTCAGAATCGTTACAAATCGATTGTCTGTGACGGGGACAGTTATTTCACCGAACTGGTACGCTACATTCATCTCAATCCACTGCGAGTCAAGTTGGTCAGGGACATCAAGGCATTGGAGAAATATCCCTACTGCGGTCATGGAGCGATCTTGGGGAACGTAAGCTACGATTGGCAAGACCGTCACAGCGTCTTGGCCCAATTTGGCGGCAGCGAGGTGCAGGCCAGGGAGGAGTACCACCGATTTGTTGAAGAGGGCATAGCGATCGGGCGGTGCCCCGAGTTGGTCGGGGGAGGTTTGATACGCTCGGCAGGGGGATGGGCCGAAGTCAGATCGCAGCGACAGCGCCGGGAGCCGGATACGTGATACGGGACGTTGTTGACTAGCTGGACAAAGTCTAATATGGGATCGGCAACAGAGTCGGAGGCGGTAAGCGATGCCACGGCGAGCGAGGCTCGATAGTCCAGGGACGCTCCACCATGTGATGATCCGAGGGATCGAGAGGCGGCGTATCGTTGATGACGACCAGGATCGAAGCGATTTCGTGCGCCGATTGGGCGAGCTCGCCGCGACCAGCGGGACACCGATCTACGCCTGGGCTTTGATGAGCAATCACGCCCATATTCTACTCAGCAGCGGCGTGTTGGGATTAGCGCCATTCATGCGACGGTTTTTGACGGGGTACGCGGTGAATTACAACCTGCGTCACCGCCGCCATGGTCATCTATTTCAGAATCGATACAAATCGATCGTCTGTGACGGGGACAGTTATTTCACCGAACTGGTACGCTACATTCATCTCAATCCGCTGAGAGTCAAGTTGGTCAGGGACATCAAGGCATTGGAGAATTATCCATACTGCGGTCATGGAGCGATCTTGGGGAAAGTAAGCTACGACTGGCAAGACCGGCACAGCGTATTAGCCCAATTTGGCGGCAGCGAGGGGCAGGCCAGGGCGGCGTACCACCGATTTGTTGAAGAGGGCATAGCGCTCGGGCGGCGCCCCGAGTTGGTCGGGGGAGGTCTGATACGCTCAGCAGGGGGATGGGCCGAAGTCAGATCGCAGCGACAGCGCCGGGAGCCGCAGCAGTCAGACGAGCGGATATTGGGGAGCGGAGAGTTTGTCGAGCGTGTCCTGACCGAGGCCGAGGCGCGCGTGCAACGCCAACAGGCGGCACGCCGACAAAGCGGACGGGTCGAGCGAGTTATCGCGGAGGCGACGTGGGAAGCTGCCCACGATAAGAGCGGCATTGGTGTGCAAGCTGGTGGAAGATTTTGGCGTCGCAATCGCCGAGGTTGCGCGCCAACTGGGAATATCGACCTCTGGGGTTTCGAAGATATTGACCCGGCGTTTGTCCAGCTAGTCAACAACGTCCCTTAACATGACTTAACATGAAATGGGAAAACAGAAAGGGCGCTGGGTCAGGCACGACAATGATATCGAGGTCCGTCCGTGGATCTGAAACCAGTGGATACTCGGTCACCGAGTTTTCTTGCCCAAGCGGTCAAGGACGTCCTAGGCCGGCCGCGCCTGGTCCGGATTGCGTCGGTACTCCGCAAGGCGTTGCTCGGCAACTTCGAAGTGAGTCCCGGGGACCGGAACCTCGCTTGGATTTTGCGCGATACGATCCCAAAGCGCTTGCAGATAACGGACCTGCTCTACGTTGGAAAGATTGCTAAACCCCGGAGGTTCGGGAATTGCCGTGTATTCCATGGCTGGACCTCGATAGAAATAATACTGCAAACCTTGATCTGACGCCACTCCATAGGTCCTCTTGGCGGCGGGAGGCGACGGGGCCAGGAATTGCTTTCTAAAAATTGAACGGTTGGAACGATTTGAACTGTTTGAACGTCTTGAACGACATCAGCGTCTAGCGCCCGCGGTTCCGGAAAGATTGGTAAGATTGTGATTCTGCTGAAGAAGTCCTATTCCAAGAATCAGGAAAAAATATTTCGCTCACAGAAGCTCTGTAACGCACGATCGGAGCTTGGTTAATGATTTTCTTCATCCTGAATTTCCGTGAATAGGGGGTTTTTCAGCGGAATCTAAGGGTCTGACCTCGGCGATGACCCCGGCGATGTACCCTAACCCAGAGCCAACGTTGATCCCTGCCCACTCAAGCCGATTAAGGTTGACATAAAACAAGCTTATCGGATACGGTCTGCTCAAAATGGCGAATGGAGGCTGTTTTTCTTTGTCCGACTCGCTATCGAGCTGTTGATAGCTGGCTCGCAAGCGGCTGATGGAGCCGGTCTTCAGATATTCGCGTCGGGCTCAAAAAAGCAAATTCCTATCAGTAATGGGGTGTCATCAACCGTATCCAGGGGAGGGACCTCCATGGCAATTCCAGATCTCGGAAGCGTCGCGCTTGCCGTCGGTGCGCTCGGCACCGCGTCCTTCGCGCTGGTGGATGCGACGAAGATAGGGCGCAAAGGCGGCATATCCAATTCCGGCTTCGGTTTTATCGAGGAAGCCGTGCATGAGTTCCTGCCGCCGTCGAACATTGGACCCGGCGAGTCGGACCGGCTGCTAAGCATGCTGCACGGACACTGGATCAACGGATCGGCGCTCGCCGATCAGAAAGCGATCGCAAAGTCGCTGGTCAAGCTGAAGCTGACGCCGGATACGGCCGCGGACTACGCGCGTGCGACCAGCGTGGATCCGCAGGCCCTTACCGAGGTCGCGAGAAACATGGTGACCGGTGAGCCGTTAAGTACGCAGCAGGCCAACGCGCTGGGACGCTTCGATCTGGCGTTGACGGCGCGGCTCGACGAGGCCTATCAGCGGGCCGACCAGAAATACCGCAATTCGGCGAAGCTGCTTGCCTCGATCGTCGCCGTGGTGCTCGCTCTCATCGGCGGCTGGACCGTGGCTTCGGCCGCGGGCAGGGAATTCATGGGGACGGCCGAGATGGCCATTGCCGTACTCTGCGGACTGCTGGCGATCCCGCTCGCGCCGATTTCGAAGGATCTGGCGAGCGCGCTGCAGGCCGGCGTGAAAGTCGCGCAGTCCGTTCGGAAGTAACCGTCATGTATTTCATCGATCTGAGGGCGACGGGCATCGGAGGAATTGCCGCTGAGGAAGCCTCGGTCTATTGGGAAGACGGCTCGATCCGTACGCCGGGGGATTTTGCGAGGGATGTCCAGTCGAAGGACATCGTGCTCGCTACGCACGGCTTCAACGTCAATCGCGAGCATGGCCGCGATTCCCTTACCTACTGGAGCGAGCGCTGCAACCTGCCCTCGGGATACGTGCTCGTCGGCATGCTCTGGCCGGGCGATTCGGCATTCTTTCCCATCCTCGACTATCCGGTGGAGGGGCTGGAAGCAATCAAAAGCGGCAAGGTGCTCGCCGGGTTTCTGAATCAGTACGCCACTGGAGCACAGAGCCTATCGCTGGTTTCGCACAGCCTCGGTGCCCGCATGGTGCTGCAAGCGCTCGACGGACTGGACCAGGGCACGCGCCGTTTGATCCTGATGGCCGGCGCGATCGAGGACGACTGCCTAGTCAACGAATATGCGGGCGCCGCCGGGAAGGCGCAGCAGATCTACGTGATCGCGTCGAAGGAAGACTGGGTGCTGAAGTTCGCGTTCCCGATCGGCAATCCGGTCGGCCAGATCATCATGCACGGCCATCCCTATTTCCGCGCCGCGATCGGCCGCGCGGGCCCGGCAAGCTTCGATGCGCGCACGCGCCTGTGGCAGATCCCGGAGGGCTGGGACTACGGCCACCTGGACTACCTGCCTTCGGACCGGACTGGGCCGCAGCTGCCGCCGCCGCTCGCACGTCCGGGCGACAACGACCCGACGCCGACTCCATCGACCGAAGGCTGGAAGCCTTCGTGGTCCGCCGGCGCGGTGTCGACGCAGGTGGCCTGACAACCGCCGCCGGGAAAAGGCCGCATGGACGTGGGAGCAGCCCGCGCGAGATTGCCCCGAAGTCGTTGTTGTAAAGAACCGCGTCTTACGCGGCGTTTAGTGGCGAGATCCGTTGGATTTTATTCTTGATATTTTTTGCAACGGCCCAAAGATCGACCGCCCGCTGCGCGTTTAACCAAAACTCCGGCGTGTTACCGAATAAACGCGAGAGACGCAGCGCCATTTCCGGAGTCACGGCACGCCGCTCTCGAAGTAATTCGTTGACAGTCTGGCGGGACACGCCAAGTGCCTTCGCGAAACTCGAAACCGACAATCGATAGTCCGGCAAGAAGTCTTCGCGTAGCATTTCGCCCGGATGAGTGGGACGAACCTTCCTTACGGTGTTATTTGGAATACTCATCTAGCACCTCCATCAGTGATAATCCGTCAACTCGACGTCGTAAACGTCGCCGTTCCTGAATTGAAAACAAATTCGCCATTGGTTGTTCACGGATATGGAGTACTGTCCCTCGCGGTCTCGCGATAGCTTGTGAAGCCGATTGCTGGGAGGAACCTGCAAATCATCCAAGCGCGCAGCCAAATCGAGATATTCCAGCCTTCGCATCGCCCGCTTCCAAATGTCTGTTGGAAATCGCTTTGACTTTCCGGTCTTGTACAACTCCTGCGTATCCCGATCCGCGAACGTTTTGATCACAATTTGACTGTAAACTCTCGCGTGACAGTCGTCAACTCGGTAAAAAATGGTTGGTAAAAAATGGTGTCAGGTCCGCTGTTGGCTTTTTATCGTTGACAGCGTCAAATCGATTCCACTATCGTCGGTGCAAGCTATTGGGATTGGAGCAGTGCTCGTTGGTGAGTTCGGCTTGTTTATCGATGAAGGGGAGGATAGAAACCGAGAAAAGGCTGGCGAGTAGGGCACGCAGAGTGGAGAAGTTTCTAAAAAGCCAACAGCAGACTTGATACCTTTTTCTTTCGACTTGACACCGTTTGTGTGTTTGCCTCTCGCGTTTGAGCCTATTTAGGATACGGGATACGGGACGTTGTTGACTACCTGGACAAAGTTTAATAAATAAAGGATCGTCAACAGAGTCGGAGGCGGTAAGCGATGCCACGGCAAGCAAGGCTCGATAGTCCAGGAACGCTCCACCATGTGATGATCCGAGGGATTGAGGGGCGGCGCATCGTTGATGACGACCAGGATCGAAGCGAGTTCGTGCGCCGGTTGGGCGATCTCGCCGCGGCCAGCGGGACACCGATCTACGCCTGGGCCTTGATGAGCAACCACGCCCATATTCTACTCAGCAGCGGCGTGTTGGGATTAGCGCCATTCATGCGACGGCTTTTGACCGGGTACGCGGTAAATTACAACCTGCGTCACCGCCGCCATG
>Ga0326597_10014328_pt1 | contig 10393 bp, 12 predicted proteins | sample RVTome_12_FD_203789 | JGI IMG/M metagenome (GOLD analysis project Ga0326597, IMG submission 203789) | Soil microbial communities from uranium-contaminated site in the Upper Colorado River Basin, Wyoming, United States - RVT100D185 | ecosystem: Environmental > Terrestrial > Soil > Contaminated >...
ACTCGCGATCTCGAGCGGAAGCTCGCGAGTTTCAAAAACTATTACAACCGACAGCGTGTCCATCGTGGGCTTGACGGCGCCATACCCGATGCGGAATCCCCAACTGCAACCGCCCGCCTCGATGACTTTCGCTGGGAACACTGTTGCCGAGGTCTCTATCAGTTGCCGGCGGCAGCTTAAGCATCAATTCGCCACCAACAGGTAAAGGATCGCTTCGGGCTTGAGGCCAAGAAGCTTATCGGTGATACGGCCTACGGTACAGCCGAGTTCCTGGGCTGGATGGTGAACGAGGCCGGCATCGAGCCGCACGTACCGGTCTGGGATCGTGGCGAAGGCAAAGACGGCCACTTCGGCCGATCAGATTTTATCTACGACGAAGAAGCTGACGTTTATACCTGCCCTAACGGCAAAGAGCTCAAGCGCTTCCGGCGCAACTACAAAACGCCGCGCAGCGGCATCACCAGGAGTAACGAGATCAAGTACCGGGCCAGCAAGCGGGACTGTACTGCCTGCCCGATGAAGGAGCGGTGCTGCCCCAACACCGAGATCCGCAAAGTAACCCGCAGCGTGCACGAGTCGGCTCGTGACGTCGCGCGAGCTGTGAGAGAAACGCCAGCCTATCGGCGAACGCGCCGGCAGAGAAAGCAGGTCGAGATGTTGTTCGCTCACATGAAGCGCAACCTGAAAATGGATCGCCTGCGATTACGGGGCTTAAGCGGCGCGAGAGACGAGTTCTTACTCACCGCCACCGCACAAAACCTGAGGCGCATGGCGAGAAGGCTAGGGACAGGTCCGCCTGAAATACGGGAAATGGCAATAGCTTAGGCAAGATCACCGCAATGAACGCAATGAAACACCGCTAAAAAACGAAAAATCCGGCTCCGCCGGATCAGAAAGCTCGCATCGACAAAATCGCGACAACAACGACGGTTTCAGCAACGAGTTTTTCAACAGTATCGGCCACAACCTTACATTCTGTGCCCGCTCTACTGATCACTCTGCTCGCGAGATGGGGCTAAGCGTTTAAGATCCTCAAACCAATTCTCAACGACGATCAGCTCTGTATCGTCGACTTGCGCACCGCCAGCCCTTAGCTGCTTCAGCATCAAAAAGGTCTGGCCATCGGGTGTTACATCAAAGTCTGCAAGCGCGTTTATCGCATAGGGCCCGCGGAAGAGTTCTCTCGGCGGCCCATGGGAAAAAGTCCCCGATGTCTGGACTGTGACAGACATGATGCTTTGCGAGTCTGGGCCAACAAAAAACAGCTCATTCGTATCTTGTGACCATTGAGGTCGCACGCCGCCGTCCATCGATATCTTCCACTGTCTGCCCGTAGCTGTCTCGGGGAACGGACGGACGAACACCTCAGACCGACCAGTTTCGAATGAGGCGTACGCCAGCCAATTGCCATCAGGAGATACTTGCCCATCCGTTTCGTGCGCGTCCGTTACGAGGAGCGGCTCCGGTTGCGAGCCGTCGACCAGCGAGAGCACGTAGAGATCAGCACCATCGGGGCCATCTTGTGAATAGACGAGGAGAGATCCGTCGGGAGAAAACGATCGCGGTCGCTGCCGATACGCGCTCTCTGTGAGACGAACCGGTTCTTGTGTGCTGTCAACCGAAGCTAGATAGATTCCGTTCCCGTCGTGTCCTGAGCCGAACACGAACTCGCCATCAGGTAGCGGCCGCCAAACCGGATCGCTTTCTAGCTCTGGATTGAACGTAATTTGATTGAGTGATTGATCAACTTGATCAAATATGAAGACATCCGCGTTTCCGGTTTCCGTGATAACCAGGGCCAAATGTTCACCATCGGGCGCGAGCTTGAGGTCGTTGTAAATCCGCGGCTCCAACGGAAAGAGCGTCTCTGTTTGATTCCTGGTGACGGAGACAGGCTGCGACAACCCGCCTCTCACTTCAGTGCCGGGCAGATATATCAATGTACCGTCGTTCGAAAACGCGTATGCAGCAGCGCCGATGGTAGGATCTGACTGAATCCCTGCAACTACCGGCACCTCGTTGCCGGTGACCTCGAGCCGTTCGAGATCAAATGGGACCGCTGAAAGCGTACTGCCACGAACAAAAACGATGTGTCCTGTAGGGACGTACCGCGGGCGATATGCGCTGGATAAGAGAGTCTTCGGTGTGCTACTGCCCGCTTCTAGTAGCCCCACCCAACCGTCGCTCGTGGCCCGGCCAATCGGGCGAGCCACAAAGAGAATGCCCTTCTGATCAGGCAACACATCGGGCCACACGTAGCCGAAATTGCCATCCGAATGCAAAAGATCCATCCGATCACCGCCACCGGCGTCGACCGCGAAAATGCTTCTCTCAATGGCAGTATCTTGCGTGGAAAAGACGATTGTGTCGTCTGACTGCCAGGAACCACCCCCGGACCATCGTGCACTGGTTAGTCTCTGAGCCGGCCCTCCGCGGATCGATATCTTCTCTAACTCTAGGTCGTAAACGTCGTCGTAATAGGCAATCCACTCACTATTGGGCGAGAAGAACGGATGGTAGGCGCCTACCGGACCGTCAAGGAGCTGCGAGTTGAGTTGGTCGAGCGGTCGAAGAAAGAGCCGGGGAATGTTGTCGCGAATAATGCTGTACGCAATGTAGTCACCGCCGGGGGATATGGCGATGTGCGCCTCCAAGCCGGTGTTACCGATCTGCTCTGTCGCGCCGAGATTGATGGCAAAGCGCTTGATCTTGGGCATTCCTGCGTTGTTGGACACAGAACTACCCCCGTCCGTCAACACAGGGGTGCGGCTTCGTTCGAAGACGTACTGATCGACTAATAGGAATCCGACCGCGATCAGCACTAGGCTGTGCATCAGATAATTCAAGGACTGGCTGCGCGCAGACCCGTTCGAGCGACCATCAGCAGTTGCCAGCGCTGCCCCAGGATGACCTGGCGTGAGATCGAACGCCCAGGTGAGAACGAGAGCAATCGGAAATCCAATCCCTAGAAGGACTATGACAGCCGTGTCAAACCAGACCGGCAGCCCCAGGGGTTCCTCGACGGTTGCCGCGATCTGAATCAGCAGCCAGGCCACTACGGCATACACCGCAGCAACCTGAAAGACCTTGCGTCGCTTTATCTCCCCCAAGAAGGAGTCCATCGCGGCTCCTCGACCCTTCTTCTATCCTGATTGTACTGATTCTAGGAGCGGTAACATCCCTTAACATGCCCTTAGATCGTGTCTAAATGACACTTTGGTGAATCAGCAACCCAGAGCGGACATTGGGCCTCGGCCGGGCGACCCTTGGGTGAACGACTGCTTTGGAGGCGAGAAGCGGATCCTCAAGCCAGTCCCGGCACCTCCAAAGGCTCGATTTGAGCTGGAAATGGGAAGATTTTCGAGCCAATATCAGTAGAATCGTGAGACGAGAATCGCGAGGAGAGCCGTGTGTCGTTCTTTAGCGAACTCAGGCGCCGGAACGTGTTCAAAGTCGCAGCCGCCTACGCGATTGTTGGATGGCTGCTGGTTCAGATTGCTGACGTCTTTTTCCCCGCCCTGCGGCTGCCTGACTGGACCGTTACGTTCGTAGCTGCGCTGCTGATTCTCGGCTTCCCCGTGGCTCTTCTCCTGTCGTGGGCGTACGAACTGACTCCCGAAGGAGTGAAACGGACTGAATCTGTCCCCGTCTCCGAGAGCATCACGCGTATTACGGGGCGCAAGCTCGACTTCATCATTATTGGCTTTCTAGGTCTAGGCGTCATGTTTCTGACAGTCGACCATTACGTCCTCGAGGAAGCACGCGCGCCTGCCGCGTCTAGTAAGGATGTCGATCAGGCCTCGATCGCCGTCCTCCCTTTCGACAACCGCAGCGCACGTGCGGAGGACCAGTTCTTCGTTGATGGCGTCCACGACGATATTCTGACGCAGCTCGTGCGCATTGGATCGCTCAAGGTCATCTCGCGTACCTCGGTCATGAATTATCGTGATACCGCAAAGAACCTGCGAACGATCGGTGACGAGCTCGGCGTAGCCACCATCGTCGAAGGGGGCGTGCAACGCGCTGGCGACTCCGTTCGAATCAACGTCCAGCTGATCGACGCGGCGACCGATGAGCACCTCTGGGCTCAGACCTACGATCGTGAACTTAATCCACAGAACGTCTTTGCGATCCAGAGTGAAATCGCGACAGCGATCGCCACGGAACTCGAGGCCTCGTTGTCGCCCGAAGACATCGTGCGCCTTTCCACTGTGCCAACACAGAACACTCGGGCCTACGATTTCTACCTGCGCGGCAATGACTACTTCAGTCGGCCAGGTGACCCAGATTTCATGCCGCAGGCTGTCGGGATGTACAGCCAAGCCGTGGCCGAAGATCCTAGCTTCGCACTAGCTTGGGCAGCTCTATCTCGCGCTCATAGCACTATGCATTGGTATGCACTCGATAGAACGCCGCAACGTCTCGAACGTGCGTGGGAAGCAGCACAGCGTGCTTTAGCTGTCGATGAAGATCTACCCGAGGCTCACCTGGCGCTAGGTACGTACTACGATCATGGCTTTCGCGACTACGACAGCGCGCAGCGTGAGTTCTCGATCGTCGAACAAGCGATTCCGGGCGACCCCGAACTGATCGAAGCGACGGCCTATATGCTTCGACGAATGGGAGATTGGACTGGAGCACTCGCGCGCCTTGAGCGCTTATTGGACCGAGATCCGCGCAACCCCGATCTACTGATGCAGCTTGGCATTACGAGTCGAGCCCTCCGGCAATACGATGATGCGGAGGACTATTTTGATCGGGCACTCGAGCTTGCCACTGACAATGCAGCACTTCATATGCAGAAGGCTCTGCTCCCGTGGTTCCGCGATGGCGACGCAAGCCAAATGGCAGCGTTGGCAGCGAACCCGCCCACGCCTCTTGGGGACAGGCGTGCTTATCTTGGCTGGCATGCGGCGATCTACGAGCGCGATTACGCGGCGGCGTTGGGCTATGTCGACCGTATTGAGACCAATGGGATTGGCGGACAGGGTGAGTACTTTCCAAAGCCCCTCTTATACGGTTGGGTTCACAAGCTTCGCGGTCGGAGCGATCTTGCCGAACCAGCATTTCGCCAGGCGATTGAGCAGATGGAGGCGGAGCTTCTCACTAACCGGACGGACCCGCGTATGCATATCGCGCTGGCCCAAGCTCTCGCTGGGCTCGGCAACCACGAGGCTGCCCAGCGCGCTGCGCGGGAAGCGCTTGACCTCATGCCTCGATCTCGCGACGACTTGCTGGGAGCTATATATCAGATCAACGTGATCATGGGAGTATTCGCGCCTCTGAACGACGTCGAAGCCACTGTTGCTGAACTCGATGATCACCTCACGGCAGCCTCCCCTTGGCGAATCGAAGGCCTTCTACCGGATCCGCGGCTGGACCCAGTCCGCGACGATCCCCGCTTTCAGGCTCTGGTGGAGCAATATCGCCAACCGTGAACGTTCATCGAAAGCAGACGTGCTGAGTAGGCGTAGGGGCAGCTGGTGAAGCTTGAAAAATGGGCAAGCATTGCCGAGATCGCTTCGGGTATTGCTGTTGTGATTACCCTGCTGATTCGCTTCGCTGGGGTGCGCGAGAATACCGAGATCACGCGTACGGCGATGTATGCGGATGCTCTTGATCAGTTCAATGCGTTGGAGACGGAGATCTTGTTGGATCCGGATCTGCTGCCAATCTACTACCGCTACTCGCAAGTGTCGCCATGGTTATTCAGGGCGGCCGTCTGGTGGATGACAATTACTAGTGCCGAATGGCGAGTTCTGACCGGATGCAATCGCTAGCAGCCAGTATTCGGGCATCTCGCTGAGGAGATTTGAGCTAGTGGCAAAGCCAAGCTGGGTTTGGAAAGAAACGGCAGAAATAGTCGGTGTCGTAGGTGTAATCGCTTCACTGATATTCGTGGCTTTCGAGATTCGGCAAAACACTAATGCCGTTCAGAGTTCGACGATCCAAGCGCTTTCTGAACAATCGTATGACACGGTACGGCTAACTATAGAGATTCCGGAGGCGAGGGATGCCCTTCGGGCAGCACGGGAAAATAGGCTTAGTGAGGAGCAGCAAGAGCTATTTGACCTAATAATTTCAGCGGCGCTTCGCCTTCATCAGAATCGCTATCTGCAAGCGAGATTGGGTGTTCTTGATGAAACAACATCTCTAGAGATCGGGGTTGGCGGGATTTATCGCATTCCGTATTTTCGAGAGTTCTGGAGCAAGAATGGGAGCGACTACTCGCCGGGCTTTCAGGAATACGTTAACCGCGTAGTGCTTCCGTTGTCTGAGTGATTGCAGCAGCCGAATCCAGGCCTCTACCCGAAAGCCGCCACTGAGACTTAGAGAAGGATGAAGAAGATCGACCTAGGGCAGACGATATCGATTCTCGCGAATATCGGCGTTATCGCGAGCATTGTTTTTCTTGGAATCGAGATTCGAGATGGCAGCATTCAGGCAAGAATTGCCACGACTCAAGAAATCGTTGCGCAACGAACAGAGTGGCGAGAGCTGATTGCCAGTGATGAGTCTCTAGGCGACATCTATCTTCGAGGGCTCAGCGACTTCCATCAACTCTCCCCGATTGAACAAACGCGCTTCGGCGCTCTAATGGAGTCCTTTATGTTCAATATCAGCGTGAACATATCTGCCCGCAACGCGTTGCTTGTAGGCCTGAATCCGAACTTCGAAATGAGATCAGTAGAAGGCGATTTGCTGCGAATGCTAGATCAGCCTGGCTTTCGACAATGGTGGACACAAACTGATCGACGAGGGATACCGGAGAACGTCATTAGGATGACCGAAGAACTCCAAACCGCACGGACTCACCTACCAAGCGCAAGATGAAGAAATTCGATCTCTGCGTATTCCACATGATCCCGGTCGCTGATTCCACGGCATCCCGGTCACCCATTCCATACGATTCCGGTCACTGATTCCACGGGACGCCGGTCACCGATTCCACGCGATCCCGGTGAGTTGGCCGGGGCATTGTAGGGTCAGGCGAATCGATGCAGGACAACCACGGTACCTTGCCCGTTTTTGTGCGGGAGAGACCAGGTGCCGACAACGAGGATGTCCATGCGAAAGATCAGAGAAGTGCTGCGGCTTAAGGCCGCAGGCAGGAGCCAGCGGCAGATCTCGATGAGTGCCGGCATCGGCCAGAGCACGGTCGGCGATTATCTGACTCGAGCCCGGCGGGCGGGGGTCGATGCAGCGAGCGAGTTGGATGACGCGGCGCTGGAACGGGCGCTGTTTCCGCCGCCGCCGGCGCTGCCGGCCGAGTCGCGCGGGCTGCCAGACTTTGCCGCCGTGCACCGGGAACTCAAGAAGAAGAGCGTGACCTTGTTCTTGCTCTGGGAGGAGTACAAGGCGGCGCATCCTGACGGCTTCCAGTACAGCTGGTTCTGTCAGCATTATCGGGCCTTCACCGCGAAGGTCGATCCGGTCATGCGCCAGGCGCATCGGGCAGGCGAGACAACGTTCGTCGACTACGCCGGCCACACGGTTCCGGTCATCGACCGCACGAGCGGCGAGGTCCGCCAGGCGCAAGTATTCGTTGCCGTGCTCGGCGCTTCGAGCTACAGCTTTGCCGAGGCCTGTCCTTACCATTTATTCAGCTTCCAGCATTCAGGCCATTAACTGGACATACTCGTGGTGCAAGCCGCCGATATGCTCGAGCTCTCTCACCGCTCCCTCTTCCGGCGGCTGAATTGCGCGTTCGTCGGGAGAATCCTTATATAAGGAGAGATGCGTGCATGCCCGGTTGTAGTAAGCCTTGAACGTTTCAAGCTTTCGTTCGAGACCTCGGCTCGTCCAGAACGACACATGATCCAGGAGCTCCCGTCGAATCGTGCCGATCACGCGTTCAGCATACGGATTCTGCCACGGTGACTGAGGCAGAGTATGCGGCGGCCTACAAGACGATGCCCGCTATGCTCCAGTGCGCCATGGACCTTGCCGTTCTGACGGGCCTGAGGCCGGGGGATCTCCTTGCTTTGACGCGCTCTAACCTCACGGATGAAGGCATCCAGGTGTCTACGCGGAAGACTGGGCGAGACCTGGTGATTGCGTGGTCAGATGAACTGCGCCGGGTTGTCAAGCGGGCGCTTAGTCTGCCGCCTAAGCTCCGACAGCCTTTGATCTGCGGCCGTCAAGGCAAACCGTATACCGTGGATGGCTTCAGTTCGATTTGGCGTCGCAAGATAAGGAAAGCCTTGGCAGATCCTGAGAATTCACTTCAAGAGTCGTTTCAGTTCCGAGACCTCAGAGCCAAATCGGCCAGCGACGACACAGCAGAAGCGGCCACAGCTCGCCTGGGGCACACCAACGCGGCAATCACTGAAAGGGTCTATAGAAGGAAACCTGCGACCGTCCGGCCATTGCGCTAGCTCGCGGCGCGTCTCTCACCGCGAGTCTCCAAGATAAGTCTCCCCATTCAGCGGATCGATGCACCCAACTCCTCGCTAGGAAATGGGGGGCTCGTGGCAAATAAATATTTGCCAGGGCCTCTTTTATTTGCCAAGTGTCGGGAAAACAACGCGCAACTTATTGATTTTGGTAGCGGGGGTAGGATTCGAACCTACGACCTTCGGGTTATGAGCCCGGCCCACTTTTGAGCCTAAGTCGCTGAATATTCTTCAGATACATCGCGCTGAGTGTGGGAAAAAACTCCAGACAACCCCCAGAAACTCCGCGCCACTGCGCAGGACGCTTCCGAGTTTCCCACACTATTGACGCTTCTGGATCCGCCTCTTTGGCGGAAGCTCGTGGCATCAGGGTGACGCAGTCGTGTACTCCACACACTAGCTATAACAGCTGAAATAGCTATAATAGGCGACGCTGGACACACGACAAGGCCGACACCATGAAGACCGTAGCTGCAACCGAGGCGAAGAACCGGCTCGGCGCGATTCTGGACGATGCACAGAGAGAACCGGTTGTCATCCGACGGCAGAACCGCGATGTCGCGGTTATCCTGTCGGCAGCCGAATACGAGCGGCTGAGGACCGGAAACACCCGCGCCTTTCTCGATCTCCGAAACGAGATTGCGGCCGAGGCCGCGGCCAAGGGACTCACAGATCGACGTCTCGCCGAGCTGCTGAGTGATGATGAAGGGTGAACGCGTCGTCCTGGACACGAACGTTCTGATCAGCGGATCCTTGTCGAGCACGTCGACGCCTGCCTCAGCTTTCGAGAACGCTATCAGCAATGGACAGCTCTTGGCGTCCGAAGCGACTCTTCGTGAGCTAATGGAAAAGCTCCTCTCCGAGAAGTTCGACGAATATGTATCGCGAGAAAGACGCGAGGCGCTGCTCCTGCGCCTTGCGCCGCTCGTCGAGATCGTTGAGATTGTGCAGACGATTCAAGCGTCGCGCGATCCCAAGGACGACAAATTTCTCGAAGTCGCCGTAAACGGACGCGCGGATGTGCTGGTGACCGGCGACAAGGATTTGCTCGAGCTCAACCCATTCCGCGGCGTCGCCATCCTGACGCCCGCTGATTATGTCGCACGCGTGCGGGAAGAAAGCTGAAATTTGGCCGAGCGCCCGCTCGAGCATAGGCCGACGTGCAGGAGTGGCAGCCGGGAACCGATATGGATTCATCGACCTCGCTCCAAGGGTGAAATCGCCTGACGTTCCGCTCATCCGCAAGCGGTAGTCTTTTCGAACATGGGTCTGACGCTGGGGTCATAATTCCAACAGAGGTAGAAGTCTTAGGCATCTGACCCGACTTTGACAGTTCCGGTTGCACGTGTGGCGTGCGAATTCCTACTGCGTAGCACGTTTGTCCGAGAAATCCGAGACTTGCGATTCTAGGCGATGGCAGTACGCTGCGCGACATGCGTGACGTCTCGACCCTCTTGATTCACCTCATCTCGACGCTGTTAGCGCTGGTCAGAAGGAAGTACCGTTTGCTCTTTGCACCGAAGCGCCGCGGGAAGCCTGGCCCGAAAGGCCCTTCACCGGAGCTGATCGCGGCTATCTGCGAGATGAAGCGCGGAAATCCTAGCTTTGGTTATCAGCGAATCGCACAGCAGTTGTCTCTCGTGCTCGACGTGGAGATCGACAAGGATGTCGTCCGGCGTGTCCTTGCCAAGCACTATCGCCCGGATCCCGGTGATCGAGGCCTATCCTGGCTGACCTTTCTTGGGCATACCAAGGACAGCCTCTGTTGTCGCAAACTGGCTCAACCCCGAAGTCGCTCAGCTCCGACCACGATCCGCTATTCGAGTTTCATCGCTGGAAAGCCAATCTCCGAATGCTCGAAATCAGAGTAATCAAGGCCGTGCCTAATGTTCCGCTATCCCATCCGTTCGTGGAGCGACTGATCGGAACGATTCGTCGCGAATTCTTAGATCACGTGCCGTTCTGGACGAGCCGAGATCTCGAGCGAAAACTTGGTG
>Ga0326597_10014329_pt1 | contig 10392 bp, 11 predicted proteins | sample RVTome_12_FD_203789 | JGI IMG/M metagenome (GOLD analysis project Ga0326597, IMG submission 203789) | Soil microbial communities from uranium-contaminated site in the Upper Colorado River Basin, Wyoming, United States - RVT100D185 | ecosystem: Environmental > Terrestrial > Soil > Contaminated >...
AATGGAAATAAAGTGACAGACATTCAGGATTATGTAATAATGGATAAGGACAGGATACTAATATCTTATGGTCCAGAAAACATTGATGAAATAAAAGAACAGTTAATGGAATTGGACTCCCAAGAATTAGTCTATTAGAAAATGAAAATTAGATACAAAATCATAATTATTACAGTAATTGTATTTATTCCAGTATCTATTTTCTTTCCGCAAATTTTTCTGGTATTTCATCTTGATAAATATGAGACAAACGCAACATGTGATGCATTGAATGGTCATTGGGATTGGATTAATGATATTTGTGAATTATATGATAGTGGTTTAAATGATCCTAATTCTGCATGTCTTGATTTAGGGGGAACTTTTAAATGATTACAAAAAGTGGCACGATAACAAGGAGGCATTTTTATTTCGATACAAGGACACTGTCTTTCATTTTGGTGTGTGGATAACATAAAATGAAAACTAGACTATTGATAATAATTGCAATTCTACTTGTACTGTTTCCTTTGATTCCACTAGTTCAACATCAGATTGGTAACCAAGTAATGGCAGATGGCATGACTCTAAGTGGAAGCATTGTTTTGCTGACATCATTTGCTTTTTCTGCGGTATCCTGGTTTTTACTTGCATGGGCATCAAAGAGCATCAAAGTAACAGGAATTCCTTTGGGCATAATTTCAAGTACAGTTTTGATGATTCCGTTTTATGATGTTTTGGGACCAATGACTGCAGTTGTAATTGGAATAATCGCAGGATTTGTCGCATATATGGTTCAAAAATATTTGAGAACTGGTGACAACAAATCTCTGATAATTGCTGTAGGGATTGCTGCAGCAACCTATCTAGTTTTATCTGTGATGCTATTCTTAATCTCTCCTACACCACATATTTGGAATACGGGATACGGTGGTGGTTCAGTAAATTTGGATCCTGATTTGGCACCAAGTTATGCTTTGGATTTTGCCAGTGGATTGTTCTATCACACTATTGTGTCGCGTGTGGGTTTGGTCGTAGGAGTTTCTGCATTATTTCTAGTACCTTTTTTTATTCTAAAACGAAAAAACATCTCAAGCAGACCGTACATGTCTTTAATCTTGGCAGGACTGTTGTTGTATTTCGGAATATCTAATCTTATTTCATCTTTGCATACTTTTGCAATAATATTCTCATCTCAACCCGAACAAGCCATAAGATGGGTTTTTGATTTTTGGTTCATTGGATTGATGGTGCCAATTATTGTGTTATCTATTGCAGGAATCTTATTGTATAGATCTTCAGTCATTAGGGGTTTGATAAAAAATGAAAACTAGGTATGTTGTTTTGATAATAGCAGTAAGTATCACTGCATTCATTTTATGGTCATTAACTGATATGGTCTGCAAGCCTTGCATTATTCCACCAGATTCCTCCAACTATGCATGTCCAAGTGTTTGCAATCTTGAGCCAAGATGGATCTCATGGTTTAGGGATTTTACAAATATGTTCTGAACTATTGTGTCAGTTGTTTAACTATTGTTTCAAAAGATCAATACATCAGAAGCACTTATGAATCTCATATTTCCATTTTTAATGTTTGAAAACCAGTTACAAAATTCTTACAGTTTCTATTGTAGTCATCATTGCATCTGTGATTGTGTTTGCAGTAATTCCTTTGGCTGGAGTAATGTGGTGGTCTTTGTTTGACCCAAGAAACACTGTAATGGATTCTGAACCAACTCAACAAAAATCAGATGAACAACTGTGCTTTATGACATCTATATCTGGTGAGAAAGGAAGTATTGTTTCTATGGAAAGGTGCATTCCATCAAATACGCTTGAAGCAATTGGATGCACCGACCTAATTCTTGACCACATATCACGGTACACAAACCTACTTGATGATGAATTTGACGGGACAGTTTTACGTAACTTTGTAGGATTGCCTGATGGTGTATCTGAGAAAGAGTATGATCTTTGCTTTAACTTCCTGCATGAAAGAAGGACAAAGCCTTTTGAAATCAAAGAATTCGAATCCTTTGCTGTTCTGGGAAAAATCAACCCCGAAAAAGACATTCCTGTGTTCTTTGAGATTCGACTGATGGAACAAGGAATAGAGTGGGAATTAGCTGACAGGAGTTGGACAAATACCGATGAAGGTCTGGTGTATCCTGCAAAAATTTGCTCTCACATAATCAAAGAAAGTGGTGCAGAACTGTACATATACACAATCCTTGAAGATGATTATTCGTTATCAGACATGGTCATGCAAAGAGAAATGCCAAATGACTGTGCAAAGTTTTTCCCCGTGGCAGAGGTTGCAAAAAATGAAGACTAGACTCTTGATAATTATTGGAATTTCATGTGTTATATTTGGATTGATAAATCTATTTTCATATTTTCCAATTTTATCCAGTCCCTCGTTTCTGAATACTCCATTTCCGTTTGAAGAAATTCAGAGTATTGACAAATCTGAAGATGATCAAGGAATTACTATGATTACTGTGAATCATTCTTTTGAATCTGCACTACAGTTGTCTCCTTACTGGTTCGTTTGGTCAATGATATTTTATGCTGGTATCGGTATGACTAGTTTTGCAATTTGGAGAAAAAGAAGATGAAAACAAGGTTTTTTATTATACTCATTGGAATTATTTTAACATCAACTATAGTTGTTCTCTTTTCATATGGCGGAGCAATATTATTTGATGAGCATTATGACATTGAGATAGTTGGATTGGATGATGTCTATACCACAGACGAAGTTTATTCTTTTGATTATCATGTTAGTGGATATGGTGATGCATGTGCAAAAATCACTGTAAATTATCCAGATGAAGATGGAAAAACAATGACTAAAACAAATATGCCTTCATGTGTTGCTGAAAGAAATTTTGTTTCAATTGATATCAGTTCCTTTTCTGGCATCTTGGGAAATGTTACAGTCAAGATGCCTGGAACGTATAGCGTCAGTGTAATGTATGAACCAATAGGAAGTCTTCTTTCTGCAACCAAAACAAAAGAATTTGAAACTGTTCCCTTAAATGACAATTATGAACTGTTTACAAAAGAAAAACGAATTAAAATAGAAGGAGAAATGGCAGAGGAAATCTGCGTCATAATGGGTGGCGGATGTCCTTCATATTATATTGGAAACATTCAGGAGGATGGCTCTGTAATGGTGTACATAACAAGTTCAGATACAGTTAAAGAAAAACAATTCATATTTTTTATTAAAAATAATACTTTGAGTTATGAGATAAAAGAAAATGAAAACTAGATTCTTGATAATTATTGGAATCATTGTAGTTCTTTTTGTTCCTGCAAGTTCTGCTCAAGGATTGCCCGTAATAATGGACTGCAAATACGAATCAGATTTTATAATTTTTACAAACAAGTTAGAGTTTATTCATGATGAAACATTTGTACTTAATGTAAAAACAATTCAAAAATATGATTTTTGCAATACATCGTGATAAAAAATCAATTCTTTACAAAAACATACAAAAATCAATCAAATCTCAATTTACGCACAGGACAAATGCTACAAATCAATCAAAAAGTGACATTTTGCTTGATTTTTTTGCTTGATTTTGTAGTATTTCACGCCTAGAAAATCAAACAAAAGTTACAAAACTACAATTCCCTATATTATGGGCGGTTGTGTCTGTTTATTCCTGTAATATTTTGTCCTTATTATTCCACATAAGACTAAATTAGTTTAATGTAATTGATAACGTGCGCGTCAGGTGATATTTGTCAATATCATTTGTGATTAATTGAAATGATGCAATCAAGTAGAATTATCTTGATTTTCTTGTAACTTCTTTATGTAATCAGGATTTGCAAACTTTTTTGCCTGCTCCTCAAATAGTTTGATAACTGAATCATTCCAATCATCATCTCGTTTTTTCATGTTGTTTTGCAGTGTTTGTATTGTGTTTTCAAGTTCTTCTATCTTTTGAGTATTCTCTTCTAGTTCTGAGATTTTCTTGCTTTGTTTGTCTATTTTTATCTGATTTCTAAAGTCCTCGCCAATTGTTATCTTTGGTTCAAGCTCGATATATTTCTCTAATCTCTCCTCATCACTCAGTCGATAGTATTGTTCCAAGTATCCGCTGTGTCCAATTAATGCATGTGCATATTCCAGTCCGTGAGTGTTTGATGCCTGTGTCTCAAAAAATGCTCTAAAGGAATGCAATGTTATCTTGTGTACTGTTGCATCATCATATTTTACATCAAGTTCTGTCTTTTTTCTCAAATGCCAGAAATTCAGGATTTCATTATCCACTGACTTTCTAATGTCCTTGTTTGCACTGAAAATCAAGTCATCTTGATTCATTTTTTTAATGAGTGGTAACAGGTAATGCTCAGCTTCCTTTGAAATGTATGTCTGGCGTTCGGTGTTCTTTTTTGTTAGTTTTGCAGGGATGGTGATGCATATTCTTTCTTGAGAAAAATCAAAATCGCGCTTTTTTAGCCCCATTGTCTCACCAATTCGCATTCCGGAGCTAATCAATACCGTATAGAGTGCTTTTCTTTTTGGTCTGGAATTGTCAATTATTTTTCTGATTTCTACTAGAGTCAGAGCATGTTTCATGTTTTTTGGATCCTCTGGCAGTATGATATCTCGTCTTAGGTTGTAGTGGTTTATTCGCAACTGGTGATATGCAAAATACTCTACTGCTGTCTGGTAGTATGCAACTGAGGTGCTTGCTTTAGAGTCCTCGTGTTTCCAGTGGAGATACTTTTGAAACAAGTCAACCATTACTGATTCGTGCCTTGATTCTGGCAGTCTCTTGATGTCCTCAATTACCTGCTCTGTAGAGTCCTTGCCAAACTTTGCAAACGAAAACTTGTCAAAGCTGAGCAGTGCTCCCTTGCAAAAATCCACCGTACTAGTAGACTTTGACTTGTTGAACTTGTTTGTGAGAAACCTGTCTCTGTTTCTCTGCACATTCAAATATCCTAACTCGTCAATCTTTTCTCGTTCTATCATTTTATGATGTTATGGGGCGATCAAAGTATAAAAGAAATCCTAACCCTTTAGAAAACTACCTGCTTATCTTTCTAACTCTTTAATTTTTTCTGCTGTGATTTCAGCAGCCTTTCTTCCTGAAAATAGCATTGACCCATATGTTGGACCCATTCTTGCTAATCCATGTGTTTCAGTCACAGACATTCCTGCAGCTACTAGCCCTGGATATACTTCACCAGTTTTGTTAACTACATGTTCTTCTCCTTCGTTTACATACATTGGGTTCATTCCCTTCCATTCCACCAGTCCTCTGTCGACAAGTCGTTTTACTGCAACAGAATCATGTCCTGATGCATCGATAATCATTTTTGCTTCAAGTGCAATTGGATCAACACAGGTAATGTTTCTTGGTAGTGCTGATACTGGCATCCAATTAACAACAATACCACAAACTCTACCATTTTTTAAAACAAGATCATCAAACTTTGTTAGGTTGAGGAATTTTACTCCTGCATCACATGCAGCTGCAATTAATTTTGAAACTGCGTGTGGACCTGGTGTCAGGTATAATCCTTCTGAAACTTTTTTGTATGGTATGCCTAACTCGTCCCAAATTTTTTGGGCTGGTTCTCTAACTGTTACTGGATTCATCATATATCCGCCTAACCAATAACCTCCGCCAAGGTAATTGTTTTGCTCTACAACTAAAACTTTGAAACCCATGTTTGAAAGATCTCGACTTGCAGTTAATCCTGCAGGACCAGCTCCTATAATTATTACATCAGATTCTGCTCTGTCTATTAGAACTGAGTGCCATTCGTTTGCAATTGCACGAGTAATCTCAACTTCCCTAACATCTGTGAATATTTTTGTTGATTTTTCTGCAACAGTAGCTTTTTGCACAAAAATCAAGATTCTTAGAACCAATTAATACTTTACCACTTTTTTGAAATTAGGATAAACTAATTCTGAATTGCTATGGTTGTTTTTAACATGAGGAAAATTCCTGTATGCTATCAACCCCTTTTCTCCTAAACTTCCCTATATCAAAAATTTATATCATAACTCAAAGCACTTTCTGTTGTATTGACTGTATCTGATCTAAAGCAATCATATTCAGATTCACCCAAACCCAAAATTAACTGGGCAAAAATTGAGGAAGCTGAAAACTTTGCTAACACTGTAAAGTTATTCCGCCAAGGCAAATACGATGAAGACAGTTTTAGACGATATAGACTTCAGCATGGGGCGTATGGCACAAGAATGACTAATGACTATGCAATGGTTCGAATTAAATTACCTGCAGGCGAAATCTATCCACATCAAATTGAAAAAATATCTCAATTAAGTGAACAGTTTTCAATAGGTAGCGCCCATTTTTCTACAAGAGAAAATATCCAATTACACTGGGTAATACTAGAAGATGTCTCAGAAATTTTACGGGGACTAGCAGAAGTTGGTCTTACATCTCGTGAGGCATGCGGTAATTCTGTACGAAATGTAATGTGTAGCCCTTTATCCGGTGTTTGTCCTGATGAAGAATTTGATTCAACACCATATGCACTTGCAACTGCAAGATTCTTTTTGAGAAATCCGATGTCTCAAAATCTTCCAAGGAAATTTAAATTCAATTTTACATGTTGTGAAAAACACGGTATGGTAAGAATGGTCGACGTTGGATTAATTCCGCAAACTAGAGATTTAGATGGTTCTATCCAAAAAGGATTCAAAATCTTTCTTGGTGGTGGATTAGGTAACAAATCTTTTGTAGGTCATCAATTAGAAGAGTTTACTCCAGAAGAAGATCTTCTGTATACATCAATTGCAGTATTGCGAATTTTTGATAGACTTGGTGACAGGAAAAACATGGCACGAAATAGAATGCGTTATCTTGTAAATGATATGGGTTGGGAGAAATTCCAAAACTTGGTTCTTAAAGAAAGAGCTATTGTGAGGGCAACTCAATCTGTTGTTACTGCGCTTGAAGTAGATCACACTCCATCAGTAATTAAAAGACCAATCAGAATATCTGATGAAAGTGGAAGTCCTAATCCTGACGGTTACCCTAGATGGTTAAAGACCAATACACTAAAACAAAAACAATCTCCATACTATTCCGTATTCATTACTCTTGAAGCAGGAGATATTACATCCAATCAGCTGTCTGAACTTGCAACTGTAATTCAAGAATTTTCATCAGAGGGTCATGCTCGAGCTGGATTTGTTCAAAATATTGCATTACGTTACGTGCATGAAGATGATTTACCGCGATTGTATTTGAAATTACTTACAGTTGGATTGGCAAAATCTGGTGCATTGACTATGGCAGCACCTATAGGTTGTTCTGGTACAACTTCATGTAATCTTGCTTTGACTAATTCTCATAGATTGGCAAAGGAGATACAGAGAAAGTTCCTTGAACTCAACTTGGATCAAGACGATGATTTACATGATTCATCCATTAAGATTAGCGGATGTCCAAATTCATGTGGTCAGCATGGCATTGCCACCATTGGTTTCTTTGGAGGCGGCGGTAGAGTTGGAAAAGAAATGTTTCCTAACTATCAGATGTCTCTGGGTGGACGTTCTGATGGGCAAACAATGCTTGGTACAACATGTCATAGAATCCCTGCAAAACGAGTAATCCCAGTAATTTTAAAAATTATTGAATTATTCAAACAAAACAAAAAATCAAATGATACTCTTAAAGATTGGATTCATAGAATTGTAAATGGAAAAGAAGATTCTGAAATAAAATCTATTCTAGATATGAGAAAAGCTCTGGACTCGTTTACAATTCCGCCAACTAAAGAAGATGATCCTGACTTTTACAATGATTATGGCAGTGATTCAAGCTATCACACAAAAACTGGAAAAGGTGAATGTGCAGCATGAGCCAAGAAAAAACAATCAAGACAACAACTAATGTCGATTCACTAAGATCTGAAATTCGAGATAAAAGTGTCCGAGTTATTGATGTACGAAGAGAAGAAGATTACAAACAAAGTCATATTCCAACTGCCGTAAATCTTCCATTGGCAAATTTATTATCTGACGATAGTCCAGAACGTGTTTTAAAACTTGTAAATTCAATGGGTATAGACGATGAAACTCCGGTGGTTGTTTATGATGATACATTTGGTGCACTTGCATCTAGAGTTGCTTGGACCTTGGAATATCTGGGTCATTCTGAGGTATCTTTACTTGAGACGACTTTTAGTACATGGAAATCTCTAGGGCTAGAAAATGATAATCAGATACCCAATATACAAAGCAAAGAACACTCTATTCATCTAAGGCCTGAAATTTTAGCTACTTCTGATTATTTGGAAAAATCAAAAGACAATTCTGATGTAATTCTAATTGATAACAGGGAGAGGCTAAACTACCTTGAACAACATATTCCAGGTGCAATTAACCTTCCATACAGAACACTTGCAACTCAAGATAAAATCCTCCGACCTAAGGACGATATGAAACGGCTTTTAGATAATCGTAGAATTTCAGGAGATTCTGAAATCATTACTTATTGTGGAAGTGTTGGGACCCTTTCTGGCTTGGCATACTACGCACTAAAATCTGTTGGATTGCCTAATGTCAAATTGTATGTGCGCTCGTTTAAAGAATGGAAAGGTCTTGAAAAACCGATAGCAAAACAACAAGATGCACACTATTGGGATTTATCTGCAGAATAACTTAGGCTATTTCGTTTCTAAGTTTTTTGGTAATTGTCACTTCTACGTTATCGAAAAGATTTAGCATTCTTACCTTATTTTCAATAAGATAATCGACACCTCTATCTTTTAATCTGATTTTCCATAGCCTTATCTCTCTATGTTCTTCAAAGAACTGTTCAATCATTTGTTCTCCTGATTTTGTTGGGTCGATAAACACTTCAAAAAGTTCCATGGTCTTTTCAATATTTTCTTCTTCTATTGCTTCTCTAACTGATTGTATTGCTTGGCTGATTTCTTTCAAGTTCTTGACAGGTTTTGGTAATTGCTTTTTTGTAATTCCAAACAATCCTTTTTTCTCTTTTCCCATTCTTTCTGCAACTTCTACTGTAAGATCATATATTGGAATTTTACTCAGTCCATCTCGCTTTTCATGTTGAACAATTAACCCCTTTTCGAGCAATTTTCTTAACGCATCTTCTGCGTCAGCTTTATCTAGAAATGTTGTCCACACAATAGAGCCAATTGTATGGTAACCTTGTCTAATTGATTCTAAAACTACAACTTCTACAATTCTTTTAAAACCTTCTTCAATTCTAACATTTGAAAAATCTTTGTCTCTGATTGATTTTCTTGCATTTTTCACATCAATTTCAATTGAGCGCTTTAATGCTTCCAGTGATTCTGGAACTTGGTTTACTAGCGACAGAAAACATGCTTTGTTATACCATGCCATTCCATATGTTGGATCTGATTCTACTGCTTTTTCAATTGAATCTAGAGCTTTAGCATAATTTTTTTGTTCATAATGGACTAGTGCTTTTAAATTCCAGGCCTCTGGATTCGTAACATCGATATCTAAAATTTTATCATAAATCTTTAATGCCTCATTATAATCTTCCAAGTGAAATCTTGCATAGCCTAGTTTCATTAAAGTCTCAATATTGTCTGGCTCTATTCGTAAAGCCTGCTCAAAAATATCAGCTGCCTCTTCAATCTTCTCATCTGCCATGAGATTTACCCCTTTTTTAAATAATTTTTTACGATTATAGTCAGGATCTACTAGGCTAGTCTCTTTTACAGAGTCTGCATTTTCATTTTCTGCCTTTTTTTCATTTGACTTTTTTTGAAATAGTTTCTTCACTAGCTCATCTTTGGGCTTTTGTCTAGATAAATACTATCCTGAATTGAGCCTATTTCTACGTGGATTATTGTTTTCGAATTCTCATTTTTTTGAGGCTAAACTACTTGAGTCATGATAAAAAAACCAATAATTTTGCACCAAATACAGAAATACTTGGAATTTACACAAACGATTATGTCTTCAAGGTTGGAAGTTCAAGGTCAAGCCCCATTCAAACAATCTGGCATCTATGAGGTACAGATCTTCATTACTGACTCTAAACCTACTGCTGATAAAATTAGAACTAAACAATTCTCTTCACTTTGGAAGGGAAATTTCCATCTTAGAGTAAAAGATGGAATGTTTGCAGAGACGCTTGGCTCTGATGCAAATCCATTACCGCAATCTGTTTCTGATCTTGATACTGTTTGGATTGTCGTCGTTGATCTGTTTTCATCATTACATTCTGTATTTGATGTGTCGTTAGGAACTAGAGAAACTAAACAAGACCCTAAACCTGAAACTAAACGCGAAACTCGATCTGAAACAGAATCCCAAAAACCACAACGTACTGTAAAACCAACTTTTGATTCTACATATGGTGCTCCTGGCCCACAAGGCAACAAAGGTCCGACTGG
>Ga0326597_10014330_pt1 | contig 10392 bp, 8 predicted proteins | sample RVTome_12_FD_203789 | JGI IMG/M metagenome (GOLD analysis project Ga0326597, IMG submission 203789) | Soil microbial communities from uranium-contaminated site in the Upper Colorado River Basin, Wyoming, United States - RVT100D185 | ecosystem: Environmental > Terrestrial > Soil > Contaminated >...
GGAAGACCCCAGATGCTGATGAAGCCGACCGCGACGGTGCGGTCGAACTGGTCGCCCTTGTCGTAGGTGGCCAGCGCGAAGTCGTAAAGGCTGCGAGGGGATTTGCGGCCGACAGCCGTGGCGACGCCCTTGTGCAGCTTGAGGCGCACCGTGCCGGTGACGTAACGCTGCGTGCTTTCAATGTAGGCCTGAAGGTCCTGGTGGTGGGCGGAGAACCAGAGGCCGTTGTAGACGAGGTCGGCGTACTCCTGGGCGACGCGGGCTTTGAACCGGCGCTGCTCTTTGCCGAGCGTCAGGCCCTCGATTGCGTCGTGGGCGGTGAGGAGGGCGGTGCCGGCGGGCGCCTCGTAGACCTCGCGCGACTTGATGCCGACGAGGCGGTCTTCGATCGTATCGATACGCCCGACTCCGTGTTCGCCGGCGAGCTGGTTGAGTGTCGTAACGAGCGTCACAGGATCCGTCTCCTTTCCGTCAAGGGAGACCGGCTTACCGGCCTCGAACCCGATCTCGACGTAGGCAGGTTTGTCGGGGGCGTCCTGCGGCGACTTCGTCCACTGCCAGACGTCATCGGGGGGCTCGGTCCAGGGGTCTTCGAGAGGACCGGTCTCGATGCTGCGGCCGTAGAGGTTTTCGTCGATCGAATAAGGGCTCTTCTTCGTGACGGTGATCGGAATGTTGTGCTCCTGTGCGTACTCGATCTCGGACTCGCGGTCCATCTGCCACTCGCGAAGGGGTGCGACGATGGAAAGATCCGGCGCGAGGGCGTTGACGGAGACATCGAGGCGGACCTGGTCGTTGCCCTTGGCCGTGCAGCCGTGCGCGACCGCGGTGGCGCCCTCCGCGCGGGCTACTTCGACCATCGCGCGGGCGATGAGGGGCCGGGAGAGGGCCGTGGCCAGCGGGTAGACCCCCTGGTACTTCGCGCCGGCCATTACGGCCGGGAACACGAAGTGCCGAACGAATTCATCCTGGACGTCGGCCCAGACGTACTTTGCGGCGCCGGTCGCCATCGCGCGTGACTGCAGCTCCTCCTTCGTGCGGTCCATGCCGACGTCGACAGTCAGGGCGATGACGTCGTAGCCGCGGTCTTCCTTGAGCCAGCGGATGGCGACGGAGGTGTCGAGTCCGCCGGAGTAGGCGAGTACGATTTTCTCAGGCATTGATCCTCTTCCTAGTTTGCGATTTCGCTGAGTACGGCTTCGATGACACCCACTGCCTGGTCGATCTCTTCTTCGCTGACGGTGAAGGGCGGCACGAAGCGGAGGGCTGTCGGCTTGACTCCGTTAATGAGGAGGCCGCGTTCGAGGCACTTGCTCACGATCTCCTCTGACGCGGGGCGGTCGAGTTCGATCGCCCAGATGAGACCCTTGCCCCGGATCTCGGTAATCATTGGCTGGCGGTCGGCGAGCGAGTGGAGGCGGCGTTCGAGGTGCTGCCCGCGCTTCGTGACCTGCGCGAAGAGATCGTTATCCAGCATGTACTTCAGCACCGAGTAGGCGACCTCACAACCCAGCGCGTTGCCACCATAGGTTGTGCCGTGCTCTCCTGCGGTAAGGGCGGCGGCGGCTTCTTTGACCAGGAAGGCGCCGATGGGAAAGCCGCCCGCCATGGCCTTGGCGACAGCGACTGCGTCTGGCTCTATTCCGGTGTGCTGGTAGGCGAACATCTTGCCGGTGCGACCCGCGCCCGTCTGCACTTCGTCGAGCAGGAGGAGGATGCCGGCTTCGTTGCACCAGGCACGTAACTGCGGCAGGTAATCCTCATCAGGAACGTTGACGCCACCCTCGCCCTGGATCGGCTCGACCATAACGGCGACCGTGTTGCGGTTAGTAGCGGCCTTGATCGCCGCGATGTCGTTGTAGGGGACACGCGGGAAGCCTTCGGGGAGCGGCGTGAAGGGCGCGCGGTATTTTTCGTTGGCCGAGGCCGTGACGGTCGCGAGGGTACGGCCGTGGAATGCGCCGTCGGTGACGATGATTTCGTGGGCGCCGTCGCGGTGTTCCTTGCCCCACTTGCGGGCGAGCTTGATGAGGCCTTCGACGGCTTCGGCGCCGCTGTTGCAGAAGAACGCGCGGTCCATTCCGCTCTGTTCGCAGAGCAGTTGGGCGAGCTTCAGCTGTGGCAGCGTGTAGTAGTAGTTCGAGGTGGTGACGAGTTGCTTCGACTGGCGGTCGAGCGCCTCGGTGATAACGGGGCTGGCGTGGCCGAGGCTGACGACTGCAATGCCGGCCACGAAATCGAGGTACTCCTTGCCGTCGATGTCCCAGACTTTCGTGCCCTGTCCGCGCTCGATGATTACGGGCAGGCGCTTCCCGGTTTGGAGGAAGTGCTTCTTTTCGATTGCAATCCAGTCTGTGGTGGTCATGTCGTCAGTACCGTTCCTGTCTTAGCGCCGTCGATAAGGCCGACCAGCGCGTTAGCCTCTCGCCCGTCCACGATGACGCTTCGGGCGCCGGAGCGGGCGGCAGCCAGACAGGCTTCGACCTTCGGAATCATACCGCCTTCTACCGTTCCGGACTCGATTAGCACCCGCGTCTCGGGCTCGGACAGAGTTTGGAGGACGTGGCCATCCGACTTAACGCCGGCGACGTCGGTCATGAAGACAAGCCATTTCGCGCCCAGCGCAGCGGCGATCGCGCCTGCCGCAGTGTCGGCGTTGATGTTGAGTAGCTGGCCTGTTGCGTTGCCGTCTTCGTACCGAATGCCGACGGGCGCGATCACGGGGACAGCGCCTGAATCGAGCACTGACCGCACGACCGCCGCGTCCACCTCCGCCACTTCGCCGACGAAGCCGAGCGTCCCGTCGGCGATTCGGCAGCGCAAGGTGCCACCGTCTGCGCCGGAAAGGCCGACGGCGTTCGAGCCCAACGCTTGAAGCGACGCCACCAGTTCTTTGTTCACGAGTCCGGCGAGTATCGCGACGACGACGCGCAAGGAGGCTTCGTCGGTCACGCGGAGTCCGCGCTCGAAGCGGGTTGGGACGTCGAGGCGCTTGAGCCAGTCGCTGATCAGCGCGCCGCCGCCGTGGACGACGACGACGCGCAGGCCGCGCTGCGCGAGTTCGGCAACGTCGGCGAGCGTGGTGTCGTGGCTGCCCAGCGTCGAGCCGCCGATCTTGACGACGATGGTGTCAGGCATCGGCTAGGTCGTGTAGACGCTGTTGAGGCGGATGAATTCTTCTGTCATGTCGCTTCCCCAGGCGGTGGCATCGCCCGTGCCGAGGCCGAGGTCGACTGCGATGAAGACATCGCCCGGCGCGAGGCATGCCTTGGCGGCGGCCAGGTCGTACTTCTGAGGCACGCCAGCCGCGAAGAGCGCAACGTCTCCTCCATCCGGATGCTTCAGGACGAGCCGTGTCTTCTCCATATCGAATGCGGCGCCGCTGTTGCCGATCGCTGCCAGGATGCGGCCCCAGTTCGGGTCCTGGCCGTAGACCGCGGTCTTGACTCCGACGGAGCTGACGATTTCGCGGGCCGCCTTCCGGGCATCCTCTGGCGAAGCCGCGCCCTCAACCTTGGCCTCGATCAGCTTCGTGCCACCCTCGGCGTCGTGCACCATCTTGCGGGCGATGCTGGTGCAGACGAGCGTGAGGGCCTTCCGGAAGACAGCGGCTTCGGGGTGGGCCGCGTCGATGACATCGCCACTTGCCAGGCCGTTCGCCATTACGACGGCCATATCGTTGGTGCTTGTGTCGCCGTCGATGTCGACCATGTTGAACGACACATCGACCGCCTCGCTGAGTGACTTCTGCAGGAACGATTGGTCGACGGATGCATCCGTCGTCATGAAACAGAGCATCGTCGCCATGTTGGGGTGGATCATGCCGACGCCCTTACACGCGGCACCGATCGTCCAGTTGCCGTTCGTAACGGCGATCTGCTTGTTCACGGTGTCGGTGGTCATGATTGCGACCGCGAAGTCGGTGCCGCCGCCGGACGACAGACCAACGATCTCGATACCGTTGGCGATGCGGTCCATCGGGAGTTGCGTGCCGATGACACCGGTTGAGGCGACGATGACGTCGTGTGGGTCGATGCCAAGTTTTTCGGCCGCGAGCTGGGCCATCTTGACGGCGTTGTCCCTGCCCTGGTGGCCAGTCGCGGCGTTGGCGCAGCCGGCGTTGGCGACGATCGCCTGCGCCTTGCCGTCCGCCAAGTGCTCCTTCGTGACCAGCAGCGGCGCGGCCTTGAGCTGGTTGCTGGTGTAGGTCGCCGCGACCGTGCAGGACGCCTCGGACGCGACCATGCCGACGTCGAGCTTGTCCCAGTCGGTGCGAACGCCGACGTGGACGCCACCGGCGGTGAAGCCCTTCGGCGTCGTCACGCCGCCGGCGGTCAGGATTTCGAGCTGTTCGTTTGTCTTTACTTCTCCCATTACCATTTCCTTCTCCATTCAAACGTGGGTAGGGCGCAGCAAGCAAGCGCCCCTACCGGGTCACGGGGCAGCGCAAGCCCTGCCCCTACGGGTAGATCGCGGGGGTGTCGAGGGCCAACGTCTCGGGGTACCCCTTCATGAGGTTCATGTTCTGGATTGCCTGCCCGGCCGCGCCCTTGACGAGGTTGTCGAGGACGCTCACCACCACGAGCCGGTCCGTGCGGACGTCGACGGTGGGGTATACCAGGCACATGTTGTTGCCTCGGGTGTGTTTCGTGGATGGCGGCGCGTTCACCACCCTCACGAAAGACTCCTTTGCGTATAACTCCTGATAGAGTTCGCGCACCGCGGCCTTCGCCAGATCGCCCGACGGCAGGGCGCCGGGCAGCAGCGATGCGTAGGACGTGGAGAGGATGCCGCGCGTCATCGGGATGAGGTGGGGCGTGAAGGTGACTTTCGGCTTCGTCGCGTTGGGCGATTCGGCCTTCGGCCACATGGCAGCGATCTCCTGCACGATTTCGGGCAGGTGGCGGTGACCGTCGAGCCCATACGCCGACACGCTTTCCGCCGCCTCGCCGAGATGGAGGTTGAGCTTGAGGCTCCGGCCGGCACCCGAGACGCCCGACTTCGAGTCGATGATGATGTCCGACGCGACGATCCCCGCCTTCACTGCGGGGGCGAGGCCGAGGATGGCGCTTTCCGGATAACACCCGGGGTTGGCGATGAGCTTCGCGGCCATAATCTGGTCGCGGTAGAGTTCAGGCAGGCCGTAGACGGCGGACGGCAGGAGGTCGGGGGCCGGGTGCTCGCCTCCGTACCACTCGGTGTACTCAGCGGCGTCCTTCAGGCGAAAGTCAGCACTTATGTCGACTACCGGCACTCCGGCGCGGACGAGCGGGGCGCAGGCCTCGGCGCTGGCGGCGTGAGGAAGCGCGGAGAAAGCGAAGTCGACGCTGGCCGCAAGTTCTGGCTCGATCGTGAGGTCGTAGCAGGCGAGGTGCGGGAAGACTTCGGCGAGCTTTTTCCCTGCCTCGCTGCGGCCTGTGACGCTCGTGATCTGCACTTCGGGATGGTTGTAGAGCAGGCGAGCCAGTTCGGCCCCTGCGTACCCCGTGACGTTGATGATTCCGACTTTGATGGCCATTTCGTTACTCCAGAAATAAAAACACCCCACCGAATCTGGTGGGGCTCTGCGCGTCCTGCCGGACTGCTGACGCTATCGCTTACCGGAAGGTATGCGCGACCGCCCCACTAACGGGTCGGGCTCGTCGAGCGCGGCTGTCGGCTGCGTGCGTCACAATGACGATACGGTATCGGGATGTGGGGGGCGTGTCAAGCTTTGACTAGTTACGCGCGCCCGCCCGCATCGCCTGGATCATCTGGCGGGTCATCATCAGGAAGTCGTGCGGGTACGTTAGCTGCGGGCGGCTCAGGTCGTCGATACGTGTCGCCACCTCGGGCGGGATCGTTACGTCGAGCGCCGCGAGGTTGTCCTCGAGTTGCTGCACGTTCTTCGGCCCGATAATCGGTGCGACGACGCCCGGCCGGTCGATGGTCCAGGCCAACGAGAAGGCGATCGGCGAGACGCCGAGCCTGCCGGCTTCCTCCACCACCGCATCCACGATGTCGTAGTTGCGGTCACGAAGGGCACGGCGGCGCCACACCTGCTGGAAGGGGCCGGGAGCGGCGAACCGCGAACCCTCCTCCGGCTCCTCGCCGCGCTTGTACTTGCCTGTGAGCATGCCGCCGCCGAGGGGGCTCCAGGGGATGATTCCCAGCCCGAACTTCTCGCAGACAGGCACGATTTCGACTTCGATGTCGCGGGTCAGGATGCTGTACTGGGGTTGGAGGCTGACGAGCGGCTCCCAGCCCTTCATCTGGATGATCGTGGCGGCCTCGGCGATGTGGGACGCGGCCCAGTTCGAGACGCCGATGTAGCGGACTTTGCCCTGGCGGACGAGGTCGTTGAGGGTGCCGAGCGTTTCTTCCATCGGCGTGTTGTCGTCGTAGCGGTGCATCTGGTAGAGGTCGATGTAATCGGTGTCGAGCCGGCGGAGGCTGTCCTCGACAGCGCGCATGACGTGCTTGCGGCTGGTGCCGCTCTCGAACGGCCCGGGGCCGAGCGGCGACGCGGCCTTGGTGGCGACTACGACGTCGTCGCGACGCCCCTTGACGGCCTTGCCAACGATCACCTCGGACTGCGTCCCGGAGTAGACGTTGGCGGTGTCGATGAAGTTGTGGCCGGCGTCGAGGTAGGCGTTGATGACGCCGATCGAGGTGGTTTCGTCGCAGCCGAACTGTTCGTTACCGAAGTTCATGGTGCCGAGGCAGAGCGGCGATACGAGCAGGCCGCTGCGGCCGAGCTTACGCAGTCCACGAGATGCCATTGGGGTTCTCCTTCGGGTATGGGCGGGTGTCCGGAGGGCAGTATAGCAGTGATAGACTTTCATCCAGACACAAACAGGAGCCAATGCGATGCAACTGACCGAAGCGCAGCGCCTTATCTACAACACGGCGAAGACGTTTGCCGACCGCGAGATCAGACCACATATCCGCGAACGGGCGAATGATGAGAGTTTTCCGCTGGAGATCATGCGGAAGCTGGCGGACAACGGGTTGCTGGCGGGACCGTTTCCAGAGGAATACGGCGGGGCGGGAATCGACAACGTGTCGTACGTGCTGCTGTGCGAGGCAATCGGCGGGGCGAGTCCTTCGGTGTTCACGGCGGCGCTTACGGTGCAGCTTTCGCTCGTGAGCACGGCGATCTACAAGTTTGGGACGGAAGAGCAGCGGCAGCGGTGGCTACCCGACCTGTTCGCAGCGAAGACGATTGGGGCGTTCGCGCTTTCGGAGCCAAACGTTGGGTCGGACCCGGCGGCGATGGAACTGACGGCGATCCGCAACGAGAACGGGTGGATCCTCAACGGCAGCAAGTTCTGGATATCGAACGGGTGCCAGGCGGACGTGATCCTCGTATTCGCGCAGACTGACGTCGGGTCGCGGCACAAGGGCGTCGCGGCGTTCATCGTTGACGGGAACTCGGCCGGGCTCGAGCGGCAGGCGATCGCGGACAAGCTCGGGCTGCACGCATCAAATACGGCGGCGCTGTTCTTCGACGGCGTCCACGTCGCGGACGACCGGATGATCGGCAAGGCGGGTGACGGGTTCAAGATCGCGCAGACATCGCTGGAATCGGGGCGGACTTCGACGGCGGCGGCGGCGGTCGGGATCATCCAGTCGTGCCTCGACGCATGCATCAATTACGCGAAGCAGCGCGAGCAGTGGGGCAAGCCGATCGCGACCCACCAGCTGATCCAGGAGATGGTGGCGGACATGGCCACCGACTGCGCGGCGGCGCGGCTGCTGACGATCGAGGCGGCGCACAAGCGCGACGCCGGCGAACCGGCGACGAAGAACGTGGTGATGGCGAAACATTTCGCGACGGAGGCGGCGGTGAAGGCGGCTCGCATGGCGATCTCGCTGCACGGCGGCGTCGGCTACCTCGGCGAGTACCCGATCGAGGGCTACTTGCGGGACGCGATCGGGCTTTCGCTGTACGAGGGGACGACGCAGATTCAGAAGCTGCTGCTGGGGCGGGAGTTGTTGGGGGTTAGCGCTTTCTGAACGGCGATTCGCGGCGAAATGAGGTCGGCACCTCTACGGCGCGTGAAGGGTACTGGAACCGAAGCTCTTCACGACGATGAAGCAACTGAAGTAACCCTGGTTACCGTCGAGCGGCCAGGAACCCTTGTAGGCCCCGACCTCCGAAGCGTTGGTCGTCACGGTCACGGTGTATTCACCGGGAACGAGGTCCATGACCTCCTGTGGGCCCTTCTCGGGGCAGAAGATCGGCGGAAAGAAGTAATCCGTACACGTCGCGCAGGCGGCCATGTTTATCGTGCGCGATACTGGACCCTCGAACTCTACCGTGAGCGCGTAGCGAGAGTCGTTGCTAATTGTGACGCGAGCCTTGCCGTCGGCGTCGATTTCACCGGTTCCCTGCGGCGGCGGAAGGTCGCCGGGAACGGGTGTCGGCTCAAGTGTCGCGGTTGCCGACGGAGTCGAACTCGGCCCGATGGGCGGGCAGCCAATCGGGAGGTCGTTAGGTAGCCCGGCGTTGAACTTCAGTACCTCGATAGCATCGCCCGGATCGACCGCTCCGCTGCAGTTGAGGTCGCCACGCTGCCAGTTGTCCGACCCTCCAGCAGACGCCACCCAGATACCCGCGAGAAGGGCGGCGCCGACACCCACGATGACCACGCCAAGTTTGATGCCCATCACCCGCATGGTGCGCCGGTTCTACCTCCTCCGGTCAGGGCCATTTGGCGCGGTTTTGATATGCCACGCGGCCCGGACTCATCAGGGTGCCATTTGGGCCTTGCCAACAAAATCGGTGACCTGCTTCCGTTAATGGGTGGTCTGCCGAAATAGAATGACGCCATGCCTTTGACGCTTCGCCTCGACCCGTGGACGCCGACGTTTGAGTCGGCCGTTCAGATTGACGAGGATGAGGCCGGCGTGCCCGCGGATGTCGATCCGTTCGTGGAGACGACGGAGTGGCGACCGCATCAACCCGAGTTTGTCGAACGACCGCGCACCATAGCGTTTGTCGATGGCGTGCAGCGGGTCGAGATGCGCCTGATCGGAGATAACAACGGCCGGACGATCTACGGCGCGTTCGCTTCGATTGCGGTGGGCGCGACTATCGTTCGGCCTGGCGGCTGCGCGGCGTCATGCGTGGCGCCGGAACGCATCCTGGCGCTGACGGACGGCGAGTCGCATGACCTGGTGTCCGTGCCGTGCGGGAGTATCGCGCTGAATTTCCGGGCTGAGTCGACGAGCGAGAGCGGGATCGGCTCCGTGCAGGGGCCCGTGCTCAACGCGCGCCGCAACGCGGAGATCCAGTTCGCGGAGGCGCTCGAGGATGAGGGCCACGAGATGGTCGTCGTCGATGGGCGGCTCAACTGGCAACCGAAGCGGAAGACGATGGTGATTGGCTTCGTGAAGACGATCCACAAGCGATACCTCGAAGGCGAACAGGCGGCAGTTATCGCGAAGCTGCCGCCGAAGTTCCGGACACCGCTTTTCCGCATCGGGCGCGACCGGGCGGTGTACTCGTGGTACCTGCGGCTGGCCGAGCCGCGACCGATCGACCACCCGTGGGCGAATGTCGTGCGGGTGGAGACGCTGGAGACGATCGGGATCGAGGCGGCGATACGCATCGCAGACCTGACCGCCTGCCACCTGCCGGGGTTCGCTTCGACGTCGCTGCACGACCCGCGGGCACCGCAGAACCTGTACCCGGTGGGCGGGCTGGAAGAGCAACTGAAACACTCGTTGGGGGACCACGAATGGATTCGGCGGCACATTGAGATGCACTTCATGCGAGAGATGGTGGGCGCGTCAGGCTAAGAGCCTGACCCCCGGAGAAGTGATGACAGAAATCGGCCAGAGCGTCAGGCTGAGAGCCTGACCCCCGGAGGAGAGATGACTGAAGTCGGCCGCGTACTTGGGACGGACGAAGCACACCCGCTCGATTTCTGGGTGGGGGTGGCGGACGACTCGTACCTGCAACTCGACGATATCGTGGCGGTGGAATCGGACGTGCCGGGGCGCGAGCGGATTACGCTGTACGGCGTCGTCGATATCGTGCGGGCGAAGTACGAGGGCGCGAAGTTCGACTCGGACGTGTTCCGGGTGGCCGACGGCGTGTTGCCGGTGGGGATCTCGACGGCGGCGCACGTGTCGGTGACTCGCATAGAGCCAGAGATCTTCGTGCCGCCGCAGCCGGGGCAGCCAGCGAGCCGCGCGGTCGGTGAACAGCGCGACAAGGCGCTGTACTTCGACAGCATGGAGCATAAGTTCGGCGCGGGGCTCTCCCGCGAGGGCGATGTGCTGTGGGGGAACCTGGAGTTTCTCGATGGCACGCGGGGAGCGCATGTGAACATCTCCGGGATTTCGGGCGTGGCGACGAAGACCTCATGCGCAATGTTCCTGCTGTACTCGCTGTTCCACTCG
>Ga0326597_10014332_pt1 | contig 10391 bp, 11 predicted proteins | sample RVTome_12_FD_203789 | JGI IMG/M metagenome (GOLD analysis project Ga0326597, IMG submission 203789) | Soil microbial communities from uranium-contaminated site in the Upper Colorado River Basin, Wyoming, United States - RVT100D185 | ecosystem: Environmental > Terrestrial > Soil > Contaminated >...
CCTTGATCAAGACGGCTTGACAACCACGTGGCGGGAATTTTTCGTAACCGAGTAGTAGTCGTGAGGATGCCGCGAAAATGTTAGATTAGGCTCATGATCACTACAATCATCTTCGACTTGGACGGCCTGCTCGCCGACACCGAGAAGCTCCATTGGCGCGCGTACCATGAAGCGCTAAAAGCCCATGGCGCAGTCCTTGCCGAAAGCGAATATGTCGAGCATTGGGTGCGCGCGGGCAAGGGCATTGGCGACTGGGTGGCGCAATGCGGCTTAAACCTCGATCCGTTAGCGCTCCGCGCGCATAAGTCGAAACGTTACCTCGAATTGTTGGCGACCGAGCTGCGGCCGATGGCGGGGGCGCTGGAACTCTTGGAAAAACTGTGCGGTAAAAAAACGCTGGCGCTCGCTTCCTCTTCCTATCGCGACGCCGTCGACGGCGTGTTGCGAGGCCTCGACATAGGCCACTATTTTCAAGCCATCGTCAGCGGACTGGATGTGGAGAGGGTAAAGCCGGCGCCGGATATTTTTTTTGCGGCGGCGCGGCAGGTCGGCGCGCTACCCCGCCAGTGTTTGGTCTTGGAAGATGCGGAAAAGGGCGTGCTCGCGGCCCGTGAAGCTGGAATGAGTTGCATCGCGGTGCCTACCGAACAGACCCACCACCACGACTTTTCGCAGGCGACACGGATTTGCTCGTCGCTTAAGGAGATTACTCTAGAGCTGATCGATTCGTTGAGCCATTGAGCTAAGAGCATTCCCCTCCCCGGCGCAGCAATGCCAACTGACCAGGCCGGCCTGACTCATCGAATCGCTAGTCGCGATCCCACCGGTTGTGATCGCGGTGCCAGCGATTATGATCGCGATACGAGTAGTACCGATACGGATAGTACGGGGAGTACGGGCGCACATAATCGTAGCGTCGGTAAGGCCCGTAAGAGTACGGTCGCTCCGCAACCACGCAGCCGATACCAGTGAACATCATCAGCGCGAGCAGCGCGCCAAACAACAATTTTTTTGGATTAAGCATTTTCACGGTTAAATCCTCCTCTCTATGTTGTTAGACGAAGCAGCGCTGTCGTTCGTAACAGCCACGGCGCTTTCTCTTGATCGGTGTGCGGAAGTACCATACGGTACCCATATCCCCAATATCGCTGATAAAAAAGGAGCTAGAAAAGAATCATGGCCACAGCAGCTGAATTAATCGTCGATGTGCATCACCATTTCATGCCGCCGATACTATTTGACCACCTCGCCGCCCAGGCGGGGGGCAAACGGATCGTCACCAAGGAGATCAGCCTCACCCTCCACCCGTCGCGCAAAGACCTCGAAGCGCATCTGAAATGCATGGACGAAGCCGGCATATCCGTCGCCATCCTCACGGATCAAGTCCAAGTGATGGGGGCGGAAGTCGCCAGGGCGCTCAACGACGGCATCGCCGAAATCGAGCGTAAGCACCCGGCGCGCTTCCGCGGCTGCATCCATCTGCCGATCCATGAGCCCGAGGCTGCCAAACGTGAGCTCGAGCGAGGCATCGACGAACTGGGTCTGCGCGCCGTCGCGCTGCTCGCCTGCCACCTCGAAGTGCAGCTCGACAATCCGATCATGAACCCGCTTTTTGAGATCATCCAGAAGCACAATCTGCCCATCGTGATTCACCCGCAATCTAAGCCCACCGGTTCCGAGACGACTTACAACCTGGACCGCTGCGTCTTTCGGCCGATGGAAACAACCCAGGCGATCGTGCGCGTGATGTGTAGCGTGCTGCCGCGCTTTCCCGAGCTGCGCTTCATCATGCCACACCTCGGCGGCGGCACTCCCGCGCTCAAGGGCCGCATGATGGCGTTCTTCGAAACCGACGACGCCGACATTCCGCCCGAGATGCGCGGCTACTTAAAAACCCAGTCGGAGCAGAGAAAATTCGGCTTGACCGAGCGCTTCGAAAAACTTTTTCGCGCGCTCTACTTCGATACGGCGGGAACCGGCGCCTGGCTGCCCGCGATGGCGGCGGCGTTCAACATCACCACGCCCGACCGGATCATGTTCGGCAGCGATTACCCGCTGGAATGTAAAACCGCGGCGAATCTCACTGAATCACTGGAGCTGATCCGCCAGTCTCCTTGTTCGGCGGCGGAGAAAACGGCGATGCTTGGCAAGACGGCGGCGGGATTGTTTAAACTCTAGCAGGCTGCTGAAAAAGACTCATATGCTTCGTTGCGCTCAATCGCCTCGCTACAACGTAATGATGGGTATCGCTGCGCTCAAGCCGTCCTACACGTATGCCTGGGCGATGTTTCCGTCAATCACGGGAGGCGGCAGAGAGATAGGTTACGATACGTTTCATCAAGCGCGCGCGAGTTTGTGAAGGCGCGTCCGTAGCCACGGCGTCTTCCTCAAATGCGTGAGGTTGTTCTTTGAGCCGCGCTGGCCTGACAAGATAAAAGTTGAAAAGAGCCTCTAAAACGTCGAGGAGGTATTCTGCTTCTCCGGGTTCCACAGCGGCGATTAAGCCCGGATGGCTGTTCTTAGCAGGGTTGGCGGCGAAATTTCCCACATCAAGGGTTGCAGCCAATGAGGATGCGAGTTCCGGGGGGAGAGCTTTTGATGCCAATACGTGATTGATCTCATTACTAAGATCACCTGGTTTAACGTTCGCTTTCTCGCGCAGCAGCGCCTGGAGGCAATGGCGACTCAAAGCCGCGCTGGCCCGAGGGCTGTCGACAAGAACGAAACACGCTTCGTAGAAATCGCTCAAATAGGGTTCGATAACCTCGGGTGGAAGTTCTGAGCGGGGCAGATCTTTGCCCCACGCTTGTATTTCAATGTGGGGAACCTCGGTTTCTGTCTTCGTCGTTGTCAAAAGGATCATCGTCCTGTTACAGGAAGGACACACTCCGGAGTGAATGTCCCAAACACCTATCTTATCCTGTACATGGCGATGAGTATGCAGGTCGGGTTGCAAGTTGTTCGAACAATAGGGGCACTTCATGGCAGTACCCTCCTTCCCGGCAGGTTCCTCCGCGTCCACCTCTCCGCAGGTATCAATTTTAGGCGTTGACTAGGCCAAAATCCAGACGGGTCATCGTTGCCAATTGGTATCCGCTGCTATTTTTCTAGAGCTAGATTTAGAGCTAGGCATTAGGGGTCACCCATTAGCAGAGTTGAGTTGTGGTAGGCGCGTCCAGCGAATAAGCGAACTCGATGCCACAGTGATTCAAGATCTGAGCACCTTCTCGCGATCACTCCAAGCATCCAAACATTTTTGAACTAACTTTTCCGGATTGTTATCGAACAAGACAACGCCGCGACTCGGCTTGTTACAAAAATCGATAACCTCGCCGATGTGATCAGCGATGCCGCCGCTACCTTGGAGCACGCCGATAATTTTGCCCTCGTCATAAGCGATGGTGAACTCGTTGAGCGTGCCGATGGCACCGCCGAAGGTGATGACGATGTCGGTGGAGCGGATGTTGATGACGTTGCGTCCTTTGTAGCCGAAGCCGGTGTAGATGATGACATCGGCGCCCTCTTCGGGCAGACCGTAATGATCGAGGTGCTCCGCGCGATTTTCGGCGGGAGAAATGCCCAAGGCAAAGCCGCCTTGCTTGCGGAATGCCCGCGCCACCAGGTCGGGCAGACCCGTGGTGGCTCCCGTGACCAAGATGCAATCATGCTTGGCAAGCGCGGTTCCCAAATTGTCCGCCAGGTTTCTTAATCGCTTCTCTTCCTGATCTGAGAGGGCATCGTTGTTCGATGCGCCCATGACTCCAACCACGGGTTTGCGCATGAGCTATTTCCTAACCCTGATCCGGTCCCCGGGTAAATCGACGATAGAAGCCGAAGGGTGAAGCCCGGAGGGAGAAGGCACCCGAACGTACGGTTGCGTTGACTTGTTTGAGTTTGGTCACGGTGTTAGCTATCTCCACTGCCGCTTGTTGAAAGCGAGCCGTTCGCAGTCCGCTTCAAGGCACAGATCCATTGCCTTCTCCCGGAGGGATTTACCCTTCGGCTTCTGTCTACCAAATAAAGCAGGTAGGAGAGCTGATCAAATGACCTTGTCACGGCGAAGATCGGCAATCTGTCCCGCCTCATAACCGATCTCGCTTAGGATCATGTCGTTGTCTTCGCCGAGCGCGGGAATGCGGTCGAAGCGCGGCGGACTGTCGGCCAGGTTGAGCGGATTGCCGACGACGGGAACCCGACCGACGGGCGATTCCACTTCGCGGAAAAAACGGCGCGCAAGGAGCTGAGGATGAGCGAGCACCTTGGCGATGCCCCGCACCACCCCGTGGGGAAGCCCGGCTTTTTTTAACCGCTCCAGCCATTCCGTGTGGTCCTTCTCGCGCATGATGTTTTCCATCGTCTCTTCCAGGAGAGCACGATTTTCCCTGCGCGCCTCCACCGTAGCGAATCGGCTGTCCTCCAGGAGATCGGCGCGCTCGAGAACTTTACGGCAAAAAACGTCCCAGTCCTGAACCGTTGCGACCGCGAGATTGACGTATTCGCCGTCGCGCGCGAGGTAAGGGCCATAAGGCGTAACGTAATGATGGCGCATCCCAACTCGCGCAGCTTCCTCCCCGCGATGCCAATAGTGATGCGGAAAATAGCCGAGCCAGGCGACGATCGACTCGAGCATGGATATATCGATCCGCTGACCGCGCCCGGTTTTCTCCCTTTCATAGAGCGCGAGCACGATGCCCAGGGCGGCGTACATCCCCGCCGCGATATCGGAGATGGAAATACCGGCCTTGGCGGGCCGGTCGGGGTACCCGGTTGTGGCGATGATGCCCCCTTCGCCTTGAATCAAAAGATCGTAAGCCTTCACGTCACGGTAAGGCCCGTCCTGCCCATAGCCCGAGATCGAACCATAGATGAGCCGCGGATTGATCTTCGCCAGCGCTTCGTAGCCGAAACCCGACCGTTCCGCCACTCCCGGCGCGTAATTTTCGAAGAACACGTCGCTCTTGACAGCCAAACGGCGGACGATTTCCCTTCCCCGCTCCTGTTTGACGTCAACCGTGAGGCTGCGCTTGTTGCGGTTGAGCCAAACGTAACCCGACGACAGTCCTTTGACCGCCGAGTCCCAGTGACGAATGAGATCGCCCACTCCCGGGCGTTCGATCTTGATCACTTCCGCGCCCATGTCCGCCAACGTGCAAGTCGCAAACGGGGCGGCAAGCACCTGCTCGAAGGCGAGGATCTTAACGCCGTCCAGGGCGCGCGACGGTTTTTGATTTTCAGCCACTCTCACCTCACCTAACGACTTGAACGTTTTGAACTGCTTGAACGGCTTGAACGAATCGTCGGTTCAAATCGTTCCAATCGTTCAAGACGTCACTTTCGGTCCTCTTTGACCCGTGGGAACAAATCGGTTTTCGGCGCGTGGGCCTTCTTCCACACCATGACGCTGCGCGCATAGTCGATAACGACTTTCCCCTCTTGTTGAATGCCGCGCGTGCGCACCTTGATAATCCCCCACTGCGGCTTCGACTTCGATTCGCGCTTCTCCAAAACTTCGGATTCGGAATAAAGCGTGTCGCCGGCGAAGAGCGGATTGGGCAGCTTGATCTCGTCCCAGCCGAGAGCAAAGCCGTTTTCGCTGACATCGGCCACGCCCATGCCCGCGACGATGGCGAGCGTCAGCGCGCTGTTGATCAGACATTTGCCGAACTCCGTGCGCTTGCCGTACTCGTTGTTGAAGTGAATCTGATTGGTATTGTTCGTCAGTAGCGTAAACCAGATGTTATCCGCTTCCGTGACCGTCCGCCCCAGGCGGCAGCGGTAAACGTCGCCGACTTCGAAGTCTTCAAAAAAACGGCCTTCCCAGCCGCGCTTCACGGCCATAGGTTGTCCCCTTTCTGCAATACGGACTTTACGCTATATTCTAACCGCTAATTATCGGAGGAGACGATGGATTTCAACCTGACACAAGAGCAACTGCAGATCCGCGACGAGATCCGCAAGGTCTGCAAAGAATTCCCCGACGCCTATTGGCGCGAGATCGACGGTAAAAAACAATATCCGGAAGCCTTTGTGCGAAAACTTTCCGAACTGGGTTGGCTCGCCGCGTTGATTCCCGAAGAATACGGCGGCACCGGCCTCGGCATCACCGAGGCGAGCATCATCTTGGAAGAGATAAACCACTCCGGCGGCGTCGCCACCGCTTGCCACGCGCAGATGTATACGATGGGCACGCTCTTACGCCACGGCAATGACGAGCAGAAGAAACGCTACCTGCCGAAGATCGCCACCGGCGAACTGCGCTTGCAGGCTTTCGGCGTAACCGAGCCCGACGCCGGCTCGGAAAGCACGCGCATTCAAACCAGCGCGACGCGCGAGGGCGACAAATATATCGTCAACGGCCAGAAAATTTTCATCTCGCGGGTGCTCCAGTCCGATCTCATGCTGCTGCTCGCGCGCACGACGCCGTATGACCAACTCAAGGACAAGACGCGCGGCCTGTCGGTATTCATCGTCGATTTGAAGGCCAATAAAAGCAAAATCGACGTCAAGCCGCTCGACTTGATGATCAACCACCACACCAACGCGCTCTTTCTCGATAACGTCGAAGTGCCCGTCGAGAATCTCATCGGCGAAGAAGGCATGGGCTTTCGCTACATCATCGACGGCTGGAACGCCGAGCGCATTCTCGTCGCCGCCGAAGCGATCGGCGACGGCCGCTGGTTCGTCGAGCGCGCGGCGAAATACGCTTCGGAGCGGGTCGTGTTCGGCCGCGCTATCGGCTCGAATCAGGGCATTCAATTTCCCATCGCCCAGGCTTACGCCCAGATCGAAGCCGCCGACCTCGTCCGCTATCAGGCCGCGACCAAATTCGACCGTGAAGAGAAGTGCGGCGCCGAAGCGAACATGGCGAAGTTTCTGGCATCGGAAGCGGCCTGGGCCGCGGCCAACGCATGTCTGACGACGCATGGCGGCTATGGCTTCGCGGTGGAGTATGATGTCGAGAGAAAATTCAGAGAGACGCGGCTGCTGACCGTCGCGCCGGTGAGCAACAACTTGGTATTGGCTTATCTCGGGCAGCATGTGCTCGGGATGCCGAAGTCTTATTAACCCGTCCGGAGTCTAGAGTCGTGAGTCCAGTGCTGGCGCCGGATTCCGGACGCTAGACTCTGGACTGTCCGTATTGCAGCCGTGGTTCCTGATTCGGTTCGCGCCGCCGAGACGCATTCTTAGTGGCGGATTGCTGATCGAAGCGTTTGTCTACCAGAACACCTTATCGGTATACTTCGAAAATACGGGATCGTTGGTAACCAAGAACGCACCTTCGGTGTTTGCCTGGGCGATCAGTAGACGGTCGAAAGGGTCCTTGTGACGCGCGAGTAGGTTCTGCAAGGCGAGGACATGCGCCAGCATCACGGGTAATATCTCAAGATTGTTCGTTCGGTGCTGTCCCTCGATCAGCGATTCCAGCGGCACCGATAGTTTTAGTTTCCCCAGTTGCAGTTTGACTTGCATTTCCCACACGCTGGCGACGCTTAGTATCCATAAGTTTTGTGGGTCTTGGCAAAAAGTGAGGACCTGCGGCGAAAGTTTGGTTGGTTCGCTGTCCCACCAAATAAAGGCATGGGTATCCAGCAGGAGCTTCATGTGCTCTGCGTCCAGTAGTCCTCTGGGAGTGGTTCGTCGAAATCTTCGCTCGTCCAAATATTACCACTATGCAGGCCGGCCACACGCGTTTTTGACGGCGCCGCAATGGGAACTACTCGCGCAAGCGGCGTTGCTCCTTCAATAAGCACGACCTCAGTGCCTTCGCGGACCAGCGAGAGGAGATCTTGCAAGCTCGTCTGAGGTTCTCGCACGTCAACCGTTTTCTTAAGCATGTTCTTTTGCCCTCCAATTGCGCAATTTTAGCACGGAGCATAGCGCGAGCGAAGGCCCGCGGCCAACGCGTGTCTAGTGACGCACGGCAGCTACGGCTCAGGACTCCAGACGCTAGACCCTAGACGGTTCCTTTTGCCGCCGACGCAGGGTTAGGATCACCAGCAGAAACAACAACGCCGAACCCAAAGAGCCGATGACGAACACGCCGCCGATTCCCATCGCGTGGGCGATCAAACCGCCCACCGATGGACCCAAAATATTTCCCATGTCGCCTGACGCGTTGTAAACTCCCGACGCCAATCCTCGTTGCACCTTGCTTTCCGGCACGTCCTGCACCAATCCCACCGCGTTGGCGACGATAACGATCGCGCGCATGAGACTCGATGCCACGTAAACGACCAGAATCGCGCCAAATCCGGTGAACAGGGGAACGAGCATCAGAATCGCGGACTGGAGCGGCAGGCCGAAGTAAGACAAGTTCTTGTGTCCAAACTTGTTGACGACATGGCCGCTGATCGGGCGGGTAACCGCGTTGCATCCCGCATAGGCGGCGCGAATCACGCCGATCTGAGTCAGACTCATGCCCACGGCCAGGCAGTAAAGGGAAATGAACACATTGCTCATCTGGTGCAGCAAATTGAGAAACAGCGCCACGACGACAACGGTCGCAAGCTCGGGCTCCAGGAGCGCTTTCAGAGAATCCCTGAGAGTCAATTTCGCGCCGGCTTTCGCTTTCCGCGCCCCTTCGCCCGGCGCGCTCGATCCGTGCAGCAACCACAGCAACCCCACCGAAGCCAGCGACAGCCAAGCCGCTACCTGAAAGGTCAAACCATATCCCCAATGGTCGGCGATCAGGCCGCCGAAAAAATTTCCCGTCGAATAGCCCAGCGCCAGGCTGCCGACGTAATAGCCCATGGCGTGATTGCGGTTTTCCTCCGGCGCCAACGAGTCGACGTAGAACGCCATGTAAAGCGTCGTCACCGCGCCGTAGGCGAAGCCGTTGAGGGCATGAACGACGGCAAACGTCATGGCGTCCACGGCGAAGCTGTAGAGAAAATTCGTCAGTCCCATCGCCAGCACCGCAAGCGAAATCAACATCCGCGCGCGGCTTCGGTTATAGGCCATGCCCACCGGCAGACGCGAGGCGAGAGCGAGGACCGGGCCCAATGAAATCAGCGAGCCGATGGCGGCGACCGGCATGCGCAGCGCATCAAGATAGGGTGGAATGATCGTCGAGGCGGAGTTGCTTTGAATGGTCACCGCGACGATGGGCACCAGGAGTTTTAACGTGCTGAGTTTCATATCTTTTTACTTATTCTCTAAAAACCTCTGCAGCGCAACCGAATCGAACAAGAGGTAGTGGTTCAGTTTCGCAAAAATTTGTAGGGGCAACCCTATGTGGTTGCCCGTTCGGAGGGCAGGCACCCATTCGATAAACTCAGGGCAGGCTCAGGCCCCTACATCGATGCGGCGTTGAAATCAAAATCAAGTGAATTCGCGAGCGGGGTTTGAACCCCGCTCGCGACCAAAGGGGATGCTCGCCCCCTTTGGAAACCCCATTTAATTGTGCCCGCCTCAAGAGGCGGGGTTTACTCAGAATGAACCACTAACGAACAAGAACCAGGATAGACATTTTCTTCCCCTTGAGGTAAGGAAAGGCCGATAGGAGAACTCACTCATGGATCTCTTACGTTCTTGGATGTTCGTGCCGGGACACCGCCAAAGGATGATTGATAAAGCCTTCGGACTGAACACCGACGCCATCATGCTCGACATCGAAGACGGCGTCGCGCCCAACGAAAAAGACGCGGCCCGCAAAAACATCGCCGAGTCTCTCGGCCGCGAGAAAACGGCCGGCTCCCCGGCCCGCTACGTGCGCATCAACGCCATCGGCCATGCGCGCATGGACGCCGACCTGGAAGCGGTCGTTCGCCCAGGGCTCGAAGGACTGGTCTGCCCCAAGGTCGATACACCGGAGGAAGTTCGCAAAGTGGAGGCGATTCTCAACGAGCGCGAAGCGAAGATGAAAATGGCGAAGGGCGCCGTCAGGCTGCTCATCGCCATCGAGACTCCCAGGGGACTGCTCAACGGGCCGGCGATCGCGGCCAGCTCGCCTCGCGTGATCGGACTCATTTTCGGCGCCGAAGATTTTGGTCGCGAAATCGGCCTGCCCGCGGTGCGCGAAGGCGAAGCGCGCGATTTGATTTACGCCCGCTCGGCTCTCGTCGTCGCCGCAGCTTCCGCCCATGTGCAGGCGGTCGATGGCGTTTGGGTCGACTTAAACGACAGCGAAGGTCTCTTGGGTTTCGCCAAACAGTCGCGTCAACTGGGATTTTCCGGCATGTCCTTGATTCACCCGTCGCAAATCGATCCTATCAACACGGTCTTCAGCCCAACGGCCGAGGAAATCGACTACTGTAAGAAAGTTCTGCAAGCCTTTGAAGAGGCGAACGCCCGCGGCGACGGCTCCATCGCCTTCGGCGGCCAATTGATCGACCGGCCCATCGTCGAGCGCGCGCGGCGGACGATAGAAATGGCGAGATCGCTAGGCATTC
>Ga0326597_10014333_pt1 | contig 10391 bp, 9 predicted proteins | sample RVTome_12_FD_203789 | JGI IMG/M metagenome (GOLD analysis project Ga0326597, IMG submission 203789) | Soil microbial communities from uranium-contaminated site in the Upper Colorado River Basin, Wyoming, United States - RVT100D185 | ecosystem: Environmental > Terrestrial > Soil > Contaminated >...
CACTTCTTTTTCATTTTCTAAAACCTGCGCTACAAGGGTATCAAGCCCGTTACCGCTTTCAATGTTTTCTGTCATAAGCTTGTAAGTTTTTGCCCTTTTCTTGTTCAGCTCTCTCATCGACTTGCTGAATGACTTATACTTGTCAATAAAAGTTGATTTAGCTGTTTCATCAAGCTCAAGCTTTTTGGTAAGCTTATCGAGCTTAATATCCTCAATTTTGTCCCTAATATCATCCTGAGAAAAAACCAAGCCTGAGCACATAGTCAAAAAAAGTGTAAGGAGAATAAATTTATATTTATGTTTCATACCCATTTTTTATAATTTACAAATTACTGTTTTCAAGTTCCTCAAGAAGCGAATCCTGTTCTTTTTCGTTTAATCTTTCCAACAGATTTACCGTTTCTTCGTCCAATCCCGCTCCCTCACCCCCGGCGAAAATAGAAGTTTCATCAATATCAATTGCATACGAAACTTCTTTATCGGGTTCATAAATAATTTCTTTTTCTTCTTTTTCGGGAGTTTCATCTTTTACAATGTAATCGGTTTTGACGCTCCTTTTTCTTTTAACAACGTCTCCCTCTTTGCTTTTTTCTTCTTTTACAATTTTTTCATCTTTAATTTCAGGCATTTTCTTTTGCTTTTCATTATCCTCCGATTTTTTGTCTTCTATTTTCTCAATTTTCTTTTCTTCGTCTTTTGTCATCTGTGTTTCAGAGGGTTTAACCAGATAATAGATAACTGCTATAAGAATAACAGCGGCAATCGGAACAAGAACTTTCCACATTGATGCAACCTTATCCCACGAAAACTTACTTGCTTCTTTCTGTTCTATTCTTTCGTGAATGCGCGAGAGCAGTGTATTCCAATACTGGGGTGAAGGCTCTTCAAGCTTCACAGTATTTACAAACTCAAGGGTGCCCTTCATCTCATTGTAAAATTCCCTAAGCTCGGAGGATTCACTCAGCGCTTTTTCAACCGCTATTCGGTCCTTCCCATCAATTTGCCCCGTGATATAATCGGGAATGAGGACTTTGAGTTCTTCTATGTTAATATTATTTTTCATCTATAAATTAGTATTCTATTTTCTCTTTTACAAACTCCCCAATTTTTTTAACTGCATGAAAGTAATTTGCTTTAATTCCGCCAACTGATTTCCCAAGTATTTTGGCAATTTCCTCGTACGGAAGCTGGTCATAGTATCTCATATTAAAAACCGCCCTCTGCTGTGCGGGGAGCGTCTCAATTGCCTCTTCAAGTATTTTTCGCCGTCTTTCTTCATCAATTAATTCATCCGCTTTTTTATCTTTTGATTCAATCGGTTCGGCAACCAACTCAACGCTTATGGTGCTACGAACCTTTACTTTCTTTATATGGTTAATAGAATAATTAGTAGCAATTCTGTACAGCCATGTAAACAGGTTTGACTCCTCCCTAAAATCTTTAAGTGCTGAATAAACCTTAATAAAGACTTCCTGGGTAATATCATCGGCTTCGTCATGGTCCTGAACCATCTTCCTGATGACCCAGTAAACCTGCTTCTGGTATTTTCTGACGATTTCATTATAACCCTTTACATCACCGTTTTTAAATTGCCTTATTAACTCCGAATCATTATTTATATTCGAAATATTCCCCGTCATTAATGCGAGCCGTATTTATCTGCCTTCTTCTATTTTATAAATATTTGTTAACATTTGCTTTATTCATCATCGTTTCGCATCAGCCCGCTTAGTTTCCCCTACTTTTACATAGATATGACAATAAATCCGTTAAAAAGTTTAATTTAAAATAACTCAGGCTTGACCTCTCAAAAATAAGCAAAAATTACAGAAATAATAGCATTTCATAAGGCATAAAAAAATACTAACATTGCCTGCGGCAATACTTTGTGTTGAAACTATTGTGATTATATTTTTATTAAAATAGTGTGAATGTGAATCTAAAGTCCTTAAAAATAGAGAATTTACTTAAAATTCCAGTCATTTTAGTAGTAATAATGGTAGTAATAGTCATTGTTACCGTTGTTACGCGAATTTCGGATATCGGAACGAGTGCGATTGATACTAAATCATCGAATCCTGAATATGTAATCCCGCCGGTGGAAACAAAATCCGAAGGCAAATCGGAAGACTACTTAAAGACCATAAGCTTTAATAATGCAATTTATATCGAAAATGCATTCTATAACTGGCAGAATTTGTTCGATATTTTCTCATACAATTTAAATGATACTGCTTTTAAAACAAGTGATTCCGTTACAAGATATGAAAAGCTCGCCAGAATTATACGCAACCCATACAAAAAATTTTACAGGGGAAATTCCGACCAGATACTCCAAGAGTACGGAAGCGTAATCCTTGAAGAATGCGAATATTATAAACTGGACTGGCGGCTTGTGCTGGCAATGATTAAGCAGGAATCGGCATTTACTTCCGATGCTGTTTCACACGCGGGTGCTTACGGTTTTATGCAGATAATGCCGAGAACAGGCTCAATGCTTGAGAGAACACTGCGGCTTGAAGATCACCGTTCGCCTGTAAACAACCTTAAAGCAGGCATATACTATTATGCAATGCTAGTAGGAAGGTATTACGATGCGGGCGATACGAATAAATACAAGTTTGCTCTTGCCGCTTATAACGCGGGCTCGGGACACGTTGAGGATGCAATGAGTCTGGCCTATTACCATAGAGATGATTATTTCGACTGGGATATTGTGAAGGAATATATGAAGCTCCTTGCACCGGGGAATGATTCCTTGCACCAAAAAGTGTGGGGTTCATCACCGCCAAACAGAGTTTTTACCAACTGGAGAGAACCGTATTATTACGTCGAAAATATTATTTGGTACTGGCAGCAGTATAAGAAAATTTATCCCCTGCCCGAAGACACCCAAAAACCAAAAAAGAAGAAAAAAAGGAAATGAGTCAAACACCACAATTGCGAGCGAAGCGAAGCAATCTCCTAATATTAAGAGATTGCTTCGTCGCTTTGCTCCTCGCAATGACATCATACTCCCAGGATACAATTAATTTTAAATTATTCGATTCGCTTAAAACATCGGCCGAGGATAGCCATGTTGTAATCGCAAAACGGAGACAAATAGATTCAAGCAATAGAATACTTGATACCGCTTTTTTGAAAACAATCGACCTAGACAGCTGGCCATCAAAAATATTATCACAACAACAGTATGATTCACTAAAGGCACTTTGGGAAGATTCTTATAAAAGACATATATCGCAGACGCAAATTACAAAAACCTTAACTTATCAAGACCCTGACAACTTCGATGTTCGCCTATTTCGCACAATAAATAACGCGCGGAGTCCGTTTAAGGATAAATTTTTCAATGTATGTGACCGCTCGATGCTGCCGGTATCATTAATACTGCCTGCATCATTATTTGCTTACGGCAGGGCAAAAGAGAAAACTTATGACGAAAACACTGCGTATTTGCTCGCAAGTGCAGAGTTTACCAATATGGTTCTGACTTTCGCCACAAAATTTTTTGTTAACCGCAAACGACCGCTTGAAGCTTTGCCAAACGTTCACACAAAGGGCATGCCGAGACTGGATGTGTACTCATTCCCATCGGGGCATGCGAGCACAACGTTTTCAATAGCCACAATGTTTGCGTTAAGATACCCAAAATACCCGCTGGTCTATGCACCGATGTATGCTTATGCATTAATCGTTGCTTACGGCAGACCGTACTTCGGTATGCATTATCCCAGTGATTTGCTCGCAGGAGCGGTTTACGGGGCGGGTTCATCGGTTCTTATTTATTCACTTCGCAAGGAGCTATTTAAGTTTAAAAATAATGCTTTGAATGAAAATAAGAATGACAACGGCTCAATTCAGGCAGGTACGGTAACATTTTTTGCAGGGTCGTTTATTGCAAGCGCACTTGTTAATACATTTATTTTTAAGCCAAGTGACACCAAGCGGCTCTTTGTCTCACCCTGGATTAACGACAAAACCGGCGGGTTAAGGGTGGATTGGAGGTTTTAATCACCAATCTTTGCATCCAATGATCCGTTTAAGCCGGAGTATTGTGTAAGCTCAGCCACCAGCGCGCCGATTACAATTTTCATCTTAACTTTTACAGGGATTTTCCTGTCGTCATCGCTTAAATAAATGTAAATATCCGAAGTTTTACTTGTAAACCCTTCTTTAAGCAATGGGTGAAGTATAAACGTTTTGAACTCCCCTGCTGAAACGTCTACGGTTTCCCTGCCTTCAAATCTTACCTCAAGCGGGAAAAAATTGTCCTTATAGAAATAGTTAATTGTAACCTTATCACCTGAGTTTTTGTTTTTCCAGTCAAGTGTTCTGGCATAATAGAAAGCGGAAATTAAATCCTGAACATATTCGTGGGGCGATTTATAGTTTTTATCCTCTACAAAGTTAACTTTAGTGTAAACCTTTAAGCTCTCCTGTATGAAAGTCGCCTCGAAATCGCGCTTATAGTTGCTTTCCCTTATATGCTGCTCAAAGCGCCATGGGAAAATCCCCTGCTCATCTATAAATGTTTTGTAATTATCTCTCACCTTGTATATAACATCAAAGCTTGAGCGGGAATTGACATCGAAGTTTATTTCGTATGTATTTCTGCCGTTATAATTAAACGGCGAAGGTGAAATAGTCATAAACGCCTCGGCTGCGGTGATGAAGCCGTAGCTGACTTCAAATGACAACCGCTCCCCGTAAGTAAATGCATTGTTATAATGCGTTCTGAACTGGGAAAATGCATTAACGGCTAAAAAAATTGCAATTATTAAGAATTTATAATACCTCATATAGTTTTATTTTTTCTCTTCCTCTTTTTTCTGTTTTTCTTCAGGTTTTTTTAGCAGTTTTTTATCGAATTTCGAGTTGAACTCGTATTTTGCGACAGTTACATCTCCCTCACCGGTGGCGACTCTATAGGGCATGTAGATTCCAGAATTACCGACAATTTTGAAATCTGAGTATTCAGAAGCCATAGAACTTTTAACAACTTTAACTCTGTTGAATGTTTCGGAATCAAAATACACGGTTTGAATTACGCTGTCTTTATTTAAAAAATCTATAACATATGCGTCTTTATCTCCGACTTTTTCATTTTGGAGAAGCTGGTAGCTCATTCCGTATTTATCCTTATCGATATAATAACCCCACAATGTAGAAATAATATTATTTTTATGCTCTTCAATGTCAGCAGGCGAGGCATCTTTAATCGCTTCTCCGAATTTAGACCATCCTTTTTCTTTCTTAGTATCAACTGCAATTGTCACAGCGAACTGGCTGTGGTCAAAATTCATGTAAAATATATTTTTGCCCGTGTAAAATTTTATAGGCACATCACTTCCCAATAGGCTCATATTTCCTTCCATCGATACGGATTTAACACCCCTTAAATTGTCCGCTCCTCCGTTTGCCTCAAGATAATTATCGATTACATCCTGCGCGGTTTTGACCTCTTTGAAAGTCTGAGCTCTGAGCGAACAGCTAAATAAAAACAGCAATAAAATAATGTGCTTAGGTTTCATTTTTATTTTAGTTATTTATCATATAATTCTTAATAAAGCTAAAGACTTCTTCCGGCTCAATATCATCCATCACATCTCTTGAATCATCATCCGCCGGAGGCGAAAATATCTTCTTCTTATCCGTGTAAGGTCCCCACCTTGTTTCGCTTTCAACTCTTACGGGTGAATAAAATCCAACAACGAATGTTCCAACCGCTGCAGCAATGTGAATTGGTCCGGTAGAATTCCCAACAAAAAGTCTTGCCATTTTCAAAACAGCAGCCAGTTCTCTTAAATTTAAATCAAGAATATCAAAAACCCGCTTATTGTTTTCCAGTTTATCAATCACTGATTTAACTTGGGGAGCATCATCTTTAGTTCCAGTCAAAATTATGCTGAAATCACACTTTTCGTCCCTTAAGATAATACTTATCAGCTCGATAAAATTCTTTTCACTCCATACTTTGGCAGAACCCATTGACGGAATATGAACAACAATAAAATCTTTTGACAAATCAATGCCCCGTCCCAAAAGCTGGGATTTTACTTTGTCCAAAACATCATTTTCAACTTTAAGAACAGGGCGTATCTCTTTTATCATTTTGCAGTTAAGCTCATAGAGCACATCCAGATTATATTCCAGTTCGTGCTTTATTGAATGTTTCCTGTGCTGGTGATGTTTGATATTAAAAAAGAACGAATACCCTCTGTATGCCGTGCCTAATCTGTATTTTACTCCCGCTAAAAAGAGTCCGGCTGCAATTGCAAACTGCGGGTGAACAACAACTGCCAAGTCGTATTTATTATCAACACAGACCCTTTTGACGTTACTTATAGTTACCTTTTCTATGGCGTGAACTTTATTTATATTTGAATAATCGGAAATTAAATCATAAACTCGTTTATTTACCAGAAAATCGATTTTAGCATCGGGATAATTTTGCTTTAAAACGTCAATCATTGGAAGAGTCAGGATAACATCACCGATTCTATCGGTCCTGATTAGCAAAATATTCCGGGGCTTAATGCTAAAATTTGACCTTTTTGCGATATTTTTTCTAGATTATTGTTTGAATAAATATAAAATATTTTCTACTCACTAAAAAGTATAAATGAAGCAGTCGATTCTTGCCATAGTATCCCTTGTATTATTTCAAAACTTTGCATGTTTTACGTCAAACTCAACTGATAAGAAAGTAACACAGCAAAACACACAAGAAACAGATAAAAAAGTCACTGAAATGGATTCAACAACTACAAAGTTTACGGATTTAAACAAAGAGGCATTCAAGCTGCACTATGACGCGATTGTAATCGATACTCATAACGATATTTTAATGCCGATATACCTTCAGGGTGCAGATATAAGCAAAAATAATCCTCACACTCAGTCTGATTTCGTAAAATGGAAAAAAGGCGGTTTGGATGTTCAGGTATTTTCAATTTATGTTCCAGAAAGATATAAATCAAACCATTTCAGCTATGTGATGAAACTTATTGATAAAATGGAAGAGTTTTCGGTAGAATACTCTGAAACATTTCATTTGGCAAAGAATTATGAGGACTTAATGAGCGGGTTGAATCAGGGAAAATTCTGCGGGCTTATGGGTGCCGAAGGCGGTAATATGATTGAAGGAAAAATGGAGAACCTGGAAACACTCTACACTCGCGGTGTTCGTTATCTTGGCTTAACGTGGAATACAAGCAATGAAATCGGGACCTCGGCAAGGGATGAAACACTGCGTGGCGGCTTGGGCGGGTTAACTGAATTCGGGAAACAGGTTGTTGCAAGAATGAATGAGCTGGGTATGCTGATTGATGTTTCCCACCTGGGGGAAACAGCTTTCTGGAACGTCGTAGAAACAAGCAAAGACCCGATTATTGCGTCACATTCCTGTGTTTACAGCTTAGTGCCGCATTACAGAAATCTAACAGACGAGCAGATTAAGGCTATTACTAAATCCGGCGGGTATATCGGAATAAATTTTTACAATAAATTTCTCGACGCCGGAGCTAATGTAAGCAGTATAAAAAGCGTGCAGGCAAAATATAAAAACGGGGCAGCGAAATTTGAGGATGAGTACGGAAATGATTTAATTGCATTTAATGAAAAAAGGTATGAATTTATAACCGAAAATAAGTCCGAAGCAGGAACACCCGTTGATGTACTAATTGACCATATCGATTATATTGCAAAGCTGGTTGGAGTTGATTATGTTGGTCTTGGCTCAGATTTTGACGGAAGCATAACAACCGTAAATGAAATTTATGATGCTACATGTTATCCGATTATTACAAAGAAACTGGTTGAGCGCGGCTATAAAGAGGAAGATATTAGAAAAATTTTAGGGCTTAATTTTTTAAGAGTTTTTAAGCAGGTTTGCAAGTAAACCCCTGAGCAATGCGAAGGTCTCAAAATAAAAGATGAGATTCTTCGTCCCGCATTTGATGCGGGACTCAGAATTTAAAAATGAAAATCCCCCAAAACAAAATAGATGAAATTGCATCCTCAATCGATATAGTTGATATAATTTCAGCTTATACTCCCCTGCGCAAGGCAGGGCGGAATTTTATGGGAAGGTGTCCCTTCCACGAAGAGAAGACTCCCTCATTCAGCGTATCGCAGGAAAAGGGCGTTTACCACTGCTTCGGATGCGGGAAAAGCGGCAATGTGTTTACGTTCATTATGGACATTGACAGCGTGACGTTTTATGAAGCGGTTAAGACTTTGGCCGATAAAGCCAATATAAAAATCGAATACGAATACGAGCCGAATGACGCCGACAGAAATAAAATTGAGCTCCTTTACGAAATAAATAACAAAGCCGGCAGGGATTTCCATGAAAATCTGATGGGACGGAACGGCGCTTACGCAAAAGAATACCTGCATGAACGCGGTTTAAAAGAAGATATAATAAAAAAATTCGGGCTGGGGTATTCACTCAGGGAAAAAGATTCGCTTTATAAGAAATTTAATAATGATTTCAGCACGGAGGATTTAATTGCCTCCGGACTGGTATTGAGCATCGGCACAAACCTGCCTGCCGAAGCCTCGGCGCAGGCAGGTGAAATAAGAGACAGATTCAGGGGACGATTAATGTTCCCCGTTTTCAATGAATCAGGCAAGGTAATTGCTTTCGGGGGAAGAAGGATGTTCGATGAAGTCACCGATGAAGCTAAGTATATTAATTCACCGGAAACCAAGATTTACAATAAGAGCAAAACCCTTTACGGGTTAAACTTCGCAAAAAATAAGATAAAAGATACGGGTTATGTTATTCTGGTTGAAGGTTACATGGACTTAATTTCTCTTTTCCAGAACGGGATTGAAAATGTTGTAGCTTCAAGCGGAACATCATTAACGACTTTGCACTGCAAAATCATTTCACGCTACACAAAAGAGGTTGTGATTGTATATGACTCCGATTTAGCCGGGCAAAATGCATCGCGCAGGGCAATTGAGCTGATTATTGAAAACGGGATGAATGTAAGCATTATCCCCCTGCCAAGAGGCGATGACCCGGACACTTACATAAAAAAGCACGGAACGGATGGATTTATTAGTTTACTTAACAAGCGGCAATCAATAATTGATTATATTGGTGAAAGCTACAGAACGAGAGGAGCACTTGAGTCACCGGAAGGCAAAACTGAGTTTGTGCGGGAAATTATCGGGCTGATTGCCAAAATGAGAGATGAAATTAAGGGTGATTTTTACATTAAAGATATTGCCGAAAGATTTTCAATCTATGAAAGTATCATAAGAAAAGAGCTTGATAAAACTCTTAAGCTAAAAAGCAGGGGTTTAACAAGAGAGATTGATGATAAATTAATAAGTAAGGCAGAAAAAGACATTAGCTCTAAAGGACATCCTCAAACTCTCGAGATATCATTAATCAAAATGCTTTTCTACGGTGATGATGTAACAAAAGATTATATTATAAATAACCTGGATATTAAAGATTTAAATAATCCTGCTTCAATTAAAATTATTGATTACCTTATAAGAACATTTTCGGATAATAAGAAAATAAACATAGCAAATTTATTTAATACATTTCCGGAAGGATTGGAAAATAAAATAATTGGAAGCGCGCTTCTTGATGAGAGCTCCGTTTTAGAAGAAAACAGAAATTATATTAATGACGTAAAGTCATTACTGAATCAAATAAATATTACAAAAAGCTATAAAAAACTATACATAAGAAACAACTAAAAATCCTAACCCCTACCTCTTCTCAAACATCTTCATAAACTGCGTAATCAGGTCAATTGGCAGCGGGAAGATTATTGTTGAGTTCTTCTCGGTTGCTATTTCCGTTAATGTCTGCAAATACCTGAGCTGTAATGAAATCGGCTGCTTGCTAATAACCTCAGCCGCGTCAGCAAGTCTTTGCGATGCCTGGAACTCACCGTCAGCATGTATAACTTTTGCTCTTCTTTCTCTTTCCGCCTCAGCCTGTTTTGCCATAGCTCTCTGCATTTCAATCGGAAGGTCAATTTGCTTAACTTCCACGTTCGATACTTTTATACCCCACGGCTCAGTGTGGTCGTCAATTATTGCCTGAAGCTTTTTGTTAATCGCATCTCTTTCCGAGAGCAGCTCATCGAGCTCCGACTGACCCAAAACGCTTCTAAGTGTTGTTTGCGCAATCTGCGAGGTTGCAAAAAGGAAGTCCTGCACCTCAATTACGGATTTATTCGGCTGGAGAACCCTGAAATAAACAACTGCGTTAACTTTAACCGAAATGTTATCTTTTGTAACTATATCCTGCGAGGGAACATCCATAACAAGAGTTCTCAAGCTGACTTTCACCATTTTATCGATAATCGGGATAAGGATAATTAATCCGGGACCTTTTGTAGCAACATACCTTC
>Ga0326597_10014335_pt1 | contig 10390 bp, 7 predicted proteins | sample RVTome_12_FD_203789 | JGI IMG/M metagenome (GOLD analysis project Ga0326597, IMG submission 203789) | Soil microbial communities from uranium-contaminated site in the Upper Colorado River Basin, Wyoming, United States - RVT100D185 | ecosystem: Environmental > Terrestrial > Soil > Contaminated >...
TCACGTCGAACGAAATCCCCAGCTCCACGATGAGGGGCATGCCGGTGGTGACGCCGACGGCCACGAGAAACACCGCGTTCTCCACCGTCAGGAGCGCGAGAATCTGGGTGATCGCCTTCCTCCGCGTCACCATGAGGAAGAGACCAATCAGCAAGATCGAGAGCGCGACGCCGATGAGATGGTGGCTCACGCCCCGGGAGCCTTCTTGAAAGCCGGTGCTGACCCGGTATCCGATGACCGTGAGGCCCAGGCAGATCAGGAGCGAGGCCGGGACGTTCAGGAACGGCTCGATTTCGCGGTGGATCCCGATACGGTCCACCGTGCGCATCAGAAACCACGGGATCAGAATCCCCTTCAGTGCCATGGTCAGCGCCGCGGTGACGAGGAGCTCGTGACGCCCTTCGGAGATGGCGATGGTGGCGGCGACGATGGCGAGGAGCAGGGACTGCGCCCCGTACAAGCGTATGGCGGTGAAGAGCGCTTTCTGACCCACCATGAGGAAAGCGCTCACCAGCATTCCGGCGGCACAGAGGATCAAAACGTTCACGGTCATGCGCAACACCTCACAGGAATCGGATCGCGAGAGCGAGAAACGCGAGCCCCAGCGAGACGGACACGAGCTCCGGGACGCGGAAGAGACGCAGCTTGGCGTTCGTGCTCTCCGCGACGGTTACGAGGATCGCCAGGACGAAGATCTTGCCCGCCCACGCGAGGAGAGCCACGAGGAGCGCGACCGGCGCTACGCTCGTCGCCATACCCGCGGGAAGAAACAGGTCCACGAGGAGCGTCAGATACAAGAGCTCCTTGAGAGCCGACGCCCACTCGACCAGCGCCAGGTCCGGCCCGGAGTACTCGAGGACCATCGCCTCGTGGATCATCGTGAGCTCCAGGTGCGTGGCCGGGTTGTCCACGGGAATGCGGCCGGTCTCGGTAATGACGATGATGAAGAGTCCGGCGAACGCGAGGAGGTCGCTCGGATGGAAGGACAACCCCTGCTGCAGCAGGCCCCGGACCATCACTCCGAGGCTCAGGGAGCCGGCGGCGAGCGCCGACGCGAAGAGTCCCAGCATGAGAGCCGGCTCGGCGAGGGCGGCGATCGTCATGTCGCGGCTCGCGCCCATTCCGCCGAAAGGGCTTCCGGTATCGAGCGCGGCCGTCGCCAGCGCAAAGCGGCCGAGAGCGAGCGTCCCCACCAGCAGCAGGATCCCGCCCGCGGCTTCGAGCGGCGCCGCGGCGAAGAGCACCGGAACCAGCGTCGTGGCGGCCACGGCCGCTGCGAAATAGACGCGGGGTCCTGCGACGTAGATCCAGGACGCCGTCTCGGAGCGCACGGGCTCCTTCTGAAGAAGCTTCAGAAGGTCGTAGTACCCCTGCAGCAGCGGCGGGCCCTTTCGATTCTGGAGCCGCGCCTTCATTTTCTTGATGACCGTCTTCAGCAGCGGGGCCACCGCGAGCATGACTCCCGCCTGCAGAAGCGCCGCCGCGAACGCGAGAAGGGTGTCCATCATGCTCAACTTCGCAACCAGACCAGGAGTACCAGGCATACGACGAGCGCTATCACGTAAGCGAGGTAGGCATGGAGGCTCCCCGCCTGCAGCACCTTCATCCCCTCGGCCACTCGCAGCACCGCTCGAACGAGGGGACGATACGCGTAGCGCTCGAACGTCGGCTCGATCTCGGCACGGTATCGTACCTCCCGCAGGAAGTACGGAGACACTTCCGCCAGCGCTTCGACCTCCCGCGTCGGCCGGTACACGGCCCGGAAGATCATCATCAAGGGTTTCGAGAAAGCCGTCGCCGTGTACTCGGTCGCCGGGCCGAGCTCACCGCCGCATCCCCACGTCGGCACGCGCCGCGCTCGAGCCCAGCGCCGCGCCGTCAGCAGCCGCGCCACCGCCAAGGCTCCCAGCAGAGCCGCACCGAGCATCACCGGCACCACGTGGTCGAACGACTCGAGCCCGGACGCCATGCCGAGCCCGCCCGTTGCCATGTCGGTACGATGCTCGAGCCCGGGGAGTGACGCCATCACGCTATCGAGTGCTTCGAGCACCAGGCCCGGGAAAAGCCCCAAGCCCAGGCACAGCGCCGCGAGAAACGCTTGCGGCACGAGCATCACCGCGGGCGACTCCCGCGCCTCGGCGGCCGCCCGGCTCCTCGGCAAGGCCAGGAAACTGATGCCGAAGGCTTTCACGAAACAGGCCGCCGCCAGTGCCGTCGTCAGCGCCAGTACGGTGCCGCCAACGGGAAACAACAAGTGGACGAGCGGCTCCGCCGACGCGCGGAACCCGAAGAGGAACGCCTGAAACGTCAGCCACTCGCTGGCGAAGCCGTTCAGGGGCGGGAGGCCGGAAATCGCCAACGCGCCGACGAGGAAGAGAACGCCGGTCCACGGCATCCGCCGCAGGAGTCCCCCGAAGTGCTCGATCTGGCGCGTTCCCGTCGCCATCACCATACCCCCGGCGCCGAGGAACAGCAGTCCCTTGAACACCGCGTGATTCAAGACGTGATAGAGGCTGGCCGCGACTCCCACCGCCGCAAGGTCACTCCTGCCGTAGGCCAGGCCCATCATTCCGGCGCCAAGCCCCAGGAGGATGATGCCGATGTTCTCGATGCTGTGGTAGGCGAGGAGGCGCTTGAGGTCGTGCTGCATGAGCGCGTAGAGCACTCCCAGCACGGCCGAGAGGCCTCCCACGACCACGACGAGGACGCCCGAGGACAAGGGCGGTGTTCCGAGACCGAACGCGCAGACCCGCACTATTCCGTAGATCCCCGTCTTGATGAGGACGCCGGACATCAGCGCGGAGATGCTCGTCGGCGCCGCCGGGTGGGCTTCGGGGAGCCACACGTGGAGAGGAACGATGCCCGCCTTGACACCGAAGCCGAGGAAGAAGAGCGCGAAGAGCCCGATCTGCGCGGGCGGGAGCGCAGCGCCCCCGGACAGGAGAGTCGCGAACGACAAAGACCCGGACATCGATGCCAGCGCCAGGAAGCCGCCGATGAGACATCCCGTGCCCACGTGCGACATGACCAGGTAGAGATAGGCGGCCCGTCGGCACGCCCGCTCTTCGTGCTCGGTCACGACGAGCGCCGCCGTCGCGAGCGTCATGAGCTCCCAGGCACAGAGGAAGGTGATGGCGTCGGCGGCCGCAAACACCAGCTCCACGGCGCCCAGCAGCAGGTTGAACAGGACGCCGAGAAAAACCGAGCGCCGCCGGAAGTGCGGAAAGCCGACGTATCCGATGCTGAAGAAGGCGATTGGAACGGCAAGAAGGGACAGAACCACCAGAAACCAGGCCGACAGCCCATCCACCGCATACGCCAATCGGAAACCGGATGCCTCGTGGATGAAGCTGGCGCCTTCGAGGGGCACACGCGCGAGCAGAACCTCGGCGCCCAGAAGGCCGGTGACGAGGGACGCCGCCGCAGACCCCAGGAAGGCTATGTGACGTGCCACGCGCCGCCGCCGCCACAGCAGCAGAGTCACCGCGATGATCCCGACGCGGAGCGCGAGCGCCGAGGGTAGGCTGATTGCTGTATCGAACCCCGTCACGCCCACGCTAACCGCGCCGGGTCTCCCGGCGAAGCTCGCGGAGCATCCCCCGCGTGTCCACCAAGTGCTTATTGAAGATGCGCCGGGCCACGGCTAGCAGTTGGCCGACGGCCGGGTCGCGCAAAGCGTAGCGTACCGTCAATCCCTGTTTCTGCGACGTCACGACGCCGCGGTTTCGAAGAACCGCGAGCTGCTGCGACACCACCGGTTGATCCAGCTTCAAGGCCTTCTGGAGCTCCTGAACCGAGCGATCGCCGCGGACGAGAATCTCCAGGATCTTGATGCGCACCGGGTGGGACAGAGCCCGGAAGAACTGGGCTTTGAAGGCTTGAAGGCGGCTCGTCGACATCGACTCGGTAAATATTAGTATATTAGGATATACGATGCCGTTGGAAATCCCGTGACGGACAACCAGAAATACGTGACGGTATGGAGAAAGGGCGCGGACGGCAGCTGGAAAGTCGTTGCCGATATCTTCAACAGCGACAATCCACCACCGTCCGCGGCGCCGGCTCAGACGCCCTGAGTCCGCGCGGCTCTCACTCCGCGGACGTTCGAGCCGCTTTTCCGAGACTGAGGAGGTTTGCCAAGAGCTTGTACGCCGAGGGAACGCCTGCGGGAAGCTGCCGGAACAGGCCGAGCCCGATGTAGATCCACCGTCCTTTGCCGTAGCGCGCTTCGACCAGCATCCCTTTCTTGACACCTCGGTTGTACTCCCAGGGATCTTGAGACGCGAGGAGATCCTGGTAACGCGGGTCGCCCTCCTCCGCGAGGAAGTAGAGTCCCCGCTCCTGCACCCAGCCTCCCCAGTCGGCCGCGGTGATCCGGTTCGGCTCCGTGAACACGGGGTGGTCGGGAACCAGAATCTGGATGGGCGCTTCCTCGACCGTCACCCGGTTGTTGCTTACTTTTTTCGGATACGGACCCCACTGCGCCTCGTTGAACTCGAGCTTGTTGTACTGGACCAGGAGCGTCCCCCCCTCGGCGACGTAGTCGAGGAGCCGCTGGTTGTAGGCGCGCAGGTCCTGCCGGTTCAAGTAGGCGCGGACCCCGGTCACGATGACGTCGTACTGCGATAGGTCCCCCTCGGCGAGATCGTCCTCGTCGAGGAAAGAGAGCTCGGCTCCGAGCTGGCGAATCGCGACCGGCGCCTCGTCGCCCACCCCCTCGATGAAACCGACGCGAGAACGGGCGACCTGGACGTCGAGCGCTTCCACCCTCGCCTCGGCCGGCTGAAACAGGTAGCGGGTCTGGATGTGGTGGTACTCGATGCTCTGGACTCCCTCGCGGAACTCCTCGTCGCCAAGGCGCGCGACCGCCTGGATCCGGTAGCTTCCGCTCTCGATCGCGGGCGGCGGCGTCAGATGGAAACGCACCGTCACCGCCTGGTTCTCGCGCTCGAAGGAGAGATCGGCCGCCGCGGGCTCGACGCCGAATCCCGGAGGAGCTTCGAGACGGAGCGTCCCGAGCGCGGGCTCGACGCCCTCGTAGCGCGCGGTCACCGAGACCGGCCTCGTCTTGTCGTCCGCGCCCATGGGGAACACCACGACCTCGGGGGAGATTGCAACCGACACCCGCGGCAGCACCGAGACCTGCTTCTGCTTTTCGCCTCCCACCCAGCGGCCCGCGTAACGGTGCTGGACGGTTTTCGAGAGGTTGACGTCGACGTCGCCCGATCGGAAGGTGACCGTCGCCGTGGTTGAAGGAGGGCGCCAGGGAAGACCGAAGTACTTCGGCTCGAGGAGCGTGAACCGATCGATCGACGGATCCACTCTCTTCCAGTAGGGGCGATCGTAGCCGGCGCTACCTGGGACGGCGACGTCGAATCGGGCGTCGAGCTTTCCGTTCCCCGAGAGCCTCGTAGGGAAAGAGGGAAACGGCGTCTTCTCGTCCTCGAATTCGGTAACCACCCAACCCGGGGGGGTGGGAATTCCGACGGCGAGAATCTGGACGGGCTCCGGGCTCGGGTTCGTCACCTGGACTTCGACGCGGAAACGGGAGCCCCGGGTGACCTCGCCGCGATCCGCCGTCGGGAGGAGATCGATCCCGTGGGCGAGAGCGATGGCTTTCTCGAAATCCGCTTCCTTGGGACGGAGGCGATGCTCGAGCTCGTACTTTGCGTCGGCGGGGATCTCGCTGCGCGCGACGTTCGCGCGCAGCTTGCGCACCAGAGTGAGTCCGCGGCGAAGCGGGGGGAGGGTCTTCCATGGAGCTCGCGCGTCGAACGACGCGTTCGCCGCTTCGACCTCCGCGCGAAGAGCGTCGAGGCGCTCGCCGACGAACGCGGCGTCGGTGAAATCCTTCAGCCGATCGAGGCCGACGGCGACTCCGTCGAAGACATCGCTCTCGCTCGCCCGCTCCGGGAGGACCGAGTCCTCGAGCCGGAAGACCGATTCGTGCGGGCCCGCGACGGCCTGGAGCTGTCCCATCCCCTGACATTTGTGGTTGGAGCGGGCCTCCGACCCCATTTGATAGTAGGTGCGTCCGAGAATCGGGTCGTAAACGCCGGTGTCGATCTGGACGAGGGAGGCGGGATCCTCCGTCTCGTCTTTCTTATTTGGCTCCCGTTCCCGGCCCGGACCGATCGCGCGGCGCGAGTAGAGCTTGAGAGGCTGCCAGGGCCGAAGGCCCTCCGCAAGCTGTTCGGGGAAACGCGTGGGGTCCGCCGCCGCGCGGAACGCCTCCTTGGTGAGAATGGCGGAAGTCTGGTGGTGCTGTCCTCCTCCTTCGCCGGTCAGAGGAAGGGATACTACGACGTCGGGTCGGAGGGTTCGGAGGAGGCGAACGAAATCGCCGAGGATCTCTTCCTTCCCCCATTTCTGGAGCGTCTCCTCGACGCTGAAGGAGTAGCCGAACTCGTAGGCGCGCGTGAAGTACTGCTCGATTCCGTCGATCCGGTGAACCGCCATGAGCTCCTCGGTCCGGAGGATCCCGATGGCCTCGAAGAGCTCGGGGCCGATCTCGTTCTGGCCGCCGTCCCCGCGGGTCGCGGTGAGAAGCGAGACTCGGTGTCCCCGGCCGCGGCTCAGCAGGACCAGCAGGCCGTTGTCCTCGTCGTCTGGATGGGCCGCGGTGTGGAGGAAGCTCGCGCCCGAAGAGAGCTTCCGCAGCTGGAGCGCGAGGCCCACGCTTCCGCGCTCCTCGGGAATGGGCTCGAGCTGCGCCGAGGAACTCGCGGCCGAGGCCAGGCCAAAAAGAAGGAAGAGCAGCCGGAGGGGCATCATGGCCGGAGGATAATGAGGCTACGAATCGAAGTCAAAATCGGGTCCATTTGGTACAATGATTTGACCCGATAAACGACGATCCTCGTTCACCCGCCGCACGGCGGTTCAACTGGAATTTCCAGGCCACGGGACAACGATGAGCCTCAAAATCATGATCGCAGGATGCGCGAAAGAACAGAAAGACGAGGTCGGCTCCTCCGTCAAGAGGGCCTTCGCCGACCGGCCCGCCGACGAGCCATGGAGCGTTTCCGTGGTAAAAATCGCGAACCAGTGGTCGGTCGAGATCAACGGGCCCGAAGCGCGCTACAAAGGTCTGAGCCTGGTGGCGCCGCTCGGAGATCTCACCGGCTCGCTGCGAAAGGCCATCTCCGGCGCGGCCAACCGCGTCGCTTCCCCGGGCGCCGCTCCAAACGGCCGCGGCAGGGAGGGCGAAAAGAAAGACCGGTACAATTGCGAGGGCTGCTCGGCGCCCTTCGAGGTCATCTACAACGCCGCTCCCGGAGAGCGGCAAGAGGTCTGCCCCGTCGCCTGCCCTCAGTGCTGGCACGTGAACCACGTGCCCATCGCCGAGGGTGCGGGAGCGACGGGCGACTATCGCGCTCAAGCAGCGAGCTAGCTGAGCTCGAGGGAGGGAAGAGTCTTAACGCAAAGACGCAAAGGCGCAAAGACGCAAGAAGAAATGCAAGCGGGATGGAGATAGATCAAAAGACCCTTTCCGTCTTAATCTCCCTATCCCCTCCTGTCCCCCTTATCCCCCTTGGCCTTGGATTCTCTTCTTTCCGTCTTTGCGGTTGATCTTCTTAATCGCCCTATCCATTAGCTCGCTATAATGGCGGCCTCGCTCGCGAGGAAGCCATGGGAGAGCAACCCGACTCGCCTCCGCCGATCCTCGGCAACTGGGGCCGCTTCTACCTCGTCGTCGTCGTCAATACCATTCTGGTCTACGGGCTGCTCCTGCTCTTTTCCGCGTTCGCCCGCTGATGCACGTCCTCGACATCGCCGTCATCGGGATCTACTTCGCCCTCATCGCCTACATCGGCTACAGAACGGGCCGCGGCAACCAGGGCATCGAGGACTTCTTCCTCGCGAAGCGCGCCATGCCCTGGTACGTCATCGGTCTTTCGGTGATGGCCACCCAGGCGAGCGCCATCACTCTCGTCGGGACGACGGGACAGGCCTATGTGGATGGAATGCGTTTCATCCAGCTCTACTTCGGCCTTCCGCTGGCGATGGTGATCCTCTGTGCCACTTTGGTCCCGTTCTTCTATCGCGCGCGGATATACACCGCCTACGAGTTCCTCGAAAAAAGGTTCGACGGAAAGACCCGGAGCCTCACCAGCTTCCTCTTCCTCCTGGGACGCGGGCTCTCCGACGCCGTCGTGATCTACGCCCCCTCGGTCATCCTCGCGATCGTCTTCGGTGTCGACGAGAAAATTCTGATCGTCCTCATCGGCGCTGGAGCCACGGTCTATACCGCCCTCGGCGGCATGCGGGCGGTGATGTGGGTCGAGGCGTGGCAGATGATGATCATCTTCCTCGGAATTCTGTTCTGCCTGGGAGCGGTGGTCGTGGGTCTTCCGGGGGATATCTCTCTGGTTGCAGCGGTCAAGATCGCCGGTGCCGCCGGCCGCATGGAGACGGTGGACTTCACGTTCGATCCGTCGGTGACCTACACCTTCTGGAGCGGCGTCGTGGGAGGTATCTTCCTCATGCTTTCCTACTTCGGCTGCGACCAGAGCCAGGTGCAGCGCTATCTCACCGGCCGCTCGCTCACCGAGAGCCGCCTGTCGCTGCTGTTCAACGCCATGCTCAAGATCCCGATGCAGTTCGTGATCCTGCTGACGGGGGCGCTTCTCTTCGTCTTCTATCAGTTCGAGAAGCCTCCGCCGATCTTCAATCCGGTCGCGCTCGAGCGGCTTCGGGAATCGGACCGTCGCCAGGATCTCGCCTCGCTCGAGCGAGAATACGACGAGATCTTCGAGGTGCGGAAAGACCGCGCTTCGGGCCTCGCTCTGACGCTCTCGACCGAGGAAGAATCCGAGGCACGGCGCCTGTTCCTCGAGGCCGAGGAGCGTTTCTCCGACGTGCGCGGACGAATGGTAGCACTCGTAGAGGAAAACGAGGGGGCGAGGTTCAACGACACCAATTACATCTTCCCCACGTTCGTCCTGACCGAGCTTCCGCCGGGAGTGGTGGGGCTCATCCTCGTCGCGATTTTCGCGGCGGCGATGTCGACCGTGGAATCCGAGCTCACGGCGCTCTCGAGCGCGACGGTCATCGATTTCTATCGACGTTATCTGAGGACCGATGCGAGCGACTCTCATTACCTGGCAGTGAGCCGCGCAGCCACGTTCGCTTGGGGAGCCTTCGCCACCTTGTGCGCGATCTACATGGGCCGTCTGGGGTCCGCCATCGAGGCGGTGAACCGGATCGGGTCCAATTTCTACGGGCCCATCCTCGGGGTCTTCGTCCTCGCCGTCGTAACGAAGAGGACGAACGGCCACGGAGCTTTCGTCGGAATCCTGGCGGGGGTAGCCGCGGTGCAGCTCGCCGCGCGCTTTTCCGACGTCTCCTTCCTCTATTACAACCTGATCGGGACCGCGGCGGCGGTAGCCGTCGGATACGGCCTCTCCCTCGCCTTCCCAACTCCCGAACGGTCTGTATAATAGAGGTACGTTTTTCGCCCGCCCCGGGCTTCAATCCGAGCATGACGAGACGTTGAGCCGAATCGTGTTGTCCGTCGATCTCGCCGGGTTCCTCCTCGCTTTGTTCTCGCTCGCGATGTTCGGCGCCGCGAAGGGGAGCTCGGGCTGGAAGAAGCTCTTCGGCCTCGGCGGCGGCAAGGAGGAGCAGGGAGGAACGAGCGCGGCGAGGGAGTCTCTCGCCTCGGGTGACTGGGAGCGCGCCGCCAAGATCTTCGAGGAGGGCGGGCGCTTTCGCGAAGCCGCCAAGATCTACCAGGGCCACGGTCAGAACTACGAAGCGGCGCGCCTCCTGGTCCAGGCGGGGGCGCTCACCGAAGCGGCCCACGTCTTCGAGCGCGTGGGCCATTTCCTGAAAGCGGCGGAAGTCTGCGCTCAGTCGGGAGACAACCGCCGTGCGGGGGAGAACTACCGGCGATACCTCGAGGATCGATTCGGGAGCCTGGTGGTCACGCGCTCGCCCACGGATCACGCAGAGTTCACCAAGTACTGCCGTCTCGCCGGCCAGGCGTTCCAGCGCGCGGGGCTCCTGGAGCAGGCGGCGGAGGTGCTCGAGCGCGGAGAGCAGTGGGAGGAGGCGGCGGCGCTGTTTCTGAAGCTCAATCGCCATGTGAAGGCTGCCGATCTATATCAGCGGGCGGGAGCGGTTGCCCAGGCGGCGGACGTTTACGCCCAGGCGGGCGATCGGGTGCGCGCAGCGCAGATGCGGGGCGAGTGGCTGTACAAGCAGGACCAGAAGAACGAGGCCGCGGTGCAGTTCCTCCTGGGAGGAGATCCGCTGAGGGCCGCGGAGGTCTACGAGGAGGCGGGGAACTATCTCGATGCCGCGCGCTGCTACGAGCACTGCGGCGCCCACCGGCAGGCGGCGGAGGCCTACGAGCGGGTGCAGCAGCTCGGACGGGCCGCGGAGATGT
>Ga0326597_10014336_pt1 | contig 10390 bp, 10 predicted proteins | sample RVTome_12_FD_203789 | JGI IMG/M metagenome (GOLD analysis project Ga0326597, IMG submission 203789) | Soil microbial communities from uranium-contaminated site in the Upper Colorado River Basin, Wyoming, United States - RVT100D185 | ecosystem: Environmental > Terrestrial > Soil > Contaminated >...
CGAATGTTGGAGAGGAGGTTGTGGTTAGTGCCTGGTTTATTGCTGTTAGATTTGAGTTGTATGCTTGGACATTCGTACCAATCACTAAGCCCAAGGTGGTTGGAGTTACCGCTGCTGCTGCACCTGCGACATCGTATGCGGTTGAAGCTGTATAGGCCGCTGATCCGAGAGTACCGCCCGTCCCTATCGCAAGCGTCGAGCCGTCTGTTGCCGTTAATGTAAGTGTATTGCTTGCCGTAAGTGTCTTCCCGTCAGCTATCGTAAGAGTCGCGGACGTAGCGGGTGCGGTGAGGGTGAGTTTGTTTATTGAGGTGGCTGTTGCGACACCAAGAACGGGCGTCACGAGTGTCGGAGACGTCGCCCTAACAAAGTTGCCCGTACCAGATCCAGTATATTCCGCGCTAGTAAGGTGATAGTACTCCGCTACGGTTCCGCCCTGTATCGAAGCCAAGTCATTATGGACATTCACACCAGCAGATTCAAACTCATTCATGAATGCCGACTCTGCTGAAAAAAATGATGCGCTCGATTTCTGGATGATGATTTTCCCGATGATTCTTCCCGTATTACTAATACGCGAAGGAAGTGTGCCTGGCGCTTGTGCTGCCCCTGCCTCGGCAAGCGTATAGTCTCCCTGCCCGTAGAGTACGTTTACGTGGCTGTCATTTTCCAAATACACCCAGTGAACGCCGTATCTGTTTGCCGTGAGCGTGCCAAGCGTTCCATCGCCGTCGTCGTATTGCGTATTATCGATCTGTGTTTGTCCCGTTACCTCCGTCCACCCGCCGAGGCCATCTCTATAAAAATAGCTGAACGTACTCGCAACAGACGAGTCAAATGCGCTTGTTGTAAACCGCGTGAGACCACTCCAGAAGGCTCCTGCTGTAATCGCAATGTTTCGCGTGCCTGTTTCGGATAGTACTGCGCCAGACTCACGCGCAAAAGGCATGACCGCACGATTAAATCGAAGCATCTCTTTTGCGTGGTCTCCAACAAGGTCTTTCTCTGATGAATAGATATGTAAAGAAGTTCCGCTTCTATACACAGAACCGAGAACCACGTTTGTCTGATAATCCGATGGTCGTGATGTTGCGGATACTACATCGGGAGAGCCGCCGTTATAGCGGACATAGACGAAGTTTATCGAGTTGTCTGTAAGTGTGACCGATGTATCTTGCGCCCAGTCAAAGAAAAGTATCTGCGCCACCGCCGAGTCTGTCGCACGAATGTTTCCCGTCCCTGCCGTTACCGCAACTGTTCCATCTCCATTGTCTGTGATTGTACCGCCAGATACCCAGCCAACGGAATGAAAAACGTCTTGGAGATGCTGAACGGTTGAGTAGGTGGAAGCGCCAATGCGAGCGAGGGTGAGGGCTTGCCCCGAACCAGTTGTCGTGAGAAGCGTCCCGGAAGTCGGAAGCGTTACTCCTGTGATTCCTGAAACAGTAAGTGTCGTTGCAAAATTACCCGATATTGTGAGTGTCGAAGCGGCGTTATTTGCAACACCCGTTCCACCGTACGCCGCACCTATAACGCCTCCAGTCCACGTTCCAGCTGTTATCGTTCCAACCGTCGCTATTGAATCATCGCCAGTGTAGGTGCCCCCAGCTACCGCCGCGAGTGTCGCGCTATATGCTTGTACAGAAACGCCAATATCAGTCGTATAGACGCCATTTGTCACCGTTCCGGCATTCCCTGTCACCGAGCCAGTGATCGCATTCGTCACTGTAATATCCGTCGCCCAGAGCTTTGTGAGGCGTGCACCTGTTGTGCCGATCGTCTGTCCGACAGTCTGGTCGGTGAGGACGGCGCCGGAGAGGGAGGTGAGATAGGTCGCAGTATCAAGCGCAAACGTCCCTGCTTCCGTCATTTTTACGAATGATGGCGAGACGTAGGTGAGGGCGGAGAGGGAGGTGAGGTTTGCGTGTCCAGCTTGCTTTGCGTTCCAGGTCGCGGACGACGATATTCTATTATCTGCAAGCGTTCCTGCCCACCCAACAGAAAATAAGTGGTCTGTCCCAGTAGACGCAATAGTGAGTGTTATGTTTGTGTCGTCAGCGTCAGAAAAGGTCTGTGTGTCGCCAGTAAGGCCATTGATACTTGCAACGCCTTCAAGTGCAGATGTCTCCCACGTAGGTATGCCGGAGGAAACTCTTAAAAATTGGTCACTGGATCCAATGCCGAGTCTGGTAACATTCGCCCCATCATAATATAAAAGATCGCCAGAAACATATCCGAGAGATGCTATGTTCTGGACAAATGCCTCTTCATTTGATGTTAACTCGCCACCTGCGCCAACCCCCTGACCGACGCCAAGATAACTCATAGATCGCGGAGCTTAATTTCAACACCCGGGAACAATTTCTCGTACTCTTTTCGTATTCTTTTTTCTAAAATCCTCAAATCCCTATCACGTATATTTAAAAGTACCTCTCTCTTATAAAGCTCATTCTCCTTTTCTTGTATCTCTTGTTCTGACATGAACTATGGCTTTAATCGTATATCCGGGAATATGACAGCATATTCACGGATCAGTCTATCCTCGTATACTTTAAGGTTCAGCTCTTTTTGAGACAACATCCTCTCCCTAGCATCCATTTCGTCAGTCTTCTCCTTGATATGTTCTTCTAATTTAGCTTTTTCTTCATGCAGGTTCACTATCTCATTCAGAATACTCGCCTGTTCAATAACTTTTCTCTGATTTTTCTTCTCAATATCCTCAACCTGCTGCTGTGCTCGCTTGATATCATCCTCAAGCGCTACCTTCTCTTTACGAAACATCGTTATTGAGACCTTGACATCTGCCATCGACTTAACAAGTTTGGGTATTTCAGACTCTATTTCTCTCCTTTCGCCAATAATAGAGTTATACCTATCTGCCTCGACAACATACTGCTTGCGAAGTTCGGATATTCTTCTAAGACCCTCAGCATTACCCATAAAGGAATCCTGAAACGCCTTTTCCCGCCTAACGAGATCAACAAGAGTTTCTTGCTTCTCGCGAACGCTAGTCCTAAGACGATGTAATTCATCCATAAGCCCAGCTTTTTCAAGCTGAAGTTGTTTTACCTCTTCGCTTACCTCTTGAGCTTGGATGATCCTCATACATTTCCTATTGGGTATTTATGTGAACAAAATTTTGTAGTTTTCCAACTAGCCAAGGATGTATACTCTGGCTTCTTAAAAACTTTCCCACATGCTATACAGACTTTCTCCATAATCACGAGTTATCTAATATTCTGTATCTGACAAAACCCGAAGTCTGTGTCGCAACACTCGTGTTAAGAACAAATGCACTGTTTACTGAAAGTGTAACTACGCCATCGTCATTCTTAATCGCATTTTCAATAACAAAAGATTGGTTTGCTCCTAACGGAAATGCTCCACCATAGTTTGTAGCTCCATCCTTTATCTGAAGATTTGTAGACGCCGAGGGAATGAGAGCAATAAAATCTATTGCAATTCTCTTTCCCGCTTGTGCGGCAATAATCTCCTGATCTGCGATGGAACTGAAGGAGATGTCAGCTTTGTATAATTTGTCGCTCCAGTTCATAGTATTTGGTTAGTTAATCCTAGGAGGCGGTTCTACTTCTCCAAGAGAGCCGCCAAGAGAAAGCTATTTTCAATATCGAGGTTAGGCGATATTCTGTGCTGTTACGTACCAGCTTGTTCCGTCACAAACGATCGTAACGGTGTCGTGGATAGCATCAATGACTCCGTAAGTGGTAGCCAGTGCTGATCCTGCTTCACCAATAGTTTCTGCGCCACTTCCATCAATTGTGATGAGGTTTGCATCCGCATCGGTCTTAATGAAGGTGTACCAACCACCTGCACCAACAGACGCTGCTGAAGGAAGCGTGATTGAGTATGCGCCACCAACTGAGGTACAGAAGACAACTTGTCCTTCCGCGTCACCCCAGACGAGAGTGGTTGTACCCGTGACAGGTGAACCAGCATTCGTCTCGTAGGTGAGGTTCTGAGCAATAAAGTTACCAGCGCCGTTAATGGCCATGGTTACATTACCGTCTACCCCATCTGCCATCGTCAGGGATGCCGAGTTTGTTCCTTGATTTGTGTCGAGGACCAAATCACCTGTACCACTTGTTGTTAGGTACGCATTAGCATTACTTGATCCGAGTACAAGCTCAGCAAGTGTCCCACCTACACGAGGGTTGAGGGTTGCCATCCGAGTAAGCGTACCGTTGCCAGCTGCCGCTGAGAAGAGGAAGCGTCCATCTTCTTGTCCTGCGGTTGCTTCCTGAATTTCTGCCGTAAGTCGGCAATATTCAGTGACTGCATCGCCAGCATCGAGACCTTCCATCTTTAAGATAAAGATGTCGTCATCTGCAGCGGCTGATCCGGTTGAGGTGTGCTGTGCGTGGAGAACGACACCAGTTACACCGGTGTTAGTGTTCAACAAACTAAGCATACCCTTGTTTGCAGCGGAGTCACCAGAACTATTTATCTCAACGGTTGAGTTCGTCGAATCCTTACCGTTAATGTAGATAGTCGTCGGGTTGTTCGTCATCGTTGCTCCACTGTAGTCGAAGTCAACGAGATATGACGTAGCTGCTGCCGGTTCACCGGAGTTTGTTACTCGCAAGACCGAGCCGCCTGCTGCTGTCGCACCGCTGTTAACTACTTCTAACGATGCCTTGTTGTCAGCTTTAACTCCTGATCCTGTGATAAGTACACACGATACAGTTGTCGCAGCGCTTACAACGTCGATAGCTTTTGCTCCGGTAGCGGAGTGGGTCAAACTGATTCCACTGCCAGTGCCCTGAGCATCCATCACAATCTCTAAGCCATTCACCGTGTCGGTCAATGTTGCATTTGTTTCAGTCGCGACGTTGAGAATCTTCAAGATAGCACCCTGAGCAGTGAGCGTTCCCGCCGTATCGTGGATGCTTGTTCTTGTAAGTGAGAGAAGATCAAAGTCCTGTGTGCTCGTGCCAGACTCAGTAAATGAGCTAGACATTGACACCATCGCCCCCGTCTTCGCTGCAATCGTCGTTCCTACTGCGGTGTGAGTAAAGTCAGCAAGGACACCCGATGTCATCAGTTCGTTTGAAACTGACTCGACATTGAATGCCGCACCTGTCGTAAGACCGTCAGCAGAAATGTTCACCACGCCTTCACCAGCAGATGCGCCAGCAGTTGTCGCTGCGTCTGCAATGATACTGAGAGCTGCGCCGACACCCGTAAGAATACCTGTGTTAGTTAACCGAGCTGCACAACCAGTGGTGGTGCTTGTCGTGACATCAACCGCATACGAAAGTGTTGTAGCTTCCGCAAGTGCGACATACAAGCCAGTTCCGGTCGTAGCACCTGTTGGTGTGATAGCTACAAAGCTGCTTGCAGCGGTTCCAGTGAATGCACCAGAGCCTTTTACAATGAGCGCGTTGTTTGCAAGAAGTGAGTTATCGGTGATCGAGAATACATCTGCCGTACTCGTTGAAGTAATCGCAACATTACCGTCAGAGACCGTTATATCTCCAGCAGTAAGTGTGAGAGCTGCAATGCCAACCGCATCACCGGTAATCGTAGTAGCACCATTATCACTCACCAAGAACTGAGTAGCGCCCGCGGTTGAGTCATAGCATTCGATGTATGATCCGTTTCCGCTAGTGATTCCAGCTTCAGTCATCGCAAAGTATGCAAGCGACCCAGTAGTAATTCCGTTACCTGTAACACTGAACGCATTTCCTGTAGTGACCGAGTTTGCTGTTACAGCAATAGCTGAATCAACATCATCGTTAGTAAGTGCGATTTTACCGTTTGATACGAGAATATCACCAGCCGTTACAGTCAAGCAGTTTGAATCTGCTGTTCCCGTAATCGTGATTGATGCTGTTGCCGTAAGTGCTGGAGTGATTGTCACTGCGCCAGTTGAAGTTCCGCCGATCCCAATTGTCCCAGTGCCAGTTGCATCAATCGTGAGATTAGATGGGTTTGTCGATGAACCAGTGATCGTGTTAGTAGCAAGTGACAGGAATATACCTGCGCCCGCCTTACTCACCGACCAGCTTGAGCTTGTGCCATCAATATCAAGCCCTGCCCCACCCTGCGCGAGGTCAATCAATGCTCCGGCTACGGCTGCCGTACCAGTGACAGAAAGCACGTCGTTCGTGGCGTGTGATCCTGCTAAGAGTACTGCTGCACCGTCTACTGTGATGCCATTTCCATCATCATACGCATCGTTTAAACTGAAGTTTGCAACTGAACCAGCGCTACCAAGAGTAGTTGAGCTTGAGCCGTCATCAAAGATCAGTTGGTTTGAACTATTCACCCAGAGAATACGTTCTCCAGATGTAGTTGTTGGCGAAATTGTAGGAGTCTCGAAACGGATAGTTCCGTTATTCGCTCGGATGTTTAATCCGGGTACTCCCGTGTAATTTCGCCCATTCAATGTAGGCATGTATTTTCTATGGAGAGGGCCGAAGTCTCTAGTATTGGGACTCTAGCGTCCCTCAAGCACATCGACGCCCTCTCCGTTAGATTTTAAGTTGTCAATTTAGTCGCTAGAGACTAGCTGTTGTCACCTTCTGACGAGAAGAAACCACGTGCATCGTTATGACCGTATGCGAATGCAATGGTCGCAGTGTACTGGATCTCTTTCGTCTTAAACACAATGTGCTGATCGTCGAGCTGGATTGGCTGTGACTCGAAATACTGGAGACCGTATTCATCGGTCTTGTATCGAGTATCAAGCGCGTGCCAGTTTGTTGCCGATGAGAGATTTGTTGTTGAGGTGCCATCACCAGTACCAAGGAGGTAAGGTGTTGCGACAACCTCGAAGTCTCCAACTGCTGCACCATCATTCGAGAACTCACCTGGGATCTTTCCAGCTTTGAGCGCTCCCTTGATTTCCATTGCTCGGAAGTGTGCAGTCGTACCCTGTTTAACAACAACGAGATTCGGCATCATTGGCATTGGCTTGCCTTTTGGAGTCTTAACGAGTGATGCAACGCGCAACATTCCTTTAAGTCCTGGATAATCCAAATTCATGTTTGATGTCGTACCGTCGCCGATAACATTGCTCCATGCAGTACCGCCATCTTCACGAGTGTGTGAAGCTGAGCGGAGTGTGGTTGCGTCGCCGCCAGTTGTTGATACAGAATAGTTTCCTGAATCATCGCTTGCCGTGTATGACGATAGACCTGCTGCGTCGAGCTTCTCATGAAGCAACTCTTCTCGGCGCGTGTAACATGCCTTTTTCAACTCGCCAACAACGCGGGTAAGATCGCGCTTCTTAATACCAAATTTCCACATGTGCCATGAGAAACTTTGGAGCTTACCGTAGAGTATCTGCGTGTATGTTTGATCGAACATTTTTGTTGCTATTCATACAGATATTTGCTATTATCAGTATAAGTTTAGTCATTAGTGTTACCTTATGAAAAAATATACTGATAAAGATTGGCTGCTCGATATGTACGTTACTAAGGAGCTTAGCTGCGCATCTATCGCCAAACTATGTGATGTTTCACTAGGTCTTATCCACCGATACCTTGTGTCTTTTGGTATACCACGCCGCAAGTTCGAGGGCAGAGGTGGCACAAAGTGTTCAAGATGGGGTGGAGGGCGCACGAGGAGTAAGGTTGGCTATATATGGATTCATATTGATGAGCCACACATACACCAGATCAGTGCTCGTCATAAGTACGTCCCTGAACAAATCCTTGTCGTCGAGGATGTTATTGGTCGTCTTCTTACTAAAGAAGAGACTGTCCACCACATCAACGAGGTAAAGGATGATAATCGCCCAGAGAACCTTTACTTGTTTCCTAGTGAGTCCGCACATCAGCGGTATCATCAGAAACTTCGTAAAGGTTCAGGAGAACCAATCACACTTTCAAATATCTTGTAATGAACGGATGAGTCATTTCTGCTCATCTCCCTAGTTTTATGTATAGCTAGGGGTCGGACTATCGCATCACTCTTTCGAGTGCCTCTTCACTTAGTCTCTACTGCTGCCCGCTTGCGCTGCTTGCAGTCTGTTGCCCCTTACAGGGTGTTCAGCTTGATAAGAAGAGGTTTAAACAGGGCCTCGATTAACTAACCCTGTACAGGTGCTTCAGCGACGATAGTTGCCGATTCGACAACGCGTGACGCGGAACCAAGACCTGAGAGACTTGAATCCTTCATGTAATAGTCAGTGACACCAGTTGTGACGTTGTAGAACTTTCGGAAGTATTCTTCTGATAGCTCAGTTCCCTTCAACCAGATCTTCTGGATTGAAACGTCAATCAAATCTGCTGCCTGACCGAGTGTAAGAGGTGCGGCCATATAGATTTATAGTTCAATTATATGAGTTAGGTTGAAGTTGACTGAAGACGGGTGAATTCACCGAGTAACTTCTTATTACCAGTTGCGCCAATAAGACCAAGACAGAAAAAGACACCAGTAGGTCCGGTGACATCTGAGTCTGTGTTATTGATTGTATCGTGATCCGTAAGAACCATACTCTCGTATCGTTCTGTTGAGTCAGTGTCGTTCACTGTATCAACTTCCCAAAGCTGCCCCTGACAAAAAGGAATTACCTTAATGAGGGTCGCAGATGTCGAGATTGTCTCAGCCGCTACACCGAAAACAGTGTGGATAGACGATGAAGAAGTCGCACGCTCGAGAACATTGCCATTGATAGCAAGAATATCTCCAGCTGCGATGGCCGTTCCAGACGTGACGGTTGCTTCCACGGTATAGTTGTCCGGGAAACCACCAACAAGTTTTGCTGCCATAATTATGGATTGTTAAATGTTTGTTAAGAAAGCAGATCCTTTATTTCATCTTCCGAGAACCCCTGAAGCTGATCTGTTCTGAGATTTCCTTTTGACGTTTTAACAGGAACTGCCTTTGTGCCTCCACCGATACTGCCCTTCGAAGATGTTTGAATCTTCTCTTGTGCCGCATCAGTTGATGCTTTGCTCCTGACTGGGAGAGACTTAGAAGGAGAAATCATTGAATGAGCGAGATCCATTACCCTTTGGATGTCATTCGGATTTGATGGTGCTTTGAAATAAGTCTCAATGGTTCCTTTTAGCAGCAGCCACTTCGTATCATCCTTATCATTTTCGGGCAGATACTCAGGATGCTGTTTTAGCCATTCATCTTGTTTCGTAGTCACCTTCTCCGAGTACGACATCGAGCTTATCTCGTCCTTCCTGACATACCCCTTAGCCTTGAGTACCTTCTCAATGAGCTGAATATCTGATTCAGCTACATCCTGTAGAAGGCCATCTTGTTGCTTATCAACAAGGAGTGGTTCCTCTTTTTCTCCGTAACGAACCTGTCTACGCTCTTTTCTGAGCTGTGAGATGTCGTTAAGGATCTTCTCTTTTTCTTTGTGAAGGGCTAAGAGTGCTTCTTCTTCTGTCGGTCCATCCTGAGAGCTATCAGCGACTGGAGCTTCCTCTACTGTTTTTTCCGAGGTGCCTTCCTCGATAGCAGGACTCTCATCACCTGGAATTTCATCTGATGTGGAAGAATCATCTGGGAGTTCCTTCTCCCGATCCTCAGCAGTCTCAACCTGAGAATCTTCTTTTACTTCCATATCCTCGGTATCGTTAACCGTTACCTGAGGACGCATATCGAGTGTACCCATATTTGTATTTCAACTCTCTTTTTTTACTTCCTTTTTACGCCATGAAGTGGGCGAAGAAAGCTGTATTGTTTCTAAAAATAAAAGGATCTCCAGCCGGAGATCCTTAAATAGCTTCTGAGAACGTAGGAAACGGGTATAACCTATATTCCCAGAGACCATTTAGAGATCTCCGAGCTACCCGTTTTCACTCGAATTGTTAATCTACTTCGACTTCGTACTCAAGCTGTTCTGCAAGATCCATGAACGGTCCTACTTCCGACCGCTGGAACCCTTTATTCTCATCCTTTTCCTTGAGTATATTATACAACATCTTTGCTTGTTCGTCACTAAGCTCAAAATCTTTGTCAATATCTATATCTACCATTTCTTCAGAACCTTCTTCCTTGGGCTTCTTAACATTCCAGTGGAACGCTCCATTTTCGAGACGAAGATTCAAGTCCCTCAGCTCCTCCTCAGTAAATTCTACCTTATCAAGAATCTTATTGAGTTTATTAAGCTCAGAGAGACTGTGACCCTTCTTACCGTCTGCATCGATCATTTCCTTTAAAAGAATCCGGTGAATTGCCTTCAACTTGAGTGTTGTCATACCTAAAAAGTTATTTCTTAAAATTTGAATAAGTCTTTTGAATGTTTGCCTTAATTTTCTCACACCAATACTCCACGTCAGACGACGCGGACGCACGCCTCACTAAGCCAGTTGAGAAGTCCTTTGTTTTAATATCCTTCTCAAGACCAACGCGCCTGTCAAGCTCATGCGGGAGATACACGAATAGGATAAAATTACCG
>Ga0326597_10014337_pt1 | contig 10390 bp, 4 predicted proteins | sample RVTome_12_FD_203789 | JGI IMG/M metagenome (GOLD analysis project Ga0326597, IMG submission 203789) | Soil microbial communities from uranium-contaminated site in the Upper Colorado River Basin, Wyoming, United States - RVT100D185 | ecosystem: Environmental > Terrestrial > Soil > Contaminated >...
GCTCGCCGTCAGCGACCAACGAGCTTGGATTGTCGTCGCATCCGTCTTGAAGCGCACGGCCATTCCCGCCGAATGATGACTCAACCCCCAAACCGGCCCTCGGACGACGCTTTCAGCTTTGGCCGGCAAGCGATCGAACTTCGCTTTGGTATCTTTCCAGCCCTGTCCTTCGATGCCAAGCAACTCGACGTCGTACCACATGACGTCGCTGTTTTCTTCGGCTGTCGCCTTTGACGGATCGATTCGCTCGCCTGCCAACGAATCAAAGCGGAGTAGCAGGCTTGCGGCAAGAACGACCAAAAATGGAACGCGAGGCATGGGGTTTGTTCCTTGAGATTGAGCTAGTTCGGCAGTTGGATCACATCCAAATCCGGTACTCGTTCGAAACCGAATCCTCAGTTCTTTTCGGCGTTGCGGCCGTCGGGTTTCCGCAGATGGCGCTGCAGATAGCTGGCCCGCTCGGAATTGCGATCGGCCGTGTCGAGTTCGACGCCGCGAAGCTTTTGCAGATGAGCGGGCTGCGTGTGAATGAACAGCTGATTGATCGTCGGCATCTCGACGTCGGCGATCAGCCCCAGGTTGACTCCCATCCGGACGCTGGACAGCAACATCATGGTCTCTTCGCTGCTGATCGTCTGCGCGGTACAAAGGATGCCATAGGCGCGGCTGACACGATCGTGAAGATCCCTTTGGCTCTCGTTGACCAAGAAATCACGAGCCCTGCGTTCGTAATCGATCATGACGGGAACGACTTCCGAGACTTGTCGCATCAACTCCTCTTCGCTCCGTCCGAGCGTGATTTGATTGCTGATCTGATAGAAGTCCCCCATCGCTTGCGACCCCTCGCCGTACAAGCCGCGGACGGCCAAGCTGATTTTTTGCAAGCTGCGGAACACCTTTTCGATCTGCCGCGTGATGACCAGCGCCGGCAAGTGCAGCATCACGCTCACGCGCATCCCCGTGCCGACATTCGTGGGGCAGGCCGTCAGATATCCCAGCCGGTCGTGGAAAGCGTAAGTCACTTGCTCTTCGATCAGGTCGTCGATCATGTTGATCTGCTCCCAAGCCGACTGAAGATCGAGCCCGCTGTTCATCACCTGAATCCGCAAATGATCCTCTTCGTTCAGCATCAAGCTGAACTTCTCGTTCGGATCGATGGCAACTCCACGAGCCCCCTCCCCTGCCGAGAGTTCGCGACTGATGAGCTGTCGTTCGACAAGGAATTGCCGATCCACGGACGGCAACGCATCAACATCCACATACTCGACATCTTGGAAGAAGTTGATGACTTTCAACTGTCGCTTGAGAGTCGCCACAATGGCCAAACGGTCCGCCTCGTTACAGCGGCGAACGAACGGGAAGTCCGCGAGGTTTCGGGCCAGCCGGATGCGGCTGCTAATCACAATATCCGACTCGGGACCAGAGCCTCGCAGCCACTCACCACATCGGCTTGCTAGTTGTTCCAGTTTCACGTCAATGTCCGATGTATTGAGTGGAGTCCGTCTCGGCGACATTCGCCGATTCGATCATTTGTCTTCCTGCTCGAACTTCTGGATTTCGTCACGCAGCTTGGATGCTCGCTCGTAATCTTCGGCATCGACGGCACCCTTCATCTCGCGACGAAGCCGGATCAAGTCAGTGCGTCGGTCGGTACTCTTCGTGGCTCGTTTGGGGCGTTTGCCGACGTGCTCGCGCGCGCCGTGAATATTATTGATCAGCGGCTCCAACTCATTTTCGAAACTGACATAATCGTGAGGACATCCGAGCCGACCTTGCTGACGAAACTCGTAGAAAGTAATCCCGCAGACGGGACACGCTTGCTTGTCGAGCCGCGCCAGTTCCTGGGCGGTCTGTCCGAGCTTCAACTGTTGAGCCAGCATCCCGGCGAGTGTCGGCGAAGGTGCTTCGGCTCCGTCGGTCTGCTGCAGGTAGCCACGCGCATGGTCTTCACACAGATGAATCTCCTGCGGCACATCTCCCGTCAACTCGGTGATGTGGAACGTGGCCGGCTTTTCGCAGCGCTGGCACTTCATTGTTGATTTTGTTTCGTTGTGGATGAATGCGGACGAAGTCTGGCTGAACCGTTCCAAAGTCCCATTATTTCACGACTTACGTTTCAGTAAGGATTCTAGCCCCGCCGAGTTGGGTGTCAAGGTAAGTCACACGCGTTGTGAGGCTGCACACGCGTTGATAAGCTTGGCGGAGCGCGCGACTCGCCCGCTTGCCACCTTGAAGCTGTGTTGCTCTTGTGCTCTTGTTCCCAGGCTCCTGCCTGGGAACAAGCTGCTGGCCCGGCTCTGCCGGTCATGCGAGGCGGAGCCTCGCGAGCAGTGTATTCCCAGGCAGGAGCCTGGGAACAAGTTGCCGAATGCTCGCACCGAGACTTGAGGATGAGCCACTTTCCAGACTTTGCAACCTTTCAGCAGCTCGCCCGCGAACATCGATTGGTTCCCGTCTGGCGGTGTCTGTTCAGCGATGCCCTGACCCCGGTGACTGCGTTTCATCGCATCGATAGCGGACAAAGTGCATGTCTCTTTGAGAGTGTCATCGGAGGCGAAAAGGTCGGGAGATACAGCTTTCTTGCCGCCGATCCGTTCTTGGAATTGAGCGCGACTCGAAACGTTGTCACGGTCGTTTCTGATGGCGGTGTCTCCGGCAAGCGGCGCGAGCAATACGAGGCAGCTGACCCGCTCGAAGAGATCCGTCTGCGACTCGCCGAGTTCCAGGCCGCTCACGTGCCAGAATTGCCGCCGTTCTCTGGTGGAGCGGTCGGCTATGCAAGCTACGACGTGGTTCGCTACACCGAGCATCTGCCTAACGCACCCCAGGATGATCGCGGACTGCCGGATCTGTGCTTCGGTTTCTACGATCATATGGCGGTCTTCGACAACGTCAGTAAGACCATGTTTGTGATCGCGATGGCTCACGTTGACCAAGACGGCGGCAATGCCGAAGCTTCGTTTGACGACGCCAAGCGGCGGGTGGACGAATTGGTGACGCAGCTTTCGACCCCTATCGACCCGCTGCCAGCGGCGGACATCGACACAAGCGGCGCAGCGGAGATTCCCTACCGATCGAATTTCAAGCGGGAGGACTTTGAGGACGCCGTACGGAAATGTGTCGAGTACATTCGAGCGGGGGACATTTTCCAGGTTGTGCTTAGCCAGCGGTTGGAACTCGACATCCACTCCGATCCGTTCGAAATCTATCGAACGCTGCGAGTCGTGAATCCCAGTCCGTTCATGTTCTTTGTCCGTTCGCCCGATGTGACACTCGTCGGCAGTTCGCCGGAGATCATGTGCCGCGTCATGGACGGCACGGTCACGGTTCGGCCGCTGGCGGGTACGCGGACACGAGGACATGACGAACAGGAAGACAAACGGCTGGCCGAAGAGTTGCTCGCCGATCCCAAGGAGCGAGCCGAGCACGTCATGCTCGTCGACCTGGGGCGCAACGATGTCGGACGCGTCGCGAAATACGGGAGCGTCCAACTGTCGGATGTGATGGTCATCGAACGCTATAGCCACGTGATGCACATCACGTCGAACGTCACCGGCCAATTGGCTGATGGCAAAGACGCGTTCGACGCCCTCAAGGCATCGCTTCCCGCCGGCACGGTCTCCGGCGCACCCAAGGTTCGCGCCATGGAAATCATCGACGAACTTGAGCCGCACCGACGCGGGCCGTACGCCGGCGCGGTCGGGTACTTCGACTACGGCGGCAACATGGATACGTGCATCGCGCTGCGGACAATCGTTATCAAAGACGGCAAGGCTTACGTGCAGGCAGGTGCCGGAATCGTCGCGGACAGCGTGCCTGAACTCGAGTTTCAAGAGACGCTGAACAAAGCGCGCGGACTTCTCAAAGCCATCGAAATCACCGAGCAACGCTCAAAGTAAACATCCCTTGAAAGTTTTCGAAAGCCGCGGAGAAACTTAGCGCGTATGCGCAGGGACTCATCGAAGAGCAAATCGGCTTAGATCATCGCGCGCGAAGTATTGATCCGGGCAAGATCGCATGCCTGGTCTTGGTCGAAGAACTCCTGGGCTCGTCGCATCAAGCGATCGAAACTGTAATTCATCTTCGTGGGCGTTATGCACAAGAAGATCTCTGCGTCGGAAAGGTCTGTCATGATTTCGGTGCCTTCCAGGAACGCAGCGCGCCCGCAGGTCGAATAACTTCCACCAGCACAGCCTGACCGACTCCCAGCGGCAGCCGCACAATGGTTAGGAATCCGACGACCTCGAACCAGCAAAACGAACGTTTTCTGACTTGCTCGAAGCCTGTGGCCTGAGTGCGCCATGAGTTGTCGACCTCGGCGCGCAACTACAACCGCTGCCAGGGGCCGAAAACCGGTAAGCAAGCCGGGCCTACTTCTTGTGTTCGCCGGAGGCTTTGGTCGGCGCGGTACCCCGGGATTCTTTCAACAGCTGATTCACGTTCTCCCAGAACACCAGTTTGTAGGAGGTGCCGATTCTTACGACAACGATGTGAATCCTGCCCTCGTCCAGAAGCTGATACCGATCCCAGGCGATCTCTTTCAGATCGAGTGAGTCCTTGATCAGGACCTTCAATTCCTTGTTCCAGAAGTCGCTCAGTTCAGATTGGAACGCATCACCGTGTTTCTTGAGCACCATCTCCAGACCGAGGTCTGAATAGGCAAAATCCCCTGAAGAGTTCTCGTCGTTCCGCCGGATCTCTTGAACCACCGTTTCTTCCAACTTCCTGTGTTCCACATGCACCGGTACAACAGGCGACTTTAGTTCGTCGTATTCTTTCGCCTTGGACAGTTTGAGGATCGTTTCCAACAGGCCTTTGGGCGTGGCGCTGGGCTCAACTCCTCGGACAGCCAACGCCGTTGTTAGAAACGTGATTGCGAGAGTCCCTAACATCACGATTGCATTGCGGTTGCTGCCCATGCGGTGGCCGATTTCTTCCAGCGGCATGCCTTTGAGTTCCGCGAGCAGCGCCGTTCGTTGTTTCTCGGTCAACTCGGCGTCGATGATGCGATACATTTCATCGACCAGTGCGATTGGGCCAACGGTGCAGCGGTTCTGTTCGTCGTCGGTTTGCACAAGTCAGAGCCAGCGTCCGCGTCATTCCAAACCACTGCGGCAGCCTGAGTGGATGAGGCCCCGGGAGCAAGGACGGCCGACCGCCACGGGGCCCTGTCGCGCGTACGCCACGCGCGCTTCATGGACGCCAAGATCGATCTGGCTGTGTCGTCTGATTGATGACCCGCCATCGCCGCCCTGGTCGTTGCAGTAGCCCGGTGCGGGCGAACACATGCGGCAGCTGTGCCGAAAGTCGTTGCGCGCTCAGGACTAACCGACCGGGTGCAGAAGCTGCGTGCCGCTTGCGCGCACATGACAAAACGTCATGTGAAGTTTTAGCGCAATCAAAAACTTCGCCGGAGATTGCGGCCTGTGACACTCGGCGGCGTTAAAGCGCCCCGACAAAGGACGGTCATTTGAAACGCATGCCGATGCGAACCACAATTCTCTCCGTCAGATGCCTTCCCTTACGACAAGACAACGCCAACCTCGCGCCCAACTCTTCCAGAGGTGATCCGGGATAATCGGAACTTTCGGCACGGTTCCCGCGTCCAAACGGGACGGAACACTCTACTTTTGGCCTAGGTTGGATGACGCATCTCGGCGAGCAATTAAAATGCGAGATTGGACGTGGCGAACGTCCAGACCCCCGGGACGATCGAACAATTCAGGTTCACGCGCGCGGGGTAGCCGACTTTTTGTTGATTCGGCGGCTACTCGTTTGCGGCTACTCGTTTCAGGTGACACCGCCCTCGCCTTCCAATTTGAATTCTGACGAGTGTTAGATCGCCGAACCACAGCAGACAAGCCCCACAACGCAACTAAACCAAGGCGACCCAATGCGTTACGAAAACAGAAAACGTCACAACTCTCGTCGTCGTTCGACAAAAAGAAGGAGCGGGCGACGCTTGTTCCTGGAATCACTCGAAACGAGAGTAGTGTTGGCCGGCGTCCACGATCTTGCCGTGACCACGGATCATCTGCAGGCCGACACCAGTTCGCTCGCCGCGGACGTCGCTCAGAATCTAGCTGCCGAGGGGGAGCATACCCCGGAGTCGGCGGCGGAACATATCCACGCTCATCTGACGATCTTCGTCGATGGGACGCAGGTTGTCATTCCCAATGACGTAGGTGTCGGCCCCTCGGGATTCCTGTCTCAACTTCACACACACGATGCTCTGGGTGAGCTTCACATTCATCCGATCGCCGACGAGCTGCGTGACAGAACCAACACCTTGGGCGATTTCTTCGAGACCTGGCGAACGAATGCGGGGCTGGCTGGGAACAGGGTGGACGCGATTCTGTCCGCGACGCAGTTGTTCAACAATGTCACGAACACCACCGACACGCTGAAAATGTTCGTGAACGGCCAAGTCTCGCAAGAGTTCGGCGATCATGTACTCCACGACGACGACGATATTCTCCTCGTCTATGGTTCCAACCCGGTCGTTTCGTTGAATACCAATTTCGGCTCGATCGTGATTGAGTTGTTCGAGACCGAGACGCCCGGCACCGTCAACAACTTTTTGAATTATGTGAATGACGGCGATTACATAAATTCGTTCTTCCATCGCTCGGCGGATAGCGGCGGCGCGGACTTTGTCATCCAAGGCGGCGGGTTCAGAACGACGTCGACCACGTTCACCAGCACTGCGCAGTTCACGAGTGTTCCCACCGATCTGCCGATTCAGAACGAGCCCGGCATCTCGAACGTTCGCGGTACGGTCGCAATGGCGAAGACCAGCGATCCAAACAGTGCGACGAGTCAGTTCTTTGTGAACTTGAACGATGCAAACACGTTTCTCGACAGCCCGACGAACAGCGGCGGGTTCACCGTGTTCGGCCAAGTTTTGGATCTTCGCTCGTCCGACGAGATTGCCGCTCTGCCAACCCGCAGTAACCCATCACCATACGGCGAACTACCCGTCAGTGTTGACAATCAACTCGTGGTGGTCGAGTCGGTTGTCGGCCGCGGCGAAATCTCGGGCATTCACTTCAATGACGTCAACCGGAATGGGCTACTCGATCCCGGCGAAACTGCGATCTCGGGAGCGACGATCTATATCGACGCCAATAGCAACGGCGTTTTGGATTCGGGCGAACTCGCAACGGCGACCGACGCGAACGGGCGGTACTTGTTCCAACTCGATCCCGGTTCTTATACGGTGCGAGCCGAGATTGATTCCGCGTTCAGATTGACCGTACCAAGTCCTTCTGACAGTTACTCCGTGACAGTACAGATCGGACGTGAAGTAATTGGCCGCGACTTTGGGATCGCCGAAATCAACGATACGCCGCTTACCCTAGCCGACGCCTATTCAGTCAACGAAGACGCGGTGTTGACGGTTGTCGTGGCCAGCGGCGTCTTGGCAAACGACACGAGCCAAACCAGTGCCCCGTTGACGGCAACGGTCAACACGCAACCGGCGCACGGCGCGTTAACCCTGAACAGTAACGGCTCGTTCACTTACACACCGACCTTGAACTTCTTCGGCACGGATACGTTTAGGTACATCGCGTCGGACGGGACGAATCAGAGTAGCGCGACAGTGGTCACGCTGACGGTCAACGCTCGACCAGATGCTCCAGTCGCCGTTGCCGATAGCATCACGTTCAGCAACTCGCGTACTCCGCGTACGATCAATGTACTAACAAACGACACCTCGGCACCCGACGCCATGCAGACGCTGACCGTGACGAGCGTCACACAAGGCACGGCTGGCGGAACGGTAACGTTGGCCAGTGGCACGGTGTCGTACCTCGCTCCGGAAGGCTTCATCGGTACGGACACTTTCAATTACACGATCCAAGATACAGACGGATTGACCGATACCGCCACGGCCACGATCAACGTCACGGAAGTCGCCAACAACAGCTTGTCTGGATTCGTCTATATCGATGCGGACAGAGATGGCATTCGCGTCACCGGTGAAGTCGGCGTGCCAGGCGTTCAGATTACGCTGACGGGTGCCGGGCTCACAAAAACGATCCTCACCAATTCCAACGGCGCGTACTCGTTCACCGAGCTGCCTGCCGGTACGTATCAGCTCGTCGAACGTCAGCCAGAGGCGTTGCTCGATCGTGAGGATTCGACGACGGTTCCGAACGCGGTGGTTGGTAACGATCAAATCACGACCATCGCGCTCGATGGTGGACAAGATTTTGCCGAAAACAATTTCGGCGAGTTGGGAATTCAGTCCCAGTACCTCAACATTGTGTGGTTCTTTGCGTCGTCTGGCTCGCCCGAAGCGATGTTCCGCGAAACGATCGCGATGGGCGAAGAGATGGCCGGCCACACAACGCTGGCCGGCACAATTCGAGCCGGCGGAACGGAAGTGCCAAACGGAACAAATTCCGCTCCGATCGCGAACGGCAATGCGTTCACTGTGAATGAAAACGGCGTCCTGACGGTCGCCGCCGCGTCCAGCGTACTGAACAACGACACGGATGCCGACGGCGATTCGTTAACGGCAGTCGTCCTCACCCAACCGGCAAACGGAACGCTTAGCTTCAGCGGAAATGGGTCGTTCACCTACACGCCGACCAGCGCATTCTCCGGAACGGACACCTTCACCTATCAAGCCAGCGACGGCACGGCCGTGTCAAATTCGGCAACCGTTACCATCACCGTGCATGCCGTCAACGCGACTCCCGTCGCGGTCGCGGACAGTTATTCGGTTAACGAGATCGCCGCACTCAATGTCAGCAGCTCGCTGGGCGTACTGCACAACGACACGGATGGCGATGGCGACACGTTGACCGCTCAGCAAGTCACGGCACCGACCAATGGCACGCTTTCGTTGAACGCCGATGGCTCGTTCACTTACTCACCGAATGCCAACTTCGTCGGTACCGATACCTTCACCTACACGTCAACTGATGGAACGCTGACCTCGGCGGCGGCAACGGTAACGATTACAGTCAGTCCGGTGAACCTGGCACCGCTAACAGTCGTTGATTCCTACACGCTTGAAGAGGACAGCAGTCTCACCGTGAATGCTGCCGATGGCGTGCTGAAAAATGATAGCGATCCTGAAGGAGCGATGCTCGCCGCGGTCTTGGTCGAAGCACCGGATCACGGAACCGTTTCACTGAACGCCGATGGTTCGTTCACGTATACGCCGGTGGCAAACTTCAACGCGACGGATACCTTCACGTATGAGGCCAGCGATGGCGTACGAACCTCGGCTGCAACCACCGTCACATTGCTCGTCCAAGGAGTCGAAGACACACCGATTGGCGTAAACGATTCATACAGCGTCGATCAGGCCGGCGTTCTGAACGTCAACGTGGCCAATGGCGTGTTAAAGAACGATAGCGACGCCGATGCCGACACGCTGACAGCGATACGACTCACCAATCCAGCTAACGGCACGTTGACCCTGAACGGAAACGGCTCGTTCAGCTACGCCCCCAACGATACGTTTGTCGGAATGGACAGTTTCACGTATCAGGCGAACGATGGCTTCTTTGTCTCGAACACCGTCACCGTGACGGTGACTGTCAACGACATCAACGTCGCGCCGGGCGCGGCCGCGGATGACTACAGCGTCGTTGAAGACAATGTTTTGACCGTGAATGCCGGCGATGGACTACTTGCCAACGATCTCGATCCCGATGGTGATTCTCTGACCATTGTTGTCACAAGCGGCGTCACTCATGGAACCTTAGTTCACGAGAACGACGGTTCGTTCGTTTATACGCCCGATGCGAACTTCGCCGGCACGGAGACGTTTACCTACCGTTTGAACGATGGAACCGCCGACTCGAACACCGCCCTCGTGACGATCACCTTAGTCCCGCAGAGCGATGCTCCCGTGGCCGCGGACGATGGATTCACGGCGTCCGTTGATCAAACTTTGACGATAGACGCCGCCACCGGAGTGCTTGCGAACGATGTCGATGTCGATGGGGATTCGCTGACGGCAACGTTACAAAGCTCTCCCACCGACGGAACGATTGTATTGAGCGGTGACGGTTCGTTTACTTACACACCGAACGTTAGCTTTACCGGAACGGACAGCTTTACCTACACGGTCAGCGACGGATCGCTAACGTCGGCCGCGGCGACCGTTTCGATCACGGTTGCACTCGAGGACCTGGTGCGGATTCGACTGGAAGCAGCCGCCAACGACGGCACGTTGCTCGACACGATCGGTGTCGGCGAAAGCTTCGTTGTGAACGCGTATGTGGAAGACATCCGCAGCGCGCCTAAGGGCGTGTTCGCGGCTTACGTTGACGTTGTCTACGATTCCAACATTGCATCCGTCAACGGTGCGATCGTTCATTCAACCGCTTTCTCGAACGGGCGAAGCGGCAATACGGCAACTCCAGGG
>Ga0326597_10014338_pt1 | contig 10389 bp, 5 predicted proteins | sample RVTome_12_FD_203789 | JGI IMG/M metagenome (GOLD analysis project Ga0326597, IMG submission 203789) | Soil microbial communities from uranium-contaminated site in the Upper Colorado River Basin, Wyoming, United States - RVT100D185 | ecosystem: Environmental > Terrestrial > Soil > Contaminated >...
GGATTCCACGGTGGTGCACCGCGTGGTGTACGATCGGACGTTCGAAACCCGCGTGGATTGGAGCACCGGCATCAACCTGCCGCAGCTGCTCAGTGGCACGTGGCGACTCCAGCCCGGCGTGTCGATCGTGAACAAGACCAGCGCGGGCCCCTTCATGCTGCGCAACCAGTTCACCGGGGGACGCTTTCTGCAGCAGGGAAAGCGCCTGCAGTTCAGCGTCGGGGCGGCGCCGACATTCTTCGGGTTCTTCCCGGGGGTTGGGCCCTTCGCCCGAATCCGCCATTCCTTCTCGCCGCTCATCTCGTACCAGTATGCGCCCGGCGCCCGGGTGGCGGACGAGTTCGCCCGGGCGCTCGACCCGACCGGGCGCACCCTCAACGCCAGGAGCGATCCCCAGCAGACGATCTCGCTCGGCCTGCAGCAGAACTTCGAAGCCAAGTTCAAGGCGCCGGCGGAAGACACGACGAACGCGGAGCCGCGCAAGATCCGCTTGCTCGGCCTCTCCACCTCCAGCATATCCTACAATTTCGAGCAGGCGAAGCAGCCCGGACGGGTCGGCTGGCAGACCCAGTCGCTCACCAACACCTTCGCCTCCGACCTCCTGCCGGGGTTCAACCTGCAGATCACCCACGACTTGTGGCGTGGGCAGGTGGGTCTGGCGAGCACGAGTTTCGATCCGTTCCTCCAAAACCTCTCGGCATCTTTCTCCATCGGGCCTCGGACCCTAGGGGCGATCGGAAGCCTCTTCGGCCTGGGGCCCAAATCGCAGCCCGCCCCGACCCCGCAGCCGGCCGCCGGGTCTCCCGGGACTCCGCCCGCGCGGAGCGGACCCGGACCGCGAGGATTCGGTGGATACGGCGGGATGTCCGGGACCGGACGTGGCGGTGGCGGGCGAGGCTTCAACCTCAATGTGCAGTTCTCCTCGCAACGCACCCGTGACACGCTCGGCGCCGTGGTGAGCAGCCCGGCGTTGCGGGGTGGACGTCAGCAGATGTCGCTCAACATGTCGTTCAGTCCGACCGCGCACTGGACCGCGTCGTGGAACACGCTCTACGATTTCGACACGCGGCGTTTCGGCCAACACTACGTGCGGCTCGGGCGCGATCTGTACCGCTGGCACGCGAGCTTCTCGTTCAGCCGTACCGCAAGCGGCAATTTCGCGTTCAATTTCTACGTGGCGCTGCTTGACCAGCCGGACATCAAGTTCGACTACGATCAGCAGAGCTACCTCCGGCCCTGAGGCGTTCCGCCGGCGACTAGAACCGGCGGGACGTTGCGCTGTCCCCGTTGGGGGACAAGGCTGACGGCGGGAATCCGCGTAACATGTTTTCCTTCAAGCGGTTACGAGCCGGCATACCGCCTGCGTTCCCACGACGTCGAACCACAACTCTTCGCGAGGACGCGTATGTCCGCTCGTACGGTTGTCGGCCTGCTCGCGGTCAGTCTCGCCGTGATCGGATGTGAACCCACCACGTTCATCGGCTCGCCGGGACTCGTGGCCCCACCGGCCAACCTGCGCTACGCCCTCGATCCGAGCGGTGATCCCGATCGGCCGGCTGGCATCCTGCTGTTGTGGGACGACGTGTCGGACCCGGCGCTCGCGAGTTACCGCATCTACTCACGCGGCAGCGCGGGAGGCACGTACGGACTGCGCGGCGAGACGAGCTCCAACACTTTTCATGACAATGGAGTGCCCCACCTGCAGTACTTCGTCGTCGCCGTGGACGCGAACGGTGACGAGAGCGACCCGAGCGGCGTGGTCACCGTGGACGAGCGGCTGCAGCTCGAACGACCGGCCAGCCTGACCTCGATCTCGTTGAACGGTGCCATCCACCTCGACTGGAGCGACAACGCGTTCGTCGCCGATCCCCAGCGCTTCCAGTGGTATCGGGTGTACAGCGCTGCTTACGATCTCGATCGGGGGCTGTGCGGGGCCGATTGGTCGTTGGAGGGGACGACGGTCGCCCCCGAATTCCTGGCCGGCGCGCTCGTCAACGGTGTGCCCCGCTGCTACGGTGTGTCCGCGATCAGCAGGGAGGGGTACGAGAGCCTGTGGTCGCCGCTTCGGCAAGACACACCACGGCCCGACTCACGCAACGTGCTGGTCTTCGCCTTCGACGCGAACACCCCCCTGGCCGGGTTCCGTTTTTGGGACGACGTGAACCAGGACGGCCTGGCCCAGGCTACCGAGCTGGGACTCGTCCAGGACGGCTCCCGCACCGACATCGATTTCTGGGTGTTCCGGGATCCGGCGGATTCGACGCTGTGGCTTGTTCCAGAATTCAGCGGGACCACGCTGCGGTTGTACGTCAGCACGCCGATCGGCGACCTCACCGACATCGATTTCGCCCCGGCCGACGGCTACTCGCGTGACATGATCCAGTCGGCGCCCGGGTTCGGGTACGTCTTCCAGATCATTGAAGGGAGCACTCTGCGGTACGGGGCGCTACGCGTCACGCACGTCGGCCGCGACTACCTGATCTTCGATTGGAGCCTGCAGACCGATCCGGGAAACCCGGAGCTGGTGATCCGCGGCAACTTGCCGACGTCCCTGGAAACAGGGATGGAGGTGCCGGGGGCGCGGTAAGCGCCGAGCCGCCATGCGGCGGAGCGGGTGCGCGGGGCCGGCGGTGAGGATGGTGCTCGCCGCTGGCCTCTCGGCGTCTTACCTGGCGTCTCCCTCCTGGGTACGTAGCTTCCTCCTCACATGCCCACCACGGTCACCCTCGACGGCCACTCGCTGTCCATCGCCGACGTCGTCGCCGTCGCTCGTCACGGCGCGCGGGTCACTGTCGGACCGGCGACCCGCGAGCGCATGGCCCGTTCCCGCGCCGACCTGGAGTCGGCGCTGGCGCGCGGTGACACGATCTACGGCGTGAACACGGGGTTCGGGAAGTTGGCACACGTGCGAATCCCGCCCGACGCGCTGCGGGCCCTGCAGCTCAACCTCATCCGCAGCCACGCTTCCGGGGTCGGCGACCCACTGCCGGAAGAGGCGGTGCGCGCGATGATGCTATTGCGCACGAACGTGTTGCTGATGGAGACGAGCGGCGTGCGACCCGTCCTCCCGGAGGCGCTGGTGGCGATGCTCAACGCCGGGGTCCATCCGGTTGTGCCGTCGCAGGGGAGCGTGGGCGCGTCAGGTGATCTCGCGCCGCTGGCCCACCTCGCGCTGGCGCTGATCGGTGAGGGTCGGGACGGAGAGAAGTTGCGCGCCGCCGGTCTCGCGCCGGTGACGCTGGAAGCGAAGGAAGGGCTCGCGTTCGTGAACGGGACGCAGGCCCAGACGGGAATCGCCGCGCTACTGGTGCACGACGCATGGGTCCTCTGGCGGACGGCCCACGCCGCGGCGGCGATGAGCGTCGAGGCGGTGCGCGGGACGCCGGTGCCCTTCGATACGCGCATCCACGACGTCCGGCCGCACCCGTTTCAGCAACGTTCGGCAGCGCTGTTGCGCGCGCTGCTCGCCGACAGCGAAATCCGCGAATCCCACCGGCACGGCGACCCCCGAGTGCAGGACGCCTATTCCCTGCGGTGCACCCCGCAGGTGTTGGGCGCCGTGGCGGAAGGCGTCGCGTTCGCCGAGCGGCTGGTGGCCGTGGAGCTGAATAGCGCGACCGACAACCCGCTTGTATTCGGAGCGGAAATCCTGTCCGGCGGCAACTTCCACGGGCAGCCGATCGCATTGGCGCTCGACGTTCTGGGCATCGCGCTGGCGACCCTGGCGGGGCTGGCCGAGCGGCGGTTGGAGCGGGTGGTGAATCCCGATCTCTCCGCAGGGCTGCCGGCGTTCCTGGCGCGCGACCCCGGCCTCGACTCGGGGTTCATGACCGTGCAGATCGCCGCGGCGGCGTTGGTGGCGGATTCCCGCGTGCTGGCGACCCCGGCGAGCGTTCAGTCGGTTCCAACGGAAGGGAACCAGGAAGACGTCGTTCCCATGGGCATGACCGCCGCCTGGAAGGCGGAACGCATCTTCGGCAATGCCGCGCGGGTGGTGGCGATCGAATTGCTCGCGGGCGCCCAGGGACTCGAGTATCTGAAGCCACTCCAGCCCGGCCGGGGAGTGGCACAGGTCTATGCAGCGGTTCGGCGGGAAATCGCGCCGCTTGAGGTGGATCGGCCGATGGGTGAGGAGATCGAACGGATCACGGCCGGCATCCGGGCGGGGCGATTCGACCCCGCGGCGGCGCCGTGAGCGGCCCGCGAGTGGTTCGCGCGCCGCGTGGCGCTGCACGCTCCTGCCGCGGCTGGATTCAGGAGGCGGCGCTGCGGATGCTAATGAACAACCTCGACCCGGATGTCGCGGAGCGGCCGCAGGACCTCGTGGTGTACGGAGGCACCGGGCGGGCCGCGCGCAGTTGGCCGGCGTTCGATGCGATCGTGCGCACGCTCCGCACGTTGGGTGACGACGAGACGCTGCTGGTCCAATCGGGGAAACCGGTTGGCGTGTTCACGACCCACCCCGATGCGCCGCGCGTCCTGATCGCCAATGCGAATCTGGTCGGACGCTGGGCCTCATGGGAGGTGTTCCGCGACCTCGAACGGCGCGGCTTGATCATGTACGGCCAGATGACCGCGGGTTCGTGGATCTACATCGGCACTCAGGGCATCCTGCAGGGCACCTACGAGACGTTCGGTGCGGTGGCGCGGCGCCACTTCGGCGGGTCGCTCCGGGGGCGCTGGGTGGTCACCGGCGGCCTCGGCGGGATGGGAGGCGCGCAGCCGCTCGCCGCCACGATGAACGAGGGGGTTTGCCTCGCGGTCGACGTGGACCCGGCGCGCGTGCAACGCCGGCTCGAGACCCGCTACCTCGATAAGGCCACCGCCGCTCTGGATGAAGCGCTGCGTTGGTGTGATGTAGCGCGGCGCACGGGAGCCGCCTTGTCGGTGGGGTTGATCGGCAACTGTGCCGAGGTGCTCCCGGAGCTGGTCCGGCGCGGGGTCGTCCCTGATGTGCTCACCGATCAGACGTCGGCGCACGACACGCTCAACGGCTATGTCCCGGCTGGACTCCCACTCGCGGACGCCGATGCCCTGCGCGCCGATGACCCGCAGGAGTACAGCCGGCGCGCCGTGGAGAGCATCGCGCTGCACGTACGCGCCATGCTCGATTTGCGGCGGATGGGCGCCGTCACGTTCGACTACGGGAACAACATCCGCGCCGTGGCCGCCGACGCCGGCGTGCGGGAGGCATTCGCGATTCCCGGGTTTGTCCCCGAGTACATCCGGCCGCTGTTCTGTGAGGGAAAGGGGCCGTTCCGCTGGGTCGCGCTCTCCGGCGACCCGGAGGATTTGCAACGCACCGACCGATTGGTGCTCGAGCTGTTCCCCGAAAACGAGCATCTGGCGCGCTGGATCCGGCTGGCCCAGGAGCGGGTGGCGTTTCAAGGCCTCCCGGCCCGCATCTGCTGGCTGGGGCAGGGGGAGCGCGCGAAGTTCGGCACGGCCTTGAACGACCTGGTGAGCCGCGGGGAGCTCGGGGCCCCGATCGTGATCGGCCGCGATCACCTGGACACCGGTAGTGTCGCCTCTCCCTTCCGGGAGACCGAAGCGATGCGCGATGGCTCCGATGCGATTGCCGACTGGGCGATTCTCAACGCGTTGCTGAACACCGCGTCGGGCGCGTCGTGGGTGTCGTTCCATCACGGCGGCGGGGTCGGCATCGGGAACTCGCTGCATGCGGGTCAGGTAAGCGTCGCCGACGGCACGCCGGCGGCGCGACGGCGCTTGGAGCGCGTGCTCACCAACGATCCCGGAATCGGCGTCGCCCGCCATGCGGATGCCGGGTATCCCGAGGCGGTCGCCACGGCGCGGCGCGAGGGGCTGCGCCTGCCGATGTTGGAGGCGAACGACTGACGACCCTCCTTGCGGGCGCCCGCGCCGTGGTGACCTGCCGCGGGCCCGCCCGCGCGCGACGCGCGCGCGAACTCGCCGAGCTCGAAGTGCTGCCCGACGCCGCGGTGGCGGTGGCCGACGGCCGGATCTCGGACGTCGGACCCTGGCCCGCGCTGCGCGACCGCTACCGCGGCGCCGACGTTACCGAAGTTTCCGGCGTCTTGTTCCCCGGTTTCATCGATTGCCACACGCACGCCGTATTCGGCGCCCTGCGACTCGACGACCACCAGCGCCGCGCGCTCGGGGAGAGTTACCAGACGATCGCGGCCGCCGGGGGGGGCATCCTGCAATCGGTGCGCGACGTACGCGCCCGCGATGCGGCTGAGCTGGAAGCGTTGTCGCGCGCACGACTCCTCACGTTGCGCGCCCACGGCTCGACGACGATCGAGGTGAAATCGGGTTACGGGCTCGAGCTCGAGACCGAGCTGAAACAGCTACGCGTCGTTCGCCGCCTGGCCGAGACGGAGCGACTGGGACTGGTGCCGACTTTTCTCGGCGCCCACGAGGTGCCCCCGGAGTTCCGATCGCACCGGGCGGAGTACGTCCGACTTGTCGTGGAAGAAATGTTGCCGGCCGTGGCGCAGGAGAGCCTGGCGCGTTGCTGCGACGTGTTCTGCGAGCCCGGGGTATTCACCGTTCCCGAAGCGCGGGCGGTGCTCACGGCGGCGCGGCAACACGGGCTCGCTCTGAAACTGCACGCGGACGAGCTGGAAGGCTCAGGAGGTGCGGAGCTCGCGGCCGAGCTCGGTGCGCTCTCCGCCGACCATCTCGCGGGGATCTCCGACGCCGGGATCCGCGCCCTCGCGGCGAGCGACACCGTCGCCGTGCTGCTGCCGGGCACGATGAGCTTTCTCGGCAAGCCGCGGCAGGCGCCCGCACGACGCCTGCTCGAGGCCGGTGCCGCGATCGCGCTCGCCACGGATTTCAATCCCGGGACCTCGCCCACCATCGGGCTGCCGCTCGTGATGAGCCTGGCCGTTTCGCAACTCGGGCTGCGCCACGCCGAAGCCCTGCTGGCCGTGACTGTGAACGCGGCGGCCGCACTCGGAATGGCCGGCGAGCGGGGCCAGATCGCTCCTGGATTCGCGGCGGACCTCGTCGCTTGCGAGGTCATGGATTGGCGCGAGGTGGCCGATTGGGTGGGGGCGAATCTCGTAACCGCCGTCTGGACAGGGGGTTTCGCTTGTCCGCGTCGCTCGAGCCCGGTATCTTTGGGTTTCCATGTCGAAGCTCGAGAAGCTTAGGGAACGGGCGCGTATCCTCGAAGGCAAGGATACGCGAGCCGCGATTGACACTTGGCTCGACGTGCTCGAGGCCCAGGAGTTGGAGGGCGATCCCAACCCCGACCTCGGCATTTTCAACCGCATCGGCGATCTCCACCTCAAAGTGAAGGACCCAGCCCAGGCGGCGGACTATTACGACCGGGCTGTGGATCGCTACGCGGAGCTTGGCTTCCACAACAATGCCATCGCGATGTGTAACAAAGTGTTGCGCAACGCCCCGGGGCGCCCCACTACCTACCTCAAGCTCGCCAAACTATACGCCGCGAAGGGCTTCATCGCCGAAGCCAAACAGAACTTCATCGAATACGCCGGGCGAATGCAAAAGGCTGGCGCCATCCAACAAGCCTTCGCGGCGCTCAAGGAGTTCGCCGACATCTCCTCCGAAGGCGAACAGCTGCGCCAGAAGCTCGAGGAGCATTTGCGAACGTACGGCGGGCCGGAGCTCCAACCGCGGTTGTCCGGCCCCGGAATGCGGCAGAGCCTGGCCAGCCCGGCGCCGTCGGCCAAGCCGAAGCGGAAAACTACGAGCCTCGTATTCCTGGACCTCGACGAGCCCGCGAAGGCGAAGGCGCCCCCCGGTCGTCCGACCGCGGCACTTCCACCGTCGACCCCCGTCGCTGCGAAACCGGCGCCCCCGAAGCCGCAGGCGCCGCCGCCGCCGGCAGTCATCGAACCCACGAGTCTCGCCGCCGACGTGGGCGAGGGTGAACCGGCGGAGATGGTCGAAGGGCTCGAGCTCACGAGCGCTGATTTCCAGGACGTCAGGCGCAGCGTGTCGGGCATTCCGTCGATTCGCGATGCGGAGGCGGTGCCGGAATCGCCTCCGATCTCCGGACTCGAGCCCACGGCGTCGGGAACGGAAGAACCGGTCGACGTCGGCCCGGTCTCCGACCTGCCGCCGGTCGAGTCCTTCGACGCCGATGTCGGGGCGGAGGCGCCGCCCGCGGCGCCGCCGCCCCCGCCGCACAAACGCAAGACGGTGGTGGAGATACCCCCGCTTGAGCTCGAACCGGATTTCAACGCCGAAGCCCTGGAGACGTCCACCACTTCGCGCGGGCACGAGGTGGACGACGAGCCGCTCGCCGTCGACGAGGCGAAGGGGTGGATGCAGCCAGAGATGACCGTCGGCGGGCCGGTTTCGCCGCGGATCGATCTGGGACTGGATGGCGTCGTCAATCAAGGGGACCAACCGGCCGCGCTGGTGTTCGAAGGTCTCGGGGAAGACACGCCGGCGGCGCTGACGATCGAGGAGCTCGAGGCGCGGGTCGCGGACGATCCGGATGACCCTCAAGCCCACCGGGCCCTGGGCGAGGCGTTGATCGAGGTGGGTGAGGGTGAACGCGGGATCGAGGAGCTCGACCTGGCCACGGCCGGCCTCGAGGGGGCTGGAAGCCTTGCCGATGCCCAGGCGCTGGTTGCCGAAATCCTCCGCCTCGATCCCAATAGCGTGCGGCACCGCCAAAAGCAGGTGGAATTCGCCTTCAAGGCGGGAGACAAGGCCCAGTTGATTGAGGCCTATCTGGAGCTGGCGGACACGCTGCTCCGCGGGGATCTGGCGGACAAGGCGAGTGCTGTGTACGAGCGGGTGGTGGAGCACGATCCCCGAAACGAACGTGCCCGGGCGGCGCTGGCGATGCTCGCGCCCACGCCGACGCCTCCCAAGTCGGAGGGCAAGGTGGCCGCCAAGGACGCCAGGATGCGGGTGCGCGACGAGGCGGGTGATGTCGGGGACTTCGTCGACTTGGCGGCGATGATCCTCGAGGAGGACGAAGGGCCGCGCGATACGCGCATGAAAGTCCGGGACGAGGAGCCGACCGGCGACGAGGAGCAGGATTTCCAGGAAATGCTCACCCGGTTCCGGCAGGGGATCGACGAGAATATCGAGGAGACCGACTTCCAGTCGCACTACGACCTCGGCGTGGCGTTCAAGGAGATGGGCCTGCTGGACGAGGCCATCGCGGAGTTCCAGAAGGCGCTGCGCGCTCCGGAAGGGAAGCTCCGCACCTCGGAGGCGTTGGGGGTCTGTTTTCACGAGAAGGGGGCGTATGGGGTCGCCGAGTCGATCATGCGCCGGGCGCTGGATCTGCCGTCCAGCGGCGATCAGGAGCGGCTCGGTATTCTATATTGGCTTGGCCGCGCGCTCGAGGACCAGGGCAAAGGGGCCGAAGCCCGCGAGCTGTACGGGCGGGTGTTCGCAATCGATATCCGGTTCATGGACGTGGGTGCCCGCGTGAAAGCGCTTGCCAAGGCCCGGTAGATGAGCGAGCAGGCGATTCGCGTCGCCCTGAGCGACATCCAGCGCCCCGTGGCGGCGGACCTCGAGCGGGTGGCCGAGGAGCTGCGGCGCATCATTGCGGCCGATTTCCCGATCATCGCGGATGCGAACGACCATCTGCTCCGGATGAAGGGGAAGCTGTTCCGGCCGACGCTACTGCTGCTCAGCCACCAGGCCGCCGGCGGGGGCGACCCGCGCATCGTGACCCTGGCCGCGGTAGTCGAGCTGATCCATCTGGCGACCCTGGTGCACGACGACTCGGTCGACCATTCGGCGCTGCGGCGCGGCATGCCGACCCTGAACGCCCTGTTCTCTCACCAGGTCGCCGTCATCATGGGCGACTACCTCTACTCCCGCGCCATCATCGAGCTGGTGCGCGTGGGGGATCTCGAGCCGCTGCAGGTCTTCGCCCGCGTGACCAACGAAATGACGATCGGCGAAATGCGTCAACTCGAAGCGCACGACAAGCTGGCGTTCAACGAAGAGCAATACGACCTGCTGATCCGGGCCAAGACCGCCTCGCTCCTCGCGGGGGCCTGCGAGGTGGGGACGTTGCGCGCGCCAAGGCCGGCGCGCGAAGCGCTCGCCCGCTTCGGGCTACTGCTCGGGATGGCCTTCCAGATCACCGACGATCTCCTCGACTACACGCAGCCCGAAGCCGTGACGGGGAAGCCATCCGGTCTGGACCTGAAGGAGCACAAGGTCACGCTACCGCTGATCGCCGCGCTGCCACGACTGTCCCCGGATGAGCGACAGGTGGTGTCCCGGCTCATGGCTACCGCGGCGCCAACGGACGACCAGGTGGCCCACGTGATTCACCTGGTGGAGGCGGCGGGCGGGCTCGACAACGCCAGGCGCCGGGCGCTGGATTTAGCCCAACGGGCCGAGGCGGAACTCGCCGCCTTGCCGGCCAGCACGGCGCGCGAATCGCTTCGC
>Ga0326597_10014339_pt1 | contig 10389 bp, 9 predicted proteins | sample RVTome_12_FD_203789 | JGI IMG/M metagenome (GOLD analysis project Ga0326597, IMG submission 203789) | Soil microbial communities from uranium-contaminated site in the Upper Colorado River Basin, Wyoming, United States - RVT100D185 | ecosystem: Environmental > Terrestrial > Soil > Contaminated >...
CAGGTGGCACGAGTCCTGGTAGGTCACCGTGGCGTCCAGCGACCGGCTTGGCGCCTCGAACGGCAGCTCGACCAGGAATTCACTCACGTCCCGCACGCTCGCCGAAAACCGCGCTGCCTTCTCGGCATAGGCGGGGTCGCCGTGCAGCAGGTCCCCGTACTCCTTCATCGCGGCACCGCAACCCGCCGAGTTTATGACCACCGCGTCGACTCCGGCCTCAAGAAACGCATCGACGTTGCGCTTGGCCAAATCCCGCGCAACCGCTAAGTCGCCGTTGTGTCCGTGCAGCGCGCCACAGCACACCTGCGCCGGCGGCGCGATGACCTCGCAGCCGTTGCGCGCCAGTACCGCCACCGTCGCCCGGTGCACCGATGGGTTCGTGTACGGCATGATGCAGCCGGTGAGCAGCCCAACTCGCGCGCGCGCGACCCCCTCAGGAGTCGCCAGCGTCCCCCATCGCGTGAACGGTTTGCCGGACACCCGCGGTGCCAGCGCCGCCCGTCGGCCCACCACCGGCAGCCGTTCCGCAACCGACAGGGCCCCGCTAGCGCGCGCGAGTCTGAGGGCAGAGGCAAACGCTCGCATGCGGCCGGGCTTTGCGATCACCTGCTGCAAGAACAACGACCGCAGCCGCCACGAGGCCGGCGCCTTGCCAGAGTGCAATACGCGCGCCCGTGTCTCCTCCATCACCCTGCCGTACGGCACTCCGGAAGGGCAGACGGCTTCGCAGTTGCGGCACTGCAGGCACATGTCGAGGTGGCCGATTGCGTTCGGCGTCAGCGCCACGATGTCATCCGCCAGCGCTCGCATCAGGTACAGCCGCCCGCGCGGGCCTTCGGTCTCCAGCTTCGTTTCGACGTACGTCGGGCACGATTGCAGGCACAGCCCACAGCGCACGCACTTCGAAAGGTCGGCGTCAGTCGGCCGGAAGGTGGTATCGGCCACTTAGAGATGCCCCACGAACCGCCCCGGACTCAGCGTCCCCTTGGGGTCAAACTGCTGTTTGATCGCCTGCATCAAGGCGAAGGAAGCCGGCACTCCGCCGAATACATCAATCCCTCGTTTCAACTCAGCGGGGCAGCGCTGGACCACGCACGTCGGGCTCATTCCCCGCGCCATCTCGATCGCGCCCGCACCCTCCGCAAAGACGAGACACGCGCCGGTCACGGGATGCGCTTCGATCCGCGCGGAGGACGTGGCGCTAGCCGCCGCTTCCATCAGTCCCGCCACCTTCGACGGCACAGCGTTGATTCTCAATACTACTGCGGACGCGACGCCCGCCCGTAGCGGCGCGTCATGATGCGCCCCAGCGCTACGAATCTCGCGAATCGACCGCTCAACCGCCGAAGGCATCCCGGCCAACCGCTGGTCGAGAACCCATACGCCGTCTTCTCGCACAACGCGCGATGATCGCACCGACAACCCGGTCGTATGAAACCGGTTCGCTGCTGCGCATGCCTCGACCGCCGACTCGAACGCCAGCGCAACCGCTGCCTCAGCTTTCGGTAGCGGCTTCGTCTTGAATGTCGCCTCGACGATCACGCCCAGCGTCCCCACAGATCCGATATAGAGCTTGCATAGGTCGTAGCCCGCGACGTTCTTGACCACCTTGCCACCGGCGCGTGTTAGACGGCCACTCGCTGTCACAACCCGCATCCCGATCGTGAAGTCCCGTGGCGTTCCCAGGGAGCAAGACGCTGCGCCCCACACGTCGGCCGCCAGCACGCCGCCAACCGTGGCCTCGCCCGGTATCGCGGGGTCGAAAGGAACCATGAGTCCCGACTCGGCCGTAACTTCACGCAGGCGGGCGAGCGGCATCCCGGCCTGCACAGTAATCGTAAGGTCGGCCGGCTCGAACTCCACAACGCCACCGAGTCTCGTCGCATCCAGCCCGATGTCGTACCGCGCGGGGAGGTTGCCTAGACCCGCGTGTATCCGGCCGCCAAGCGGAATCACGGCGAGACCATTCGCATCCGCGTGAGCGAGCACGCGGCCCACTTCGTCGTAGTTTGCCGGCGTCGCCACAATCCCCGGCGTCACGCCGTCGACCGCATGGGCGTCAGTTTCGGCCGCGACGTTTGCTTCTCCAAGAATCGCGGCGACCGCGGAATCGGTCTTCGTTTCGTTCGTCACCGTCAGACGTACGCGTCCGCGCCGACCTTGGCGAGCGCCGACCGCATGCGTGATGACACCTCGCCGCAGCCCTTCGAGGTCGGGAAGACCTTGCCGGGATTGAACCCGTCGTTTGTCCCGAACGCCACCTTCAACCGCGTCATCACCTCAATATCGTCCTCCGAGAAGATCCATGAGAGGTAATCGCGTTTCTCGTAGCCCACGCCGTGCTCACCTGTGATTGAACCGCCGGCATCAACGCACAGGCGCATGATCTTCTCCCCCAGTTCCAGGACTCGCTCTGTCGCTCCGGGCGTGCGTTCGTCGAACATGATGTTGGGATGCAGATTGCCGTCGCCAGCGTGGAAGACGTTTGCCACCGGAAACTCGAACTGCTCGCACACTGCGTACACCCCCTCCAGCACTTCCGGCAGCTTCGTCCGCGGCACCACGCCGTCCAGGATGTAGAACGACGGCGCCATCCGCCCCAGCGCTCCGAGCGCTGCCTTGCGCCCGACCCACAACCGCTCGCGGTCCGTCGGCGACAGGCCGATGCTTATCTCCCGCGCCCCCTGCGCCTCGCAGATCGCGCGCACCATCGCCGCTTCTTCCTCCGTCTCCTCGCGCAACCCCTCAACCTCGATTAGCAGCGCCGCACCAGCGTCGGGCGGGTATCCACAGTGCGCGTAAGATTCGACAGCGTTCATCGTGTTGCGGTCGATCATCTCCAGCGCCGCCGGCAGGATGCCGCCCGCCACGATCGCCGATACGGCGCGCGAAGCATCAGGTACCTCGTCGAAGATCGCCAGCAGCGTCACAATGGACTCTGGCCGGGGCAGCAAGCGAACGATCACTTTCGTCACGATGCACAGCGTCCCCTCCGAGCCCACGATGATGCCGGTCAGGTCGTACCCCGGTTGCCCGGCGCGGCCTCCCGCCTCAACTATCTCCCCGTCGGCTGTAACGATCTCGACCCCCAGCACATGGTTCACGGTCGACCCATAGCGGAGCGTGTGTGGGCCTCCGGCGTTCTCCGCGACATTGCCACCGATGCTGCAAGCCTTCTGGCTCGACGGGTCCGGCGCGAAGTACAGTCCGTAAGGCGCCGCCGCGTGCGAGATGTGCAGGTTGATCACCCCCGGCTGCACAATGGCCAGGCGGTTCGCCGCGTCGATCTCAAGGATGCGGTTCATGCGCGCGGTGACGATAACGACCCCGCCTTCGCAGGGGATGGCCCCGCCCGAGAGACCAGTCCCGGACCCCCGCGCCGTTACCGGCTTCCCATGCTTTCGCGCGATGCGGGCTGCCGCCGCCACCTGCTCACTCGTCTCTGGAAGGACGACTGCCTCAGGCAGGGATCGCTCGATCGTGGCGTCGTATTCGTATACAAGAAGGTCTTCTGGAGTGTGTAATACCCACTTGCGGCCGATCGCCGCCTGGAGCTCGCGAACGAGGCCGGACGTACGCATGCCGGTAGTCTAGCACGCGAGAGTTGGGCACTTGACAGAAGATTCTCCGGCGGTTACTCACATAGATGTGATGAGGATCAAGCGGTTTAGGGTATCCCAAAGGCCTCTTTTCGCGTTATCGGAATTAGCAAAGATGAGAATTGGGTGAATTAGGTGACTGGCGCAGCCCGTAAGAGGCTCGCGTTGGGCGGCGGCATTCTAGCCGGCGCCCTTTCCGTCGTTCTTATAATCACCGCCCTCGCGGTCATCCTCGTCGACGATGACACACCCGCATCCGGCGACGACACAACGGCCTCGCCGACCGCCACCGCCTCGCGCACTCCAAAGCCCACAGCGAAGCCCACACGCACCCCCGCGCCATCGCCGTCGCCTACCCCCAACACGGGAGACCCTCAGGCCGGCGGCGACCAGCCCAGCGGCCCCCTGCCCGACGAGCAGGGCAACATCCCGGAGAACGTCAACGTTTCGGCGGAGATGTTGGCGCTAAAGGACCAGATCGCCGCCACGATCGCTGACTACCAGGCCATCGTCGGCGGTATCGATGTCGCGGTGGCCGTCACTGACCTCCAGACGTTCGAGACGATCTCCGTAAACGGCAACGCTCCGCACAAGACGGGTTGCGTGATCAACATGTTTGGGTTGTTCGCCGCTGTCGACCAGTTTCAGGCCGGCCTCGCCGACCCATCGTCGTCCTACTACAGCATCAAGAAGGGTATCGGCGGCAGCTACCCGCCCGAGGTGAAGAATTTCTTGGGTGCCTTCTTCGGTAGCTCAGACCTCGGCGTCCAGCGCGCCCGCGAACTCATGTCGGCCTGGGGCCTCAAGGTCGGCAGCTATGACCACATCCCATACTACGGCCTGAGCGATGACCCGCCCCCGAACGTACTCACGGCCCTCGAATCCAATAGCGTGCTCACGCGGCTATGGCAGCGCCAGCTCTTCAACGAGCAGTGGACGCAGTACACCATCACGGTGCTTCGCGACAGCTTCGCCTACGCGGACTACATCCTGCCGAAATTCCTGCCCTACGCCGCGACGACCGGCCACAAGATCGGCTACCACTGGGACTACGACGGCTGGGTCAACAACGACGTTGGTATCGTCTCCTTCACCGGCACAGACGGAACTGAGAAGGCTTACGCGATCTCCTACTTCAGCCAGTTCGCCGGCTCGGAGTACATTGGCTACTCGTTCGGCGCACGGATGTCGCTGCTCGTATGGAACACGATGGGCCCGAAGTACGGCGGCCCGCTCGGCCCGCAGATCTCTTACATCCCGCCGAAGGAATACATCACCCCGGTCCCGACGGTCTCGCCCGACCCGATCCCGGAGCCGGAACCCGAGACCCCCGCGCCGCCGCCGCCCACCAGCGCGCCTACCGCCACCAAGAAGCCAACTCCGACGCCGGCCCCCACACTCAGTCCGTCGCCGGTTCGTACGCCGACTCCGGCGCCCACCGCCACCGCGACGCCGTAGCTCCGGCTAATCCGCTGCCCAGCCCTTCGCGCGTTCGACCGCTTTCTGCCAGCCCGCGTACATCTCCTCGCGCCGGTCAGTCGCCATCTGCGGCCTGAACCGCCGTTCCTCGCTCCAGTTCGCGGTGACATCGTCGCGGTCCTTCCAGAATCCCGTCGCGATCCCGGCGAGGTACGCCGCTCCAAGCGCCGTCGTCTCAAGGCACGCCGGGCGCACCACATCGCACCCGAGGATGTCAGCCTGGATCTGCAGCAGCAGGTCGTTCGCGGCCGCGCCACCGTCCACTCTCAACTCCGCCAGGCCGACGGCGCAGTCCTTCTGCATCGCCTCCACCACGTCGCGGACCTGGTAGGCGATTGCTTCCAGCGTCGCCCGCGTGATGTGCGCCCGGTTCGAATCCCGCGTCAGGCCGAGGATCGCCCCCCGCGCGTGCGGGTCCCAGTGCGGGGCGCCCAGCCCGACGAACGCGGGCACTACGTAAACCCCGTTCGAGTCCGGCACACTCTCCGCCAGCGCCCGGCTGTCCGCCGCTGACGAAAAGAACGCCAGCTCGTCGCGCAGCCACTGCACCGCCGCCCCTGCCACGAATACCGACCCTTCTAGTGCGTAAGTCACCTCGTCCCCCTCGCCCGCGTCCAACCCCCAGGCGATGGTGGTGAGCAGCGACTCGGAGCGTGGCGGCGCGTCGCCAACGTTCAGCAGGAGGAAGGCGCCGGTGCCGTAGGTGTTCTTGGCCATGCCCGGCTTGAAGCAGGCCTGCCCAAACAGTGCAGCCTGCTGGTCGCCCGCGACGCCAGCCACCGGGATTGCTCGGTCGCCCAGGAGGTTAGTCTCGCCGAAGACGCCGCTCGAAGCCTTGACCTCCGGCAGGAGTGGCAGTGGTACGTCTAGCGCTAGGGCCAGCTCTTCGTCCCACCTCAGGTCGAAAACGTTGTACAGCAGCGTCCTCGAGGCGTTCGAGTAGTCGGTCGCGTGTACCCCGCAAAGCCGGTACAGCAGCCACGCGTCCACCGTCCCGAACATCAGCTCACCTTTTTCCGCGCGCTCCCGTGCGCCCGGCGTGTTGTCGAGCAGCCACTTCACCTTCGTACCCGAGAAGTATGGATCGAGCAGCAGCCCGGTCTTCGAGCGGAACATCGGCTCGCGTCCCGCCGCTCGCAATGCATCGCAGGTCGCGGTGGTGCGTCGGTCCTGCCAGACGATCGCGTTCCCGATCGGCTTTCCTTCGCGGTCCCAGATGATCGTCGTTTCGCGCTGGTTCGTGATCCCGATGGCGGCCACGTCCGCGGCGGTCGCACCCAGCCCGTTGAGCACATCGCGCGCCACGTAGCTCTGCGTCGCCCAGATCTCCTCGGCGTCTTGCTCCACCCAGCCGAGCTGCGGGTACAGCACCGGGTACTCTTTCTGCGATACCGCCGCGATGCCGCCCGAGCGATCGAACAAGATAGCCCGTGAAGAAGATGTGCCCTGGTCGAGTGCGAGGACAAAGTCTGGCATCGGGTACAGGGTGACTGGTGCAGCGCGGGCGTGTCAACGGATGCGCTATCCTGAGGCACGAAGGAGTGGCCGTATGACAAAGCGAAAGTACTGGAGCGTGCTCACCCCGATGCCGGCGCAGATGCTGGCGATGCAGGCAAAGGCGATGGAGGGCGCTGGCCTCGAAGGCCTGTTTGCCCCGCAGGTTTATGGTCCCCCATTCATCCCGATGGCCGCTGCCGCCATGGTCACAGAGCGCGTCCGGCTCGCGTCCGGCATCGCTATCGCCTTCACGCGCAGCCCGGTCGAGACCGCGCTCTCCGCGATCGACATCGACAACATCAGCGGCGGCCGCTTCACACTAGGCGTTGGTACCAGCGTGAAGTCATGGGCTGAAGGTATCTTCGGTGGCACTTACGGCAAGCCGCTGGAACACCTGCGCGAGGTCGTCGAGATCGTCCGGCTGGTCAATCGCGGCGAGCATCTACAGAAGCGTCGCTACGACGGCAAGTACTACCAGCTCGACTTCAGCGCGATGTCGGCCACCCAGCCGCCGCTCCGGCCCGACATCCCGATCTGGGTCGCGGCCCTCCGTGGCCCTCTCGTGCGCCTCGCGGCAGAAATCGCGGACGGCGTCATCGGCCACTACATCTGGTCTACTGACTGGCTTCAGACCAGGATCACCGACGACCTCAAGCTCGGCCTCCAGCGCGGCGGCAAGCAACGTTCAGACGTCGAGTTCAACGCCTGGCTCGCTGTCGCTATCAACAACAACCGCGCCGACGCCATCAACGACGCGCGACCGACCGTGGCCTTCTACGCCAGCGTTCCCCAGTACGAGGACTACTTCGCGGCCCACGGGTACCGCGAAGAGGCTCGCCGCCTCCAGGCCGCGGCAGCCGAAGGAGGCTACACTGCGGCCGCCCCGCTCGTGCCGGATGACATGGCCCAGACGTTCGTCATCTGCGGTACCACCGACGAAGTCCGTGCCCGCGTTGAGCCCCTCTGGGACACCGTCGACTCGCTCACCCTCGCCCCGCCCGCCTACGCCCTCCCGCCCGAAAAGGTAATGGGCTACGCAATGCAGATCGGCGCCGCCTTCTACGGATAGCAAACCCGTAGGGACGCAGTGCCCCACCCAGATCGAGCAGTCCCTTCCAACCGGGGAGGCGATGGTTGACTAATAACACCTCGATCGCAGGAGCGCTGCGTCCGTCGGTGACGAACAATACCTCGATCACGGGAGCCTTGCGGCAGGTCGCCGGCGAACAACTCCCGGCGATGCCAGGCGCATCGAGAAGCAGCGCCCCGCGTGCTCCATGCGCCGGGCCTGCCGGTGCTAGCATGAACCCATGGCCCTGCGCTTCCTCGAACGTGAACTCCGCCGCCTGCTCTCAGATCAGGGCCGCGACGATCTGCTCGACGCTGGCGACATCACCCTGACCGATGACGGCGGCACCATCTACGTCCACCTCCTGCCGCGCCCCGGCTGGCCGCACCGGGCTCAGGGCCGCGCCTACGTCCTCGCCTACGAGGACTACGTCCCCAACGGGTCGAGCGCCATGTACTGCTATCGCTGGCTGATGGGCGAAGCCCGCCGTAGCATGCGCGAGAACGCCCCCGAGATCGTCCGCTGGCTGGAAGGTCGGTAGCGCGACGATCGCGACCGTAAAGGAGACCAAAAATGTCCCCGCGGGCGGGCGGGTGTCCTTCAGCGCGAGGGTATTGCGCTCATGGGAGGTCGGTGGTCTGAAAATGGTGCTGGTCGGTGATGCCACTGGCCTCACGCGCGTCGAGACCGGCGAGGACACGCTTGAGTCCGGCGAGTCGTATGAGTTCCGAAACGCCACCGTACGCCACTACCCCGGTGGCTGGACAAGCATCTCGATCGCAGGCGGCGGCGAGGCGGTCCCGCTGCTGCACGGCATCGACGTCCCGCAGGACGACGCATACATCGAACGCACCTTCAAGATCCTCTCTGGCATCCAGCGCAAGAAAGGCCGCAAAGACGGCCGCTTACCGGCGTGGCAACATCCGGCGAAGGAGGTAGACGAATGATCCGTGTTCGACCCGCAGACAGCATTTACCACAAGAATGGCGGCTGGTTCGACGCCCGCTGGCACTTCTCCTTCGACGAGTTTCGCGATGAGAACTGGATGGGCTTCGGCACGATGCGCGTCTTCAACGACGATCGCCTCGAGCCCGGCGCCATCTGGCCGATGCACCCCCACCGCAACGTGGAGGGCCTCACCTATGTCGTCGAAGGTACCTTTCGTCACCAGGACAACGTTGGCGGCGGCGGTGTGCTGCCCGCCGGGTCAGTCCAAAGGATGACCCTGGGCTCCGGCGCCTACCATTCCGAGCAGAACGGCTCCGAGACCGAGCCGATGCGCTTCATCCAGGTGTGGATCATGCCCCGCGAGAAGGACCTCCCGCCCGGCGTCGAACAGAAGGCCTTCACCGTCGCCGACCGCACCAACCTCCTCCTCCGTGCGATCGCCCCCGAGCGCGATGGCGGCAGCATCCTCGTCCACGGCGACGGTTCGATGTACATCTGCCGACTCGAGGCGGGCAACTCGGTTGACCACGCATTCCAGCCGAACTATGGCGGTTACCTCTATGCCCTGGACGGCGGGCCCGTCACGGTCAAGGGCTCGGCTCTCTCAAGCGGCGACGCGGCCGTCATCGCTGACGAAGGCGAAATCACGATCGAGGCCGCCAAAACGGCCGAACTCATCATGATCGAGGTGCGCCTGCGGGCTTAGAGGGAGTTACTCCTCGCGGATGTTTGACTTGATCATCGCGACGAGTTCTGGCGTCACCTCGGTGAAGCCATGCTCCTTCGCGTGCTCCTTCGCGTTCTCCAGCAATTCCTCTTCGGTCTCTCCGCGCACGACGTGGTGGCACTCGCTGGACGGGTTCACTTTGTTGCAGTCGATGATCTTGCTCATGGGCGTCCTCCTTCTGTTCGTATCTTACGAGATGTCCCGGCGGATGTGCCCGCAGCGGGATTTCAGGCCGCTATAATGTCGCGTATCCCGCCCATGCTCGCCGAACGAACTCAGCGCCCGCCGGCCCTCGACGAAGCCTACGCGCATTGCCGTCGAATCACGCTCGGCCATTACGAGAACTTCCCCGTCGTCTCCTGGCTGTTGCCGCGTGACCTCCGCGGGCCAATCTATGCCCTTTACGCCTACTGCCGCTCGACCGATGACCTCGGCGACGAGGCCGAAGGAGACCGCCTCGCACTACTCGACGAATGGGAGGCCGCCTTGCGCCGCGCCTACGACGGTGACGCCGATGATCCGCGGTTCGTCGCCCTCGCCGACACCGTACGTCGCTTCGACATCCCCATGGACCCGTTTCTGCACCTCATTGAGGCCAACCGGCGGGAGCAGCGCGTGAACCGCTACGCCACCTTTGACGACCTGCTCGACTACTGTGCCTACTCGGCGAACCCCGTCGGCCACATGGTGCTCTCTGTCTTCGGGTATCGCGACGAGAAGCGCCGCCGCCTCTCCGACGAGATCTGCACCGCCCTCCAGCTCACAAACCTCTGGCAGGACGTGCGCCGGGATTTCGACGCCGGTCGCATCTACCTCCCGCAGGACGAGATGCGCGCGTTCGGCGTCAGCGAGGACGATCTCCGCGTGCACCTCGCCACGCCAGAGTTCCGCCGGCTGATCGCCTTCCAGGTCGATCGCGCCCGCACCTGCTTCGAGCGGGGCTTGCCGTTGCTCAGGCGCGTGTCCGGACGGCTCCGCGTCGACCTGCGGTTGTTCACGCTCGGTGGCCTCGCCGTGCTCGACGCGATGGAGCGGCAGGGCTACGACGTGCTCGCCGGCCGCCCTCGGCT
>Ga0326597_10014341_pt1 | contig 10388 bp, 9 predicted proteins | sample RVTome_12_FD_203789 | JGI IMG/M metagenome (GOLD analysis project Ga0326597, IMG submission 203789) | Soil microbial communities from uranium-contaminated site in the Upper Colorado River Basin, Wyoming, United States - RVT100D185 | ecosystem: Environmental > Terrestrial > Soil > Contaminated >...
AGTTCGGCTCGGGGGTTTCGATGAGCAGGTGGTAGTGATTGCCCATCAGGCAGTAGGCGTAGAGTCGCCAGCGTTGCTGGGCGATCTCGCGGGCGAGCAAATCGAGAAACGTGGCGCGGTCCCCATCATCGCGAAAGATGTCCTCGCGCGCATTGCCGCGCCCGGTGACGTGATACAACGCGCCGGCGAATTCCAGACGCAGCGGACGGGACATGCTAAGACGCTAATACGCTTGTCCTATAAGGTAAAGCGTTGACCCGATTCCTCGATTCCTTTGTCTTGTCCTATAAGGTAAAGCGTTGACCCCGTTCTTTCGTTCTTTTTGCGATTCCTCGATTCCTTTGTCTTGTCCTATAAGGTAAAGCGTTGACCCCGTTCCCTTTGCGTTCCCTTTGACCCCGTTCCCTTGCTACTGGATCACCTGCTCTGCCCGCACCATGATCGTATGAGGAAACTCGATACCGAGTGCGTTGGCGGCTTTCATGTTGATCGCGAGCTCGAACTTGGTCGGCTGCTCGACTGGTAGATCGGCCGGTTTAGCGCCCTTGAAAATTTTGTCAACGAACACCGCCGCGCGGCGATACTGGTCGGCAATTCCGGCGCGTCCGAGTGCCGACGTTCATCGCTTCCGATCAGGCTTGAACGATCACTCCGGCCTGCAGGAGTCGCTCGATCTCCGCCGCGGCAATGCCCGCGGCGCGCAGCACCTCGACGGTGTGCTGCCCGATCTCCGGTGCGAGTGTCGGGGGAACCTTCTCCTGGCCGCTGATCTGGAGCGGGCTCGACACGGTGAGCGAGGCGCCGGCACGCGGGTCGTTGATGGGCACCAGCGCGCCGCTTGCCCTCATCTGCACGTCGTGCGCAACATCGTCGAGCGTGGCGATCACGCCGAACGCAACACCGGTCTTATCGAGGATCGGAGACCACGCCGCCCAGCCCTTTGTCGCGAACCACGCGTCGAGGATGGCGGTGAGGGCGCGGGCGTTCGTGCGGCGTTCGTTCGTCGCTGCGAAGCGAGGATCGCTCAGGAGGTCCGCGCGGCCGATCCCCCGGGCGAAGCTCTCCCAGTGACGCTCGTCGCCAGTGATGTTCAGCATGAACCAGCGCCCGTCTGCGCAGCGGTAGAGGTTGGCCAGTGCGCTGACGGCTTCCTCGCGCGGCGGGCGCACCTCTGTGCGCACCCCGCAGAGGATGCCTTGCACGGGGGTGGCGTTCATCCAGAGCCCGTTGGCCATCAGCGACGTGGATACCATGGTGCCGCGCCCGGTACGCTCGCGATGGTAGAGGCCGGCCATGATCGCCGCGAACAGTGCCGTGCCCGTCGGATGGTCGCCCATGCCGGGCAGCGAGCGCGCGGGTGGCACGTCCGGAGAGGCGCGGACGAGGTCCATCAATCCCGTGCGCGCCCAGAGCGCGATGCTGTCGAAGCCGGGTTTGCTTGCCTCCTCGCCTGTCTCGCCGTAGGCGCTGATCGACCCATAGACCAGACGCGTGTTGAGCGGGGCCAGGTCCTCGTAGCGGATACGCAACCGCGCTCGCGAGTCGAGAGGCGCGTTGCTGACGAAGACGTCGACGTCGCGCACGAGCCGGTGCAGGAGAGCCTGCCCATCCTCCGTGCGCAGGTCGATCGCCACGCTGCGCTTGGAGCGATTATCGACGATCCACGGATAGTTGTACGGGCTCGGGGGATAGCCGGCGCCGCGCACGCGGTAGATGTCCCCGCTCGGCGGCTCCACTTTGATGACGTCGGCCCCGAAGTCCGCCATGATGGTCGTCGACACGGGTCCCGCAATGAAGTTGGCCGCGTCGATCACGCGGATGCCGTCGAGAAGACGCGTCATGGTCAGATCTCTTCTAGTGGGATGTAGATTCTAGTCAATACAAGCGAACTTCGGCGAGCACGAATGGACGCAGGCTCCAACGAGCAGGATATCCAGAGGGTCAAAGCACGGGTCTTTGCCCCTTTTTGCTCGGCGGCGCAAAGCGGACCCGAGGTTGCCGGACACGCTAGCACACTCAAATTCTATCGTTCTGGCGATCGAGCAAATGCACGAGCGCGGCGCGAATCGAGCTCCGGAGCATACCGCATGACCAGCTCGACGATTGCCTGCACGAATTCGGGCACACGGCGCCGACACTATTCACGGTCACGACCAGCCAGGGCTGCACATGCATAAGGTCGATCGCGCTGAACAGGGCCCCGTCGTTGACCACGAGCTGCACCGCGTAGATGCCGTTCACGTCGATGGCGAAGGTCGGATGTGCGGTGTAGGGATTCTGCAGGGTCGCAGCGCTGCCGGCGCGCTGCGTGACCAGGGCCCACACGAATTTGATCGGATCACCCTCCGGATCCAAGGAGTCCGTGCCGTCCAATGTATGCCGATAGGCGATGCGCGGTTGGTTCAGAGGCAATTGTGTACCTGAACGCTGGGATGAATGCCCGCTCATGGCCGGTCAGAGACGCTCGTTGGCGAGGTCCGGCTTACCGCATTGCTGACGTTGGTACAGGGGCGCAACTGACCTGTCCCTGGTTTATCGAGGCGGCCTGATCCCCCGACGACAACGACTCTAGGAGTAGAGCTGGCGAGCCGGCTCGGCCCGCGTTCGGGCAAAGGGCCGGACTGGCCTTCAAATGCACCGCATCGGGTCGCTAACGGACTGCCGATATTATCGGGCGAACGGAACTGTCAGCGAGTACCTTGCGATTGACCGCACGCAGGGCCGACGATACCGTCGCGGTCAGTCAAAAATAGCGTTTAAACTGACTATTCACCGCGGACAGCACGGCGTCGAAGTATTGCACATGCGGGGCTGTCGGTCGGCGAGATCGAGAAACTCATCGCGAGAGGGCAGCGTGATCGACGCTAAGCTCGGTTAGCAGAGCGTCGGACTTTTCGTTGAGCGATCACTGTACCTAGAATCGGCAAAGCTTATGAATATTCACCCCCTCGACGACTCCCTCGAACTGCATCCACTAGGTGGGGCTGCCGCAAGTGGCGCGGCAGAAGTTTTCGCCTGCGGCCCCAGTGCGCGGTACCGCAATGCAATCGGGCCGTTTGGCGGTTGGATTGCCGCACTGCTGTTGAAAAGCGTCTTGAGCGTGCCGCAGGTCCGTGGCACACCGCTCGCTCTCGATGCGTTATTTATGGGCGGCATGCACGACGCCGACCTCGAAGTCCGCGTCTATCCGCTGCGGCAGAATCGCAGCGTCGGGTTCTGGAGAAGCGAAGTTTGGCAAGCCGGCCGGATTTGTGCGCATGCGCAGGTGACTTTATCGGCGCCGCGAACGAGTGTCGTATTCAAAGACGCGCGCTGTCCGCAAGTGCCGCACTTTGAACAGGTGCCGGTGTATGAGAATCCCCGCGCGAGCGTGCCGTGGCTCGATCAATATGTTTTCAAGCCGGTGAGCGGATTCCTTTTCTCGCAAGCCGAGTCGATGGATGCGCGCTTGTGGATCCGCGATGCCCAACCCCGGCCGATCGACGCCATCTCGCTGGCGGCACTGTGCGACACGCCTTTTCCGCCAACCTGGATCCGGCTCTCGGGGCAAACGCCCGTCTCAACGGTGTCTTACTCTGTCTACTTCCGCGCAAGTGAAGCGGACTTCGCCGCGGCTGGCGAGCAGTTCTGTCTGCTCGATATGCGTGCAAGTCTCGCCCAGGGCGGCTACGTCGATCAGTTCACTGCGGTGTGGAGCGCAGCAGGTGCGTTGCTTGCGCAGACGCAGCAGATGCTTTGGTTTTCGGATGCTGTTAGCTCAAAAAGTTAGCGATCCGCTGCGTTATGTGCAGTGATCCAAGGCCAACGCCCCGATCGCAATGCTTCTGATCGGACGACTCCGTATAACGTTTGATTTAATGCGTCAAAATTCTTCTTCGAACGCGGCGCGCCTTTATCTGGTGGCCAATCGACACGTGATGATCGACGAGCAGAGTGGTCACTTGCCAGATTACATCGAGATTGAGCCGCACAGCAACCCGGAAAACCTTGCCGAACCGGGGAATATCTGGCGGGCGCTTTGATCGCCGATGGATGTTGGAACGCAAGATCCCACTACTTGCCTCGAAAGGCGTCCCACTTTTGGTCCGCGACTTTCACCACGCGTGTGATGTCTTCGGCGAGCAGGCAGCGCTGGGCAACGAGCGCCTCCGCGACGACGCGCACTTTCGCGAGATAGTCGGCCTTCGAGGTGTAGCGCTCGTCGATCGCTGCGCGGGGATCGCCGGAGGCTTCGCGGTCAGCGAGCGTGCGTGCAAACACGAGCGTCGTGCCGAATAGCGGCGCGCCCGAGGTCATGAGCCCGCCTTGCCCCATGCAATCATGGCGCACGTTCCAGCCGGTGTAGGTCGCGAGCGGCACGGCGACATCCGGCAGGCGAATCCCGGCTACCTCGTTTCGATCTTCATCCATGGCCGACACGAGCACGGGGTAGGTGCCGTTCTCGACGGGCGCATAGCGCGCGATCCCCGCTTCCGCATCCGGGCCGAAGTCCATTCGCAAGCGCTGCGGTAGGTACGATAGCCATGCCGAACCAGGGATCTGCGTGTAAGTTTCCCGCAGGGACTCGCGGCTCACCGCGGTGCCATCATCGATGCGAGGCACGCGGCTTGCGGGCGGCTCGATGCCTTCGCGCACCCATTGATCCAGCGCTGTCAGGAGCGCACGCATCGCCGGACGGTAGTCCAGGGTGTTCAGAGGCTGCTTGGCCTGAAAGCCATCGGGATTGCGGTCCAACAGCGGTAGCGCGCCGGGACCGTGTTGTGCGCCTGAGAGATAGTAGAGGCGTACGTCCGGCGGCGGATCGAAGTCGTTCGCGCCGTCGACCGTTGTATGGGCAAGCGAGGCGCCGCTCCACCAGTACTCCATCCCGGAGTTGGTTTGCAGCAGTTTGGGCATGGAACCGTCCACGCGCGAACGCTCGAGCAGTCCGCGGTTCTCCCCGAGCACGGGCTCGGGTGTCGCTTCGAATGCAAAGGGGTAGGTGTTTCCCGGCGCCCGCAGGATGTTCGTGCTGGGCTGGCCGAAGCGCAGGTTGAACTCGCCGCGCCGCGAGCTGCCGGTGTTTGCCAGAACGCCTTCGAACACGATACGTCCGGCTTCGTCTCGGTTCAGCCCCCAGAAAAGATACTCGCGAAGCCAGCGTCCGTTCATGCTCTGGCCATAGGCGTAGGCGTACTCGATTGCACCTGCGAGCGGATTGCCGTCGGCAGCGGTACCGTGTTTAACGAAACTTGCGGCGTCGCGAAAGGCGAGATAGCCCAAACCGACGACCGGTGCGCCGATTGCCATGTAGGTGATCTCGTACACTTTGCCTGCTTCGAAGCCGCCCTCGAGGTAGACGTAGTCGGCGTCGGGTACGGGCTTACCGCCGACCGCCTTGGCGAAGCGCCAGCGATCACGCGCGATCACCCTGGGCGCGCCGTCCTGATGCTCGCGCACGGTGAGTACGGCGCTCGGATCGTCGATATTGACGGTCGAATAAGGCTTGTGGCCGGCATCGGACAGGAGTTGGTGCGCCGCCGCTTGATTCGGCCACCACTGCACGAAATTCTGCCCGGCGATGCGGTCGCCGTTGCGCATCGCCTCTGGGAACCACGCTCGCATGCGCTCGGGCGCCTCGGGGGGATCCCACTGGATGGCGACACAGAGCACGCTGTAGCCCTCCCGGAACAGGAAGCCATTGCCGGGATTCACATCGGGATTACCGTCTGTGCGGCGCGCCGTGCTGTTGAATAGCGGCACCGCGGTCATGTTGCCGCGATTGACCGAGTCGACGATCAACCTTCCGCCGCCTGCGGGGTTCACGGGCTTGAGCAAGTGAAATTCGGCGCGGCCCTCGACGCGGCCCTCGGCATTCGTCGGCGCCAAGCCGAGGTCACAGATCACCGCGTGATTTGGGTGCTTGGGATCGGTGGCAAAGTGCAGCACGCCAGTGAGGTACTCATACGGGCCCACGTTGCCGAACGATATGCCGGCGGCAAGTCGTCCGCGGGTCTGGATTTCCATACGGGTGACGGGCATTGCGCTGCTCCAATGCGGGTACGGTTGTGCTCTGTGCGCGACTCGAGCGAAGTTTACATCGCCGCACGCCAAAACCAATCCGCGATCGAGTATCAAGCCGCCAAAAATAGTTCCACGCGCCGCACCGGTGAGCGAGGTGGCGGCTGCGTCGACCACCCTAAAAGCCTCGGGCGGCCTCGGGGGACGGACCAACCTATGTTGTTATATTCACACGAATGTCGGTCGAAAACCGGGTAGTTTTCGGCCTTAGGCCGACATCGTCGCGCCCGAAGACAACACTGTAAGCTGGGCGTTGTTCCTCGCAGCGTGATGGATCGTGTAGGAGCCGAATCGGACTGATTTCCCGAGCGTTCCTTGAGGGTCGGAAGCACCAGTTCGCACCTTTCGCTCAGCGGTCGTTCAATTCGGGTAAAGCTGACATTCAGCGGCCAGACTCATCCTAGGGCAGCAGTTCGCTACATTGCCGACGTAGTGCGGAGGGTGCCCCAACGGCAACAATGGCCGAAGTGCTGTCCTTCGCTGCAGGTCGGAACGTAAACAGGAAACGCGGGTGGCGATTGTCGAACGCCGTTTAGCCCACCTTTGACGACCTGCCGAGGCGTTGTCCACGGCGGCGTGCGTGCGGCGCTTCATACGCACGCGACGCGCGGCGCGGTGGGCAACGTCTCAGACTCAAGGTCCCCCCTTAGTAGTACTGTCGAATATAGCCGTAAGCCTTGTCGAACAGATCCTGATCGGTGTGCAGCTTGTACTTGAGCAGGGTGCGGCGCAGTTCCCGCTGTACCAGGCGTTCACCCTGGCTCGTGTGCTGCCAATCGGGAAAGCGCACCTTCTTCACGATGTCGTCGATGTCGGCAACGATGCGCTCGACGATGATGTGCGTGTTGCTGGTTCGTGCTTCGGTGAAAAGCTCGGTCAGCGCTTCCTTGGCGCGGTCGCGCTCTTCCTCCGGATCGGTTTCGCGTTCGGCTTCGACGACATCGCGCGCGACTTCGAGGATGGCTTTGAGGAACTCCAGGCTGGTGAGGAAGCCCTGCTCGTGGCGCTCCTTGATCTTCTCCAGTCGTTCGCCCAGCGCGGTGAACTTCGGATTGCCGAAGTGCTTGCGCAGCCGTGCGATCAATTTGATCTCGATCTCGCGTGCCTTCTTGCCGGGCTCGGCGTCCTTGAGGATTTCGTCCAGCACCTGCGCGTCCATCACCAGCGTCTCCACGTCGTCGCGCACCGATTCGACGTGGACGTTCTCGTTGATCAACTCGACTGTCTTGGCGCCGAGGGCGTGCCACAGTAGCTTGCCATTGCCGCTGGGCGGCTTCACCGATTCGTACACCTGGGTCAACCAGCGGTAGGATGTCGAGCACGACGTCCGGCCGCAGCATGCTCGCGACGGACGCTTTGATGTGGTGGAGCTGACCTTCCTCCTGGTTCTCCTCGTCGCGCCACGGCCCCCACATGTCGATCGGCATGCGGATCGAGCCGTAGCGCAAACGCTTGCCCTCGGTGGCGAAGGAGAAGACGTTGGGCACGAACATGGCCGGGACCTGCTTCTCGTAGATCTCGTTCACCTGGAAAGCACCATCCAGCCAGGTGACGCTGCTGCGAGTGGGCGTCTTCGCCTCGCCGATGACGAGCGGCAGGCCGTTGACGACGAACACGATGTCGAAGCGCTTCGCGACCGCGCCTGCCTGATACGTCCATTGATTGCAGACGATCAGCCGGTTGTTGCGCGGCTCACTGGCGTCGACGAGCCGCACCGGCACGTGCTCGCCGTGCGGGGCGAACGGCATGGTCTTCTCGCCTCGGAGCCAAGCCATGAAGTTCTCGTTGGCTCGAACCAGTCCGTCCGCCTGCACGGATAGGATGCAGGCCCGCAGGTTGTAGATCACCTCGTCTGCGCGGTCGGGCTGGGCGGCGATTTCGGGATTCAATCGCATGAGCGCTGCGCGCACCCAGGGCTCGACCATCACGTCGGTGATCTTGCGCGGCAGCTCGGGTCCCTCGACGTAATCCCAGTGGGCAGGGCGCCGGTCGCCGCCGAGGGAATCGCCGTACTCCGCCGAATCCTGCTGCAACAGCGGCTCCGCGGTGCCGCGCCTCGCGACGGCATCGAGGATCATCTGTTCGACGGTGTTGGATTCGTTAAACATCGGCGCTCACAAACACCGAGTTCGTGACCTCACCTGTGACACTCTTCGCTGAATCTCTGATTGAAACAACGCTCGAAAGTGACCGACGAATTGGTTCGAGCCGCGAGAGGATACTCATTTGGGCATTGACGTCAGGAACCGCCACGCAAAGCGACCTTATATCCTTCAGATAGAGATGCTTCTGGGCAGTGCCGATGGCTTTCGCTGCCATCTGCTCCTGTACTGATGCGGATTCTAAGAGCGCCTTGCCAAACTCGGGCAATAACCGATTCTTGGCTGGGCGGATCAGAACTAGACTGCGATCAGCTGAAAAGATGAAATTCTTCGCAACCAGAGCAACTCGTCCGATCGTGCCTACGCAGGTCACAACGATGTCGCCTGGAAGCGGGTCATACCGCTTCCTTACACGCTCAAAGTCAGGCGCTGAAATGTACGTGCAGTCATCGAGTACAAGTTCGCCACCGACTACATGCTTTACAACCAGATGAGGAATGCCATTAGCAACGCGTTTCGGGGGATTGTGGTCTCCATCGGTTATGAATTCTGCGCTGTCCTGAAGTGCGCCAGTTCTATTCTTCACGTTGTCGAGCGAAAGATTCATGAGCATAGACTCGTAGGCTTTCGCGCAATGAGCGATCAATTTGTCGTAGTGATCTAGGGTATGGTCCACCGCCCAGAGTAATTCCGCAATGCGCCGCTGCTGATCGAGGGTCGGTAGTTCGAACTCAAAGCTGGCTAGGCTGCTCCAGTTGGTGCGCGGCGAAAGCGAACCAGCCGACGTCCCGACCGCGTGCTGAAAGAAGCGCTCCGACAGGCAAAGGAACGGGAGCAGTTCGGGCAGGAGGCGGTCTTGCTTCGGCGCGAGGACATAGATGTCGCCGGACACGACCGCGTCGAAATCGGCGACGGCCACCTTGCGCTGATAGGCTCGGCGCTTGCCGAATAGAACCTGCCCAGGCCGGCAGCGCCGCGTGAACGTGGTACCGTCCCCTACGTTGCCCCAGCTTCGAATATGCAGCGAGCCGGGCTCCAGATGTTCCAGCCCGATGTAACGTTCGATTCCCGACGCGGCCAGATCGCGCTCGGTCTCGTTGACGTTCACCACCACGTCCCCGAAGCGCACCCGCTTCCACCCCTTCCGATCGAACAGCGGCAGCTTGGCCCACTCGGGATTAATGCGGAGATTGCTGAGGGCGATATCGTTCATTCGATTGGCCCCATCGCAATGCTAGCGCCAATGGCCATGACCACCTTCACGATGTTGGCCGCCAGGTGTAGAGCATGCTCGCGTTCTGACGAATAGGCATGCGGGTCTGACGATTGTCGGACGATACGGCTACCGGCCAATCTCGGTAAACGATCTGACGATTCGCTCGATTCATCTGACGATTATCTGACGATACGACTTCAATGATGGCTTGCAAGAATGTAGCTGGTCGAGCGGCCCCGTCCCTGCCTTACGGCCAACCCAACCTGCATTAGCAAGGCGAAGTCCCGCGTCGCAGTGTCGCGCGTAACTCCGAACTCCTTTTCGCAGCGCCTGCTCGTTAATTTTTCTCCGTCGACCAACATTGCAAGCATTCGCCGCTGGCGCTCGTTTAGCTTGCTTTCGATCGCAGGCGTTACAGCCCTACCGGGCGCAGACGCAGGAACGCGGATGCGCTCGAAGTGCTCTCCCGGACCGTTAAACGTAACTTGAAAATAACCGGTATCGGTTCCGAGTACAGGCGGCTCCAGCCCATGATCAAGCATGTGATCATGCATGCGGCGGAAACCGCTGCCGCGCTCTTCTATCCGATGGAAATAGGACAGGCATTGTGCCAGCACTGGGTTACGCGAACAGGGCCGATACTTGCCTGTTCGGAGCTTTACTAGCGTAATCGGTGCTGGAGGTAATCCGGGGCTGGAGACTACGATGCGGTCGAAAAATACTTCCAGCATGATCTTGCGTCCGGCATCCTCGTACCGGCGATGGGAAACTGCATTGACCAGCGTTTCGCGCAGCGCCTCGACGGGGTACTCATCTAGCCGGACGCGATTGAGTCCTACGACCCGCATGGGATGCCGCGTATTGCGATCGATGAAAGCGAGGGCGCGGTCAACAGCGAGAGGCATTGGGTCACGAATGTCCTCGTGATCGCCGGGCATACCGTCGGGTTCGGTGCCCCGGTAAGCATCCGCGAGGATGCGGCACTGCGGAAACACCGCAGATGGATCTTT
>Ga0326597_10014342_pt1 | contig 10388 bp, 6 predicted proteins | sample RVTome_12_FD_203789 | JGI IMG/M metagenome (GOLD analysis project Ga0326597, IMG submission 203789) | Soil microbial communities from uranium-contaminated site in the Upper Colorado River Basin, Wyoming, United States - RVT100D185 | ecosystem: Environmental > Terrestrial > Soil > Contaminated >...
CGTCGACGACCGCGGCCGCGGGCTGCACCTCGTCCTCGTCGTGCACGTCCGTGAGCACGGGCACGCCCACCTGCCGCTTCACCTCGGCCAGCACGCGCAGGCCTTCCTCCATGCCCAGACCGCGGAATGACCGGCTGGAGCTGCGGTTCGCCTTGTCGTAGGAGGACTTGAAGATGAAAGGAATGCCCAGACGGCCGCACATCTCCTTGAGGCGGCCCGCCGTCTCCACCTGCAGCTCGCGGGATTCCACCACGCAGGGACCCGCGATCAGGAACAGCGGCTGGTCGAGCCCGGCTTCGAACCCGCACAGCTTCATGCCGCTACAGCCGAAAGCGGTGCTCCGGGAGCGGAGCGGCGCGCGCGCCGCTCGATGGCAGCCTCGACGAACGCCTTGAACAGCGGGTGGCCCCTGCGCGGCGTCGAAGTGAACTCGGGGTGGAACTGCACGCCGACGAAGAACGGATGGCCGGGCAGCTCCATGATCTCGGGCAGGTTCTCGCTCGGCGTGCGCGCCGCCACCTTGTAGCCTTTCGCCTCGAGCTGCGGCACGTAGACGTTGTTCACCTCGTAGCGGTGGCGGTGGCGTTCGTTCACCTCCGCGCCGTAGATGCGATGCGCGAGCGTCCCCGGCTCGACGGGGCACTTCTGCGCCCCGAGGCGCATGCTGCCGCCGAGGTCGCTCTGCTCGTCGCGGCGCTCGATGCGCCCGGTGCGGTCCAGCCACTCGGTGATGAGCGCCACCACCGGGTGCGGGGTGTCGCGGTCGAACTCCGTGCTGTTGGCGCCTTCCAGCCCACACACGTTGCGCGCGAACTCGATGGTGGCGAGCTGCATGCCGAGGCAGATGCCGAGATAGGGCACGCCGTTCTCGCGCGCATAGCGGATGGCGCGCATCTTGCCCTCGGTGCCGCGCTTGCCGAAGCCTCCCGGCACGAGGATCGCGTCCATCTTCTCGAGCCCGGCGATGCCGCTGCGCTCGACTTCCTCCGAATCCACGTAATGCACCTTCACGCGGCTGCGCGTATGGATGCCGGCGTGGATCAGCGCCTCGTTCAGCGACTTGTAGGAGTCCTGCAGGTCGACGTACTTCCCTACGAAGGCGAGGTCGATCTCGTGCTCCGGGTGCTCGAGCGCGTACACCAGCTTGACCCACGGCGAGAGGTCGGCCGCGCGCGCCAGGATCTGCAGCTTGTGGCACACGATCTCGTCGAGCATCTGCTCGTGCAGCATCATCGGGATCTTGTAGATCAGGTCCACGTCCCAGGCGGAGATCACCGCCTCTTTTTGCACGTTGCAAAAGAGCGCGATTTTCCGTCTTTCATCATCCGGCAGCGGCCGGTCGGTGCGGCACAGCAGCGCATCGGCCTGGATGCCGATCTCGCGCAGCTCCTTCACCGAATGCTGCGTGGGCTTGGTCTTGATCTCGCCCGCGGAGGCGATGTAGGGCACGAGCGTCAAGTGGATGTAGCAGACGTTATGCCGCCCGAGATCGAGGCCCATCTGGCGGATGGCCTCGAGGAAGGGCAGCGACTCGATGTCGCCGACCGTGCCGCCGATCTCGATGATGGCGACCTCGGCGTCGCCCGCGCCCCTCTTGATGAACTGCTTGATCTCGTCGGTGATGTGCGGGATCACCTGCACCGTGCCGCCGAGGTAGTCGCCGCGGCGCTCCTTCTTGATCACCGACTCGTAGATCTGGCCGGTGGTGAAGTTGTTGGCGCGGCGCATCTTCGAGCTCTGGAAGCGCTCGTAGTGGCCGAGGTCGAGGTCGGTCTCGGCGCCGTCCTCGGTGACGAACACCTCGCCGTGCTGGAACGGGCTCATGGTGCCCGGGTCCACGTTGATGTACGGGTCGAGCTTGATGTTGGTGACGCGGATGCCGCGCGACTCGAGGATCGCGGCGAGGGAGGCGGCGGCGATGCCTTTCCCCAGAGAGGAAACTACACCACCGGTTACGAATACATATTTAGTCATCTACCCACGGCGTGTAGGGATGGAGGAGTCTACAGGAACTCCCCCGCCGCTACAAATCCGCAAGCTCCTTGCGATCGCGGAACTGCTCCAGCGCCTCGGGATTGGCGAGCGCCTCGAGGTTCTTCACCGGCCGGCCGTGCACCACGTTGCGCACCGCCAGCTCGACGATCTTGCCGCTCTTGGTGCGCGGGATGTCGCCGACCTGCAACACCTTGGCGGGGACGTGCCGGGGCGTCGTGTTGTCGCGGATGCGCTTCTTGATCTTCGCCGCCAGGGCGTCGTCGAGCGCCAGGCCCTCCTTCAGCTTGACGAACAGCACGACGCGCACGTCGTCGGGTTTTCCCGGCGGCCAGTCCTGGCCGATGACCAGCGACTCCACGACCTCGTCCAGGCTCTCCACCTGGCGGTAGATCTCGGCGGTGCCGATCCTCACTCCGCCCGGGTTGAGCACCGCGTCGGAACGGCCGTAGATGACGATGCCGCCGTGCTCGGTGATCTCGCACCAGTCGCCGTGGCGCCACACGTTCGGGTATTTCTCGAAGTAGGCGGCGCGGTACCTGGCGCCGTCGGCATCGTTCCAGAACCCGATCGGCATCGCCGGGAACGGCTTCGTGCACACCAGCTCGCCCTTCTCGCCCTCGAGCGAGCGGCCCGCGTCGTCGAACACCTCCACCGCGAGGCCCAGGCCCTTGCACTGGATCTCGCCCCTCCACACCGGCAGCACGGGATTGCCGAGCACGAAGCAGCTCACGATGTCCGTGCCGCCCGAGATCGAGGACAGGCACACGTCGTCCTTGATGTTGCGATAGACGTAGTCGAAGCCCTCGGGCGCGAGCGGCGAGCCCGTAGAGAGCACCGCGCGCAGCCGCTCCAGCCGGTGCGTCGCCTTGGGCTGCAAGTCGATCTTGGCGATGGCGTCGAGGAACTTGGCCGAAGTGCCGAAGTGCGTCATGCCCTCGGCATCGGCCATGTCGAACAGGATGCGCCCGCGCCCGACGAAGGGCGAGCCGTCGTAGAGCAGCAGCGCGGCGCCGGCCGCAAGGCCCGACACCAGCCAGTTCCACATCATCCAGCCGAGCGTGGTGAAGTAGAACACGCGATCGCCGCTGCCCACGTCGGAATGCAGCCGGTGCTCCTTCAGGTGCTGCAGCAGCGTACCGCCGGTGCCATGCACGATGCATTTCGGCACGCCCGTGGTGCCCGAGGAGTACAGGATGTAGAGGGGATGGTTGAACTCGACTCGCTCGAAGGCGATGTCGCCGGGCGCGAACGCCGCGGTGAAATCGCCGAAGCCTCCCGTGTACTGCGCCTCCACGCACCGGCGCACGCTCGGCAGGCCGGCGAGGATCTGCTCGTTCTTCGAGCGCAGGTCGAACTCCTTGCCGCCGTAGAGGTAGCGGTCGGCGCAGAACAGTACCTTGGGCTCGATCTGGCCGAAGCGGTCGAGCACGCCCTGCACGCCGAAGTCCGGCGAGCAGCTCGTCCAGATGGCGCCGAGGCTCGCGCTCGCCAGCGTCGCCGCGATCGCCTCCGGCATGTTCGGCAGGTAGCCCGCTACGCGGTCGCCCTTGCCCACGCCCTCGGCGCGCAACGCCTGCGCCAGGCGCGAGACCAGATCGTGCAGCTCGCGCCGCGACAGCCGGCGCCTGACCTGGTCCTCGCCCCAGAAGGACAGGGCGAGCGAGTCGTCGCGGCCGCGCAGCAGGTTCTCGGCGAAATTGAGGCGTGCGTCCGGAAACCATACCGCGCCCGGCATGCGCTCGCCGTTGATAAGGCGCCGCAAGCCCGGCTCGCCGCGCACCTCGCCGAACTTCCACATCAGTGCCCAGAAATCCTCGCTCTTCTCCACCGACCAGCGGTGCAGCTCGGCGTAGTCGCGCTTGCCCGCGAGCCGCATGAAGCGCGCCATGCCGGTCCGCGCGGCGCGCGCGGGGTCCGGCGTCCACAGCGGCTTGGCGCTCACGCGGCCGCCTCGGCGCGCGCCAGGCGCGCGCGGATCGCCTCCGGGATGCGCCGCGATTTCTGCGTCTGCATGTCGATGAACACCACCACCGCGGCGCCGTCGGCGTAGGGCTCGGGATCGGCGTCCACGCGCAGCTCGTAGGTGGTCGGCACGCTCGCCCCGCCCGGCGCGCCGACGAACAGCTTCACTTCGACGGTTCCCGGGTAGGTGATGGCGCGGCGGTAATTGCAGGAGGCATTCGCGATCACGATGCCGGTGGAGTGCCACGCGTCCTCCTCGGGCACCAGGCGGTCGAACCAGCGGATGCGCGCCTGCTCCATGTAGCGGAAGTACACGGTGTTGTTCACGTGGCCCATCGCGTCCATGTCGCCCCAGCGGATCGGGATGCGCTCGATGTGCGCGAGCCTGCGGATTTCGCTCATCCCCGGATAATATAATGGCGCGCATGGGCCGCGAATCGATGCAGTACGACGCGCTGGTGGTAGGCGGCGGCCCGGCGGGGCTCGCGGCGGCGATCCGGCTCAAGCAGCTCGCGAGCGAACGGTCCGTGTGCGTCATCGAAAAGGGCTCGGAGATCGGCGCGCACATCCTCTCGGGCGCGGTCATGGATCCGCGCGCGCTCGACGAGCTCGTCCCCGGCCACAAGGACAGGGGCGCCCCGCTCGGCGTGCCGGTGAGCGAGGACCGGTTCCTGTTCCTCACGCAGGCGGGCGCGTTCCGCACGCCGAACTTCCTCCTCCCGGCCTGCTTCAAGAATCACGGCAACTACGTCATCAGCCTCGGGAACGTCACGCGCTGGCTCGGGCAGCAGGCGGAAAGCGCCGGCGTGGAGATCTTCGCCGGCTTCGCCGGCGCCGAGGTGCTCTACGACGACCGGGGCGCGGTGCGCGGCGTGGCCACCGGCGACATGGGCGTGAACCGCAAGGGCGAGAAGACGGATGCCTTCCAGCCTGGCGTGGAGCTTCTGGCCAAGTACACGTTCTTCGCCGAGGGCTGCCGCGGGCACCTCGGGCTGCAACTGGAGAACAAGTACAAGTTGCGCGAAGGCGTCGACCCGCAGGTGTTCGGCCTCGGGTTGAAGGAACTGTGGGAGGTCAAGCCCGAGCAGCACCGGCCGGGCCTCGTCGTGCACACGGCGGGCTGGCCGCTCGACGCCGATACCTACGGCGGATCCTTTCTCTATCACTTCGAGAACAACCTCGTCGCCGTAGGCTTCGTCGTAGGGCTGGGGTACAGGAATCCCTACCTCTCCCCCTACGAAGAATTCCAGCGCTACAAGACCCATCCGGCGATCCGCGGCACGCTCGAAGGCGGCAAGCGCGTCGCTTACGGCGCGCGCGCCATCGCCGCCGGCGGTCTGCAGTCGCTGCCGAAGCTCGTCTTTCCCGGCGGCTGCCTGATCGGCGACGACGCGGGATTTCTCAACGCTTCGCGCATCAAGGGCAGCCACGCTGCCATCAAGTCCGGGATGCTCGCCGCCGAGGCGGCGCACGCGGCGCTCGCGGCGGGCCGCGGCGGCGACGAGCTCGCCGCCTACCCGGAAGCGTTCCGGCAGTCGTGGCTCTTCGACGAGCTGTACCGCGCGCGCAATTTCAAGCCGTGGATGCAGAAGGGCCTCTACACCGGTTCCTTGATGGTCGGCATCGACCAGATCGTGTTCGGCGGCAAGGCGCCCTGGACGCTGCGCCACGCGCACGCCGACCACGAGACGCTCGCCCGGCGCACCGAGGTGCAGCCCATCGCCTACCCGAAGCCCGACGGCAAGCTCAGCTTCGACCGGCTCACCTCGGTGTCGTTTTCCAACACCAACCACGCCGAAGACCAGCCGGTGCACCTGACGCTGAAGGACGCGGGCGTGCCGGTGAACGTGAACCTCGCCCAGTACGATGCGCCCGAGCAGCGCTACTGCCCGGCGGGCGTGTACGAGATCGTGCGCGACGGCGACGAGCCGCGCCTGCAGATCAACGCGCAGAACTGCGTGCACTGCAAGACCTGCGACATCAAGGACCCTACGCAGAACATCGTGTGGGTCGTGCCCGAGGGGGGTGGCGGGCCGAATTACCCCAATATGTGAGGCGGGCCTAGGCCTTCCTCAGCATTGCCTCGATCTGCTCGGGCGGCACGGGCTTGCTGATCAGGTAGCCCTGCATCTGGTCGCAGCCGAACGTGGCCAGCAAGGTCGCCTGCTCCTCTGCGTCCACGCCTTCGGCGATCACCTTTAGGCCGAGCGAGTGTGCGAGCGAGATCACCGTCTGCACGATGGTGCGCGCGTAGCGGCTGAACGTCATCTCCACGACGAACGAGCGGTCGATCTTCAGCGCAACGACCGGCAGGCGCGACACATAGGCGAGCGACGAATACCCGGTGCCGAAATCATCGAGCGAAGTCTCTACGCCCACACCACGCAGGGCCTGCAGGGCCTGGACGGTCGCGTCGAGGTTCTGCATCACCATGCTCTCGGTGATCTCGAGGTCGAGCGCGGGCTCGTCCCCGCCGAAGCCTTTGAGCGCCGCCAGCACGCTGTTGACGAAATCCGGCTGCCGCAGCTGCATGGGCGAGACGTTGACCGCGACGCGCGACGCGGCGTAACCCTTTGCGCGCCACGACTGGATGTCGGTGACGGCCCGTTTCAGGGCCCACCGGCCGGCCTGGAGGATGATGCCGGTCTCTTCCATCAGCGGGATGAACTTGCCGGGCGGTACTAGGCCGAGCTCGGGGTCGTTCCAGCGGATGAGCGCCTCGAGACCCACGAGGGCGCGTGTCTTGGTGTCCACCTTGGGCTGGTAGTGCAACACGAACTGGCTGGCTTCGAGCGCGCCGCGCAGGCGGTTTTCCAGCGCCAGCGCCTCGGCGACGCGCGCGTTTAGCTCCGGCGTGTAGAACACATAGCGATCTCCGGCTTCCTTCGCCTTCTTCAGCGCGGCCTCGGCATTCCGGCACAGGATCTCCGCCGTGTCCCCGTCATTCGGGAACATCGCGATGCCGGCCTTGAGCACGGCTCGCAGCTCCCGCCCGCCGACGATGATCGGCGGGGTGAAGGCCCGCGTGAGCCGGTCGACAAAGAAGTGCATCGCATTGGCCACGCTCGTGATGCCCGAGACGGCCACCGCGAAGACGTCGGCGCCCACCCGCACCACGGTATCCTGCGCGCGTATTGCCGCCTTGAACCGCTCCGCCACCTCCTTCAGGAACTCGTCGCCGGCGCTGCGACCGAGCGTGTCGTTGACCAGGCGGAAGCGCTCCACATCGAAGAACATGACGCCTGCCAGCTGGTTGCCGCGTCGCGCTGCGCTCAGCATCTGGGCGAGACGGTCGATGAGCACGGTGCGGTTGGGCAGGCCGGTCAGCGGGTCATGAAAAGCCAGGTATTCGACTTTGCCCAGCGCATCCAGGTGCTCGATGGCGAAGGCGATGTCACCTGCCAGCTCTCGCAGCAATTTCATTTCCTCGTCGTCGAAGAAGCCTGCTTCGCCGGCGTACAGCGCGAGCACGCCGGCGGCCTCGCCCGAGATGAGGAGCGGCAGCATCGCGAGCGAGCGGAAGCCGCGCGCCGCAGCCTCCTCCCTCAGCAGTACCCGCGGGTCCTGCGCCATGTCGCTGCTGATGATTGCCCTGCGCTCGCCGATGACCAGCCCGGCGAGGCCACGGCCCTCGGCCCCTGCATCCCCTAGCTCAAGCGGCATCGACTGGATATATTCCTCGTCGCCGCCGCTCCAGGCCACCGGCTGCACCCTGCCTGCATCGCGATCGACCACGCCGATCCAGGCGAGGCGGAACTGCCCCGCGTCCACCGCGATGCGGCAGGCCTCGCGGAAGAGCTCTTCCCGCGCGCGCGCGCGCACGATGAGGGTGTTGATGCCGCTCAGCATCGCATAGACGCGATTGAGACGTCGCACTCGTTCCTCCGCCGCCTTGCGCTCGGTGACGTCGCGACCGATCGTGACGATCAGCGTCCCGCTCTCGGTGTGCAGCGCGCGGCGATGCAGCTCGGACCAGTCCTCGCTGCCGTCGCTCCTGACGAAGCGGCGTTCGAGCCTCAGCCCGCGGTCGCCGGCCGCGACAACTGCGTCGTACTCGCGGCTGATCTGCTCGCGGTCCCCGGGAAGCACGTCCTGCGGGCCCAATTGCAGCAATTGCTCGCGCGTGTAGCCGAGCCGCTGGCAGGCCGAATTGTTGACATAGATGAAGCGCATGGTCGCGAGGTCGGTCACATAGATCGAGTCGACCGACAGGTCCATCGCCGTGCGGAATCGCTGCAGCTCGTGCTCGGCGCGCTTGCGCTCGGTCACGTCGTGGGCGAGCACGACTTTCACGCGTCGGCCGGCGAGTTCCGACAGGTGGGATGTGATCTCCACGTCGATCAGGCTGCCGTCCTTCTTGCAATGTATCCAGACCCCGCTTTCCTTGACGCCCTCGTGCGCTTTGAGCGCGCCGCTCTCCAGCAAACGCGTCACCTCGGCCTGCGGACGGATATCGGCGATGCTCATGGCAAGGAACTCGTCCCGGCTGTAGCCGTAGTGGGCAATGGCCGCATCGTTTACGGCGACAAAGCGGAGCGTCTCCGGGTCGTACAGCCACATCGGGTGCGGGTTGGCCTCGAACAGGTTGCGGTAATTGCGCTCGCTCTCGCGCAAGTCCTGCGCGATCTGCTTTTGCTCTGTCACGTCCTGCAGCGTGCCGAACCAGCGCAGCTCGCCGGACCCATCGGGCGTGCCGGCCAGCGGCTCGGAAACCTGCCTGATGTGCATCCACGCCCCGTCAGCGCGCCTGAGCCGGTACTCGCACTCGAACCGCTTGCCGGTCCGGGCGGCCTCGATCGCCGTGGCACGAAAGTCTGCGCGGTCCTCGGGGTGAACGAGCTCCAGCCATTCGCGGGTGCTGGCGGGCACGTGCGCCGGCTCCACTCCGATCAGCCTCGGCAATGATTCGGAGGAGCTTTCGAACTCCCCTCTCGGCCCCGTGATCACGTGCGCCAGCCGCGCTATGGTCTGCGCGCGCCGCAGACCGGCTTCGCGCTCCTGCAGCGCCTGCGTACGGGCCTGAATCTCCCGCTCCAGTCGCTCGTTGGCCTCCTTGAGGGAGGCTTCCAGTCGATGGCGCTCCATGGCGTAGCGGATGGCTCGTGCCAGCGATTGCCCGCCCAGCGCCCCCTTGAAAATGAAGTCCTGGGCGCCTTCCTGCATCGCCGCCAGGCCGATCGACTCGTCGTCCACTGCCGTCAGGACCAGCAATGGGAGGCTCGGGGAATGCGCCCGAAGCCGGAGAATCGTTTCGAAACCGTCGCTGTCCGGCAGGCGCAAGTCTGCAAGGATGGCTTCGAACGGCGCCCGCGCGAGCAGGTCGAGTGCTTGGCTCAGCCGGCCTGCCGCCGTGACCTTGAACAGGCCAAGCTTTGCGTCCTGGAGGGCCCTGCGAATCAGCTCTAGATCCGTAGGATTGTCCTCGAGCACCAGAACCCTGATCGCCGCCGACCGGGGCGTATGGTCGTCCCCAGCTCCAGATGCAGGTGCAGCGCGCTTCGGCAATTGCGCTCGTTCGGCCGGTAGGCGGCCTCCTCGGCTGAGGACGCTATTACCGGCCTCGGGCCCCGTCAATACCACGGCGGTGCGTTTCCACACGCTTCCCGTGTGGATTGATCGCCACCCAAAGTAGAATCCACCGTCTTGGCCCCGGGAGCGGCCCCATGTCAGCCCAGAACCAGATCCGATACGCCAACTTTGCAAAGTTTTACCCCTACTACCTCTCCGAGCATTCCAACCGGACCTGCCGGCGCCTGCATTTCGCCGGCACCTCGCTCGGGCCTTGTTTTCCTCCTGCACGCCTCTACAGCCTCATGGGCGACTGGGTGATGTGGAAGGAGATCCTCGCCGGCAAGCTCAGGTTCTAGGTCCCCGCCCGTGCTGACCCGCTTCTGGAGCTCCGAGCTCCCGTACGTCATCGTCATCGCGCTGGTGCTGACGGTGGTGCTGCTGCGCGCGCGCCCCGGCGATCGCTCGAGCTACCAGAACACGCTGTGGCTGTTCCTTTTCGGCATCCTCGGACAGGCCGCCGGGCTGGGAGCGGCCAAGCTCGGCTTCGACACCGCCGCGCGCGTCTTCGACATCCTCTTCCGCATCGTCTGGACGATCGCGCTCATCCGCATCGCCGGCTTTGCGCTCTTCCGCCTGGTGCTGCCCAAGCTCGGCAAGCCGCTGCCGCGCATCATCGAGGACCTGGCGATCATCGTCGTGTACACGGTGTACGGCCTGTCGCAGCTGCGCCACGCCGGCGTGGACCTCACGGGCATCATCGCCACCTCCGCGATCATCACCGCGGTCCTCGCCTTCGCCATGCAGGACACGCTGGGCAACGTGCTCGGGGGACTCGCCATCCAGCTCGACAACTCGGTGCGCGTGGGCGACTGGATCCAGGTCGACGACCTGAGCGGCCGCGTCATCGACATCCGCTGGCG
>Ga0326597_10014343_pt1 | contig 10388 bp, 11 predicted proteins | sample RVTome_12_FD_203789 | JGI IMG/M metagenome (GOLD analysis project Ga0326597, IMG submission 203789) | Soil microbial communities from uranium-contaminated site in the Upper Colorado River Basin, Wyoming, United States - RVT100D185 | ecosystem: Environmental > Terrestrial > Soil > Contaminated >...
GGCTTCCGCAAGCTCAGCCGGGAGGCTGCCCACCTCGAACGGCGCCAGGATGCGCTCGCCCGCAACGAGGAGCGCCGTCGGTGGAAAGTGATTCACAAGAGCGTTCGACGCCACATGAAGGAACGGTACGGGGACGGATCATGACGTCCGAGACGCTCCAGTCGATCCGACTGCGACCGTTCCGCGACGTCGACGACTATGCCGTCATGGCCGAGCTCATCAGCACGGCCAACCTGGCCGACGGAATCGACGACATTCCCACGGCGGCGTCGCTGCGCGCCGACTGCGAGGCCCGCTCCGAGATGGATCCCGCGCGTGACTTCGTGTTCGCCGAAGTGGGCGGCCGCGTCGTCGGCTTCGGGGAGGCGTATCGCCAGGTGCGGGATGACGTGGCGATCTACTGGACGTTCGGGGCTGTGCTTCCCGCGTACCGAGGGCGCGGCATCGGGCGGGCGATCCTGGCGGCGAACGAGCGGCGCGGACGGGAGATTGCGGCGGTGCACGACGATCCGCGGGGCCGCGCGTTCGCGTCATGGGTGAGCGAGCGCGAGGGCCGGGCAGAGGGGCTGCTGCGGGGCGCCGGCTACACGCCCGCCCGCTACGGGTTCGCCATGATCCGCCTGTCCCTCGATGCGCTTCCGGAGGCGGCGCTGCCCCCTGGGCTCGAGGTCCGACCGGTCGAGGACACTCACCATCGCGCGATCTTCGAGGCCGACAACGACGCGTTTCGCGACCATTGGGGCCATCACGAGGCGACCGAGGACGACTTCGCGGCGACGCACGCGTCGCCGGACCTCGACACCTCCCTGTGGCGCATTGCGTGGGACGGGGACAAGGTCGCGGGCGGCGTCCTCACCTGGATCTACGCCTCGGAGAACGAGGCGCTCGGGGTTCGCCGCGGCTGGCTCGAGCACATCTTCGTTCGGCGACCGTGGCGGAAGCGCGGTCTCGCGACGGCGCTCATCGCGTCCGCCCTGGATGGTCTCCGCGAGCGCGGCATGACCGAGGCGATGCTCGGCGTCGACGCCGACAACCTGACCGGCGCACTCCGCCTGTACGAGCGGCTCGGCTTCACGGTCAAGGACCGCGCCACCTACTACCGCAAGACGTTCTGACGGGCCGGCATGAGCGGGCCGCGAGCACCTTTTCCCTCTAGTGTCTGCCGTGTCGTGAACGTCACCGTTGGCTCTGGGGTTGGCCGGGGCGCGCTTGGTGCGATGCTCGCGCTGATCCTCTTGGTGTGCGCAACCCTGACGGCGTGTGCGCCGACCGAACCGTCGGTTCCACCGATCGAGCTCATTGGCGTGCCGACGCAGCCTAGGCTGCCGGACGACCAGACGCCCCCGGCATGCCCGCCGGCGACGATCGAGGGACGCCTCGTCGCCGATGCCGTTGCCGGCGTGGCCCTCGAGGAGCCAAACGGCCGCCGTCGGAGTGTGATCTGGCCGTTCGGCTACGCGCTGCGTCCGGGTGACCCGCCGGCGCTGCTGGACGCTGAGGGCGAGGTGGTCGCGCTTATCGGCGACCTGGTCGAGCTCACGGGTGGCGAGGACAGCGGCGGGGCCTGGAGGGTCTGCCCGTAGGTCAGGCGAACAGGCGACCGCGGTCGCGGACGAGCTCCATCCACGCGCGTTCGCGGGCAATCGTCGTGGCGGGGCCGTGGCCGGGGAGGACGCGCAACAGGTCCTCGAGGCCGCACAGCCGCGCAATCGACTCGGCCATCTGGTCGGTGTCACCGCCGGGAAGGTCGACGCGTCCCCAACCACCGGCGAATAGCGTATCGCCGCTGAACAGCGTGCCGCCGTCCCGGTCGAGCAGGCAGACGCTCCCCTCCGTGTGCCCGGGCGTGTGGAGCACGGTGAGGCGCAGCTCCCCGAAGCGGATCTCGCCTCCCTCCGCGAGTTCGACCGCCGGCACCGACGGCGGGATCTCGAACGGCGCGAAGAGCGGCTGCGGGTTCGTCAGTCGATCGCGATCGAGGGGATGAACGGCGATGTTCGCGCTGGTGTGGTCGGCGACCGCGGCGTTGTCGCCGATGTGGTCCCAATGGCCGTGGGTCGAGACGATGAGTCTGAGCGTCCAGTCGCGGGCACGGAGCTCGTCGGCGATCCAGGCCAGGGACGGCGTGGCGGTATCGATCGCGATCGCCTCGCGCGAACGTGGGTCCGCGAGGATGTGCACGTTTGTCGCGACCGGCCCGACGACGCGGGAGAGGAGATCCATCGCGTCGAATTGTGCGGTCTCCGGCCGGTGCGTGTCGCCATAAGACCGCCGGCCGATGCCGAGAAGGGCGTATCCGGACGTAGACGGGCGCTACCGCGTCGTCGCGAGGCATCGTCGTGGCGTTTCGATGTACCGCGGGGCCTGACGCGCTTCGAGGACCCCCTGACGTGCTTCGAGGACCCTTGCCCGGCACCTCCGTGCCCCCGATGAGTCCTTCTCGGACTCGCGCGCGGGTAAACGACCACACCCCCTTTGCAGGAAATGGGTATTGACCTTGGAGCGACTCCATGGTCTACGGTCCGCCCATGGCCACCTCACCAGAGACCGGTTTCCTCGTCATCGCCGACCTGACCGGGTACACCGCCTACCTGTCGCGCGGCGAGCTCGAGCACGCGCCGACGATTGCCGGCGACCTCATCGAGACCGTCATCGGGCGCCTCGAGCCGCCGTTGCGGCTGGCAAAGATCGAGGGTGACGCGGCGTTCCTGTACATGGAGGACGGCCGCGCGGACGGATGGCTCCTGCTCGACGCCGTCGAGGCGGCGTATGTCGCGTTCCGCCGTCGGCTCCGGAGCATCCAGGGAGCGACGGCCTGCGACTGCAACGCGTGCGGGCTGGCCCCGCAGCTCGACCTGAAGGTGTTCCTCCACCACGGCGTGTACGTTCGGAGCCGGATCGCCGGGCGCGACGAGCTCGCCGGACCGAGCGTCATCCTCGTCCATCGGCTGCTCAAGGGCACGACCGCGCGCGCGGAGCACGACGACGGCGGCGCGGCCCGCGGCTTCGGGCTCCTCACGGCGGACGCGGCTCGCGTGCTCCGCGTCGCGCCGGTGGACATCGAGGCACGTGAACTCACCGAGTCGGTCGAGGCGTTCGGTGATCTGACGCTCTTCCTCGTCGACCTCGAGGCGCGCTGGCAGGCGGAGCGTGAGCGGCGCCGGATCGACATCGCCCACGATCAAGCCCTCGTCGACGTTACACAGGTCGTCGGCGCGGCACCCGCCGACGTCTGGGCCCACCTCACCGCTCCCGGCCTCCGGTCAACCTGGGAAGGAGCGATCGTCGTGCTCGACGACCGGGACGGACAGCCGCGCGGCGTGGGCACGACGGCGCGCTGCGTGACCGGGCGGCTGGCGACGCTCGAGGAGATCGTCGATTGGCAGCCGTACGAGCACATCGGCTACCGGCTCGCCGTCCCCGGCATCGGCCCGATCGAGGCGACGTACGACCTGGAGCCGGTCGCGGGCGGGACGCAAGTCCGCCTTCAGTGGGCAACTCCGGCGAACACCCCGGTCGACGACTCGACGATCGCCCGGGCCGACCGCGAGCGTCGCGCCGCGCTGGCCCGCCTCGCCCAATTGCTCTCGCAAATGCAAGCCGTCACACGAGCACAGGAGGCGATCGCATGATCCGCTACTCGTCGCGCGTCGAGATCGAACGGCCGCCGGCCGACGTCTACGCGGCGCTCATTGACCCTGCCCGCTTCGGGCAGTGGACCGACATGGTCGATGTCCGGTTTGACGTCGCCAGCGCACCCGCCGTCGGATCGCGCGGGAGCTTCCGCCTGGCCAAGGGACCGATCGCCGGCCGCCTCGACATGGAGGTCGTCGAACTCGTCCCGCACCGGCGAATCGTGATCCGGATCTCCCATCCGTGGCTGGCCTGGACGTCGGTCTCGGACCTCGAGCCGGTCGGCAGCGGCACGCGGCTGACGTACGCCGGCGACGTCGGCATGCGCGGCTGGCGGCGCCTCCTCGAGCCGCTCATGGCACGCGAGGTTCGTGCCGGCGAGGCGGGCGAGGCCGAACGGCTCAAGGCCCTGCTCGAGCGCGCGGACGCAGCGTAACGTCGGGTCTTGACAATGGAGGCACTCCAAGGTTTGCTGCCGGGGTGAAGATCGGCGAGCTGGCCGGCCAGGTCGGCGTGACCCGGGACACCGTCCGCTTCTACGAGCGAGCCGGATGGCTCCCCCGCGCCGGGCGCGCCGAGAACGGCTACCGCGACTACACGGACGCGGACGCGGAGCACCTCCGCCTGCTCATCGACCTGCGCCGGCTCGACATCCCCCTCGACAATGCCGCGCGGCTCGCCCGCTCGTGCCACTCCGGCCATTGCGAGGACACCACCGCCACACTGCCCGCGGTGATCGCGGAGCGACGCGCCGAGATCGCACAGCGCGTCGCCGGCCTCCGGGCGCTCGACGGGCGGCTGGCGGACCTCGAGCGCCACCTGTCCGGTCGCCGCCGGGCGTTGCCGATGGCGGCCGCGACCGGGCCGTGCTGCGACGCGGCGGGCGATGTCGTCCGGGTCGGCGAGGGCGCCTGCGACTGTTGCGCCCCACCGACCTGAGGCGAGGCGAGCCTACGCTTCGAGCTTCGCCCGCATGCACTCGAAGGTCTGGCCGATCATCTTGTTTGCCGTCCCGTCGATGAGCCGCGCGCCGAGGCTGGCCATCGTTCCGGCCAGCTGCACGTCGGCGCTCCAGTCCATCGTCGTCGGTCCCTCGGCCGGCCCTGACAGGACCATCTCGGCGTTCGCGTCGACCGCGCTGCCGGGTGCCTGGCCGTGCGCCTTGATGACCGCCCGGTCCGGCGCCGACAGCTCGGCGAATTCCATGTTCACATTGAAGCGGGCACTGATGAACCCGATGCCGACCTTCGCCGTCGCCTTGAAGTGGGCGTCGTCGATGACCTCGATCGACTCGACCCCGGGGCCGCACTGTGCGACCTGGTTCGGGTCCACGACGAACGCCCACACCCGGTCGCGGGGTGCGTTGATCTGGACGGTGCCGGAAAACTTCATGCGACCTCCGCGGGGAACGGTGTGGCTGGGGTTCAGGCCTCGGATTCTACCGACGCGGCCGGCGGGCGCACGAACGCCGTCGGCTCCTTCATGAACGACGTCCGACAGCCGACCGAGCAGAAGGCGTAGACGACGCCGTCGTGCTCGGCGAGATGCCGGGCGTGCGCCCGATCGACGGTCATGCCGCAGACGGGATCGAGCAGGACGATGTCGTCGACGGCCGGGGCGAGGGGGGCCGATGCGGCCGATCCGCCCGCACCGGCGGCTCCGGCCAGCGTCGCCGGACCGGGTGCCGCGACGAACGAGGCGCGGCCGCGTCGCACCTGGACGAGCTCGGCGAGGATCGACAGCGCGATCTCCTCGGCCGTCTCGGCGCCGAGGTCGATCCCGGCCGGGGCGCGGAGCGCGGCGAGGCGTTCCTCCGGTACTCCCGCCTCGTCGCGCAGCCAAACCCGCACGACGGCGGCCCGGGTCGGCGACGTGACGAGCCCAACGTAGGCGGCGTCGCGGCGGAGCGCGGCCGCGACCGCTTCCTCGTCCCACACCCCCTGGGTGGCGACGACGACGTACGGATGGGCGTCCGGATCGGACTTCGCGAGATCGCGGTCGGAGCCGACCCGTTCGGCGCCGGGGAACGCGTCCGCGTCGGCGATCGGATCGAACAGGGAGACGCGCCAGCCGCTCGCCGCGCCGAGGGCGACGAGCGCCCCCGCGATCGGCGTCGTACCGGCGACCCACAGGACCGGGGCCGGCAGATGGGGTTCCACGTAGATCTCCAGGGTTCCGCCGGAATGGCAGGTCATGACGAGCTCGACGATCCCGTCGCCACGTCGGCCCTCGGCCGGCGTGTCCTTCGACAGCCGAAGGAGCCGAGGCTGCCGGTCGGCCATCGCCCGCAGTGCCTCGCGAACGACGACGGGCTGGGCGCAGCTTCCGCCGACCCAGCCCTCGATCGATCCGTCGGGATGGATGATGCCGCGCGCGCCCGGTCGGGCGGAGGTGGGCCGCTGGACCGCCACGACCGTGGCGACCGCGAACGACCGACCGTCCGCCTCGAGCTCGGCGGCGCGCGCGTACAGGTTGCGCGCGGGCATGGGCGTCAGGACACGCCCTTTTCGTGGAGGATCGCCCAGACCTTCTGGGGCGTGATCGGGATGTCGATGTTGCGGACGCCGAGATGCCACAGCGCGTCGACGACGGCATTGGCGATCGCCGGCGGGGCGCCGACGGTGGCCGACTCCCCCACCCCCTTTGCGCCGATCGGGTGATGCGGCGAGGGGGTGATTGTCTTGTCGAGCTCCCAGGCCGGCGTCTCGACGGCGGTCGGGAGCAGATAGTCCATGAACGTGCCGGTGAGGTTGTTACCGTTCTCGTCGTACGTGATCGCCTCGTACAGCGCCGGGGCGAGGCCCATCGTGAGCCCGCCGTGGATCTGCCCGTCGACGATCATCGGATTGATGATGTTGCCGCAGTCGTCGACGGCGACGAAGCGGCGGACCTTCACCTCGCCGGTGCCCTTGTCGATGTCGACGACGCAGATGTAGCTGCCGAACGGGAAGGTCAGGTTCGGTGGGTCGTAGTAATCGACCGCCTCGAGGCCGGCTTCCATCCCCTGCGGATGGTTCGTGTACGCGGCGAAGGCGATCTCCTGGATCGTCTTGACCTTGTCCGGCGAGCCCTTGACGCTGAACTTGCCGTTCGTCCACTCGAGGTCGTCCTCCGATGCCTCGAGCAGGTGCGCGGCGAGCTTGCGCGCCTTGTCCTTGATCTTGCGGGCGGCCATCGCGGTCGCCGCGCCGGCGACCGGCGTCGAGCGCGATGCGTACGTGCCGAGTCCGTACGGCGCCGTGTCCGTGTCGCCGTATTCGATCTTGATGTCGGCGACGGGGAAGCCGAGCTCCTCGGCGATGATCTGGGCGAACGTCGTCTCGTGGCCCTGGCCCTGCGTCTGGACGCCGATTCGGGCGAGGACCTTGCCCGTGGGATGGACCCGGATCTCGCATGAGTCGAACATCTTGAGGCCGAGGATGTCGAACGTGTGGGACGGCCCCGCACCGACGATCTCGGTGAACGAGCTGATGCCGATGCCCATCAGCTCGCCGCGGGCGCGCTTCTCGGCCTGCTCCATGCGGAGCTCGTCGTAGCCGATCATCTCGAGCGCGAGCTTGAGGGCGCGACCGTAGTCGCCGGAGTCGTACTCCCAGCCGGTCGGCGTCTTGTACGGGAACTGCTCCGGCTTGATGAAGTTCTCCATCCGCAGCTGCGCCGGGTCCTTGCCGATCTCGTGGGCGAGGATGTCGACCATCCGCTCGATTGCGTGGACCGCCTCGGTGACCCGGAACGAGCAGCGGTACGCGACGCCGCCGGGCGGCTTGTTCGTGTACACGCCGTCGACCTCGACGAAGGCGTCGGGGAAGTCGTACGAGCCGGTGATGACGTTGAACAGGCCGGCCGGAAACTTCGACGGGTCCGCCGCGGCGTCCGTGTAGCCATGATCGGCGATCGTGCGGACCTTGAGGCCGGTGATCTTGCCGTCCTTCGTCGCGCCGAGCTCGGCATGGATGTGGTAGTCGCGGGCGAACGAGTCGGCCTGGAGGTTCTCGGAGCGGTCCTCGATCCACTTGACCGGCTTGCCGATGAGGAACGAGGCCGCGACCGCGAGGACGTAGCCGGGGTAGACCGGCACCTTGCCGCCGAACCCGCCCCCGATGTCGTGCGTCTTGACCCGGATGTTGTGCTCGTAGATCGGGAGACCGGCGCCGGCCGCGACGAGTGCCACGACCGTCCGGATCGCATGGGGGGCCTGCGACGTCATGTGGAGCGTCAGCTGCTGGCGGACCGGGTCCCAGTCCGCGATGCAGCCACATGTCTCGATCGACGCCACGTGGATCCGCGGGATGTAGATGTCCTCGGCGATCGTCACATCGGCGCTGGCGAGTGCCGCGTCGGCCGCCGCCTTGTCGCCGGATTCCCAGTGCCAGATGTGGTTGGTCTGCTTGTCCTCTCCACGGTCCGGCCGAAGGACCGGCGCGCCCGCTTCGAGCGCCTTGTGCGGGTCGATGACCACGGGCAGTGGCTCGTAGTCGACCATCACCGCGGCGACGCCGTCGGCGGCCGCGTAGCGGGACGTGGCGATGACCGCGGCGACCTCCTGGCTCTGGTACATCACCGTGTCGGTCGGGAGCACCATCTGCATGTCACCGGCGAGAGTGGGCATCCAATGGAGCTTGTAGCCCTCGAGGTCCTTGCCGGTGATGACCGCCAGGACGCCCGGAACCTTGAGCGCCTCGGACGAGTCGATCGACTTGATCCTGGCGTGTGCGTACGGACTCCGGGCGATGTCGAGCCAGAGCTGGCCCGGCAGGTTGACGTCGTCGATGTACTCGCCCTTGCCGCGGATGAAGCGCGGATCGTCCTTGCGCTTGACGGAATGGCCCATGCCCCCGACTTCGGGGGTCGTCTGCAGCTCGGTCGTCATCTCGCCGCTCCCCTCAGCCGGCCGCGACCGACGCGTCGCTCGGTGCGGCTTCCGCCGTCCGCAGCTCGCCGGCCGCCTGCTGGATCGCCTTGACGATGTTCACGTAGCCGGTACAGCGACAGAGGTTGCCGCTGATCCCCTCGCGGACCTCCATGTCCGACGGCTCCGGGTTCTGGTCGAGCAGCCAGGCGGCCTGCATGATCATGCCCGGGGTACAGAAGCCGCACTGGAGCCCGTGCTGGTCCCAGAAGGCCTGCTGGAGCGGGTGCAGATTCGCCCCGTCCGCCATGCCCTCGATCGTCCTGACCTCGGCGCCATCGGCCTGGACGGCGAGCATCGTGCACGACTTGGCGGTCCGACCGTTGACGTGGACGGTGCACGCGCCGCAGTTGCTCGTGTCGCAGCCGATATGGGTGCCGGTCAGCCCGAACACGTCGCGCAGGAGGTGGACGAGAAGGAGGCGCGGCTCGACGTCGGCCTCGCGCGCCTCCCCGTTGACGGCGATCGTGATGTGCTGGGTGGTCATCGGGTGGTCCTCACGAGTACGAGAGCGCGCGCTCGACGGCCTTGCGGAGCGACCGCACGGTCATCTCGGCGACCATCGCCCGCTTGTAGTCGACGGGGCCGCGGACATCGGCCGACGGGCGGCTCTGTGCCGCGGCCGCCTCACCGGCCCGACGGAAGAGCTCGTCCGACGGCGCGTTGCCGTTCAGCACGGCCTCCGCGTCGGTCGCCGCGAACGGGGTTTCGGCAACCCCGGTAAGGCCGATGCCGGAGCGGTCGATCCGACCGTCGGCCAGCCGGACGACCGCCGCCACCCCGACGGTGGCGAAGTCGCCGACCCGGCGCTCGAGCTTCGTATAGCCGGCCCCGGCGCCGCGCGGGCGGCTTGGCAGGCGCACCTCGATGAGCACCTCGGTCGGCTCGATCGCGGTCGTGAACGTGTCGACGAAGAAGTCACGGGTCCGGATGGCGCGCTCGCCGCCCGGTCCCCGGCAGATGACGTCCCCGCCGATCGCGAGCACGGCCGCCGGCCAGTCGGAGGCGGGGTCCGCGTGGGCGATCGAGCCGCCGACGGTGCCCCAGTTGCGGACCTGCGGATCGCCGATCCCGCCGGTCAGCTCGGCGAGCATCGGGTAGCGCTCCCGGATGATCGGGTGCTCGTTGACCGAGCGATGAGTGGCCCGGGCACCGATCCGCAGGTGATCGTCCGACTCGACGATGGAGTCGAGACCGCTCACGTCGCGCAGGTCGACGAGGAGACCGGGCTGGGCCAGCCGGAGCTTCATGAGGGGCAACAGGCTGTAGCCGCCGGACAGCAGCTTCGCCTCGCCCTCCCGTTCGCTGAGGATCCGGATCGCGTCGTCCAGGCTCGCCGGCCGGACGTAGTCGAATTGACCGGGAATCATCGCGCGACCGTCCCTCCTCTCGCCCCCGTCGGGGCATTCGACGGATCTGCCGGCCCTCGCGGGCAACGGCGCCTGAATGGTGCGATCGGACCGCGCCGTGACGAGCGCGATCCCGGGGTACGGGGTAGGTACGGAGTATCCGCCCGCGATGGTTTCCGAGTCAATGAGAATAGGTTGCGGGACGGTTGCGAGGATGGGTGGGCCGATGCGGTCGTTCGTGGCCGAAACGGCGCGGTGTCGATTCAGGGCACGACCGTTCGTCGTACGTTCGAGGGCGGGCACCAGGGCTCGCCGACCGGCACAGCGGAGGTGCACGAAATGGCGAGCCACGTGATCCATGTCGAGGTCGTCGGCAAGGATGGCCCGGCACTCCAGCGGTTCTACTCGGACGTCTTCGGCTGGTCGCTCGACACGAACAACCCGGGCGGCTACGGCATGTACCGGCAGGAGGACGGGCTCACCGGCGGCATCGGCTC
>Ga0326597_10014344_pt1 | contig 10388 bp, 5 predicted proteins | sample RVTome_12_FD_203789 | JGI IMG/M metagenome (GOLD analysis project Ga0326597, IMG submission 203789) | Soil microbial communities from uranium-contaminated site in the Upper Colorado River Basin, Wyoming, United States - RVT100D185 | ecosystem: Environmental > Terrestrial > Soil > Contaminated >...
TGACATCGCCGATATCACCGATAGGAAAACCGTTTTTCACGAATCTGCCGATGATTCTGTCCTCTCCCAGGGTCACGATCTGGAGATATTCCCCATTGTCCTGCTTGAAGTACCGCTCGGTGCCGGGAGCCGGGGTATCCAACTGAGTTTGGAGCTTTGTCGAAATCTTGATCCCAACGAACAATCGCTTATTCAACTCCGCCATGCCAATTCTCCCTTTTTCTTTTTCACTACCACAGCTATCCTGAAACAACCATAGGAAGGGGGCACATCATTCCCTTTGCCGGGAATACAGAGTTTATATAACCTCTCGATTAAATCCCAGTGCTTCACCTTCCGGTGAAGCCTTTCGACAAGTCTTTGGAACAGGCTCTAAAACATGAGTGGCATTTTCTCGGCAGAATCCTTTGCTCGCTTCTAATTCTCAACTCGGCAGTTTCAGTTTGAGCAACCGGCGCGCGTTCCCCTCGTATATTTTGGCTTTCTCCTGCGGCGAGGCGCGCATCTGCTCGATGCACCGGATCGTCTCGCGGATGAAACCCGGCCCTTTCTCGGGGTCGAAGGGCAGGTCGGTGCCGAAGAGAAGCCGATCGGCGCCGAAGAGCGCGGCTTCACCGCATCGCCGATGACGTAAAGCTCGTCGCAGACAAATGCGAGATCGGAAAGCAGTTGCTGGCGCGGGCTGCGGGGAAGAGCGAGGGGTGTGAAAGGTTACACCCGCGTATTAGTTTCGCACTGATCATGCGATGAACGCGGAGCGAAGAGAAATTCCGATCTCCCAGAGGTTTTGCCATCGTTGTCATAAAACGGACGATCCAGTCAAATTCAGGACAAGAATGACATCACCTGCCGCCCTCGAACGGTTCCTCGCTTAAAATATTACGTCTCACCTATTGCACAGTCCGTTCGCCCTTTGTTAATGTGCGCGAAATACGCCGGCAAAATTTACCAACACTGGTGTTAGCCGGCGAGGCGAAAAATATTGTCGTAGTGCGCATGGAGGAACCGATCAGGCAGATGATAAGGACTGAGCAGCTTCGACTTTGGTTGTACGTAGTCGGAGGCTTTGAAACGGGCGGAACCTGATAGAGTCCGCCTCACCTGTGGAGAGAGGGAGAAGAAAAGATTCCAGGTGCGGGTCATGGGCCAGGACAATCTTATAAGAAAGTCAAGATTTAAAAGCCAGACCCCGGCAGCCAAGACAAGACGCGGCTCTCAGTGCTCTGAGAAGGCTTGCCAAAAGAAATTCCCGAACGTGAGGTTCCGCGACCGCCGAGACCCACGACCGTCGTCGCCCCCCCGCTGATAACAAACAACAAATGACTCGACCCGGCCAGTTTTTCTGACGGGAAAAGCAAATTGCTTGTAAATCGACCTCATCTCAGCAGCGCTCTAAGGAATTTACATGCCATTTGCAGTTGTGCTGGATCGGCTCCAGCAAGCAGTCGATTGAGTGCATTTCTCAGGGTTCTAGGATTGGTTTCTTCGTGAGCAAAATTGAAAATGTCGAACAACTCGACTTCGAGGCCTGCTGCGATTCGCTCCAAAACTAACAGCGATGGATTCTCTTCGCCACGCTCCACAGCCCCAAGATATTTGTAGCTTAGCTCGGCACGCTCTCCAAGTTCCTGCTGGGTAAGCCCCCGATCAGTTCTGAGGGAGCGGATGCGTCGGCCAACGAGTTTTTGTGTTTGCATGGTGCTGACCAGGGAGGGTAGGCCAGAACGTAGAACCGATAAACCTGCCATTCGCGGTATTGGTTTGACAATTGCTTTGTTTGGATGGTATATGGCGCGAACATCGGTTTGTAATGCAACTCGGTTATCTCGTGGAAAGCGAGCGTTAGAGAGGGGTCCCAGACGGATTTTTCAGATTCAGAATATCAAAGCCAGGAGCCCAAAATGATCGGCTCGACGATGTCTGAAACTTGATCGGAGAGACATTATGAATAAATAATTAAATGTCTGACACCGTCGTTACGACACCGTCGTTAGGATTCGCAGCTTGAGGAAGGGGCGGCGGCCGAAAAGATCGATAAGGTTTGCCTGACCCGATACGTCCCCTCGGGACTCCCGCCCTAAAATGAGAGTCACCCTATGGACCACAACAGCGGGGCATCCTAGATTTGCTTGCGTACCTGTCGACTGTGTTTCTTGTATCTACCATAATTACCGTACTACCATAGATGTTAAAATTTGGCGGAGATTCTAGAATTGTAGAAAGAACAGGCGAAAATATTGGTGCAGCGGAGAGAAAGGAGAAGTGGATATGACCACGATAAAACGCATTAGTTTGAATATCAGTGTGCTGGCCATAGCGGGTTGCCTGGTCGGTTTTTCTGGGACAGCTGCTGCAGATCCCTTTGCGTACGTGGCGAACCTCAATTCCAGCCAGGTCTCCGTGATCGACACTGCGACGAATACCGTCGTGGCTACGGTTTCGGTCGGCTTCCCCGGAGGTGTGGCCTTCACGCCTGACGGTACCCGTGCCTATGTGGCGAGCGGGTCTACGGACGCTGTGTTTGTGATCGACACTGCGAGCAATACTTTAGTCGCCCCGCTGGCCGGAATACCGGTGGGAGATTTTCCGCGTTACGTGGCCATCACGCCTGACGGTACCCGTGCCTATGTGGCGAATACGGAAGCCGACACCGTCTCCGTGATTGACACTGCGACCAATACTTTAGTCGCCCCGCTGGCCGGAATACCGGTGGGAGATAGTCCTCGTGAGATTGCAATTACACCTAACGGGGCGTTTGCTTATGTAACTAACCAAGGCGTCAGCGTCCCTGGTTCCGTCTCGGTGATCAACACTGCGACCAATACCGTGGTCGCTACGGTGGCCGGGATACCGGTGGGCGCTCGACCCTTTGGCGTGGCCATCACGCCTGACGGTACCCGTGCCTATGTGGCGAGTGGGTCTACGGACGTTGTGTTTGTGATTGACACTGCGACCAATACTTTAGTCGCCCCGCTGGCCGGAATACCGGTGGGAGGTTTCCCGTTTGGCGTGGCCATCACGCCTAACGGTACTCGTGCCTATGTGCCGAACGTTGCCTCCGACACCGTCTCGGTCATCAATACTGCGACCAATACCGTGGTCGCTACGGTGACGGGATTCCCGGCGAGTAGTGCCCCGAAGGACGTGGCCATTACACCTAATGGAGCTTTTGCGTATGTAACGGCCCTGTCCTCCAATGCCGTCTTTGTGATCGACACTGCGAGCAATACTTTAGTCGCCCCGCTGGCCGGAATACCGGTGGGAACTACCCCCTTTGGCATCGCCATTACTCCTTCGTTACTTACCCTTAACGTTGCACCCGTGGCTAACGCAAGCGGCCCTTACAGTGTAAACGAAGGGGGCACCGTAACGTTGGACGCGAGTGGAAGCTCCGATTCCGATGGCGACGCACTGACCTATCAATGGGACTTCAATTACAACGGAGTGACATTCGACGTGGACGCGACCGGCGTTACACCCATTTTCAGCGCCGCGGGATTGGACGGTCCGCTGGCGCGGACGGTGGCGGTGCGGGTATCGGACGGCTCGCTATCGACCATAGCCACGGCGCAATTGACTGTGCTGAACGTCGCGCCGACAGCTACATTCGCAAACAACGGACCGGTCAATGAAGGAAGCAGCATCAACCTATCATTGAACTATGCGGCTGACGTTTCTTCTGTAGATACGGCGGCAGGTTTCCAGTACGCCTTTGACTGCGGCAGTGGTTACGGCGCTTACAGCGGCACGAGCACGGCCAATTGTCCCACCAACGACAACGGCACACGCGCAGTAAAGGGAAAGATCAAGGACAAGGACGGTGGTGAAAGGGAGTACACCGCAAGCGTCGTCGTGAACAACGTCGCGCCGGTCATTACCTCGCTGACGGTGAATTCGGCAACGATCGATGAAAATGGTTCAGTAACCGTCAACGGCAGCTTCACCGACGTGGGTAGCGCCGACACCCACACGGTGAGCATCGACTGGGGCGATGGCAGCCCTGCCACGGCAGCGACGGTGACACAGAGTGCGGGCGGCGGGACCTTCAGTGCCACCCGTCAATACCTGGACGACAACCCGACGGCAACGGCCTCCGATCTCAAGACCATCAAGGCGACGGTGAGAGACGACGACGGCGGCACAGTGGAGGGCACTACCACCGTGACCGTGAACAACGTCGCTCCGGTCATTAGCGGGATCACCGTGCCGATTGGCCCACAACCGCTCGGAGCGACAGTCAACGTCTCAGCGCCATTTACCGATGTCGGCACGCTGGACACCCACACCTGCACTATCGATTGGGAAGATGGGGCAGGGCCTGTCGCCGCCACCGTCGGTGCTGGAACCTGCAGTGGTTCTCGTACTTACGCAGCAGCCGGGGTCTATCAGGTAACGGTGAGGGTTACCGACGATGATACGGGCGTTGCGAGCCGAACCGCGACCGACCTTATAGTGGTTTACGACCCGAGTGCCGGTTTTGTCACGGGCGGCGGGTGGTTCAACTCGCCCGCCGGGGCGGACCGGGTAAACCAATCTGCCGTGGGCAAGGCCAACTTCGGCTTTGTCGCCAAATACAAACCGGGAGCGTCCGTGCCTGACGGCCAGACGGAGTTCCAATTCCAGGCGGGCAACCTGAACTTCCATAGCACCGCCTACGAGTGGCTGGTGGTTACAGGCGGTTGTCTGGCCCAATACAAGGGCGCCGGCACGGTGAATGGGATGGCGGGATACGATTTCCTGCTAACCCTGCGGGACGGTGACCTCTGTGGGTCGCCTACGACGGACGGTTTCCGGATTAAAATCACCGGCCCGGGAGGACTGCGGTACGACAATCGATTCGGTGATTCCGACGACATTGGCCCGCAGTCGGGCAGTGTCCAGACAATCAATGGCGGCAGCATCAAAATTCATCGGAAGTAAATAGCCGGTATTTCGCCGGCTGACATCTCGGTGAGGGGTGGCTTCGGTCACCCCTAAGGAGGTTTAGAAATGAATATGAATAGTTTAAAAATGGGTGTTTGTCTTTCACTGCTCATTTCTGCTTTTGCTTCCCAATATTCGTATGCGTCGATTATCAACATAAATGCGAGAATAAATAACGAAGAAAACCCAATAGCAGTATTCCTTAATGCTGGTACCTATCAGATAGATGTCATAGGAACTACAGATGGAGGCGCGTTTAATTCTTGGAGTGCGTGGAACGTCACAACCTGCACTGACCCCTCAGGCTGCGTAAATACTCGACCGACAACGGTTACAGGATGGTTAAGCGCGTATCAAGTTACATCTCCAAATATCATTTTCGTAGAAGTAGAGGGTACACCTCTTCCTACAGAGAGTGTTATACCTAGTACCGGGCCGAAGCGAAGTTTTTTTGTAGTATCTCCTGACGAAACACTATTTCGAGTTTATGATGGATTCGTATACCCCGATGAACTATCTTCCCTTGCAAGAAGTCTTTCATCAAAATTCGTTCTGAGTGCTCCAGGCTTGGTTGGATTTTCAATCTTTGACTCCACATTTGCACTTGGTGATAATCGAGGAGGCGTGTCTCTCAACATCACATTTATTCCGACCAACGTCGCTCCTATGGCCAACGCTGGCCCCGACTTCAGCGTGAACGAAGGGCAGACGGGAGTCACGCTCGATGGAAGCGGGAGCAGTGATCCTGACAACGATCCGCTGACGTATGCCTGGGCGCAATTGCCCGGCGGCACTCCGGTGACGCTATCAAATGCCAACTCGCAGCAGCCGACCTTCACGGCTCCGTACGTCGCCATCGGGGGCGAGACGCTCAGCTTTGAGCTGACCGTCACAGCCAACGGCGGGAGCTCGACGGACACGGTCAGCGTTACCGTCGTCAACGTGAACCACCCGCCCGTGGCCGATGCCGGCCCCGACCAGTCGATCGCCGAGGGCTCCCCGGTGACCCTGCACGGCGAGACTAGCTTCGACATCGACAACGATACTTTCACTTATACCTGGGTGCAGATAGGTGGCCTCCCAACGGTGACGCTCACCGGCGCAAATACCGCGACTCCGACTTTCACGGCTCCCGTCCTCGGCACGAGCGGCGCCCCCGGCGTCGTCGCCACGCTCGTCTTTGAGCTGACCGTCGATGATGGCTACCCGCAAGATGCGCCGGTTCCCGGCTACGCGTTCGGGAATGTCGTGGACTATGTGACGGTCGACATCACCAACGTGAACAATGACCCGACCGCCGCAGCCGGCGCGGATCAGACCGTGAATGAGAATAGCGCGGTAGGGCTCAGCGGCACTGCCAGCAGTGATCCGGACAGCGACGTGCTGACGTACACGTGGGCGCAGGTCGGAGGCCCCACCGTTGCTCTCAGCGGTGCAGCTACGGCGACGCCGAGCTTTACCGCTCCCTTCGTGAGCGGCGGCGGCGCGGACCTCGAGTTCGAGCTGACGGTGGACGACGGGTACGGCGGCACGGCGACCGACCGCGTGGTCATCCATGTGCAGAACATCAACGATCCGCCGCTCGCCTCCGCGGCACGGCCGACGGTAGACGTTCTCTGGCCACCGAATCACGGCATGGTGGCGGTGGGCATCACTGGTGTGAGCGACCCGAACAACAACGCGACGATCACCATCACCGGTGTGACCCAGGATGAGCCGACCGACGGCCAGGGCGATGGCGATACGGCGATTGATGCGGTCATCAATGCGGACGGCACGGTGCTCCTGCGTGCCGAGCGCTCGGGCAACGGCAACGGGCGCGTGTACCATATCCACTTCACCGCGTCGGACTTCGAGGGCAGCGCCTCGGGAGTGGTGAAAGTGAGCGTGCCGCACAACAAGAAGAGCGTCGCCATCGACGGCGGCGAGCTCTTCGACTCGACGAACTAACGCCGTCAACGCGCGCTCTGCGCAGCGGGGATGAATGCCCTGCTGCGCAAGCCGCCATCTCAGGAGCGGAGTAAAACCAGAGGGACGTAGGTCCGAACAGTCCGTTATCGCCAAAAAAGCATCAGGTCCTACCCGTCTCTAGTCATCACCGGCTCGCCGAAACAGCCCCAGTCCCACCCAGTTCGTCTCGCTCCGGGCTGCAGTCTTCCACGCCCCATCACGGCAATGCCATCCTGAGCTCCCTTTCGAACAAGGGACGCCTCGGACCTACGTTCCATATATCGCGGACTGATGGCTGTGCACTCCGCGGCGCCCCGGACGGTCAGGGTCCCTCGCGCGACTGGGTCACCGATTGTTGCGCTCAGATGACGCTTTACAATTTACTGACGGCAGCGCTCGAAGCGCTCGGACCATAAACCTGAGCACAGACAAGACGTATGTATATGACGTCATCTTGAACGACTTGTCGCTGTAAAATTGCGGCGGAGAAAAAGGTGACATCCACATTTTAGTATTCGGCTTTGTCGCCAAGTACAAGCCGGGAGCGTCTGTGCCTGACGGCCAGACGGAGTTCCAATTCCAGGCAGGCAACTTAAACTTCCACAGCACCGCCTACGAGTGGCTGGTGGTTACAGGTGGTTGTCTGGCGCAATACAAGGGCGCCGGCACGGTAAACGGGATGGCGGGCTACGATTTCCTACTAACCCTGAGGGACGGAGATCAGTGTGGATCGCCTACGACGGACGGTTTCCGGATCAAAATCACTGGCTCGGGAGGACTACGGTACGACAATCGATTCGGTGATTCCGACGACATTGGCCCGCAATCGGGCAGTGTCCAGACAATCAATGGCGGCAGCATCAAAATTCATCGGAAGTAACTAGCCGGTATTTCGCTGGCTGACATCTCGGTGAGGGGTGGCTTCGGTCACCCCTCTTTCTCTGCGTGGGAATTGTGTTGTTGCCTAGGCGGAGGCGGCGTGGATAAATTCCGCATTAAAATCTGGGACAAGAACAACGGCGACGCGATCGTCTACGACAACGAGATTGGTGGATTGGACGATGCCGATCCAACGACCGTCATAGGCGGAGGTTCAATCGTCATTCATAGATGAGCATTGGGCGAATACGGAGTATGCATATCTCAGAAGAAAACGGCGGCTAACCAATGCTGCCGTTTTCGCGTTCGGCTTTGATAGTTTGCTTATTCCAACTGAGCGGTGACGATGATGACTTCCCCAGTTCCCAGCAATTGCCCCGCTGGATGAAACTGACAAAATTGTGATCCACTTCGGCCAGTTTGACATCCGCGCTGAAAAAATCTTGTTGCCCAGCGTGGCGTGACGCTGCTGGGAAAATCCTCCTTGACACTAAGATGAACACAATTATAATGATGTGTTGATGGTGCCGCCGTTCCAGTCGAGTGGCAATCTCCCTCCCGGAATCTTTACGGCCACATGGACGGAACTAAATTCGCGCTTTGGCTTCACTCCGAAGCGGCGCCGGTTGTTGGCAGGTTTGCGGCAGGCGTTGGTGCTATTGAAACGTGCTGGCTGTAGGCGTGTCTATGTCGACGGAAGTTTTGTAACCACAAAGCCGCAGCCTGGCGATATCGACATCTGTTGGGCGATTGAAGGGGTCGATCCCAATGCGCTGGACCCGGTGTTCTTAAATTTCTCGCGGTCGCGGGCCCGGCAGAAAGCTCGCTTTCTCTGCGAGTTCTTCCCAGTGGATCTGCCGGAAGGGTTGACCGGAAGGACCTTTTTAGAATTTTTTCAAGTGGACAAAACCACAGGACTGCCGAAAGGCATCGTGACTGTGAATCTTAGGAGTTGGCGGCCATGATTAAAAACGAACGCCAATATCGCATCACCAAAGCGCAAGCAGAGAAATTGCACACCGCGATTCAGAAGTTCACGAAAACTGCGCCGCGTCGCGTCCATCCGGTGCTTCGTAAGGCACAGTTGGACGCGCTCAAGAGTCAGGCGGCCGATCTGCATCGGGAGCTGGCCGAGTATGACCGGTTGAAGTTCGGAAAACGCAAAATTGTGGCGCTAGGATCGTTAGAGGAACTCCCAAAGACGTTAATCCAAGCCCGTATTGCTCGTGGGCTCAGTCAAGAAGAGTTAGCCGCGAAGCTCGGCCTCAAGCCGCAGCAGGTGCAACGCTATGAGGCCACCGAGTACCGATCAGCGAGTCTGGAACGAGTGACGGAGATAGCGCGCGTTCTGGGCGTGAAACTGCGACAACCGGCGGTGTTTCGTCTAGCCTCCTAATGGTCCGGCTTTGGGGGGAGCAGACGACAGACGGTTAGGTCTGGTGTTGTAACAGCATCTTCGCTGTAGGACCTCTCTATATACGCGCTCTTTAGCCTCTAGCCTCGGGTCGGACCAGCGCAAGGTCTTGATTCGCCAACATAATTTCTCTGTTCCTGCTGATCCCATCGACCTTGCTCGCAACAGGGCTCTCAAAGCATGAAAACCGGCGTTTCCCTAGAATTCTTTGCTCGCTTCTGATCCTCAGCTCGGTAGCTTCAGTTTGAGCAGTCGGCGCGCGTTGCCCTCGTAGATTTTAGCTTTCTCTTCGGGCGAGGCGCGCATCTGGTCGATGCACCGGATCGTCTCGCGGATGAAACCCGGCCCCTTCTCCGGATCGAACGGCATGTCGGTACCGAACAAAAGCCGATCGGCGCCAAAGAACGCCAGGCCGCATTCCGTCGCCGCCAGCGCGCCGAACAGCGCAGTGTCGCCGTAAAACATCCGAAAGTAATCGAGCGGCCGGCGCCGCAAGCGACCGAGCGCCACCGCGTCATCGGCGTCCTCGGTTCTGCTGCCGAGCTGATCCAGGCCGGAGCCGGCGCGGCCCTCGAAGTAGGGCAGCATCGCGCCGAGATGATGCGAGATGATCTTCAAGTTCGGATGCCGATCGAAGATGCCGGAGAAGACGAGACGGCCCATGGCGATGGTGGTCTCATAAGGCCAGCCGAACACCCACCAGAGATCGTAGCGCGACCGCTTTTCGGACTGATAGTCGGGGAAATTGGGACTGCGCGCCGGGTGCAGCCAGATCGGCAAATCCAATGCCGCCATCCGGGCGAACAGCGGTTGAAATTCAGGCTCATCGAGGGGCCGTCCGTTGACGTTGGAAAAAATCTGGATGCCGGTAGCGCCAAGCTCGGTGATCGCGCGGTCGGTTTCCTTCAGGGCCGCCTCAGGATTGTTCATCGCGATGGAGGCGACGAAACCGGGGAAGCGGGCGCGATATTTCTCCACCAACTCGGCCATGCCATCGTTAGCCATACGGGCCAGCTCCGGCGTTTGCTTCGCCGTTCCTAACGCTTCGATCGGCGGCGAAGAGAGCGTGAGGACCTGCGCGTAGTCGCCAAAGACGTCCATGATGCGGAAGCGCAGCTCCAGATCGGTGAGCACGGGAATCTGCCGAAAGCGCACCGCCATTTCGATGGCGGGTCCCGATTCGGAAAGGATTCGTTCGGCGAAGCGCTTGGGATAGATATGC
>Ga0326597_10014345_pt1 | contig 10388 bp, 7 predicted proteins | sample RVTome_12_FD_203789 | JGI IMG/M metagenome (GOLD analysis project Ga0326597, IMG submission 203789) | Soil microbial communities from uranium-contaminated site in the Upper Colorado River Basin, Wyoming, United States - RVT100D185 | ecosystem: Environmental > Terrestrial > Soil > Contaminated >...
CGGCAGCGGTGGCGGCTGAAACCGAGGTCGACCTCGAACTGGTGCTGGCCGTCGATGTCTCGTTGTCCATGGACCAAGGCGAGCAGAAGGTACAGCGCGACGGCTATATCGCCGCCTTTCGCCACCCCGACGTCATCGACGCCATCACCTCGGGGCTGCTGGGACGCATTGCCGTCACCTACGTGGAATGGGCCGGCACCGCCGCCCAGATCGTGCGGGTGCCGTGGACCGTCATCGACGGGCCGCAAAGTGCCGAACGGTTTGCCGCATTTCTGGTTTCGGCCCCCTTCGAGCGCGTCTACCGCACCTCCATCTCGGCGGTGCTCGCCTTTGCCGCGGTGAACCTCGATGCCAACGACTTCGTGGCGCCGCGCCGGGTTATCGATGTTTCCGGCGACGGGGCCAACAATCAGGGCCTGCCGGTGACGGCGGTGCGCGACGCGGTGGTGGCCAGGGGCATCGTCATCAACGGCCTGCCGATCCTCACCAATCCCCTCAATTACGACGGCTTTTTCGACCTGCAGGAAATCGACATCTATTACGAGGACTGCGTCATCGGCGGGACCGGGGCCTTCATCGTGCCGGTAACCGACCAGGCCCAGTTCGCCACCGCCATCCGCCGCAAGCTGGTGCTTGAGATCGCTCAAGGTCCGGTGCGCGCCCGGCCGGTGGCCGTGGTGACGGCCGAACCGCGCATCGACTGCCTGGTGGGCGAGAAAATGTGGAATTCATGGCGCAATCGCCAGGACGAATGAGGTTCAAGGCGCTCTTGCCGTGCCGAAGCGCAACACCAGATAGCCCACCAGTGCCGCGATCAGTGAGCCGGCGATCACCCCGATGCGCACGCCGGCCGAATGCTCGTCGGCCTCGAAGGCCAGCGTGCCGATGAACAGGCTCATGGTGAAGCCGATGCCGGCAAGGGCCGCCACCCCCAGAAGATGCGTCCAGCTCATGCCGTCGGGCAGGCGCGCCAGTCCGCTGCGTACCGCCCCCAGCGCCGCTGCCACGATGCCCAGCGGCTTGCCGATGACGAGGCCGGCGGCGATGGCCAGCGGCAGCGGCGCCATGAAGCTGGAGACCGTGACGCCGGTGAGCGATACCCCGGCATTGGCGAAGGCAAACAGCGGCAGGATGCCCCAGACGACGTAAGGATGCAGCGCCTCCTCGAGCGCCTCGAGGACATTTCGGCCGCCCCGGTCTCGCATGGGAATGGCGAGGCCCAGCGCGACACCGGCCAGCGTGGCATGCACGCCCGACTTCAGCACGAACACCCACAACGCGACGCCGACGACGATGTAGGGCGCCAGCCGCGTCACCCCCAGACGGTTCATCGCCGCCAGAGCGGTGATGGCAAGCCCGGCCAGCGCAAGCGATGCGAGCGACAGATTGGCGGTGTAAAAAATCGCGATGACGACAATGGCGCCGAGATCATCGAGGGTGGCCAGCGTCAGCAGAAAGATCTTGAGGGTGGCCGGAACCCGGCTGCCCAGCAAGGCCAGCGCCCCCAGCGCAAAGGCGATGTCGGTGGCCGCCGGAATGGCCCAGCCATGGACGAGTGCGGGGTTGTCGCCGAGGCTCCGGGTGATGGCGAGATAGACCAGCGCCGGCACCGCCATGCCGCCCACCGCGCACACCGCCGGCAGCACGATCCGATCGGCGGAGCGCAATTGGCCTTGCAGCACCTCGCGCTTGAGTTCAAGCCCTACCAGCAGGAAGAACACCGCCATCAGGCCGTCGTTGATCCACAACAGCAGAGGCTTTGCCAGCCTGGCCTCGCCGAACTCCACCGCCACCGGCAGCGCCAGGACGTCATCGTAATAGGGATGCAGCACCGCCACATTGTCGGCCACCAGCGCAGCGATCGCTGCCAGCACCAGGATCAGACCGGCAAGCGCTTCCTGCGAAATGAAGCGGGTGAGGGGATCACGGGAAAGGGATTGGTCGGCCAAGGTCGGACTCCTCCGGCATTCAGGCGAACAGGGCGTCTCAGGCGTCCGCCTGCGCGGTACTTTCGGCTTCATGCAGTTCCAGCCAGCGGCTTTCGGCCGTCTCGAGTTCGGCCGCCAGCCTGGCCTTCAGGCCGAGGAAATCATGGGCCTTGCGCGGCGCCTCGTCATAGATCGCCGGGTCGGCCAGCGCACGGTCGAGGATAGCGATTTTTTCCTGCAATTTCCGCATGTTGGATTCGGTTTTCTGAATCCGTTTCTTAACCAGTGCGGGGTTCCGGCGGCCATCGTCGGCCTTGCTTGATTCATTGCCTGAGGATTTGCGCTCAACCCTCGGTAAGGAAGCGTTAACCATACGACGGCGGTTGCGCGCTTCTAGCAGAACCAGCTGGGTATAGGCGTTCATGTCGCCATCAAAGGGCCTGACCGTGCCGCCGCTCACCAGCCACAACCGGTCGGCGCAGGTCTCGATCAGATGGCGGTCATGGCTGATGAGGATGACGGCACCCTCGAAATCGTTGAGCGCCTGCACCAGCGCCTGGCGGGCGTCGACGTCGAGATGGTTGGTGGGCTCGTCCAGCACCAGGATGTGGGGGCCGTTGAAGGCGGCCAGCGCCAGCAGCAGACGCGCTTTTTCACCGCCCGACAGGGTCGCCGTCTTGCAGTCGGCAAGGGCGGCCGGAAAGCCGTGCGCCCCCAGCCGGGCGCGGCGCTGGGCCTGGCTGGCATCGGGCATCAGGGTGCAGAAATAGTCGTATGGGCTCTTGCCCTCCGACAATTCGTCGACCTGGTGCTGGGCGAAATAGCCGACACTCAGCGCCTTATGGTGGTGCATGTGACCGGCTGAGGCGCGAAGCTTTCCGCACAACAGCTTGGCGAAGGTCGACTTGCCGTTGCCATTGGCGCCCAGGAGCGCGATGCGGTCGTCATTATCGAGTCTCAGATCGACATCATGCAGCACGGCCGGGCCGTCGCCATAACCGACCGCCACGTGCTCGAAGCGTACCAGCGGCGGGTTGAGAGGCCGTTTCGGATTGGGAAACAGGAACGGCGCCACCCGATCGGCAATCATCTCGGCGACCGGCTCCAGCCTGGAAAGCGCCTTGAGGCGGCTTTGCGCCTGCTTGGCTTTGGAGGCCTTGTAGCGGAAGCGGTCGACGAAGGCCTGCATGTGGCGGCGCTCGTCGTCCTGCTTCTTCTTCAGTTTCAGTTGCAGGGCCTGCTTTTCCCGGCGCTGGCGCTCGAATGAGTCGTAATTGCCCTGATAGAGCGTGAGGCGCGTCTGGTCGAGATGGAGGATCCAGTTCACCGCATCGTTGAGGAGCGCGCGGTCGTGGCTGACGATGATCACCGTGTGGCGGTAGGACTTCACGTAGCTCTTCAGCCAGATGACCCCTTCGAGGTCGAGATAGTTGGTCGGTTCGTCCAGGAGCAGCACGTCGGGCGCCGCGAACAGGGCGGACGCCAGCGCCACCCGCATGCGCCAGCCTCCCGACAGCGCCGCGCAGGGGCCGTCCTGGACATCGGGCGAAAAGCCCAGGCCAGCCAGGATGGTGGCCGCCCGGGCCGGGGCCGAATGGGCATCGATGTCGGCCAGCCGCATCTGGATCTCGGCGATGCGGTGGGGATCACGGGCGGTCTCGGCCTCGGCCATGAGGCTGGCGCGCTCGACATCGGCGGCCAGCACCGTCTCCAGCAGACTGGTTTCGCCGCCGGGTGCTTCCTGGGCCACGGTGCCGATGCGGGCATTGCGCGGCAGGGAGAACGAGCCGGCTTCGGGCGCGAGTTCGCCCAGCACCAGCTTGAGCAGCGTCGATTTGCCCGCCCCGTTGCGCCCGACCAGTCCGACCTTGTGGCCGTCGGGGATGGCAACCGTTGCCCGATCGAGCAGCAGCCGGCCGGCGATGCGGTAGGTCATGTCGTTGATATGGAGCATGGAGAGGGGCTTTAGCGCTTCACGGGCGCGCTGTCACGGGTCTGGCAAGGCGTTTGCTCGGTATCTCCCACAACCTTAATCAAGTGTGTCAGGGAGAGACAGGAATGGCGATGGCCCTCAAGATCGGCAAATGGCTTTTGATCGCGGACTTCACCGCCGGCATGTTGATCAGTTTCGGCATAGCCATGGGCTGGATCGATCCGGTCGCCGTCATTGTGAAGATCTCGACGCTGTTTTGAGCGTCGGGTCGAGTTCCAGCGCCAGCTGCTTTTCGATGGCCCCGCGCGGACGGGTGAAGCGGGCCATGAGATCGTAAAGTACCGGCGTCAGGAACAAGGTCAGCATCAGCGCGAACGTCAACCCGCCGACGATCACCGTACCGATCGCCTGGCGGCTCTCGGCGCCGGCGCCCGTCGCCAGCACCAGCGGCATCGCGCCGAGAACCGTTGATATCACGGTCATGACGATGGGGCGTGCCCGCAATACCGAAGCCTCGATCACCGCCTCGCGAATGGCATAGCCCTCGTCGCGCAACTGGTTGGCGAACTCCACGATCAGAATGCCGTTCTTGGCCATCAGACCGATCAGCAAGATGATGCCGATCTGGCTGTAGATATTGAGGCTCATGCCCCCCAGCCACAGGGAATAGACCGCGCCGGCAATGGCCAGCGGCACCGAGAGCATGATGATGAGGGGATGCATAAAACTCTCGAACTGGCCGGCCAGCACCAGAAACACGATCAGGATGGCCAGTGCGAAAGTGATTGCCACGCCGCTGGAGGTTTCGAGATACTGCTGCGATTGGCCCGAAAAGCTCAAGCTCGCCTCGGGCGGCAAGATCTCGGCGGCCACCTTCTGGATATAGTCGATGGCGGTGCCGAGCGCATAGCCGTCGGTCAGCGCCGCCGTCAGGGTGATCGACGGCAGCCGGTTGTAGCGCCTGAGCGCGGGCGCATCGGCCTTCTCGCTCATGGTGACCAGGGCCGAAAGCGGCACCAGCGTCTTGCCGTCGCCGGCGCGGATGAACATGCTTGAAATGTCGCCGGGCGTCTGGCGGTCGCCGGGTTCGGCCTGCACCAGCACCGGATATTCGCGGCCGCGGTCGATATAGGTGGTGATCTCGCGCGAGGCCAGCATGGTTTGCAGGGTGGCAGCGACCGTCTCCACGCTGATGCCGAGATCGTCGGCCTTGGCGCGATCGAGGGCGAGATTGAACTGCGGCTGGTTCTGCTCGAAGTCGATCTCGGCATTGCTCAGGCCGGGATTGGTTTCCACCTTTTCCAGAAGTGCCTGGGCCCAGCCCTTCGCCGTCTCGTAGTCGGGCCCGCCGATGACGGCCCGCAGCGGCGTGCTTGAGCCGCGCAGGCCAAGACCCGACGGACTCGCGGGAAAGCCGCGCGCGCCGGTTATCTCGCGGGTGAAGGGCACGAGCTTCTGCATGATCTGGCGGTGGCTCAGGGTGCGCTTTTCCCAGGGTTCGAGACGCAAGACCACAAAGGACCGGTAGGGCCGGCGCGAGTGGCCGGTGAAGGTGAAGACGGTGTTGATGCCGAGTTGGTCCTTGACGGCGGTGATTCTGGCGTCGAGCTTCTTGGCTTCGCCATCGGTGAAGCTTAGGGTGCTGCCCTGGGGGGCGGTGAGGGGGATGAACAGCACGCTGCGATCCTCGCTCGGCGACAGTTCGCGCGGCAGCGACTGGTAGACGAAGCCGCTCGCCGCGGAAAAGACGATCGATATGACGATCACCACCAGCGGCATTCCAAGTGCCGCCTTCACCGCGGCACGATAGCCCCGCGCCACGAAGCCTTCCCTTGGGGCGATGGTCTTGCCGTCGTCGCCCTTGGCGCGCGGCTTGAGGATGATCGAGGCAAGGGCCGGGCAGGCGCTGAGCGCCACGAAGGTCGAGATCAGGACGGCGCTGGCCATGACGAAGCCGAATTCCGTGAACAGCCGCCCGGCCGCCCCCTTCAGAAACGAGATCGGCACGAATACCGCAATGAGCGTCACCGAGGTCGCGAGGATGGCAAACGTTACCTGGCGCGAGCCGTGAAAGGCGGCCTGCAGCCGGGTTTCGCCCAGCGCCAGGCGGCGTTCGATGTTTTCCAGCATCACGATGGCGTCGTCGACGACGAGCCCGATGGCCAGCAGCAGGGCCAGCAGGGTCAGCACGTTGAGCGAAAAGCCGAGGATGTAGATGAGGAAAAAGCAACCCACCAGCGAGACCGGAATGGTGATCGCGGGAATGAGTGTGGCGCGCACCGACCGCAGGAACAACAGGATCACCATGACCACCAGCACCAGCGAAATGCCCAGCGCCTTGACCACCTCGCGGATCGAAGCGCCCACGAATATCGCATCGTCGGAACCGATGCTGATGGTCATGCCCTCCGGCAGCACGTCTTTCAGGCGATCGATTTCGGCCCTGACGGCCTTGGATATGGCGATGGTGTTGGCCTGCGACTGGCGGATGACGGCAATGCCGATGGCCGGCGTGCCGTTGTTGGCGACGATGGTCGAGTCGTCCTCCACCCCTTGCTCGACCCGGGCGATGGCGCCCAGCCGGATGGGGTAGCCGTCGACCTGGCGCACCACGATGTCGCTGAACTGGGCCACCGTGGAAAGGCGGCTGTCGAGGCGTACCGTGAACAGGCGGGTGCGCGATTCGATCTCGCCGGCCGGCAATTCCACATTGTTGCGCTTGAGCGCGGCCTCCACGTCTGTCACGGTCAGGTTGCGCGCCGCCAGGGCGCGGCGGTCGAGCCACACGCGGATGGCGTTGCGGCGCTCGCCATAGATGTTGACCGAGGCCACCCCCTCGATGGTACTGATGCGGTCCTTGATGAAGCGGTCGATGTAGTCGGTGATCTCGGCCTGCGACATGCGGTTGCTGGTGACCGCCAGGCGCATCACCGGATCGGCGTCTGAGTCGTTCTTGATCACGCGGGGGTCGTCGGCCTCGGCGGGCAGCCGGTTGCGCACCCGTCCCACCGCGTCGCGCACGTCATTGGCCGCCTCGTCGATATCGCGGCCGAGCTCGAACTCGATGGTGGTGAAGCTGCGTCCGCGGCTCGACTGCGAGGTGATGGTCTTTACCCCGGAGATTCCGGCAACCGCACTGTCGACGATCTCGGTGATGTCGCTGTCGATGATCTCGGGGGCAGCGCCGGTATATTCGGTGATCACCGTGATGACGGCGGCATCCACGTCGGGCAATTCGCGGATGGGGATTTGCGTCACCCCGGCGACGCCGAAGACGACGATGAGCAGGCTGGCGACCGCCGCCAGCACCGGTCGGCGGATGGAAAGTTCCGACAGCGTCACGGCTTGATCTCCGCGGTACTCTCCAGGACTGCCACCGGGGCGCCGTTACGCAGTTTACCGTTGCCGCGTGTCACCACCCGGGCGTCGTGTCTCAGTCCGGAGAGGACTTCGACGACGCCGAAGGCGCGCCGGCCGATGGTCACCTGCTGGCGCCGGGCCAAGCCATCCTCGATGACGAACACAAAGGCCGCTTCGGCCTCGGCGATGACAGCTTCCTCCGGCACCACCAGCGCCTCGGCCGCTTCCAGGATGACGCGGATATGCATGAACATGCCGGCCGGCAGCGCCCCGTCCTCATTGGGAACCAGGGCCCTCACCTTGAACGAACGGCTCACCGGATCGATACGGCTGTCGATCTCGGCCACCTTGCCCACGAACACCCGGTCGCCATAGGCCGCTGTCGTTGCCTCGACCTTGTGGCCAATGCGGGTATTGCCGAACAGCCGTTCGGATACGGAGAACTCGATCTGCACGCTGGAGAGGTCGTCGAGGGTGGTAATGACGGTCGCATCGGTGATGCGCGAGCCGGCATCGAGGCGGTTCATGCCCACCATGCCGGCGAACGGCGCCTTGATGGTGCGGTCGGCCAGGCGACGTTCGGTCTTCGACACAGCGGCTATGGCCGCCGCCAGATTGGCGGTCAGTCCGTCGACGGTCGCCTTGGCGGCAATGTTGCTGGCACGCAGGGTCTTGGCCCGGTCGAGCTCCAGTTGCGCCTTGACCAGTTCGGCCTTGGCCTGCGCCAGATCGGCGCGCTCGATGTCGCTGTCCAGCTCGACCAGCACGGCGCGCGCACTCACCCGGTCGCCGGCGGTGAAGGCGATCCGGCCGATGCGCCCGTCGGCCTCCGACACGATTTCCACCGATTTCAGCGCTCGGGTGGTGCCGACCGCCTCGACCGTGGTGGCGAGTTCCTGGTTGCGCGCCGATGCCACTTCCACCGGCGTGGCGTCGCTCTGCTGGTTCTTGGTGTCGTCCCCCGCCGTCTGGGCGGTCATCAGCCGGCCATAGGCGACATAGCCGCCATACAGCGTGCCGCTCACCACCAGAAGGACCAGAAGCTGTCTGAGCAAGGACATTGTGCGAGTTCCAGGAACGCTACGGACGCCGCGCCAACCATAGCATATGGTGCCTAAACAAGACGTTCGGCCACAGCAAACCAGTCGCTGGAGGGCGACCCTTTCTTTAGTATCATAGCAGCCCGCCCGGCCCGGGCGATGTCAAAATTGCGGCATCGGCCATGACGGCTGCGCTTTGCCTTGTTTCATGACAAATGGTCCGGGCGATGGCCTCGCGCAGCGAGCCGCACACCGTCGGCATTACCCTTGCGAACAAACAGGTCACAATTTTGCGATTTGATTATCCTGTGATACCGATAAGCGACATTACGCGATCTCGGAAATCCTGATAGTCGTCGCCTTTAGAGGCTATCAAATCGGAAATCCTGTAAAATCGGTTGGTGCTCGGACTTTCGGTCTTCGCCATAGTCATGTCGATCTTATCGACATTCACGACAGTCCAGCATTCAGCATAACCGTTCGCCTTGGCCTTCTGGTGGCTCTTCTCAGCTTCGCCGATACGATTGTGAATGTTCGAAAAATCGGAACCCGCCTTGATCTCGATCGCAATGATTTCCCGATAGACGCCTGCCCGCATTTCCTCGCGGATGATGATGTCAGGATCAGGCGCGAACTCGATCAGCACTGTCCGTCCGGTGGCGTTTTTTATCTCCATCCGTGTGTCGGCAATGGCCGTGACAAACTTCTCTACGATTTCATGAATCGCATTGAACATGGCGCGGATGCCCGCCGCGCCCTTGCGGACGTTAGCGCCACCCCGAAATTGCGGCCCGAGTGTCAAAAGCGTGAGATCATTAAGCAATGCAGCACTGATCTTTGCCGTGCCGATCCCAGCGACAAGCAGCGCGCCGGCCTCGCACATGGCGCTCGCAAGGGCGGGAATATCGCCGGCGATTTCCTTTCTGATCGTGCCTCGCTCCTCTAAACCCCTAAAGCGCCCGAGTCCGGTCGCGGCACTGTAAAACTCCTTCTGGCTGTAGCCATATAGAAGCCGATAGTAGCCCAAGAGTCGAGGGTTGGCGGTGAGGATCACCGGAACCGGAAATACCATATCGCCCCTCAAGCCGTGGGCGGCGAGTGTGTTCAGACTGTGCGCCACAACGTGGGTGGCAAGCTCACGGTCGATATCGGGAATCGCGATCCCCTTCACCGTCTCGGCAAGAGCATCTTGCAGAAAGAGGCGGCGGGCTCCTGCAAGAGCCGCTGCAAAATCGATCTGTGCATCTAGTAAGGGAAGTTTAATTGTCACGCCGCAATCCTGATGACTTTAGTTTTGGCAAGGCCAATCCGTCTTACAGCGAGGGCAACGTATTCGGGATTCAACTCGATGCCCAAGTACCGGCGACCGAGAGCCTCGGCGACCAAGCCAACTGTACCGGAACCGAAAAACGGATCGAGGACAATATCCCCAGGGCGCGTCGACGCCTTGATGCAAGGTTCAATAAGCTTGGGAGGAAAAGTCGCGAAATGGGCGCCGCCAAAGCCCTGCGTATGGACGTTCCACACCGAACGGCAGTTTCGACCGTTCGGTTCGAGGATAGCCTTGTGGTCGTAAAAGTAGCGCCCGTCCTTGGTGAGCATGAACAGATACTCGTGCGCCCGGGTTGGACGATCCTTGACGCTCTCTGGCATCGCATTCGGCTTGTTCCACACGACGTCGGCCCTCAGATACCAACCGTCCTCTTGAAGGGCCAAGGCGAGCCGCCATGGAATGCCGAGTAGGTCTTTCGGCTTCAGCCCGTCAGGAGTGTCGGGCCGCACATCCATAGCCCGGGCCGGATTCTTCTTGTCGGGCGCGCGCCACCCCCGGTTGCCACTCGTGTAGCCGTCACCGATGTTGAGCCAAAAAACGCCATCCTTTCGAAGGATGCGCCGCAACTCCGAAAACACCGCCCGCAATCTGTTGATGAACTAAGGTAGGGTTTCTTCCAATCCGATCTGATCAGGTATGTTATAGTCACGCAGTCCCCAGTAGGGTGGGGACGTTACGGCACATTGTACGCTGTTTGAGGGGAGTCTTTGAAGAATTGTGAAGGCGTCACCTTCATAGAGAATAGACTCCAGAGACGAGAGAATTCTCGGTTTGGATATTTTCTTAGTTCTCAT
>Ga0326597_10014346_pt1 | contig 10388 bp, 7 predicted proteins | sample RVTome_12_FD_203789 | JGI IMG/M metagenome (GOLD analysis project Ga0326597, IMG submission 203789) | Soil microbial communities from uranium-contaminated site in the Upper Colorado River Basin, Wyoming, United States - RVT100D185 | ecosystem: Environmental > Terrestrial > Soil > Contaminated >...
TGCGGGAAATCCGCACGTCCGGTTCGATGAGCGGGATGTGGAAACGGAGTCAACATGACCACCGCGCCACATCTCGACTCTACGAAGTCTGTGGGACGGACTTCCTGCCTGCCGGCAGGCGGGTCCATCCAGCCGGACGGCTCTGGTGCCGGCAGAATGACCGACTGGAAAGTCGGTCCCACATGAGTGGGGAGTTCTTTATGAGTGGGGAGTTCTGCAACAGGCTGCTAAGCGTCCCCTGCCTGTCGGCAGACAGGCGGTTCGGAGAAGATGGGTCGCGGTACTGGTCTTCCCGCCGGCTTCTTGCTTGCGAAGGCACATGCGAGCGTGGACAATGTTAAGCGCGGGGGCCGGGACGCAGCGCGTCCTACAATACTCCGTTTCACGTACGGAACTGCGATTCCGTGGGTATACGGCGGTCATACATTAGGTGCGGAACTGCGATGCGGGACATAGTGGATTACGACGCGCCGCGTAAGTAGCCGCTATGCGCGGCGTGAAGAAATATCATGCAGCGGGTGCTGAATTACATTGACGGCGGGTTGGTCGAGCCGGCTTCGAGTGCGCATCTCGACAACGTCGAGCCGGCGACCGGAAAGATCTACACGACACTGCCCGACAGTGACGAGCGTGACGTGGACCTGGCCGTGCGGGCGGCCGGGGAGGCGTTTTACGGCTGGTCGCAGACACCCGCGGAGAAGCGCTCGCGCGTCCTGCTCAAGATTGCGGAGCTGCTCGAGGCGGATCTGGCGGCCTTCGCCGAGGCCGAGTCGGTCGACACGGGCAAACCACTCGCCCGGGCGCGCGATCTGGAGATTCCGCGGGCGGTGCAGAACTTGCGGTTCTTCGCGACGGCGATCCTGCACGCGCGGTCGGAGTCGTACCAGACGGACTACGCCGCGATAAACTACACACTTCGCCGGCCGCGCGGAGTCGCCGGGCTGATATCGCCGTGGAACCTGCCGCTGTATCTGCTCACGTGGAAGATCGCCCCGGCGATCGCAACGGGCAACACGGCCGTCGCGAAACCGTCCGAGCTTACGCCGATGACGGCGCACCTGCTGGGGCGCGTGTGTATGGAAGCCGGCCTGCCGCCCGGTGTGCTCAACATCGTTCACGGAACGGGCCCCAAGGTGGGCGCCGCGATCGTCGCCCACGATATGGTCAACACGATCTCGTTCACGGGGGGGACGGCAACCGGGGCTGAGATCGCGCGCAGCGCAGCGCCGCGCTTCAAGAAGGTCGCCCTGGAGATGGGCGGCAAGAACCCGACGATCGTGTTCGGAGATTCAGACCGGGAGGACGCGCTGCGCGGCGCGGTGATCGCGGCGTTCGGAAATCAAGGCCAGATCTGCCTTTGCGGGTCGCGTGTTTTCGTCGAGGAGTCGATCTTTGCCGAATTCACGGAGCGCTTCGTCGGGGCGGCGAAGCGACTTGTTGTGGGCGACCCGATGGAGGAGTCCACGGACCAGGGTGCGCTGATCTCCGGCGCCCACCTGGGCAAGGTTGAGTCGTACGTCGAGCTTGCCCGCGCGGAGGGCGGGGAAATCCTTTGCGGGGGGATGCGGCCGGGTCCGGTGAACGACCGCTGCGCGGGCGGGTACTTCTATGCCCCTACGGTGGTCACGAAGTTAGGCGTCGACTGCCGCGTGAATCGGGAGGAGATTTTCGGGCCGGTCGTGACGCTGATTCCATTCCGCAGCGAGGGCGAACTCATCGAGTACGCCAACGCGACCGAGTACGGCCTGTCGGCGTCGGTATGGACGCAAGACGTGGGGAGGGCGCACCGGCTCGCGGAGCAAATCGACAGCGGGACGGTCTGGATCAACTGTTGGCTCCTGCGTGATCTGCGCGTTCCGTTCGGCGGCATGAAGCGGAGCGGGCTGGGGCGCGAAGGCGGCGACGAGGCCCTGCGCTTCTTCACCGAGCCGAAGAACGTGTGCATCAGGATTCCGGAAAGCTCCGCGGAGCGCGTCGCGGGAAAGCGGCCCAATGTCTGAGAACATTACAAGCAAGACGGCCCCCGAGCCCGTCGGGGCGTATCCGCACGCCAAACGCGTCGGCAATCTGCTGTTCCTTTCAGGGGTCGGCCCGAGGAAGCGCGGCTCAAAAGAGATTCCGGGCGTCGAAATGGACGCGGATGGGAAAATAGCTTCCTACGACATTGCGGAGCAGTGCCGGTCGGTGTTTGCGAACCTCCGGGCGGTTCTCGACGACGCCGGAGCAGAATGGGAGGACATCGTCGACGTGACCGTGTTCCTGACCAACATGAAGGACGACTTCGCCACGTACAACGGGTTGTACGCTGAGTACTTCGCCGGGCCGGGTATGCCTAACCCCACGCGGACGACGCTGGAGATCAACCGTCTTCCGACACCGATCGCGATCGAACTGAAGGTGATTGCGGCCGTGAAGAGTTGACGCACCATCTGCCGCGTCAGTTGTTTGCGCGGTGGAGAATCACAGGTCCGGAAACCGTTCGAGATGAGTGGCACACCCGCCGCGTGAACGTACAGTTGTATTCGAATCAGCGTTTCACGCGCGACTCGACTCATTATTCGTCAGGGCTGCACGTACGGGTCCGCAGCAACGGCGGATTGTGCGAGGATGTCGAGACGATGGAATTGCACGGTGCCGTGGAGGCGCCGAAGAGTGAAAAGAAATCGTGATGATAGTGTCGCAACGATTTCAATCTGACGTTGAGGCCCTTCTCGCGAAGCGCCACGAAAACGGGGCCGATTTTGGGGCGACGGCGGACGGCCGGTGGGGTGTGGGGAGCCCGTTCTCCACGTTCGATTGTGCGCTGATGCTGTATGAGCTGGGCCTCAAGCGCAGCGACGCGGTCATGAAGGGTATCGCCGAGGTGGTCTTTAGGTCTTGGAAGGACGATGGCCGCATCTCGCCCGGGGCCGGGGCCCCGGTTTATCCATGTCACACCGCGAATGCGGCAAGGGTGCTGTGCCGGTTGGGATATGCGCAGGACGGCAGGCTTACGCGGACGTTCGCGCACCTGTTGGATACTCAGCACGACGACGGCGGATGGCGCTGTAACACCGTCAAGCTGGGGCGCAGTGAGCGGACCGATGCGTCAAATCCCGGTGTCACTCTTGCGGCACTCGATGCGTTCAGGTTCACGGGCCGGCTCAATACGGATGAACGATTGGGCCGGGCGGTTGCGTTTCTCCTGAAGCATTGGACCACGCGCAAGCCGCGGGGTCCGTGTGAGTTCGGCATTGGCACGTTCTTCATGCGCGTCGAGTTTCCGTTCTGGCGGTACAACCTTTTCTACTACGTTTACGTGCTTTCTTTCTATGACGCGGCAAGAAAGGAGAAGCGCTTCCTTGCGGCTCTGCCGTCGCTGGAATCCAAGCTCGTCGAGGGCAAGATGATTGTCGAAAGCCCCAAGCGCGGACTCGGCGGGCTCCGGTTCTGCAAGAAAGGCGAGCCCAGCCCGCCGGCCACGGCACGATATCGAGAAATACGGAGAAACCTCGACGGTTGAAGCGGGCAATTGAGAACTCATGCCACGTGAAAGGTCAGGAGACAGCGCGCGCCGCCGATGCCAGGGGTCCGGTAGTGGCGGCTGACTGCGTACATCACCGGTGGTACCCCCGGTGCGGGACTATTCACTTGACGGTGACTCGCTGGAGGAATATATTAGGGTGATGTTCGGCATCGGGCTGTGGCTTTGCGCCTTGTTCCTTCGACAGACGACACGATCGGCCGTGTCCTCTGACGGCCGAACCTTGCTTCTACGTCAAATTAGCGCGCGTACCGTATTTCGCTGGGCAGGATTGAAGCACAGACAAAGCCGCCGTAAATATCGTGAGATCGGAGGATCACCCCATGCAGACCGCTGATGAGCACGAGACCATGATGTCGTCGCAGGCGGCACACCGGGCGCTCACCGGCATCTTCGGTTTCGACACGTATCGCAATGGCCAGGAGCAAGTCATCAATCGGCTTCTTGCGGGCAGCAACGTCTTGTCGGTTTTTCCAACGGGCGGCGGGAAAAGCCTCTGCTACCAACTGCCGGCACTTTTGCTGGACGGGCTTACACTTGTCATTTCACCCCTGATCGCCCTCATGAAGGACCAGGTGGATTTCCTGGCGACGCGCGGTGTGCCGGCCGGACGTTTGGACTCGAGCTTGGCGCGTGAAGAGACCTTACACCTCTACGAAGAGCTCAACGACGGGCGGCTAAAGCTGTTGTACATTTCCCCTGAACGACTCGGCAACGAGCGTTTTCTGCATTCGATGCAGCGCAGGAGAATCGCGCTATTGGCCATCGATGAGGCCCACTGCATCAGTGAGTGGGGCCACAATTTCCGCCCCGACTACCTCAAAATCTCTCGTTTGGCAGAACAGTTGAAGGTCGAGCGCGTACTCGCGCTCACCGCTACCGCCACGCCGGAAGTGGCAGGCGACATAGCCCGCGCGTTCAACATCGCCAAGGAAGATATCGTCAACACTGGTTTCTACAGGCCGAACCTCAAGCTCGCCGCGACCCCTTGCACGGCGGCTGAGCGGCAGGAACTTCTACTGGCGCGCATGCGCAAGCGCCCACAGGGACCCACGATAGTATACGTTACCCTGCAGCGCACCGCCGAAGAGGTTGCGGGCTTCTTGTGCGAGAATGGTTTTGACGCCAGGCCCTATCACGCAGGAATGGATACCGACGACCGAAACGCGACGCAGGACGCCTTCCTGGCCTCGGACAAAATGGCCGTCGTTGCGACCATCGCGTTTGGCATGGGCATCGACAAGCCCGACATCCGCCACGTTTATCACTACAACTTGCCGAAGGGACTCGAGAGCTACATGCAGGAGATCGGCCGGGGCGGGCGTGACGGAAAGGATTCCGTCTGCGAATTGCTGGCCTGCGCCGACGACATCGTCACGCTGGAAAACTTCACATACGGCGACACCCCGACGCCCGAGGCCGTCGCCGCACTGATTTCCGACGTGTTGGATCGCGGCGATGAGTTCGATATTTCGGTCTATGAGCTTTCCGGCCGCCACGACGTCCGCCCGCTGGTGGTGCAGACGCTGCTGGCTTATCTGGAGCTGCAAAACGTCATCGTCTCGACCGGACACTTCTACTCCGAGTTCAAGTTCCAGCCGCAGCGGTCTTCCCGGGAGATTTTGGCACGGTTCGACGCACAACGCGCGGCCTTCCTCCGAGCCATATTCGGGCACGCGCGCGAGGGAAAAACATGGTTCACGATCAACGTCGAAGGTGTGTGCCGGTCAACCGGTGAGAAGCGCGACCGCATCGTCAAAGCGCTGGGATACCTCGAAGAGACCGGTGACATCACGCTGCAAGCGTCCGGAGTGCGCCAGGGTTACCGCATCATTGAGGCCGGGTGCGACCGCAGCGCATTAGGTGAGACACTCAGCGCGCGCTTCGCGCGGCGCGAGGAACAAGATATCGCGCGTATCCAGCGCATAGTGCGGTGGGCCGAGCACGGCCGTTGCCTGACGCAGCATTTGCTTGATTATTTTGGCGAAGAGCGCGGCGAGTGCGGCCACTGCCTGCGTTGCCAAGGAATTCGCGCAAGCTCGCTCCCCCCGGCGCGATATGATCCTCCCGGCGAGGCGGACGTCGCCAGGATACGCAGCCTCCTCGCAGAGGGGCACGACGCCTTGGCCGCGCCGCGTCAGCTTGCACGGTTCCTTTGTGGCATTCCCTCACCAGCCACAACGCGCGCGAAGCTCCGCACACACCACCTGTTCGGCGCATATCAATCTGTCCCATTTCGGGAGATACTCGATATTCTGGACCGGGAGGCAGCCGCGACGTAGATGGTTGATCGATAGTTGTCCGTGGGCACTATCTCGAGTTCTTGCGGTCCACACGAACTATCACCGCAACGGCCGGGCATAGGCATCTACCGACGGTTGGTTCCGCTGCCCAATTGGATGAGATACTGAACGCTGAACATCGTATGCGGGTCGGTCCAGACTTTTTCGACGGCAAGTCCGGCCTGGGCGGCGAGGGCGGCGAATTCGTCAAGCGTGTACTTGTAGGACCACTCGGTGCGAATGCGTTCGCCGGCAGTAAAATGGAACCGCGCATCGCCGATACATACGGTCTGATCGCAACGGCTTACCAGATACATTTCGATCCGCCCGGCAGCCTCATTGCAGGGTGCCGCGTAATCGAACTTGTCCAACCGAAAGTTCGCGTGCAGTTCCCGGTTGAGCCGGACCAGATAGTTCAACGCGAACTCGGCCGAAACGCCGCCGGCGTCGTCGTATGCCGCCTCCAGTACGGCGCGGTCCTTCTTGAGGTCCACGCCGATCAAAAGGCCGGCTTCAGCGCCGCACCAGCCGGCCATCCTGGCGAGGAGTTTGACGGCGTTCGGCGGCAACATGTTCCCGATGGTCGAACCGGGAAAGTACACCACGCGCCGCGCCGCACCGCTCGGGAAGTCGGGGAACTCGAAGTCACCGAAGAAATCCGCACACACGGGCATGATGCTTAGCTGCGGGAACTGCTCGTTGATCTTGGCGGCGGAGCGTTCGAGATGATCGGCGGAAATGTCCAGCGGCACGTAACCGGCCGGGCGGTCGAGGTGTTCGAGCAATATCTGCGTCTTTCGGCCGCTGCCGCTTCCGGGCTCGATCAGCAGCGCCCGCGGCCCGATCACTGCGGCCATTTCGCCGGCGTGCCGCGACATGATCTCAAGCTCGGTACGGGTCAGGTAATACTCGTCGGACTCGCAGATTTTCTCAAAGAGTTGTGAACCGCGCTCGTCGTACAAGTATCTGGTCGGAAGCTCGCGCGGGCGCTTGCCGAGCCCCGCGATTACGTCGGCGTGCATCTGTTCCGTGGGCGGGGCAAAGTCGCCGACCGTTATTTCCGACGCAAGTGTCGTCTTCATGTCACTTCGCCAGTCGGAATCCGGTGAACTGAAAGCGGGTCGCGGCCGGCCAGAAGTTTCGATACGTGGGCCGCGCGTGCGAACGCGACGTGGCGCAGGACGCGCCGCGCAAGACGTGTTGATCGCACATGAATTTGCCGTTGTATTCGCCGAGTGCGCCCGAAGCCGCGCGGTAGCCGGGATAAGCGGTGTAAGGACTCGCGGTCCACTCCCATACGTCGCCAAAGAGCTGCGCAGGACGCCCGGTTTGTGAATCCGGGCCAAGTGGTAAGGGATGATATGTGAGACGTTCGACAAAGTTTCCGTCAAGCGGCGCGTCTGCGGCCGCTACTTCCCACTCGGCCTCGGTTGGAAGCCGCGCGCCGGCCCATCGCGCGTAAGCATCGGCTTCGTAATAGCTAACGTGGCACACGGGCTCGGAGGGGATGACCGGGCGCAGGCCGGACAGCGTAAACTGCCACCAACTGTCTCCCTGTTTTTCCCAATAGAGCGGCGCCTGCCAGCGGTTTTGGGTCACCTCCGTCCATCCGTTAGAAAGCCACAGATCGCTTCGCGCGTAGCCGCGATCGTGGATGAACGCCATAAACTCTCCCGCGGTAACCAGCCGCGACGCAAGGTGGCAGCCGTGTATGAAAACTCGGTGACGCGGGCGCTCATTGTCATAGCTGAAGCCGTGGCCGGAGTGGCCGATCTCGTACAATCCCTCCGCACGATTTATCCAACTTAAGGGTTGCACGTCCGAATCGGGCGACACCGAGCGCTCGCGATATACCGGATAGAGCGGATTGCACGAGAACACGTGTTTAATGTCAGTCAACATGAGCTCTTGATGCTGCTGCTCGTGATTCAGGCCCAGCTCGACGACCTTCGCAATCTCATCCGACGGATCGAGGTTCGCGAGCACACCGCGCATGTTCTCGTCAACGTGCCGGCGATACGCCATGATTTCCTTGACCGTGGGGCGAGAAAGCAGTCCGCGCCGGGGGCGCGGAAACTGGGCGCCGACGGCGTTGTAATACGAGTTGAACAGGTATGAGAAATCGAAGTTAAACGGGCGCGCATCGCGGCGTGCCTTCAAGAGGACAAACGTCTCGAAAAACCAGGTGGTGTGCGCCAGGTGCCACCGCGTAGGACTCGCGTCCGGCATGGATTGAACGACGTAGTCTTCGATCTCCAGCGGCTCGCAGAGGTACTCCGTGAATCGGCGCACCGCGGGATAATGCCGGGCCAACGGCACGTCAGTCGTCGGCGCAGACAGGGCGGAGACACGATCCGGGGAGGACACGGCCACGAAACACCGTCCTTTCCTGGTTGGCGTTGCGGCGCCGGCCTCCGGAACTACAAATTAAGTTGAATCCGTGGCCTGCAACCGCGCCGTAGGTCGATTGGGGATTTCCTTCGTTGAAGAAGTATATCTGTAGGCAAATGTTTTGTCCACGCGCGCGATATCAAACAACGAAGAAGTTGCCGCGGCGCATGACGACTAACACACGTGATACTGTTTTGCGGTTGCGGTGTACGCGTCACTCGGCCGGTCTTAACCGTATTCCCCTGGGGACGATTCTGCGCTCGGCCAGCTCAAACACACCCTGCACCAGCAGGGCGAGCAACGCGGCGGGGACGGCACCCTGGAGAATCGTAGCGTAATCGTTGAGCCGTATTCCGGTGAAGATCGGCTCTCCGTATCCGCCCGCGCCGATGAATCCACCGAGGGTTGCGAAGCCCACGTTTATTACGGCCGCGGTCTTGATTCCCGCGAGAATGGTCCGCGACGCGAGCGGCAACTCCACGCGCCAAAGCCGGGCCAAAGGAGGCAGCCCCAGTGCAATCGCCGACTCCCGGAGTTGCGGCGATATGCCGTGAAGGCCGGTGTAGGTGTTTCGTACTATGGGAAGAAGGCTGTACAAGAAGAGCGCAACCACCGCCTGCGGATAGCCGAGCTCGTCGCTGAAGTATCCGACCGGCCGGATCAAAAGCACCAGAAGAGCAATTGCCGGAATGGTCTGAATAATCCCTACAACGCCGAGGATGGTCTGGGCCAGCGCGTCCTTCCTGGCCGCGAGTATTCCGAGCGGGACGGCCGCGAGCATGGCCGCCGCCAGAGACACCGCAACCATGCGCAGATGCTCGATCGTATATCGAGCGACCTTGCGGGCCACGCTTCGCGGAGGAACGGCGGCCTCGATGGCGAGGTTCTTTTCAAGAAAATCGGCGGCCACGCGCGTTTCGCGCGCGCCGTCGATTTCCACGCGCGCGTTCATCCGAATCATGGCGTCGGCGTCGATCGACCCTTCCAATCTGCGAAGGGCCTTCACGAGGCGCGGTGCCCGCGTCTCCAATTCCGCCCGGTACACGTACACGGCGTCGTATTTCGGAAAATGCGACAGGTCGTCAGCGAGCCTTCTCAGGGCGAGCTTGGCGATCTTGGCATCGGTAGCGTAGAGATCGGTAACCTGGATCACACCTTTGTCGAGCGCCTCGTAGGCCAGGGCGTGTTCGAGCCCGCGGACGTTTTCGTGCGGGAGGCGATAGCGCCGCGACAGGCTCGGCCATCCGTCGCTTCGCTGCATGAACTCATTGCTGAAACGCAGGCTCAAGTTCGGATGTTCGCGCAGGTCGCCGATCGTTTCTATTCCCAGCTCCTCGGCCAGCTCCTTTTTCATTCCGAGTGCATAGGTGTTGTTGAAACCCAGCGGGCGGGTCGTTTTCAAGCCCAGCTTTGCCAGGCGCTCGCGCAGCGCTTTCTCCTCGGCGACTTCTTGACCGGCGAATATCTCCTGGCACATCGTGCCGGTGTATTCCGGATACACGTCGATTCGGTCCGCGAGCAGCGCTTCCCAGCAGAGCCGCGTGCCACCCAACCCCTCAACGTGCGAAGCGGCATAGCCGGCGTCACGCGCAAGGTGCACGACCATTTCCGCGAGCACCACGGATTCGGTGAAGGCCTTGGAAGCGACGCGCACTTGCTCCGCGGCCGGCAGAGCCGGCACACGCGTCGAGCCAAGCAAGAGTAAAAAAGCCGCAGCGGACAGACGGACCACTCTCATTTCATATCACCTGCCAGCGCATCCAACAGGCTCCGCTGAGAGCTGACGAAGTCCGCAACGAAGGCCTCGGCAGGTGAGTCAACCAGCGCCTGCAAAGTGCCCTGTTGGACTATGCGGCCTTCGCGCAGGAGCACTATCGTATCGCCGAAGTACGCGGCCTCCGCGAGATCGTGCGTGACCATGACGACCGTCTTCTCCAGGGTTTGGAAGATGCCGCGAAGATCGCCCTGGAGGGCACTGCGGATCATGGGATCGAGCGCACCGAGCGGCTCGTCGAGCAGCAGCACCTCCGGGTCGAGCATCAGGGCCCGCATCAAGCCGACGCGCTGGCGCTGGCCGCCGGAAAGTTCCGCGGGAAAGCGGTCCAATCCGTCCGCGGGGAATTGCGTCAGCTCCGTAAGCTGCGTCACGCGGGCCTCACACCGCGCCGCATCCCATCGCAGAAACCGAGGCA
>Ga0326597_10014347_pt1 | contig 10386 bp, 8 predicted proteins | sample RVTome_12_FD_203789 | JGI IMG/M metagenome (GOLD analysis project Ga0326597, IMG submission 203789) | Soil microbial communities from uranium-contaminated site in the Upper Colorado River Basin, Wyoming, United States - RVT100D185 | ecosystem: Environmental > Terrestrial > Soil > Contaminated >...
GGGACCTTCACGTTCGTGAAGCGGAGGATGCCGTTGGAGAGCCCGCGGAGCCCCATGAAGTGGCACTCCTGGACCGTCTCGACGCCCTCCCACTCGGTTTCCACCACGAACGCGGTGATCGGCTTCCGCTTGGAGCCTTCGGGGGCGGGGGTCCGCGCCATCACGATGATGATCTCGGCGCGCGGCCCGTTCGTCGTCCAGAGCTTCTCGCCGTTCAGGATCCAATGGCTGTCGTCCTCGGATAGCTCCGCCGTCGTGGACATGTTCGCAGGGTCCGAGCCCACGTCGGGCTCGGTGAGCGCGAACGCCGACAGCGCGCCCTTGGCGAGCCGGGGCAGGTAGCGCTCCTTCTGTTCCCGCGTGCCTAACTTCTGGATGGGACCGGGCACCCCGATGCTCTGATGCGCCGACAGGAACGCGCCGGTGGCGCCGCAGCGCGAGGCGACGATCTCAAGTGCCCGGTTGTACGTGAGCTGGGATAGCCCGAGGCCCCCGAACTCCCGTGAGATCTTGATGCCGAACGCGCCGAGCTCGGCTAGCCCGTCGAGGACCTCCTGGGGCACCCAGCCGTTCCGGTCGATGGCGTCACCATCGATGTGGTCGCGGGCGAAGGCCTGGAGCCGCTCGAGGAAGACGGTGGCGCGCGCCTGCTCTTCGGGGTCCGGCTCCGGGTGCGGGTAGACCAGATCGAGGTCGAAGCGGCCTTCGAAAAGGGCGCGTGCGAAGCTCTTCTTCTCCCAGTCCTGCTCCCGAGCGCTCTCGGCGACCTCGCGGGACTCGAGCTCCGACGACAGCTTGTTCTTCTCAGTCATGCCCACTCCTTCGTTCGGAAGGGTTCGCCCCACCGCGGCGGACTACTCGAAAATCTAACAAGTCGGCCGGTGAAAGGGGGGGCTGCGGCCCTTAGATGCCCGCCTGGCTGTGGGGCGCCGAAGCCTCGGCGCCCAGGAAGTCCTCGATCTCGGGCCCGCGGTTTTCCGCATCCTCCTCGCCGATATCCATGAGGGCACGCAGATAGTCGGGTTGGAAGAGGATGAGGCTGAGGAAGTCCGGACTGCGCGTCTGTTTGGTGCCGAGGCCTCGCGTGAGGAACCGGAACGCCTTGGGCAGCTTCGCTTCGTACTCACCGGCCAGCCTTCCCAGATCCCGGGAGGGCCGAAGCGTGAGCAGGCGGACCGGCGCCAAGCCCTCCCGCTCCTCACGGGGTACGAACTCCAGCAAGCGGTTCAGCCGCTCGAGCCTCACGGCATCGTGGTCGAGCAGGTCCAGGAAGATGGCGTTCGTGAGCGCGCCCACGACCTGCGCGGGTGGAGGGTATCCGTGCACGTCGGTGGGCACGGTGCTCCTGTCGGGGCGCTCGTACCGGGTCGAGATGGCGAGGATGCGCCGCGCGCCCAGGTGCAGGGCGGGCGAGAGCGGAGCCGTGAGCCGCACCCCTCCGTCGCCGTACCATTCCTCCCCGATCTGGATGGCCGGGAAGAACAGGGGCAGGGCGGCCGACGCCATGACGTGCTCGACGCCGAGGGTCGTCTTGCGCGCGGTCCGCTGGGGACGCTCCCATTCCTTGATTTCCGAGCCCTGGACCCAGGTCACGGACTGGCCCGTGGAGTAGCTCGACGTGCTCAGGGCGACCGCGCGCAGGCATCCGTGCTCGAGGTTGTAGCTGATGCCCGTCAGCTCGCCGTCCACCGCGTGGAGGACTTCGCTCAAGTACTGCCGAAGCGGCTGCGTATCGACCAGGCTCTTCACCGGATCGGTGGTCCCGATGCCGCCGGAAGCCAGTTGCCGCAGCCATCGAAACCCGTTCTTGACGAGCGTCCGGGTGTCCACCCGGAAGACGTCCTCTATGGTCAGGTGTCCCCACAGGTGGTTCAGCTCGTCGACAGCCTGGATGAACGTGCCGTGATGGGACGCCATCAGCGCCGCATTGATGGCGCCCGCGGAGACGCCGGTGATGTACGGGACGCACAGGTCGGGAAAGCGCCGCGCCATGAAGCGGAGGACGCCCACCTGGTAAGCCGCCCGCGCGCCGCCGCCGCCCATGACCAGACCGAGATTACTGGGCCTGGGGCTGGTCAGTCCCGCCTTGTCGGGGACCAACGGGGCGAGCGGGGGGAGGTTGGCGGTCATGTGCGCACGTCAGCCGACGATCGGTCTCCCGATCGCCGTGATGCCCGTGGCGATCAGGGCCAGCACGATCACCGCGCCGATCAGATGGGGCATGTAGGTGCGCTGCTCGACGGGGCGGCGCTTCATGACGGCCGAGATCACGTGCGCGACGACCACCGCCAGGATCATGGTCGCGATGTGCCCCCCGAGCTGAGGATAGAACGTGCCCACGAAGAGGTACGCGAATCCGAACAGCGCGGTGAGGTCGACGGTTCCCGTGAACACCGCGGCGAGGATCCGCATGTTCTTGTCGTATGGACGCTTCGTCGCGACGCCGTAGGCGGCGTAGAGAACGACGAGCACGCCCGTGAGCAGCACGAGGTAGCGGAGTCCAGAATGGGCCTGGAAGATGATCATGATGTGCGCGAGTCCGTCTTGGCGGGTGGGGTGGCGCCGTCGGGAGCTGTTAACCCCCCACCCGTGGTCGATGTGCCGTTCAGCGCCGCCCGCACCACGGCGCATACCTCGTCGTCCATGTCGTCGGCCCCCAGCATCCATTCCAGATAGCCGGGATCGGCCTGCGCGACCTCCTCGAGCGGACGGCCGGAGTGCTTGCCCCTGCGAAACGCACGCCCGTCGTTCTCGCTCGTGAACCACCGATCGAGCTCCGTGCGCGTCGGACGGTATTCCTCGCAGTACGCGTGGAGCCCGACCATATCGCGGGGAAGCGTCTCGTAGCGCTCGAGTTGTGCCGCGAGGACGGCCGCCGAGGTGCGGATGTCGCCCAGGGCGGTGTGGGCTTCTTCGTGATCGCGGCCCAGATAGAAGCGCGCGGCCGCGGACAGATCGCGAGGCTCTTCCCGGTGGAAGATGTTCTGCACGTCGATGATGCGTCTGCCCTCGAGCGAGAACGGCACCCCGCACCGCTTGAACTCGCCGACGAGCATCGGGATGTCGTAGGTGCGAACGTTGAATCCGCTCAGGTCGCACCCCTCGAGGATGTCGGCCAGGCCCCGGGCGCGCCGGCAGAACGGCTCCTCGTGCGCGACGTCCGCGTCGCTGATGCCGTGCACGGCGGTCGCTTCGGGCGGGATCGGCATCTCCGGATTGAAGCGACGCACCCGCTCCAGGACGTCCCCGTGCGGCGTCATCTTGATGAGCGCCATCTCGACGATGCGGTCCTTCTTGAAGTCGAGTCCCGTCGTCTCGAGGTCGAAGAAGACGAGCGGCCGGTCCAGATCTAGCGGAAGTCTCATGGCGCGGGCGTAGGGGTGGAAAGCCTCGAAAAAGGTAGCGAAGGGGGCCGCCTGGTGCAGCCGGGCGGGCGCGTGGCCGGTGGACAGCCCGGGCCCGCGGGGATAGCGTCGACACATGAGCGAAGCCATGCGCGTGATCAGGATGCGGGAGCCCGGCTCCCCGGACGTGCTCGAGGCGGTCGCGGCGCCCCGCCCGGAGCCCGGACCGGGCCAGGTCGGTATCCGGGTGGCGGCGTCGGGGGTGAACCGCGCCGATCTCCTGCAGCGGCTCGGGCGATACCCGGCCCCGGAAGGATATCCGCAGGACATCCTCGGGATGGAGTTCTCCGGTGTCGTCGACCGCGTCGGAGAGGGGGTTCCGGAGGGCTGGCTCGGCCGGTCGGTGATGGGCATCACCGGTGGTGGGGCGTACGTGTCGTATCTGGTCGCGAACCCGGACGAGCTCGTGGCGGTTCCCGACGCGCTCGACATCGGGAAGGCGGCGGCTGTCCCCGAGGTGTTCATCACGGCGTACGACGCCGTCCTCCTCCAGGGGGCGCTCGCGAGCGAGGAGACGCTCCTCGTGCATGCGCTGGGGAGTGGCGTCGGGACGGCCGCGCTCCAGCTCGCGCTACGGGCTGGCGCTCGCGTGATCGGCACGTCACGGACCGCAGACAAGCTGCGCCGCGCGGAGGCGTGGGGGCCCGTCCACGGAGTGCTCGGCGACGAGACCTGGCCAGAGGGCGTGCTGGAGGCGACCGACGGACGCGGCGTGGACGTCGTGCTCGACCTGGTCGGCGGCGCGTACCTGGAGGGGAACCAACGGGTGCTCGCGGAGCGCGGCCGCCATGTCGTCGTCGGGATCCCGAGTGGGCACCGGGCGCCGGTCGATCTGGGGCTCCTCATGCGGAAGCGCGCCACCGTTCGCGGAACCGTCCTCCGGTCAAGATCCAGGGAGGAGAAGGTGGCTCTGGCCCGCGCGTTCAGCCGCGACGTTTCGCCGGGCTTCGAGGACGGCTCCTTGAAGCCGGTCGTGGATTGCGTGTTCCCCGCCGAGGAGGCCGCCGCAGCTCACCGGTACATGGAGCAGAACCGCAACTTCGGGAAGATCCTGCTGGCCTGGTGAAGCGGCACCGGCGTCGCCGCGCGGCGATAGCGCACGACGGCCGACGGTCCGCACGCCGAGACGGCCGCCCCGACTTCACGCCACGGCCGACCCCTTCCGCGGCTGGCGCTCATGGCCGGAAACTCAGCACGAACCGCATCGTGTTCTCCTTCGTGCTGCATTCACCGCGTATAGCGCGGTCAACTCAGCACCGTCCCCGATCGCTGGCGCGACCGTGCTGGATAAGCCGCGCTATATGCGGTCAACTCAGCACGGAGCGTCCCGGACCGGTGTTCGTGCAGAGTTGACCGTGACGGCGGGGGACGGGACGCGCGCTGGCCACTCCGCGCCTGAGCGGGCGACCACGATCCATGGCGACCGTATCACGCATATTGCCAATAACTCATGACTCAGGACACTTCGAGCTTATAGCCCCTGCCCGGTATCCTCGGAAGACCCCTCGAGTCCCAGGGCCTCGAGCACCAGCCGGTTCTGCTGCTTGACGTGAGCCCGGCTCTTGCCTTCAGCGGGACTCGCCCGCTCGGGGCGCGCGGTGTACGAGAGCGACACCTTGCGGGGAGCGACCGGCCGCAGACGCGGGCCGATGTAGGTCAGCGCACCCATGTTGCGGGGCTCTTCCTGGGCCCACACGACTTCCTTCAGGTTCGGATAGGAAGCCAGGAGCTCCTCGAGCTGCTCCTGTGGGAACGGATACAGGAGCTCCATGCGGGCGATCGCCACCGCCTCGGCTTCGGACCTGCGCTCGTGACCCTGGATGTCGTAGTAGATCTTCCCGGTGCACAGCACGAGCCGCGTGACCTTGTCCGCGTCCGCGACGGTCGGATCGGGAAGCACCCGGCGGAAGGAGCCCTCGGTCAGCTCGGCCACGGTCGAGGTCGCCATGGGGTGCCGTAGAAGACTCTTCGGCGTCATGACGATCATCGGCCGCTCGGGACGTCTGAACGCCTGCCTGCGCAGGAGGTGGAAGTACTGTGCCGGGGTGGTCGGGTAGGTCACCCGCATGTTGCCTTCGGCGCAGAGCTGGAGGAACCGCTCGAGTCGCGCGCTCGAATGCTCCGGCCCCTGACCTTCGTATCCGTGCGGGAGGAGCAGCGTGAGTCGCGAATGCTGCCCCCACTTCGTCAGGCCGGAAGACATGAACTGGTCGATCATGACCTGGGCGACGTTGACGAAGTCGCCGAACTGCGCCTCCCAGAGCACCACGTCCTCGCCGGCCGCCACCGAGTAGCCGTACTCGAAGCCGATGACCGCCGTCTCGGTGAGCGGTGAGTTATAGACCTCGAGCCGTGTGTCGGCCACGGCCCGGAGGGGCACGAACTCGTCGCCGGTCTCGGAGTCGTGTAGCACCAGATGCCGATGGCTGAACGTGCCGCGCTCCGCGTCCTGTCCGGTGAGCCGAACCGGGATCTCGTCTACGAGGAGGCTCCCGAACGCGAGCGCCTCCGCGTGACCCCAGTCGAGCGTGCGGTCCGCCGTGAAGTCCTTGGCGCGACGGGAGAGCTGCCGCCAGAGCTTGTCGTGCGGCGTGAACCCGTCCGGAACCGTGAGGCAGGTGTCGTTGATGCGCGCGAGCACTTCCAGCGGTACGCCGGTGCTCTCTGGGGCGACGACCTCCGGCGGATCCTCGATGTCGTCGACCCGCTCCGGGGCCACGGCGCCCGATCCCGCTTGCTCGCGGATGTGATCCTGCGTCTTCCGGAGCGTCTCGGAGACCTCGTCCTGGAAGGAGGTGGCCTCCTCCTCGGTGACGGCGCTCTCCTCCACCAGCTGCCGGGCGTACAGGGTCCGGGCCGTCGGATGCTGCGCGATCTTGCGGTAGAGCACGGGCTGGGTGTAGGCCGGCTCGTCCCCCTCGTTGTGCCCGTAGCGGCGGTACCCCACGAGGTCGATGACGAAGTCGTCGCCGAACTCCCTGCGGTACGCCATGGCAAGCCGCATCGCGGCCAGGCAGGCCTCGGGGTCGTCCGCGTTCACGTGCACGACCGGGATGCCGTATCCCTTCGCCAGATCGCTCGAGTAGTGCGTCGACCGTGCGTCGTTCGGATCGGTGGTGAAGCCGACCTGGTTGTTCACGATGACGTGAATGGTGCCACCCACGTCGAAGCCCTGGAGGCGCGCCATGTTGAGCGACTCGGCCACGACGCCCTCGGCGGCGAATGCCGCGTCCCCGTGCATCAGGACGGGCACGACGGCGCTGTGATCCGGCTTCGCCTCGCCGGAAGCGCTCTTGAACTGACGCGCGCGGGCCATGCCCATGACGACCGGGTTCACGAACTCGAGGTGGCTCGGATTCGGGGCCAGCGACACGTCGATCGTCTCGCCGTGGCTGAACACCCGCCGTCCCCGGCCGCCGTGGTGGTACTTCACGTCGCCCGTGCCGCCGATGTCCAGCTGCCCGCCCTTGTACGACGACCCCTCGAACTCCGCCAGCAGCTCCCCATAGGAGACGCCGACCGTGTGGGTGAGGATGTTCAGACGACCGCGGTGGGCCGCCCCGATCACCACTTCCCGTCCACCATGCTGTGCCGCGACCTGGATCGCGAGGTCGAGCATGGGGACGAGCGCATCGTTGCCCTCGAGCGAGAAGCGCTTCTGGCCCAGATAGGCCTTGTGAATGAACTGCTCGAGCCCTTCCACCTGCGTCAGCCGCTTGAGCAGCTCCTTCTTCTCTTCGACGGACAGCGGCGCCGTGTGCACGCCCGCTTCGACCTGCTTCCAGAGCCACGAGACCTTCAGGTGGTCGTCCAGATGCTCGAACTCGTAACCGATCGAGCCGGCGTAGACCTCGCTGAGCTCACGAAGCGCATCCGCCACGGACGAGCCTTCGTCCGCGTCGTCGAGGATGAGCGACGCCGGCAGCTCCGCCAGCTCCTCCGTCGACGTTCCGAAGAACGCGGGGGAGAGCTGCGGGTGTCCGGGAGGCTCCGTGCCGAGCGGATCGATGCGCGCGAGCTGATGCCCATGATCCCGGAACGCCTGCACGAGCGCCGTGGCTCGTGAGATCGCCGGGAGTGTGCGTCGCAGCATGTCCGCCGCTTCGTCGGAAATCTGCGTCCGGCCGGACGCGTGCCGTGGGCGCGCTGCTTCTTCCGCGGCCATGGGCTCCGGGGCCACCGGCCGCGTCGGCGCTTCGGTCGCGGCGCTCGGGGCCCGGTGACCGTTCAGCTGGTCGGGACGGATGAGCCCTTCCGCGAGGGCCTGGGATCCTCCGTCGGCGAAGAGGCGGCGCCATTCGCTCGGGACGGCGTCTGGGTTGCGCGCGAACTGCTCGTACATCGCCTGCGCATACGCGGCGTTCAAGCTGTCGAAAAGCGTGTCGTCCATCATCCTGTTGCGGCCCTACGGGCCGTCTAGGAAAAGCGGGGTTGCCGGGGTATCCGACAAAGGTACCGCAAATCGGGCCTGCATTCGAGGGTGGATTCGACGCGGCGACATTACCTTGCGGTGCGATCCTCATCGACGAAGCCACAGGCCTGCTTCCATGGACATCGACAGATCATCGGCATCCCGTATCCTTTCGGTCCGAGAGGTGCCGGCCGCGCGGTTCCCGGCCGTCCGCCAGCCGGATTGGGTCGAGCGGTTTCCGTGGCTGGTGCAGGGCACGACGACGCGTCGGGGGGACGCGGCCACCGGCGACTTCGACTTGCGTCTTTTCGGTGAGCGGGCTCCCGGCGGACGGGTCGCAGAGCGCTGGGACGCGCTCCTCCAGTGGAGCGGCTTCTCGTCCGTCGTGCATGCCCGGCAGGTGCACGGCGCACGGGTCCGGACGCACGCCGGGGAGGACCCGACTCCCGCCAGGGACGCCGCGACCCGACCATCCTCTTCGCGGACTCCGGAGGACTGCGACGGCCACGTGACCGGCTCCCCCGGCCTCCTTTTGACGGTATCCATCGCGGACTGTGTGCCGGTCTTCGTCGTGGACCCCGCCGCCCGCAGGGTCGCGCTGTTGCACGCGGGATGGAGGGGCGCGGCTGGAGGAATTCTCGAGCGGGGTCTGGCCGAGCTCCCCGGGACCGAGGGGGCGTCGGAGCTGTTCGTGCACCTCGGCCCGTCCATCTGCGGACAATGCTATGAGGTGGGCCCGGAGGTCTTCGAGGCACTCGATCTGCCACGGCCGGGCGGGCCCACCCCCATCGACCTCCGCGCCGTCCTGGCCGAACGCGCCGTGAAGGCCGGCGTCGAGCCTTCCCACGTGTCGGTCTCCGAACGATGCACGCGCTGCGAAGGCGGCGTGTTCTTTTCGCACCGGGGCGGCGACGCCGGGCGTCAGGTCGCCTACCTGGGCATCCGTGGATGACCTTCGTTCCCGTGGGGCTTTGTGGACGCTGCGTGCACCACAGGATCATCGAGAATCGTCGCGGAAGCCGATTCCACATGTGTGTGCGCGCGCTCACCGATCGCCGGTTCGCCAAGTACCCGCCGTTGCCCGTCCTGCGCTGCCCGGGGTACGAGCCGGTGGACGCGAAAGGCGCCCCGGGCGAGCGTGCGGAAGCGGATCCGTCCGGCGGCCCGGAGGGGGATGGCCACCAGGGGGAATAGCGCGGAGCCGGGGCGGGAATCCTGTTATCGTTCCACCCTCAGCCGACCCATTCCCGAGATTTCCGGAGGATATCCCATGAGCGATCCGCTCTACGTGTCTCGCTCGAGCGTCGAGAAGGTCGCCGGCGTCCACCGCCGGGCCACGCTCGAAGACGGCACCACGGTCGAGTTCGGCGTGCACGGCGCGATCAAGCGCGCGTATGGTCTCCACGACGAGGCGGACCTCCCGCTTCCGGTCGACTATCTCGTCTCGGCGGCCGCCGGCTGACTACTCGGGACTCTAAATGGCGCACTGGAGGTGCGCGGGATCCCGATGGCCCCCGATGCGATCCACGCTCGGGCTGAAGGCATCAACGAGCTGGTCGACAAGGTCGTGGTGCTGACACGCATCCACGTCCACTACACCCTGCGGCTACCGGCGGGCGCTGCTCGGGAAAAGGTCGACCGGGCTCTGGACACGCACGTCTCGAAGTGCCCCACGGCGCGGAGCCTCGAGGGTGCCGTCGAAGTGACCTGGAGCGCCTACATCGTCGAGAGCTGACGGGGCGGCCGCCATGTCGAGCGGCCCGGACGTGGCCGCCGTCGTCGTGGGGACCAACGTGTCGACGAACGCCACCTGGCGCTTCATGGAGCGGCTGAGCTCCAGATGCAGCTCCTTCACCTCGTCGATGTCCCACTCGAACGAGGCGATCCGGTCCGTCACTTCGAGAAAGCCCCGGACCAGGTCGTCGCGCGTCTCGACGTAGCCGAGGAGGGCGTCTCCGCTCCCGGCCGTCACGGCGCGCGCGAGAAGCTCGGCGTCGCGGAACGCGTCCGTGATACCGTGCGCCGTGATGGGGTCGCGGAAGTAGCCGGCGTCACCGACGAGGGCCCAGCCGGGCCCGGCGGAGCGGCGGAGGAAGCCCGGAATGCCGGCGAAGGCACGTAGCGATCCGGCATCGGGCCCCGATCCGCCCAGCATGTCGACGAGCTCGGGCGCGCCCTCCGCGAGCAGTTGCTGGTGGAGCGCGGGATTGCCCCGGGCGCGCTCTGCAGCGAACCGCTCTGCCGGCATCGCCGTGAACACACAGACGCGGCCGCCGTGGGTCGGAATCGCCCCGACGCTGATGCCCGGCCTGTACGTCCAGACGTAGCCCTCGATCCCCGGGTCGGGCCAGTAGCCGTACACCGTCGCGGCGGTATGGCGCGCCGCGATCCGGATATCGGCGCCGACCAGGCGCGCGACCTTGGAGCGGAGGCCGTCGGCGCCGATGACCAGGTCGGCCGCGACGGTGCGCCTGCCGCCCGTCGGCGTGGAGAGCGCGACGCCCCGTACCCGGCCGTCGTCCATGACCAGATTGGCCACGGCTACTTCCGCCAACACCGTCGCACCTGCCT
>Ga0326597_10014348_pt1 | contig 10386 bp, 9 predicted proteins | sample RVTome_12_FD_203789 | JGI IMG/M metagenome (GOLD analysis project Ga0326597, IMG submission 203789) | Soil microbial communities from uranium-contaminated site in the Upper Colorado River Basin, Wyoming, United States - RVT100D185 | ecosystem: Environmental > Terrestrial > Soil > Contaminated >...
GGCCCGCGTCTATACCGCCAAGGAAGGCCCTGCAACCTACAGCCTTACTGTCGTCAATTACAAGGACTCCGAAACGGTGGCGGGGGCGGGGGGGTATCGTGGCTCAACGGCGTGGGCGGTTTGGAATTTCCTCAAGCGCGGCGGCAAGGTTACTCTCTTCTCGTACGCTCTCGTTGACCGCGTTGCAGGACTCCAGCTTCAGATCACCAACCCGGACAACACTCGGAGCTATATCGGGATTCATCCCCATAAGAGGCGCCTGTACATCATGGAAGCCACCGCGCCTCCCGATTACCCGCCGCCGTCGGACTTTCCGCAAACCCTTGCCGTCCTCGACGAGCAGGGACGCCGCATCCGTTATGAGCTGGACGACGAGGGAAACCGGGTGGGCTTCAATACCCGCGAATTGTATGAGACCGAACCGTGATCTGAGCGATTTAAGGCGAACCCCTGCCTGCCGTTCTCTGGACTTGCAACACTAAGATTGTGCGGCTACAATTAGCTATCGTTAGGTTTTGAGTTTGCAATGCGGAGTGCCCTTTCAACCCGTGCCGTGGCCTTAGCGGTGGTCGCCCTGTTCGGCTTCCACATGAGCCGCTTCTACCTGGCTGCCGACCTTACGAATTTTGCCTGTCCGCATCACGTCCAGCCCATGGGCGTGGAGGTGGACCAGCCCCATTCGTCCCACGGTGTCCAAGGCGCAATGCAGCACGGCGGCCACAGGATGCCGCAAGGCACGCAATCTCAGCGGGGAACGCAGCCTGGCAGTGACAACTCCGGCATGCGCTGCTGCTGCCGCCATACCTTGGACGGCCTCATCACCACCCTGGTTCTCTACAGGCCGGCCGACCTGGCGAACGCACCCGTGCCGGATGGCATCCAGTTGGCTTGGCTCGTGTCGCGCTTCTCCTTCCTCCAGAACGACCTCAACCCGCCCTTCATACCTCCTCGAGTCTGACAACCGTTTCCTGAGGAATACCTGTGCCCGGACTTTTGTTCCGGCGCGGGTGCTGTTTTAGCCCGTCGCTGCTGTTTGGAGCGGGGGGGACCCTCTCAAGCGTTTAACAGACATATGGAGGTAATTATGACCAAGCTGCTCGCTTTCATCATGATTGGAATTTTCTGTGTATTGGCGTTGCCGGCGCATGTCCGCGCGCAGGCCGAAGCGGCCATTCAGGGCACGGTCGTCGCCCAGGCGGACGGCTCGATTCTGCCCAACTCCGCAATTCGCCTCGAAGGAATCACGGTTCCCGCTTCGCTCACGGCCACGGCGGGGCCGGACGGGCGCTTCGCATTGCAGCGGCTGGTTCCCGGCAATTACATGCTGATCGTCGCCCGCCAGGATTTTGCCGAGGAGCGGATGCGGCTCGAATTGAGGCCCCGCGAAGTCAGGAGCGTCACGGTAGGACTTTCCATCACCCCCGTTCAACAAACCGTGGTTGTGGAGGGGACTCTGTCGGACGTTTCCCCCGCCTATTCGCCGAGCGCGACCGTGATCCAGGCCCAGACCTTCGATGGGCTGCCGCTGGCGCAGCGAAACAACCTTCCGGACGTGATCGTCACCTCCACGCCGGGCATGATCCGCGGCCACGACGATTTCGTCCACATTCGCGGCCATGAAGTCGCCCTGAATCCATTCATCAACGGCGTTTCCTTCTGGGAGAACCCGCACGCCGCCTTTTCCTCGGGGCTGGGCGCCGACTACATTCAGTCCGTCAACGTCATGACCGGCGGTTTTTCCGCCGAATACGGCAACCGCTTCGGCGGCGTCCTGGACGTCGTCACGAAGTCCGGCTTCACGATGAACAACCACGGCTCGCTCACCCTCGGCGTGGGCACGGCGCTCCGGAATAACATCGGTGTCGAATTCGGCGGCCACACTGGGCGTGCCGCCTTCTACCTGAATGTGGGAGGTTTCGAGTCGGGCCGCTTCCTCAGCCCGCCCGACCCGCGCGCGATTCACGACACCGGCCGCGGCGCGCGCAGCTTCCTGCAGCTCGACTTCAACGTTGATCCCAGCAATTTTCTGAAACTCATCGTCATGGGCGACGGCGCCAACTTTGAGCTTCCCAAGACGGAGCGGGACGAGCTCCTGCGGCCGAACTTCAACAACTTCGAGCGTACCCGCTCCCAAAGCCTGATTTTCTCCTGGGACCACGTTCATTCCGCCGAGACCCTTTTCCACACCTCCTTCTACCAGAAGTGGTCTCGCGTCGTTCTGCTGCCGAACCCGGACCCGTACGGCGCAAAGCTTGACGCGGAGCGCACCCTCGGCACTCTCGGCGTCAAGAGCGACGTCACGCGCTTTTACGGCCGCCATACCCTGAAGGGAGGAGTGGATCTGGTTCAACTGCGGCCCGAGGAAAATCTTTCTTATACCAGCCAGCCCTGGATTGACTTCACGCATCTGCCGGAAGTGAACGAGGATCATATCCACTTCCGTGGTCCGGACCGCGGCCCGGTCAGCTTCTCCGGCAGGGAGACGGGCGGGCAGGTCAGCCTGTACCTTCAGGACAAAATCCAGCTGACTCGCAATTTGAATGCCGACATCGGCCTGCGCTTTGACCGCTACAGCCTGGCCGCCTCCGACTCCCACTTCAGCCCCCGGCTCAACCTCGCCTACCGCTTTGATGCGGGCACCGTTCTGTACGGCTCCTACAACCACTTCTTCGTTCCGCCGCCGGTAGAGAACGTCCTGGCCGCCAGCGCGGGCCTTACGGAGTTGATCTCCGAGATCGGGGAGCCTCTCCCGGCGCTTCGCTCCATCGTCGAAAACCAGTTCGAGCTGGGCGTTACCCAGCCCATTGCGCGGCTGCTGCGCGTCGGCCTCACCGGCTACTACCGCATCAGCAACGATCCCGTGCACACGGTCCTGTTCCCGGATTCCCGCTTCTTCGCCTATGCCAATTTTGACAAAGGCAAGGCCTACGGCATGGAAATCAAGGCCGAGATTCCCACGATTCCGGCCGTGGGCCTGTCCGGCTACTTCAACTACGCCCTCGGCCGCGTTTATTTCAACAACCCCATCAATGCCGGCTTCATCACCGAGGCCGAGCACATCGAGGAAACCAACCGTTTCCTCGCTCCCATGGACCAGACCCACACCCTGACTTCCGGCTTCACCTACCGCAACCGGCGGACCGGCCTGTGGGGCTCGATGGCCTTCGAATACGGCAGCGGAACGCCCGGTTCTCATGAAGAGGAAGCCGGCGGGCATGGCGCCGAAGAGGAAGCAGGCGGCCACTCGCACGGCGGGGGAGTGGGTCTGTGCGAGGCCCGCTGCCCGTCCCATTTCACCCAGAATTTGACCCTCGGCTGGGACGCCCTGTTTGACGGCGACATCCCCCTGCTCACCTTCCAGTTCAATATCGAGAACCTCAGCGACAACGTGTACCTGATCTCGAAGGAGAGCACTTTCGTCCAGGGCCAGTACTCGATCCCGCGCTTGGTTTCCGGCTCCGTCAAGTTCCGCTTCTGAGCCTTCTGGGCGAAGAAGAGCCGGGACTGCCCCAAAATAGGGCATATTTTGCATGTTTTCTATTGTGAATGGATTGTTTCTGGAGTATAATAAAATCTTACGTCAATCGGGTCAAAGCAGTGCTGGTTCGGGCTTTTCGAGGCAGCGCAGTTCCGCAGGTCCTCTCTGGCGAGGGAGATTGGTTGCTGTAACCGTAACAAACAATTACTCCTCCAATCGATAGATCGCTTGCCGGGTTCGACGTGGCGGCGCAGGAACAATTTTTGCACGAGAATCGCATGCCATTGGGTACGGAAACCGAAATTACGGGGGCTCGAGCGGTTTTATCTTGCTCATCCCATTGGCTTTCGAAGCAAATTCCCCAAGCAATTTTGTCAACGCAACCATCGCGGCCCAGGCGAGCTCCGTCCCGTTATAGGCAGGCTTTGTCGCTTGTTTGCCGCGCGCAATGACTTACAGGAAACTTTCATGGCTATTTATGCGTATTGTCTGGTTCGATTGAACTCGAATGAGTCCTGGCCCGTTCTGGAAGGGATCGGCAGCCATCCGGTATTCCCCCTCCGGTGCGGGAAGTATGCGATGCTGCTGAGCCGCTTCGGCCGCAATTTTTCTTTTTCTCCCCGCTCCATCGTCGAGCATGGCCAGGTAATCGCCCGCGCGTTTGAGACTCATACTGTTCTGCCCATGCGCTTCGGGACTTTTTTCCAGTCGGAAAGACAGATCGAGCGCATGATCCGGGAGAACCAGGGAGAGCTCCTCGAAACCTTCTGCCGTCTGCGCGGCAAGGCGGAGATGCGCCTGAAGCTTTGTTTTCCTTCCTTGGCCGACGACGCGGGCGCCAAGAAGCAGCCCCGCAAGACCCGCTCCATCCGCAGTACCGACTCGTCCAATGGAGATTCCGAATCGGCCGACCCGCGCAGCCAGGAAATGGCCGAGCAGCTCGCCTCGTGGCTCCGCGAGATGTTCCATCCCCTCGACGACCAGGTAACCTGCCGCCAGATGCACAGCCGCGAGTTCGTCGTGGACTGTGCGCATCTCATCGAATCCGAGCAGGTGGATGCATACCGGGAAATTTGCGACGTCGCTTCCGAGCAGGTCAAAGACTGCGCCATCCGCATGAGCGGACCCTGGCCCCCCTACCACTTCCTCCCGGCGTCGGTCCGGCTTCCGGCCGTCTCGCTCCGTCAGGTGAAGATGATGCGCGCGCGGTCCATGGCCGCCGCCCGCTAGTCTAGATTCTATGCGGTCATCCTGAGGAGCAGAGCGACGAAGGACCTGCTCTTGTCTATCCCCGTGAGCCGGGTAGAAAGCCCGTCCAGCTTTACCCAAACAATACTTCGGAAAATTCGTAGAAGCCTTTTTTGCCGCGAACCCACTCGGCGGCGTGGAGCGCGCCTGCGGCGAAGCCCTGCCGGCTCCGCGCGGTGTGCGTAAAGGTGAGGGTGTCGGCCTCGGAATCGAAGCCGACGGTGTGAATGCCCGGTATTGCCCCGGCTCGGTTGCTGGCGATCGAGAATTCCTTCCTGCCGTATGCCTGTTCCAGAATCTGCTGGAGCTTCAGCGCCGTGCCCGAAGGCGCATCCACCTTGGCCCGGTGGTGGATTTCATGAACCCACGGATCGTAGTCGGAATAGTTGCGGAAGCTCGCCGCCGCCGCTTCCATGAGCCGGAAGAACACGTTCACGCCGATCGAAAAGTTCGAGCTGTACACCAGGCCGGTTCCGCGCTCTTCGACGATCCGGCGCACCTCGTCCATCTCGCTCATCCACCCCGTGGTCCCTACGACAAGGTCGACTCCCAGCGCCGAGAGCCGGTCCACGTTTCGCGCCACCGCTCCCGGAACCGAGAACTCAACGGCCACCTCCGCGCCCCGGAGATTTTCCCGCGTGAGGGCCTGCCCTGCTTCGTTCCCTTCGATGTCGGCCCGGAAGACGACCGAGTGGCCGCGCGCCCCAGCCAGTTGCTCGATCATCCGTCCCATCTTCCCGTAGCCGATCAACGCCAGTTTCATGGGGATCTTTCATCCATTCTCATAATTGCTGTCATCCCGAGCGAGCGCAGCGACGCGGGACCTGCACTTCCTTGCTACATCGTCTGGAATGAAAATGGGAGCCATCTCAGGCCTGCTTCCGAGATGCCGACACGGGTTCCCGCCCCTTCGCAACCATCAGTTCCGCGATCTGCACGGCGTTCAGCGCCGCACCCTTCCGCAGTTGGTCCCCGCACACGAACATGGTGATCGACCGCCCGCTCGGGTCGCTCAAATCCTTGCGAATCCGCCCGACCAAAATGTCGTCCTTGCCCGAGGCGTCGCGCGGCATCGGGAAGTAGCTTGCCGCAGCCCGGTCCACAATCCGAATTCCCGGCGCCCCTTCGAGCAGCGAGCGAACCTCTTCGGCCGTGATCGGCGATTCACACTCGAACACCAGGGCCTCCGAATGCGCCCGCAGCACCGGCACCCGCACGCACGTCGCGCTGATGCGCATCGTCGGGTCACCGAAAATCTTCCACGTTTCCTTGATGATCTTGATCTCTTCCTCGTTGTAGCCGTTCTCGGAGTCAATCGCCGAATTGTGGCTGAAGAGATTGAAGGCGTAAGGATGCGGCAGCACCGCCGGCGTGTGCTCCTTGTTGTGCAGGTACGCGTGCGTCGAGTCGAGCAGCTCGCGCATCGCCGCCGCGCCGGCTCCCGACGCCGCCTGGTAGGTGGTCACGAGCAGCCGCCGGATCGGGTTCACCCGGTGGACAGGCCACAGCGGCGTGATCGCGATGATCGTCGAGCAGTTCGGATTCGCGATAATTCCTTTGTGCTTGCTGGCGGCTTCCGGGTTGATCTCCGGCACCACCAGCGGCACTTCCGGGTCCATGCGGAACGCCGACGAGTTGTCGATCACCAGCGCGCCCCGCCGGGCCGCTTTGGGAACGAATTCCCGCGAGATGTTTCCTCCCGCGCTGAAGAAGGCAATGTCTACTCCATCAAACTGCTCCTCGGTCAATTCCCCGACGACAACCGGCTTGCCCTGGAACGTCAGTTCTTTTCCTTTCGAGCGCGCGGAAGCCAGCAGCCGGAGTTCCTTCACGGGGAAATTCCGCTGTTCCAGGCACTGCAGCAGCTCGACTCCCACCGCCCCTGTCGCCCCCGCAATCGCTACAACCTGTTCCGCTTTCATGATTCTGTTTACCTGCTTCGGTATTCCCTCCCGCTCACTCGCGCGGTCATCCTGAGGAGCGCAGCGACGAAGGACCCGCTCTTCGTCTTCACTCGTCACTTATCACTTGTCACCCGTCACTGCTCTTCATTCTCTTCACCATCTTGACATAAATTTCCACCGCCTGCACGAGCTCCTTCTTCGAGACATGCTCGTGCTCGGTGTGCGCCACGAGGATCGAGCCCGGCCCGAGCAGGTACGGCTCGCCCCAGTTTGTCAGCGAAGGAATATCCGTGCAGAAGGCCACCACCGTGGTTTCCAAGCCCTCCATTCGTCCGAGATGCACAGCCGGAATTTGCAGAACGCGCTTGACGTCTACCAGCCCTGCCACTTTCTGCTCGACGGCCTGCTGCAGCTCATCCGGAGGGCTGACTGTCCGGTACATCACCTCCGCCCGCGCCGACCCCGGAATCACGTTCGGCGCCACACCGCCCGCGATAATTCCAATGTTGTAGGTGGTCTTCCCTAGCAACTTATCCTCCGGCAGCTTCATGTCCCGCAGCCGGTAGCACGCCTCGATCAGCTTTTCCGTCGCCGACTCGCCCAGCTCCGGGTACGCCGAGTGCGCCATGCGCCCCGCCGCTTCAAACTCCAGCCGCAGCACGCCCTTCGTCCCGACCGCCAGCAGGTTCTCCGTCGGCTCTCCGTTGATCAGGTACCGCGACCCGGGCGTGCGTTTGTTGGCGCAATACGCGCCGGCGTTGTTCCGCTCCTCTCCAACCAGGAACAGCAGCCCGACATCCCGCACGCCTTCGGCGGCCAGCCGCACCGCCGCCTCGACCTGCGCCGCCACGATGCCCTTCGCGTCGCACGACCCGCGCCCGTGTATGAATTCATCATCCTCGCGGGAAGGGAAGAACGGCGGCACCGTGTCGATGTGCGTGCTCAGCACCACGTCGGGCTTGCCCCACCGCGCCATCACGTTCGGCCGGTCCGGCTCCGCCTCTTCGAGCTCCACCTCCGCACCAAGTTTCCGGAGATAGTCCCCTAGAAACACAGCAACGTTCTTCTCATTCATGCTGATGGACTCAATATCCACAAGCTGCCGCGTTAGTTTGAACAGTTCCATATAGAAACGAAGATCATAAATCTTAGCATGTTTGTTGAATTTGGTCTTGAAGCCGGGTAGCGCAGAGTTTGCGGGTTCCAAACTCTGCGGCCTTTCCTCGGAATCCGGAATCTGGAATTCGGAATCCCCTGGGCGGGTAGACCACGTAAGCGGCGGGTGGTGTGTGCGGGGTACCCCACGCGTGCTGTTTCACGTGTGGGATTAAGAAAGCATGGAAGGCTTGGGTTCTTCGAGACCGGCAAAGTCCCGTGCATTGCGCGTGTAGCCGAGATGCTCCAGCAGCCCTTGCACCGAGCCCAGCGCCTGGAGCCGGTCGTTCCCATGTTCCCGGGCGCGTTCTTCCAAACTGTGGACCAGCTTGTAGAATTTTTTCAAGACCAGAATTCCATCCACTCCTCGAAGGCGACAGGGAGCTTTCCCGCCGGGGAAAACCACATCCACCGCGTACGTGCAGGAGATACCGCGCGGCGGGTCCTCCCGGCACTCCAGGAAGACGCGCACCACGGCGTCCTTGTCCTTGTCCTCGCGCTTGTGCAAATAGCCGATGAAACCCACTCCCGCACCTCACCCGCATCTCAAAAGAACAATCGCCTACCGCTCCGCCACCCGCTCCAGTTGATCGAAGAAACTCGGAAACGAAACCGTCGCGGCGTCGCTGTTCTTGATCTTCGTTTCGCCCTTTGCCGCCGGCGGGTAGCCACGGCACGTTTTCTGTGCCGTGGGTCTTTCCTCGTTGCCCGCAGGGCAATCCCATGAATAGCCGCCTGCCCCGAACGGAGCCGAAGGGTAGGTTTCAACTTACGGAAGCGGGGCTACTGCATGAGGAAGACAGCCAGCAGGGTTCCGATAAAACTGAGCAATGTGACAATCTGAAAACCGATGATCCAACGGAATTGCTCTCTCGTTTCCTGGCGCAAAAGCCTCACTTCGTCGCGCAGTTCCGTTCGTAGAGAGCCGATCTCGCTTCTTACAGTAGCTTCCAGCGCGCCCAGACGCTTGTCGATTTGCTCGTACGCTCCTTCCAGATGAGCAATTCGGACGTCCAATGTGTCTGCCATGCGTAAAATTGTACCATCTTTTCGTTCCGTAATGCCTCTAAACCAAAATCGCCAAAGCAGCTGCCTACCGCTCCGCCACTCGCTCCAGTTGCTCGAAGAAACTCGGGAACGAAACCGTCGCGGCATCGCTGTTCTTGATCCTGGTCTCGCCCTTCGCCACGAGCGCCGCGACCGCGAACGCCATCACGATCCGGTGATCCCCGTATGACTCGATCTCCGCGCCGGTAAGCATCTGCCCTCCCGGAATCGCAAACCCATCCGGAAAGACTTCGACCTTCGCGCCCATCCGTTCGAGGTTCTCCGCCACCGTCGCGATCCGGTCGCTCTCCTTCACACGCAACTCTTCCGCTCCGCGCACGACGAGTCCGTCCTGCGTCTGCGTTCCGAGGACCGCGAGCACGGGGATTTCGTCAATCAGCGCCGCGGCCATCTCGCCGTCAATATCCCCGCCGAGCAGCCGGCCGCCCGTCACGTGAATGTCGCCGACTAATTCTCCTGAAGCCTCTCCCAAGTTGAGCAGCTTGATTCGCGCCCCCATGCCGGTCAAAAAATCCAGCAGTGCCGTCCGCGTCGGATTCAATCCCACGTCCTGCAGGTAGAGATCGGAGTCCGGGAACATCAGCGCCGCGCAGAGGAAGAACGCCGCCGAGGACAAGTCCCCCGGCACAACCAGTTTCTGCCCCTGGAGCGATTTGCCTCCGCTGACGGTCGTCGTCCGGCGGCCGCGCTCGATCTCCGCCCCGAATTGCGCCAGAGCAATCTCCGTGTGGTCGCGCGTCTGCACTGGCTCACTCACCGTGGTCTTTCCTTCCGCAAGTAATCCCGCCAGCAGGACGCAGCTCTTGACCTGGGCGCTCGCGACGGGAAGGGAATACTCGATGCCGTGCAACTTCGCTCCGTCAATTTCGAGCGGCGGAAAATTTCCGTCGCGCGCCCGGATCGTTGCGCCCATCCGGGTGAGCGGGTCGATGATCCGTTTCATGGGCCGACGTTGCAGCGATTCGTCCCCCGTAATCATGCTCCGGAACGTCTGCCCGGCCAGCAGACCGCTCAGCATCCGGATTGTCGAGCCGGAATTGCCTGCATCGAGCGTTTCCCCTGAACCGAGACTTCCGAGAGAACCGAAAGAACCGAGAGAACCGAATCCGCCGATCACCACTTCCTCGGCGGTCCCTGCTGTCTCCGATTCCACTTTTCGCCTGGAAATCTTTGTCCCCAACTGCCCCAGACAGCGCAGCGTAGAGGAGCAGTCGGCCCCGGGAGCGTAGTTGCAGATCGCTGTTTCGCCCGTCGCCACCGCGCCCAGCAGCGCGTAGCGATGGGAGATCGACTTGTCGCCCGGCAATCGTATTCCTCCAGCAACGTTCCGTGCCGGTTGAACAATACGGTCCATCCTTTCCTTTTACACTGTTCCCCTCCCAAGACGCAAACTCAGTAGTGCTCCCGCGGAGATAGGGGGGGTGGAATTTGCGGTCAGCATTTTCCAATCCAAGAATGAGCCTGAAAATGGAGTTTGTTTCCAATACAAGATGAGCCTGAAGTTCCGGAGGGGGATGGAGTGCAGAGGAAGGG
>Ga0326597_10014349_pt1 | contig 10386 bp, 10 predicted proteins | sample RVTome_12_FD_203789 | JGI IMG/M metagenome (GOLD analysis project Ga0326597, IMG submission 203789) | Soil microbial communities from uranium-contaminated site in the Upper Colorado River Basin, Wyoming, United States - RVT100D185 | ecosystem: Environmental > Terrestrial > Soil > Contaminated >...
CTGCCCTCGACCGTGATCGGGGGCGGGGATGACAGACGAGATTTGTTCCAGCCTCAGTTCCAAAAAAGTGTCGTGTATCCAGCCCCTTGCGGGAGAGGATCACAGTGAGGGGGAGAAGCTGGCGGCCTCTTTCGCCGCTTGAAAATTCTCCGGCGGCGTGGTCACCAAGGCCACGCACCCGGCCCCCAGGATAAAACGCTTCCCGCGCGTCTGTGCAATCGCATCTTGCGCCTGGGCGCGGACCTGGTCGGGCGTGCCGCCGCTCAAGGTTTCATGTTCGTCCAGCCCGCCCAGCACCGTACCCTCGAATTGTTCGAGTCCGCGTGCAAGCGTTGGAGCGGTGCGCCGATCGTGCCAGTTGAGCGCGTCCACCGGATAGCGGCAGGCAAGCTCAAACATCACGTTCAGTCCGTGCACGTGCAACAGCACCAGGTCGGTCTGCCCCCGAATCGTCTCCAAGACTTGAAGGTCATAGGCCATGCCAAAGGCCTCATACTGGGATTGGCTCAGCTCGTCGAAGCTGGCCAGCTGCGTGGCGAAGAAGAGGGAATCGGCGCCCTCCTGCAGGCAGGCTTTGGCAAAATCCGCCGTGGTCTGAGTGATGATCTGCAAGCCGGCGTGCAGCGCGCCCGGCTCCTGTTGGAGGTGCTCTTTCCACAGCGCATCGGACAGATTTCTTGCAACCGTCAACGGGCTGAAGATCGTCTGCATCACGTGAACGTCAGGCCCCACGCCCTGGCGGATCAACCGCAACGCGTGAAGCTCACGGCCCAGCAGACCTTGGCGCACGTCGAGGCGCGCAAGCGCATGCCAATCCGCCGCGCTTTGCACGGGGCGATGTGCGTAGCCGCGCGTGCCGTTGGCGTTGTCGAGGTAATGCAGTTTTGCGCCCCAGGCTTCGGCGGGGTAGCCGGCCACGGGCGTGACCTTGACCAGGTCGAAATCAAAGCGTTGCTGAAACTGGACCACGCTGCGGGCTAGCCCTTCGGCAGTGGCGTCCTCCCTTGGAAAATGGCGCCACAGGGCCACGGGCAGGCGGTCGAGGGGTTTGCCGCCGATGGCGGCCTGGATGCGTTGCTTGTGGGTCATGGCGTGCTCCTTGCCACAAAGAGATCGGGTTTCGATTATAAAGCCCACCTTCGCCCCTTCAACGCGGCCTTGTTCGATTTTTCCCAAGCCCTATATCTAAAGCCGTTAGGATCATTCAGCCCTCACATTGACTCCGTTAGGTAATTTGCTACTCTGAAAGTGACATCGCATTAACAGCTGCGGAAATTAAAACAAGGAGCGAAGTCATGGATTACACCTACACGGTAATCTTTGAACCGGCTGAAGAAGGCGGGTACTTGGCTCACATTCCCACGTTGGGCACTACAACCGAAGGCGATACGCTTGAGGAGGCCCGCGCCATGGCCAAAGACCTCATCACCAGCCGCATTGAGGCCCTTATTAAACTCGGCCGTCCGGTACCTCAAGAAACCGTGGCTTTTCAAACAATCGGTGAGCGCATCACGGCCACTCTTCACGTTTCGGCGGCATGAGCCAGAAACTGCCCCAGATCACACCCCGCGAACTCATCCGCGCCCTGACGCGCCAGCGCGCCGGATTCTTCGTCTGTCATCGCGGCTCGGGCGGTGGGCACGTTCATTTGTGTCATCCCAACGACCCGACCATCCTCATTGACATTCCCATGCACAATAGACCGATCAGAAAAGGGACACTCATGAGCATCATCAAACAATCGAGACTTTCTCGTGAGGAATTCCTGAAGCTGCTCTGACGCCTAGCAATTACAACCTTGTACCCCACCCAAGCCCTATGCCTGCCCTCTGCTGCCGCTGCAATACCTCTGTCTCAAGTGCGAGTTTCAGCGCGTGGCCCAACGCGCGAGGTTCCACATGGAGCCACCCCATTGCCACAAGTGCGGGCGATCCATGCCGAGAGGGATTTGTTCGGTGTGCTATTATCGCAGGAAGTAGTCCTCCCTATGTCATACTGGTGCGCAACAAGCTACACTAAGCGAGATTCAGCATAACTCCAACTAAGGGGGCAAGATGCCAGAACAAGGAAGAATTGATCCAAAGATTGGAACTGCAATCTCCCGCGATTTTCATAAGTGGTTGCAGACCTTTAGCCAAAAATATGTACTCTTGCCAAATAGCTCTAACGAAATACTAACTGAGCTGAGAATCAATGAAAGGATGTATGTAGAGCTACCTGCAATCGAAATCGAATTGCAGTTCGGCATGGAATATAAAACGGGAGACGCAAAACAGATGAACTCCTTTCGGCAATACCTTTACGATGAACTACAGTCTCTTGCCGACAAATGGAAAGATTCTTACGGCTGTGGTCTTCACCACATCAACATCGATCAGCATGGCGCGTATGGTACGAACAAGGAAGTGGACTACGAAGTAACTTTAGGCATCGTTGCTCCAGACGGAGAGCTACTTCCTGCATTGAAGGATAAGTCGTAACACCAGTTGACTGCTCACTACGATAGAAACACAAGGACACTGACACCCTCTTTTTTGTTGTCTTTTCGTACCCCTCGTGCTACCCTACTGCCCATAAGGGTTATTGTGGGCATGAGGAGGAAGATAGTTTGATCGTTACATGTCCAGAGTGCAACCATAAGATAAGCCATGAAGCAGACCCATGTCCTATGTGTGGAAAACGAGGAGCGGGCGTTCTTTCTAAGGAATTTTTTAGCCTTCACAAGGACAAGCTGATCCTTCCAGAGCATAAGACTGACGGCAAGAGGCTACGCTCAGGATATTGGCCAAAGTGCTCCTACACTGGGCGGCCCTCGAATCTAGTAGTACACCACGTCGTTTTTGATGAGTTTTTGGTTATGCCCGCCCTATGTGTGTTCGGTGAGTGTCCACATTGCCATAGGATAATTAGCTGGACTGTGTATAGTAATGGTGGAGTATCCTGTTCGGCAGAAGGAGATCGTTACGAGATTCCCTCAGAGTAACTCCATCATTGTTATGAAAGCGAAAACTCTTCACTACCTCACCCAAGACGAAACCAAGCGCCTGTTCGGAGCGCTTGCCTCCAAGCGCGACCAAGCCTTCTTTCGCGTTGCCTACACCTATGGCCTACGCGCGAGCGAGATCGGGCTCATGCACCGCGACGACGTAGACCTTGCCCGCCTTAAAATCCGCATCCAACGGCTCAAGGGTTCCATCTCCAGCGAGTACCCGCTACGGCCCACCGTCGCCCGCGCCCTGCGCTCGTACCTCCGCAGCCGAAAAGACGGTTCCCCTACCCTCTTCCCTTCCAAGCGGGGTCTGCCGATTGCACGGCGCACCCTTGACTACCTCATGAAGCGGTATGGGGCGTTGGCCGAGATCCCTGAACCGAAACGCCACTTCCACGTACTCAAGCACTCCATCGCCACCCACCTGCTTGATGCACGGACGGATATTATGGTGGTCAAGGACTGGTTGGGGCATAAGAACATTCAGAATACCCTCGTGTACGCTCAACTCACGAGCAAGACGAAAGATGAACAGGCTCGACGGATCTTTGCAAGTCCCCAGATCGTTACCTGAAGTAGTGTGGTTTCAGAGAAATCATGGTGTGGTCTGCGTGAAAATCGCGCCACAACAGTGTTCTCAACTCGCTTTCTATGGACCTCCCTTGAAAGTCGGCTTGCCAGCGGGCACCTTAGATGGGGCGGGCACTCACCCGCCACCGTGCATCGTCTCTGGCACGAAAGGAGAGTCACCACCATGAGCGCAAACCGTTACGCGTTCTTCAAGGGAAAGATCTTGCCCGTCGAGCAGGCCAAGGTCAGCATCATGACCCACGCCTTCAACTACGGCACCGGCTGCTTCGAGGGCATCCGCGCGTACTGGAATCGGGAAGAGGAGGAGCTGCTGGTCTTCCGACTGCAGGAACATTACCAGCGGCTGATCAACTCCGCCCGGTTGCTGTTGATCAACCTGCCCTATTCAGTGGACACGCTGTGCGAGCTCACCCTGGAGCTGCTGCGCAAGGAAGGGTATCGCGAGGACGCCTACCTGCGCCCGCTTGCCTACAAATCCGAGGAGATCATCGGCGTGAAGCTCCACGACCTTGCGGGCGACTTCGCCCTGTTTGCCGTTCCGTTTGGCAAGTACATCGAAAAGCCGCAGGGGTGCAAGGCGGGGGTTTCCTCGTGGCGCCGCATCGACGACAACAGCATCCCGGCCCGCGGCAAGATCACGGGCGGTTACGTCAACTCGGCCTTCGCCAAGACAGAGGCCATGCAAAACGGCTTCGACGAGGCCATCGTGCTCAACCAGGACGGCCACATCTCCGAGGGCAGCGCCGAGAACCTGATGATGGTGCGCGGCGGCGAGCTGATCACGACCCCCGTCTACGCCAACATCCTGGAAGGGATCACGCGCTCCACCCTCAAGCGGATCGCCAAGGAATACCTGAACATGGAGGTCGTCGAACGCCAGATCGATCGCACGGAGCTGTACCTCGCCGATGAGATCTTCTTCTGCGGCACGGGTGTGGAAGTGGTCCCCGTCGTCAGCGTGGACCACCGCCCGGTGGGCTCGGGCAAGGTCGGACCGGTCGGCCAACGCGTGCGCGACCTGTATTTTCGCATCGTGCGCGGCCAGGAGCCCGCTTACCGGCACTGGTGCTCGCCGGTGTACCAGAAGGCGGCGCAGACGGTTTAGGGTCATCGGCGCTCTCAAGGAGGAGACTCATGATCGCTCGCTTCGGTTTACTGGCGCTTGCCGCCGTGCTGCTTGGAACCACCGGTTGTCTGCACGAGCCTTTGGTCAGTGGACAGCTCCCTTCCGATACGGTTCCAACCGCCTCTCAAGAGGTGGAGATCACCAGCGGCGGGCAAACGTACCCCGCCTACTTCGTGGCGCCCAAACAAGCCGGCCGCACGCCCGCCGTGGTCCTGCTCCACTCCATCAACGGGCTGGACCCGGGCTACGTGACGCTCAGCGACCGCTTGGCCGCCCGAGGATACGCGGTGCTGGCTTTGAAATGGCAGACGTTCGAACGCATCCCTCACGACGACGCGGTGATGCAGCTGGTGCTGGACGGGCTCCAGTTCCTCGCCGTGCAGCCCACCGTGGACGCAGAGCGCGTGGGCTTGACCGGCTTTTGCATCGGCGGCCGCTATACCATGCTGCTGCTGCCGCAGATCGCGGCGTTCAAGTCCGGCGTGGCCTGGTATGGCTTTCCCTACCGCGGCGGCGATGAGAACCAGGTGCGCACGCCCGCCGAGGTGCTCGATCAGCTGAGCGCCCCCATGCTCATCCTGCACGGCAGCGCCGATCAGCCAAGCCCCATCGCCGACATCTACCGCTACGCCACCGAGCTGGACGAGGCCGGCAAGTACTTCGAGCTCAAAGTCTACCAAGGCCAGCCGCACAGTTTCATGCTCGACCAAGGGCAGATGTCGCAAAGCTTCCCGGCGCAGGACGCCTTCGAGCAGATGGCGACCTTCTTCGATCGCACGCTGTAGTAGCCGGATGCTGCGCGGCCACGCTGGGGTTATTTTTCGACGATGAGCGCCTCGAAGCGCCGGATGTCCTGGCGGATGACGTCCAGGCTCGAGCGCCAGAACTCCCGTTTGCGGATGTCCATGCCAAACCCCTGCGCCAGCGTCGCCGCATCGGCCGTCCCCGTCGAGGCAAGCAACTGGTCGTAGCGCCCCTTGAAGCGGGCGGCGTCCTGCTCGTATTGGGCGTACAGCCCCAAGGCAAAGAGCAGGCCGAACATGTACGGAAAATTGTAGAACGATTCGCTGGCCCTGTAGTAGTGCGGCTTGACCGCCCACATGTACGGGTGCAGCATCCCTTGATCCAGCCCGTCGCCGTAGGTCCGGCGCTGGGCGTCGAGCATGAGCGTTTTGAACTCCTGCGCCGACAGCTCCCGCTCCCTGCGTTGGTCGAAGACGCCCTGCTCGAACAGGAAGCGGCTGGTGATGTCCACCACCACCTGGCAGGACCCTTGCAGCGAGGCCTCCAGGATCGCGATCTGTTCCTGCACGGGCGCGCCCTTGAGCGCGGCCTTGCGGGCGATGGTCTCGCAGAAGATGCTGGCGGTCTCGGCCAGGGTCATGGGTTCGTCGCGCAAAAACTCGGTGGGTTGCGATGACAAGTTCAGGTTGTGATAGGCGTGACCCAGTTCGTGGGCCAGCGTGCTCACCCCCCCGTACGACGGCTTGTAGTTGCTCAAAATGCGCGACTCATCGCGACGCAGCGGCATGCAAAACGCCCCGTCGCGCTTTCCCTCCCGCGGCTGTGCGTCGATCCAGCGCTCCTGAAAGGCCCGTTGGGCAAGCGCCCGCATCTTGGGCGAGAACGTGCCGAATTGCTCCACGATGAAATCCTGCGCCGCGCCAAAGGACCACTTGCGCTCCTTGCCCAGCGGCGCGAACAGGTCATACCAGGCAAGGGCCTTGACCCGCAGCGCCTTGGCTTTGACCTTCAGGTAGCGGCGAAAATCGGGGAACGACTCCCGCGCCGCGTCGAGCATGGCGTCCAAGGCGGCGCGGTCAATGTGGTTGTCGAACAGCGCCACCTCAAGCGGCGAGCCCCAGCCGCGCCTGCGCGCAAGCGCCTGGTACTCCCCCTTGACGCCGTTGAGGGCAAAGGCGATGGGGAGTTCCGACTTCTCCCAGGCCTGCAGCTCCGCTTTGTAGGCGCTGCGGCGCACGCTGCGATCCGCATCGTAGGCCAGATTGCGCACCGCGCTCATGGGCATGACCTTGGTTTTTTCCTTCAACTTCACAGGAACCATCAACTGCGAGGAGTACGAGCCATAGAGATTTTGCCACGCCTCTCCGCCCGTCAAGTTCAGCTCCGCCGCAAGCGCCTCCTCCGCGGGGGACATCAGGTGCTTTGCCTGGCGCTTTGCCTTGCGCAGCATGAAGGCATGGGTTTGTGCAATGGCGGAACGTTGGATGAGGGCCTCCACGTCCAGCGAGCCAAGCCATGCCACCCAGCGGGTCACCAGTTGCGTCAACTTCACGGCGTGCTGCTGCAGCTGGCTCAATTTGGCTTGCGCCAGCGCGTCTCGTGAGTCGGTGGTGACGAAACTTGCGACGTAGGCGAACAGCAATCGCCGGCGTTCCAAGACCCGATTGAGCCGATCCAAGATGAGCTCAAAAGCCTGCTTCGTTTGATCCTTCAACGGGCCCGGCGTCTGCGCGTTGATTTGGCGCTGATCGAACAGTGCGGCCAATTCGTCGATCGATTGGAAAAACGCCTGAAGGTCCCGTTCGAATTCAGGGGATTGCAGGCCGAGATAGACGGTGCTCATGTCCCAATGGGGTAGTGTTTGGGCGCTCATGCCAGAACCTCCTCGTCCTGACCGATGGATGTCTTGAGGATCAGCAGTATAGGAAACGAAAAGGGCAATTCCAGCGCTAGCGCTTGGTGGACACCTTGGGGTCCAGCGCGTCGCGCAGGCCGTCGCCCAGGAAGTTGATGCACAACACGGTGATGAAGATGAACAGCCCTGGGAAGAACGTGTACCAGAAGTTTTGGCCCGTGATCAGGAAAGGTTTTCCGTCGAACAGGATGTTGCCCCAGCTGGGCGTGGGCGGCTGCACCCCCAGCCCCAGGTAGCTCAACCCCGCTTCCGACAAGATGGCGCCCGCCACGGTGAGGGTGGCGTTCACGATCACGGGGGCCATGGTGTTGGGCATCAGGTGTCGCACGATGATGCGAAAGCCGCCGGCGCCAATGGCGCGCGCGGCCAGGATGAACTCGCGCTCCTTCAAGGACAGGATGTTGGCGCGCACGATGCGGCAGATGCTGGGCCAGGACAGGATGCCGATGGCCCAGATCAGGTTCCAGAAGCTGGGCTCCAGGATGGTCACGATGGCGATCAGGAAGAAGATGCCGGGGAAGTTCAACCACACGTCGGTGAAGCGCATGATGAGCGTGTCCACCTTGCCCCCGAAGAAACCCGACATCGCGCCCAGCAGCGCGCCGATGCCCACGCTGAGCAGGGCCACCATGAGCCCGATGCTGAGCGAAATCTGGGAGCCCCACAGCACGCGGCTGAACAGGTCGCGCCCCAGGTGGTCGGTGCCGAACCAGTGCGCGGCGCTTGGCCCTTCGTTGCGCCCTCCCACGAAGGGCTCTTTGGGATCGTAGGCCACCACGTCGCTGATCCAGGGCGCAAGCACCGCCGCCAGACACAGGGCGACCAGGATGAACAAGGACCCCATGGCCAGCGGACTTTGGTTGAGCTGGGACCAAAACAGGCGAAAATAGGTGCGGTGCTGCAACCCGCCCGCCTGCGCGCGCTCGCCGAGCCCCTGGGTGGAAAGTTGTTGCGCCATGGTCAGTCGTACTTGATGCGCGGATCGAGGTAAGCGTAGGCCAGGTCCGCCAGGAAATTGCCCATCAGGGTGACCACCGAGATCATGGCAAGCACGCCCATGATCACCGGGTAGTCGCGCGCGGTGGCCGCCTTCCAGAAGAACTGCCCCATCCCCGGCCAGCTGAACACCTGCTCGGTGATGAGCGCCCCGCTCAGCAGGAAGGGCAGCGACAACCCCAGCAGCGTGACCACGGGCAGCAGCGCGTTCTTGAGCACGTGCTTGCCGATCACGCGCAGCTCCCTGACGCCCTTGGCGCGCGCGGTGTTGACGTAGTCGTCGCGCAGCACCTCCAGCACCTGGGAGCGCATGTAGCGCGAGAACCCGGCCACCTGCGCGGTGGAGAGCACGACCAGCGGCAGGACCAGGTGCCTGAGGTGGTCGATCCACCATTCGAGCCCCGTGCCGGAAAAGCCCGGCGTCAGCATCTGCTGCGTGGGCAGCCAGCCCAGGATCACGGCGAAGATGCCGATCAACATCAGCCCGAACCAGAAGTTAGGCAGCGCCACGCCGATGAAGGCGAAGAACGTCACCGTGTTGTCCAGCATCGAGTATTGCTTGATGGCGCTCAGCGTGCCCAGCGGGATGGCCACCAGCAGGGCCAGCAGCAGGGACAAGCCCGCCAGCTCCACCGTGGCCCCCACCCGCTCCATCACCAGGTCCCACACCGGTTTCTTCCAGTTGAAGGAGGTGCCCAGGTCGCCGGTGAAAAAGCGCCCCGCCCACAGCAGGTACTGGACGTAGACCGGCTTGTCCAGCCCGTATTGAGCCAGCAGTCGCGCCCGCTCCTGCTCGGTGAGCTTGATCTCCGGGCTTTCATACAGCGACAGCGGATCGCCCGGCGTCATCTGCACGATGGTGAAGATGACGATCGTGGTGACGATGAGCGTGGGGATGAGGATCAGCAGCCTGCGGATGATATGGCGTATCATGATCGTAAATGTGCGGGAGGCGACGGCTTATCTCGCCGTCGCCTCCCTGCGCCGCTATGGTTTCTTCACCGTAACGGGCAAGCCCTTGCCTTCCCAGTACCACTCCGTCAGGTGGGAGAAGGGGCTCAGCGCGCTCCACTGCTCCATTCCCATCAAATCGAGCTTGGAGGCAAACGTGGCGCTGGGGAAGACCAGCCAGCAGTAGCCCATGGTCTCCACCAGGATCTTGTTGATTTTCTGATAGATGGGCCTGGCTCGGTCGAAGTCCGCGTACTGGAGGCCCTCCTCCAGCAACGCGTCCACCTCGGGGTTGGCGTAGGCGTGCCAGTTGAAGGCGTCCATGCTCTTGCTGTGCCACAGCTCCGTGCCGTCGGGATCGGTGCCCATGCGCCAGCCGGCGATGGCGGTCTCGAAGGCGTGGCTGCCCTCCAGGTAGTCGTTGTAGAAGGCGTTGGTCTCCATCGCCCGGATGCTGGCGTTGAATCCCAGCTTGCTTAATTGCTGTTGCATCAGGACGGCGAAGTCCTGGCGCCGCGGGTTAGGCACGTTGTGGGCGATCTCAAACTCCATCTTCAAGGTGCGCCCGTCCTCGGTGGTCTTGGCCCACACTGCGCCGGACTTGATCGAGCCGTCGGCGTTCTTTTCGATTGTCCAACCGGCGTCCTCCATCAACTGGACCACCCGCTCCGGGTCGTAGTGAGGGTGGACTTGGTCCAAGGTCTCGTCCCAATCCCAGCGCAGGGGGCTGGTGGGCCCGTTGGTCAGCTCGCCCAGGCCGCGCAGCACCTTGTCCACCAGGTCCTGGCGGTCCAGTGCCGAGCACATGGCTTGGCGCACGCTCACGTCCTGGAACAGCTCGTTGCGCAGGTTCCAGTGCCAATAATCGTAGACCAACTGCGGATACACGAAGGTGGCGAAGCTCGAGTTGTTCTTGAGGTTGAAGTACTGGTCCACCTGGCTGCGCGTGTCCAGCACGTCCACCTCGTTGGCCAGCAGCGCGGCGTACTGGGCTTCGGTATCGGGCATGACCACCCAGTAGAGCTGCTCGATGCCGGGGAAGGCCAATTGATCCTCCACCTCCAGTTGGCGGCC
>Ga0326597_10014350_pt1 | contig 10386 bp, 6 predicted proteins | sample RVTome_12_FD_203789 | JGI IMG/M metagenome (GOLD analysis project Ga0326597, IMG submission 203789) | Soil microbial communities from uranium-contaminated site in the Upper Colorado River Basin, Wyoming, United States - RVT100D185 | ecosystem: Environmental > Terrestrial > Soil > Contaminated >...
GCCCATCTTCACCTCCCAGGGGCTCGCCGCCGACGCGGCGTGCGAATGGGTCGAAGGCGACGTGAACCTTCGACGGCTCAGAGCCCGCGCGTCGCTCCACGTTCCCCTCGACCGTGAGCGGCGCCACCTGCTCACCTTCTCCGGCCAAGGGGAGGCGCTCTGGCCGTACGGATCGACCGCCGAGACCGGTATCCCGAGATTCGAGCGGCTCTTCCTCGGGAGCGAGAACGACCTGCGCGGGTTTTCGATCCGCGGCGTCGGCCCGCGCGAGGGCGACGTGGTGGTGGGCGGCGACCGACTGATCCTGGGGAGCTTCGAGTACGTTTTCGGGCTCGGGTCGCGACTTCGACTCGTCGGCTTCCTCGACCTCGGAAACGTCTACGCCACGGACTTCGAGGGAATCGATCTCCCCGGCCTCCGCTACGACGCGGGCGGTGAAGCCCAGATTCTCGTGCCGATCGTGAGCGTGCCGGTGCGCATCGGCTATGGGTCCAACCTCGATCGGGTCGAGGAAGAGCCGGGAGGTCGTTTCTTCGTGAGCCTCGCGTTTCGATTCTAGAGTCTTTCGCCCGGCTAGGGCTTTTTTTTCGGCTTTCCCGAACCCTTGCCATGAAGCTTCTCGCGCGCCACGGCATGGTCCGGATCGTAGGCGAGGATGCGCTCGTAGAAGCCTGCTGCCCGGGTCGCCAGACCCGCAGCCTCGTAGTTCTCCGCGAGCCCGAGGAGGCACTCGAGGTCGAACTCGTTGGCCTTGAGCGCCACCGTGAAATGATCGTCCGCCTCTTTCCTCCAGTGAGGGTTCTTGGAAAGAGCTTTGGCGAGTAGCTTGTGGTATCTCGGCTCACCGGGAATCATGCGGACACATTCCCGCAGGCACTGTATGGCGTCGAAGTACTCCATGCGCTCGAAGTGAGTGTAGCCCTGTTGATAGTGTCGTTCGGCGACGACCTCGGGCGGGACGGTGTAGGGTGTGGGGCCCTGCCCCCCCGCATCGCGAGCCGCTTCGCTCGTCGCACGGGCCTTCTGTTGGCGGGCGCCGTCGTAGCGGCGCCGCGAGGCGGGATCCGACAGCTCCTGATAAGCCACGGTCACCTTCGCGAAGAGCTCTTCGAGGAGTCCCTGGACCTCCCGCAGGTGTGGCAGGTGATGGCGATCGGGATGGTACTTCTTCGCCATCGCATAGTAGCCCTTCTTGATCTCGTCGTCGGAGGCGCCTGGGTTGACCTCCAGAAGCTCGTAGTAGTCCGCGGTCTCGAGAGACGCGTGTTTCGCCGCGATGTCGTCGAGGATTTCCTTTTCCCGTCCGGAGGTCTCCGCGGCTTCGGGGGTCTCCTTCTTCTGCAGGTCGGGCGCGGGAACCGGCTCCTTGGGCGCCGCGGGGGCGTGGATTCGCGACGTGGGAGGGAGGGTTCTGGAGGCGAGCTCCACGACGCCGGCGGAAACGAGGGCGTAGACGCAGCGAAGCGTCTCGTCTTCTCCGAGAGGCGACATCGATGCGATCTCGGCCACCGACGTGGAGCCGTCGACCCGGGAGAGCACGTAGCCCTCGGACGGAGTCAACGTCATCCTCTGGTAGAGCAGGAGTGGATTCTCGGTGTGACGAAGCACGCGATCCAGAGTGCCGAGCGCGCTCCGAATGTGATCGAGCGACCCCATGGCGCGCACCCCGATGAGGATCAGCTCCGCGGTGGAAAGATCGACGACGATGTCTTCTTCCACCGGGCGGTCGAGAATCTCGAACCCGTAGGTGCCGCGGTCCCAGTCGAAGACGGAGTAGATGATCTCCTGCACCTGGCGGCGAACGAGCTCCGAAAGCTTCTCGGGGCTCAGAACCTCGAGCTCGATGAGCGTGGTCCCCATACGTCGGCCGGTTTTTCGCGTCAAGTCGGAGACGCGATCGAACGCGGCGCGATCGATCTCCCCGGTTCGAATCAGGAACTCGCCGAGCCGATCGTCGTTGACGTCGGAGTTGGCGAAAACCACGTTGCCCTTCTTGAAGTAGATGCGCTTCGAGGCGCCGTCCCGTTCGAAGTGGAGGATTCCGGTGCTGCGAGCGCTGTACACTTCGCGAATCAGCTCCGCGACCGTGGTGTCGGCAAGGCTTCCCTGGAGGTGGGCGTCGAACGAGGAGCGCTCGCCAGGCTCGCGACGAGTGACCACCAGCGCCGCCGCCGGCGGCGGTTCGGGCGCCTGGATGACCACCGTCGCCTGGTCGGCCGGGGGAAGCGACGTCAGGGCCGCGACGAGCTCGACCCCGGTGGAAAAACGCTCGACAGGATCTTTGGCGAGCGCGCGCTTCAGCACGTCGTCGATTCCCGGGTTGAGGCCGAGAGCCTCGCTATCGAAAGACCTCGGACCCTCGTTCATGATGGTCAGGAGCGTCGCCATCACCGTCGTTCCCACGAACGCCTTCTGTCCGACGAGGCACTCGTAGAGAACGCATCCCAGAGAGAACAGGTCCGCGCGCGGGCCGATGGTCGACTCGCCCCGGGCCTGCTCCGGGGACATGTAGTTGGGCGTTCCCATCACGCTTCCGGCGGCGGTGAGCTCCGAAAAGGCGTCGGACTTCGCGATGCCGAAATCCGTGACCTTTACGTTTCCGCTCCCGGCCTCGATCATGATGTTGGCGGGCTTGATGTCGCGATGGACGACACCCTTCTGGTGCGCGAAGTCGAGGGCGGAGGCGGTCTGACCGAGGAGCCGCGCCGTCTCTTCGACGGAGAGTCGGCCTTGATCCTTGAGGAGCTTCGCCAGCGTCCGGCCCTCGATGAACTCCATCACGATGAAGCTCATGTCCGGCCGATCGACGACGTCGTGGATGGTCACGATGTAGGGATGCTTGAGCTTGGCCGCGACCTTCGCCTCTCGGATGGTCCGCTCCCGAAGCTCCTTCCTCTGCGACGCGTCGGCGAAAGCGTCGAGCCGCACCCGTTTGACGGCGACGTCGCGCTCGAGCATCGTGTCGTGAACGCGGTAGACCTCGCCGAAAGCGCCCGCGCCGAGCCTGGACACGAACTCGTAGCGGGCCCCGAGGACCTGTATGAGAGCCTGGACCAGCGGTCCTTCGCCGATCTCGTCGGCGCCATCGGTCATCGAAATTCCGTCATATGGAAAAAGGCGGGAGCCATTCGAGGCGGCCTCCAAGAGTTGCCATCCAGGATACCAGCGGTTTCGACGAGCGTCCAACAGTCTTAGATCATACGGGACCATCGAGGGGAGATCCTCGTCGAGAGCGATCTCGGCAAAGGCTCCACCTTCACGGTGGTGCTGCCGATGGACCTCGACCAGTCGGCGCCTCTCGTGGGAACGAGCCTTACGAACGAGGCGAGGTGAGGTCCTCTCGAGTCCGCTGCTCCATCCAGCGATCGCGGTACCGAATCGCCCGCCGAAACCGGGGGAGAGCGAGAAGAAGAAGCGCGAAAGCACCGACTTCCGCGGTCGTGGTGACGGTCAGTAGAGAGAGATGAATCTGCATCTCGTCTCGAAACACGTAGTCGGTCACCCATGGAAGGATCTGCGGGCCGAGCCCGAGCCCTACAAGGTTGATGACGAAGAGAAAGATCGCCGCCGCCTGGCCCCGCATCTGGTTCGGGACTGCCTCCTGGATGGCGGCCGCGGCCGCGCCCCACGGCATCGCCGCCGCGAACGTAATCGGGACCCATAACGCGAACGCCAGAGCTCCCGTGGGCGCGAACGGGAGAAAGAGCCCGAAGGGGAGCCAGATGAGGATCGCCAGGAGACCCACGAGGATCTTCGAATCGGTCCGTCCGCGGCGCGCGAGGAGGTCGCCAAGCAAGCCCCCGAAATAGAGGCCGGCGACGCCGACGATCATCGAGTTGAGCCCCACGACCTTCCCCACGAACGCCCGGTCCCATCCGTGGATGCGCACGAAGAACTCCGGGATCCAGGAGAGCGCCCCGTATCCCGAGAGTGCCAGAAGTCCGAAGCCGACGTTGTGGCAGAGAAACGCCCCCGCGTTCGCGCGAAAGTAGCGAACGAAGTCGCCGGTCGAGACCGCGACCGCCTCGGCGCGGCCTCCGCTCTCGCGGCGTTTTGGCTCTCGAAACGTCGTGAGCAGCAGGAGGGTAAGCGGGATCGTCGGCAGCGCCACTACGAAGAACACCACCTGCCACAGATGCCGCTCACCCACTACGGGGACACGAAACGACGAGGCCTCGCCCGCCCAGCCGATCACGAAGCCTCCGAGGACGGACGCGAGCCCGCCTCCGAGGTGGATCCCCATGGAGTACACGGAGAGCGCTCGCGCGAGGCGCTCGAGGGGGAAAAGATCCGAGATGATCGAATAGGCCGCTGGGGAAAGCGACGCCTCGCCGACGCCGACGCCGATCCGGGCGAGGGCGAGGGCGCGGAAGCTCCGGCCCAGCCCGAAGCTCACGGAAGCGATGGTCCAGAAGATCTGTCCCACCACGATGAGCCAGACCCGGCTTACGCGATCGGCGAGCCAGCCGAGGGGAAGCCCGGCGATGGTGTAGAAGATCGCGAACGCGGGCCCGATGAGGAAGCCCACCTGGCTGTCGCTCAGACCTGTCGTCTCCCGGATGGGGCCGACGAGGAGCGTGAGGATGGTCCGATCGATGAAGGAATTGATGTAAACGCCGAGAAGAAGGATCACCCCGTACCAGGCATGCCACGAGGGGATTTTCGCCACGGCGGCTCTCTCAGTCCCGCGCGATTCCGACCGAGATCAAGAGGGGAGGGGAGTACAACCCGCCTCCAGAGTCAGGTGGGACGTCTCCCGGCACTCGCGAAGGGCTTGCATCACGGTCGCCATGGACGCATGGCGCCACTCTAATCCGGAGCGTCCCCGTTGGCCACGGCGGCGGAAAGATCGTAGAATCCCTATGCGTCTTAGCGTTTGCGGTTTCCTCGAGGGGAGGTGCGTCTTGGGTCTCTTCAGCAAAGAGAAAGTTCCAGCACCCGTCGCCAACCGGCCTGGCTCGAGTCCCGAACGGCGCTCCGGCAAACGAGTGCCGCTTCCCATCGAAGTCCGCATCAAGGTGAACGACCGGGAGATTCGGGGCGCCCGTGTGCGCGACGTGAACCTTCCCGGGCTTGCGGTGGAGTCGACGACGCTGGTCCAAGTGGGCGATCGCGTGAGCATCGGCTTCGACGGCTACCCCGAGGTCGCGCCTCCGTTCGCGCTGACCGGAACCGTGCGCCGCGTCCTTCTCAGCGCCGAACCGGGCGCCGCCGACGCGATGGGTATCGAGATCGATCGTGAGGCGACGTCCGCCGACGCCCTGAAAAACTATCGAAGAGTCGTCCTCCACTACCTCCACCACAAGCCTCTCCTCGAAGACTTGAACCAGGGCTACTTCGAAGGACGCTGCCCCTCGTGCGAATGGATCGGGCGGGTAGGCCGAAGGCGGCCTCACTGTTCGCGCTGCGGTGGCGCCGTCGCGCCCGTCTGACCGTACTCGGGCTTCAACAAACTCCGGATCTCGTCCGGGCCCAGCACGATCTCCGTGGCCCCCATCGAGTAGGGGGCGACATCGTAAGGGTTGTAGTAGAAGGCGAGCCCGTCGTCGCGGAGCGCAAAGTCGTCCGGCAGAACGAAGGCATCGTTCTCGAAAGTGAAGCCCGCGTCCTTCAGGGTCGTGCCCGCGGCGATGCCCCGGACCTGGCGAAGACGCGCCTCCGCGAGCGAGGCGACATCGTCCAGAGCTCCTTCCTTCAAAAGGTCCGGCAGGACCTTCGTGGCGCCGGTCACAGGATCGAGGTTGAGGTAGTGGACTGTCGCGACGCCATGGGCGCCGCCGACGTACGACCGCTCCGAGAAGCTGAGGCTCAAGAGGTTTCTGGCGCTCCTCAGGACGAACGCTTTCCGCTCGAGAAACCAGCTCTGCTCCGATTTGGGCACGGACGCCTTGAACGCGGCGTATTCCGAGAGGAATCGCGCCATGAGAGCGTTCACGCTCGTCGGCGGCTCCTCTTGATGGAGGGGCGCCTCGAGGAAGGAGTCTATGGCCGAGGTGACGGCCTCGACGGTCGCACCGACCGGGGCTTCGACGATCGTAGGGTAGTCGAAGCGGATGTACGTGCAACCCTCGCTTCCCGCGACGCAGTCCTCGTACGTCATCTCCCGGGTTTGCATCTCGAACGTGAGGACCGCAGGCGGCGGAGTCGACTCCCCCTCGGGGTGGGGCGGACCGCAGGCGGCGACGAAAGGCAGTATGGCCAGGTAGCGACGCATGGGTTGGGGTTACATCCTCTTGTACTTCGTTCCGGCCCCTCCCTCGCGCGGTCTCCAGCGGGGGCCGAGGACGTCTGCGGCCTTGCAGTCGACGCAGTTCGAGGAGCTCACCACGAGCTTGCCGTCTTGCTGCTCGTAGACCCCGGCGGGGCACGTGTCGACGTAGAGCCTCTGGACTTCGAGGGGAAGGTTTTCACGGACGAGCAGGTGCGAGGGCGCATCGTCCCTGGTGTTGTTGCCCGATCGGAAGACGCCGTCGAGCTTGGTGAAAGTCAACTTTCCGTCCGGCTTCGCCTCCTTCGGAGGTGTCGTCGTCTTCGGCTCGCGAGCGTCCTCTTCGATCGGAATCCGGGATCCGAAGAAGGCTCCGCGGCTCACGGTCATGAGCGCGGCCTTGACCCCTCCGACATAGAAGCCGGACTTGAAAGCGAGCCTCATGTTGCGGGTCCGATAGAGATCGTCGCGAATGTAGCTCTTTCGAATTGCGGAATCGTAGGACGCGAGGGTAGCCCTCGAGGTGTCGTTCTTCTTCAGTGCCTCATAGATGGAACGGGCCGCGAGCATCCCGGACTTCATCGCGTAGTGGATTCCCTTAAGTGAGGGCACGTCCACCAACCCCGCGGCGTCGCCCACCAGGAGAAGGCCGTCGCCCGACATCCTCTCTGGAAGCGAGTAGTAGCCGCCCTCGGGAATGGTCTTCGCGCCCCATTCGACCATTTCTCCTCCCTCGAGGTACGGACGGAAGAGGGGATGGGTCTTCAGCTCCTGTAAGAGTCCGTGGGGATCGAGAGAGGACTCGCGGTAGTCCAGACCCACGACGATGCCGATCGCGACGAGGTTCGGGGCTAACGGATAGAAGAAGCTTCCGCCGAACGCGGACCGTGGAAGCGGCCATCCGAGCGTGTGTATTACGGCGTCGAGGGGCCGCTTCACCTCCCAGAGCTCCTTCACCCCCAGGGCGAAGATCTGGGGATTGGGCGACGAGATCTTCTGCCAGCTCAGGTACGCCTGGGTGAGCGGTCCGCGCGTTCCTTCCGAAAGCACCGTGACCTTCGCGGTGACGTCGGTCGGAGGGGCGTAGGCCGGGCCGGGCTTTCCCTCGCGGGTGAGGCCGGCGGGTGTGGTGCGCACGCCGATGACCCGTCCCTCCTCGACCAGGAGCGAGTCCGCGGGAAACCCGGTGAAGAGGTTGACTCCGAGATCGGTCGCTTTCGTCCCGAGCCACCGGACGATCTCGCTGATCGAGGCCACGTAGTTTCCATGGTTCGCCATCGTCGGCGGGGTGGGGAGTCGAATCGAGGAGGATCCGGTGACGAGATAAACGCGCTCGCGCTCGACGCGGGCCCGGAAGGGAAAGTCTTCGTCCCGAAGCTCGGGAAAGAGCTCGCGGAACGAGACGGGATTGATGACAGCGCCCGAAAGGCAGTGCTGACCGAGCTCCTCCGACTTCTCGAGGACGCCGATCTCGATCGGGCCGAGAGACGGGTCGCTCTTCACCAGGCGCGCGAGCTCGATTGAGCCCCCGAGCCCCGCGGGCCCACCGCCCACGAAGAGAACGTCCATGGGCACCGCTTCCTCGCCGGGCTTGGACTTCGAGATGAGCTCGTCCACCGGGAGGGGGAGCTGGTAGTCGGCGGGAACGAAGGTCTTCGCCATCACACTCCGAATTTCTCGGGATCCCACTCGAGGCCGAGCTCGCTCGGAGGCGCCATGTAGCCGACGAGCGCGGAAGAAGCGACCACTGCCGGGCTCGCCAGATACCCGAGCCCCCCGACACCCATGCGGTTGCGCCAATTGCGATTGAAACTGGTGATGGCGGTCTCGCCCTTCGCGAGAGCGTCGGGGCCCTGGCCGAAACAGGGGCCGCACCACGAATCGCGGATCCGACCGCCGACCGAACGCAGAACCGACGCGATGGACTCGCCGCCGAGACGGGGCTCGGGACGCTCGATGTCCCGCTTGACGCCGCCCGAGCCCGGGAAGACGACGAGCGGGCGCTGAACCCTCTCCCGTCCGCGATCGCGCGCCGCGCGAAGGACGAGCCCTGCCTGGAGGAGATCGTCGTAGCTTCCGTTGGTGCAGGAGCCGATGTAGGCCTTGTCGAACGAGAGGCGCTCCTTCGCCACCTCGCCGGCGGGAAAGGCGTTTCCCGGCGAGTAGGGTTTCGCGATCATCGGGCGGACGGAGGCGAGGTCGAGGCTCTCTTCGATCTCGTAGTGGGCCAAAGCTCCCGGTTGGGTGCGCGGGTAGGGAAGAGACGTCATCCCCTTGGAACGATACCAATCGTAGGTCACGTCGTCGGCGGCGAAGATTCCGTTCAGCGCCTCGCCCTCGGCCATCATGTTGCAGATGGTGTTGCGATAAGCGATGCCGAGCTCGCCCCCTTCGTCCACGAACTCGACCGACATGCTGCGCGACTGCGACTCTCCCCACCGCTCGAGAAGGTCCAAGACCACGTCCTTGCCACTGACCCACGGCTGAAGGGCGCCTCGAAAGACTACGCGCCGCGCGGCGGCCAGAGTGAAATAGATGTAACCCGTCGACCAGCCGAATCCGAGAGTCGTCGAGCCCACGCCGATTCCGACGGCGCCGTAGGCCCCGTAGGCGCGGCTGTGGGAATCGGCTCCGGGAACGAATTGCCCGGGGAGGATGAGGCCTTGCTCGGGAAAGTAGAAGTGGAAGATTCCGTCGCCGGGCGTCGCGTAGTACGGCCTCTCCATCCGGTTCTTCCGCGCGAAGTCGCGGCCGATCGACGTCTGCCGGTCGTCCGCTTCGACTCCGGTGAACACGAAGTGGTCGTTCGCGACCGCGGCCTGCCTCGGATAGATCGCGTTCCCACCGGTGATCTGATTGAACGTATGAATGGCGAAGGGCGCGGTGCCGTCGGATGCGGGAAGGAGATCCGCGTAGACCCTGAGGGTCGCGCCCGGCTTCACCTCGGCGTCCTGGTCAACCCGATGCGCCCAGACGATCTGCTCGGTGGTCGTGAGCTTCTTCGCGGTCTTCTCGTCGGGCCATTCGATCCGGGGCGCACGGGAGACGGAGGTTCCGAGCTCGCGCCGGCCCACCTCGAAGATCCCTCCGGTTCTCCGGATCTCGTCTTCCTTCGGTGTGAGAGCCACGGGCTCGTAGGTCTTTGCCTGGGTGAGGTTCGTGAGCTTCCGCGTTTCGCGGTCGTAGGAGAATCGATCGCCGTCCTTTGCTTCGCGCACCGCCTCTTTGGATTGCACGACCTCGAGCCCGAGGTTGAAGGAGTTGCGGCGAAAGATGTCGCCCATGTTGTCGCCGCAGACGACGACCATCTCGAGCCCGGCTTCCTCGGCGACCGCCTTGAGGCCCGCGGGGCTCATCTCGCGCGACGAGCCGATGGCGAAGCGGTCCCCGGCGATGACGAACGTCTCGCCCGAATGGACCCGCTTGCGGAAGTCGGGCACGAGGTATCGAAACGCTCCCTCCTTCCACTTGTCGTCGAGGGCCTCGAGACTCTCCGACACGCAGTCGGCGGCGGGGGTGATCTGATCGGTGTCGATGGCGTCGAGCTTTTCCCCGGGGCGCTTCGGATCCCAGAGGATGAGCGCGCTCCCCTCGACGATGCGCGGGAGATTCCGAGAAGCACCGCCCGAAGCGCCGGCAGAAAACGCACCCGGGTCGATTCCGTGCTTGAGCCGCGCCCCTTCGATTGCGTGCATGGTCCCGTCTGCCAATTATAGGAAAAATCAAAAAGGCCCGGCGGCGGGCGCCGGGCCTAAATGAAGCAGAAACGGCGAAACCGCCGTTCCCATCAAACCCAAAGAATCCCGCTCGTCTTCATAACTAAATCCGACCTCCAGGCGAACGCTTCGGGCTCACACACAGCCCGAATCGTGCCACCCGAAAAGGGGCTCGTCAACAAGTTTTTGTGGTCGGTGCCGACCTCGATCGCAACATCTGGTGTTCCACAGGGGGTTAACAACGAATTCACAGTTTCTCCACACGTTATCCAGAATTTATGAACAGGCGGCTGTGGATAAGTACATCGCCATCGACACCGACTAGACTTTGTCGCACCGACGGTCTCGATGCCACTGAGCGACATCCTTCACTCCCTCTTCGAGTGCGACCCGAGGACGCCAACCCAGCTGTCGCCTGATGTTCCCGCTATCGAGCGAGATTCGCTCGATCTCGCCGGGTCG
>Ga0326597_10014351_pt1 | contig 10386 bp, 11 predicted proteins | sample RVTome_12_FD_203789 | JGI IMG/M metagenome (GOLD analysis project Ga0326597, IMG submission 203789) | Soil microbial communities from uranium-contaminated site in the Upper Colorado River Basin, Wyoming, United States - RVT100D185 | ecosystem: Environmental > Terrestrial > Soil > Contaminated >...
GCTAAAAATTACGTCTTTTGCAGCCATAGTGTCCTCTCTTCCTTAAACAATTCGCTTGGGTTGATTACTTTTCGACTACGCCCATGATGTCTTCTTCGCGCATCACGAGCAGTTCTTCACTGCCGACCTTGACCTCGGTACCGGAGTACTTGCCGAACAGGATCTTGTCGCCGACCTTGACGTCGAGCGGACGGACCTTGCCGTCCTCGAGAATCTTGCCGTGACCCACGGCGATGACCTCGCCCTGAATCGGTTTTTCTTTCGCGGTGTCGGGAATAACGATGCCGCCGGGTGATTTACGCTCTTCTTCCAGGCGGCGGACAATCACGCGGTCGTGAAGCGGACGGATTTTCACAGATGGTTCTCCTATCGTTGCTGGTTTGGCACTCATGTTGTTCTCCTTCAAAAAACACTGAATTTGTTCCCTTCCGGGTATTAATAATGGTAAAAACCCCATATAACCGGATGCTTACGGCATATTAGCACTCATCCTCAGTGAGTGCTAATGATAATCGGCTGTGGCATCTTGTCAACCCGGGCTGGGGACTTATTCCTCACGGCGGGATTCCCCTTCCAAGGGAGGGCGGGGGGGCTCAGGGATCCCGGGACCCGGTTGTCGAGGCGGTGAGGTGCCGCCATCCAGGCGGTAAAAGCGCTGGTAGTAACGGGTAAGTGTCCGCCGCAGCGGGGGGATGAGCAGGATAAAGGCGGCGATGTCCGTCAGAAAACCGGGGATGACCAGCAAAACCCCGGCCACCAACAAGGCCAACCCCTCCAGCATTTCCTGCGCCGGCGATTCGCCTCGGGCGATCATGCCCTGGACTCGCATGGCGGTGGCAAATCCCTGGATACGGACCAGCCAAATACCACCCACCACTGCGGCCACGACCAGCAACAACGTCATGCCCACCCCGATCCGGGATCCGACCTGGATGAACACCGCAATCTCCGCTATCGGCAGCAAGAACAATAACAGGATGACAATCATTCAGAGTACCCGGGCCTCCCGGTTGGACATTGGGAGCATAACCGGTTGACCTCGGCCACGCCTACATGCACTTCAATGGCGCGCATTCGCTACAATGACAGAAACTCGATATGTAGCCGCGGCCTGACCAAGCGGAACACCAGAATATTAATGAAACAGCATGAATATCAGCTGGTTCTGACGACCTGTCCCGATGTCGCGTCGGCGGAACGCATCGCCCAAGCGCTGGTCAGCGAACGGCTTGCGGCCTGCGTCAATATTCTGCCCGTCGCCAAGTCAATCTATTTATGGAAGGGCCGGGTGGAGTCCGCCGCTGAACATCTACTTATCATCAAATCCATGGTGCGGGGCTACCGCACGATTCAAAAACGGATTCTTGACTTGCATCCGTATGAACTTCCCGAGGTGATCGCGGTCCCTGTTACCGGGGGCTTTGCCGATTATCTCGCCTGGATCCGCGACCCGGATAAATCATGATCTTTAAAATTCTCGTTGCGTCGGTATCGCTGTTCCTGTCTCCGGTGCATGCCGCGCAATCCCAGGAACAGGATGAGTTGCTCGAACCCGACCAGGCCTTCCAGCTTTCCACCCGTGTAATTGACGCAACGACTCTCGAGGCGAGTTGGCAGATCGCGCCCGGGTATTACCTGTACCGGGACAAATTCAAATTCGAGCCTCTCGACGGTACCCGGATCGACAGCCCGATATTGCCGCGAGGCAAGAAAAAGCAGGATCCGTTCTTCGGCGAGGTCGAGACTTATACCCAGTCCGTCAAGATACGCGTGCCATACCAGCGGCGGGAGGGAGTGCAGACGGCGCAACTGCGGATCACCGCACAGGGATGCAACGAACCGGTCGGGGTTTGTTATCCCCCGATTGTAAAAGATGTGGTGTTCAAACTACCGCCGGCAAGTGGAGCCAGCGCGCAGGCCGCAGGGCTGTCCAACGCCCCGGTGGTTGAAATAAGCTCCCTGAGTGACTTCACGCGCGGAACCACATTGGTGAGCGGTGAAGGGGAACCTGTTGACCCGGAAAAGGCTTTCATCGTGAGCGTCTCGGCCACGGGCGGCAACAACCTGCTCGCCCGTTTCGACGTGGACGAGTGTTGTTATCTCTACCGCGACAAAACCAGCTTTGAACTGGCGGCGGTCGACGGTGGGGCGGCATCTTCCGGGATACGGCTGGAGCCATACATCCTGCCCCGGGGCAAATCCAAAACCGATGAGTTCTTCGGTGAAACGGAAGTTTATTACACCGGCATTGAAGTCAGACTGACGCTGGCCGGATTTGCCGCACCGGCCTCAAACTTTCAGCTCAAGGTTAACTATCAGGGCTGCTCGGAAAAAGGCGTGGTCATCTGTTATCCGCCGACCACCAAATCTTTCGGCATCCAGTCTCGCAACGGCGCGCTCGCCGTTGTGGCCGGACCGGCGGCGGCCTCGTTCTCATCCATGATCGGCGGGCAACGCGATCAACGCGGTTTTATTCTATCCGTGCTTGCTGCCTTTGTCGGCGGATTGCTGCTCACTTTTACCCCCTGCGTATTGCCGATGGTTCCGATTCTCTCGGGCGTCATCGTGGGCCAAGGCAATACGCACCTCAGCAAGCTGCGGGGAGGTTTACTCTCGTACAGTTACGTGTTCGGCACGGCCATCACGTACACCATTGCCGGCATTTTCGCCGGATACAGCGGCGATCAGTTGCAGGCGTATTTTCAGAATCCCTGGGCCATCGGCGCCTTCAGTGCCCTGCTGGTCGTGCTGGCCCTGTCCCTGTTCGGATTCTACGAGTTGCAGCTGCCCCATTTCCTCCAGTCGCACCTTCATCGCCGCACCCATCACCTCAAGGGAGGGAGCATCCTCGGCGTGTTGGTGCTGGGCATGATCTCAGCGCTGATCATCGGCGCCTGTGTGTCGCCCGTTTTGATCTCCGCGGTGGGGGCCGCCATCGCCAGCAAGGATCCCGTGCTCGGCGGGGCCATCATGTTCGCGCTGGCCCACGGACAAGGGGTAATCCTGATCGCCCTGGGGATCGGCGCCGGATTCATGTTGCCCAAGGTCGGTAAATGGATGGATCGCGTGAAGCACCTGTTTGGCGTGCTGCTGATCGCGGTGGCCATTTATCTTCTGGGTTATTTGCCCGAGGTGCCGGTACTGTTCCTGTGGTCGGCGTTGTTTATCATTTCCGCGGTCTATCTCGGCGCCGTGCAAAGCCTGCCCCAGAACGCCAGCGGCTGGCAGTATTTATGGAAGGGGCTGGGACTGTTTTTGCTCATTTGGGGCGTCATGGCACTGGTAGGCGGTTTCGCCGGAAGCCGCGATATATTCAGTCCGCTGCCGCTGTCTGTTGTGTCATCGAACACCGGGATGACGTCCCCCTCCCAGGAAGGTCGTTTGTTCGAACGGGTCAGCACGGCGCGCGAACTGGAAGATCGGCTGGCCGCTGCCAAAGCGGCCCGAAAACCGGTTATCCTCGATTATTACGCCGACTGGTGCACCGATTGCCTGCGCATGGAAAACTCCACCTTCGCCGACCCCGGCGTGCGCGCAGAATTGCGCAACCGGTTTGTGCGGTTGCAAGCCGACGTGACCGATCCGAATGACCCGGAAGGCAAGGCGATCAAACGCCGGTTTGGCGTCTACGGACCGCCGGCGATGTTATTCTTCGCGCCGGACGGTGAAGAGCGCCGGGACATGCGTACCTACGGATTCCGCAACGTGGATGAATTTCTCAACCTGCTGCGGAAAATCTGAACGCGCCCGTGCGGACCTGATGTCCCCCACTTTCAAGAATCTTATCCTGCTCAGCGCGGCGGTTGCCGCCCTGGTAACCGGTTACCGCTTGTCTCTTTCATTGCAACAATCCGATCGCACACCCACGACCGCCGTCTCCTACGGCCGGGGCCAGGCCATCGACTTTACACTGTATGATGTGGTGGGGAAGCAACGATCCTTGAAGGAATGGCACGGCCAGGTCATCGTGCTGAACTTCTGGGCCACCTGGTGCCCGCCGTGCCGGGAGGAAATCCCGCTCTTGATTGACCTGCAAAAGCAACACGCGGCAGAAAATCTGCAGGTGATCGGGGTAGCCATCGACAATAAAACCGCCGTGCAGGACTACCGCCAGTCTGTGGGCATGAATTACCCCACCCTCCTCGGTGATGACAACACCATGCAGTTGATCGCCGACTACGGCAATCGTTCGGGGTCCCTGCCCTATACCGTCATCATCGACCGCCACGGCGCGATCGTTGTCCGCAAGCTCGGTATCTTCACCCGGGCTGAATTGGAATCCCTGCTGGATCCGTTATTGACCAAGCCGGCTCCTCCATCCCCGAAAACATCCTGAATACTGCACCGATTCCGCTTATTCATCAGGCCGGCTATCAGTTTTCCGGCCGTAGGCATGGCTGGCTGGACAAGCCGTCGAATGGCATGCACAATGTAAGAAGAACGAAGATCGCTACAAATACATGCATAATTCACGGAAGATCGCGAAAATATTGATAAGAGGCGTTTGTAACTCCGGAGTGCGGGTACTGCTTTCTTCCGCGATGCCGCATGGCTGAAATTCTGGTCTTGAACGGGCCCAATCTTAACCTCCTCGGGATCCGGGAACCGGAACACTACGGCTCCATGACGCTTGAGGCCATCAATGAGCGCTTGGCGCGCCAGGGCCAGGCCGCCGGCCATCGTCTGAGCTTTTATCAGAGCAATGCCGAACATGAGCTGGTCGGCCGGGTCCAGCAGGCGATCAAGGACAACGTGGCGTTCATACTCCTCAATCCGGCCGCCTTTACCCACACCAGCATCGCCCTGCGCGACGCCATGGCGGCGGCGCGCATACCGTTTATCGAGGTGCACCTGTCCAACGTCCAGGCCCGCGAACCGTTCCGGAAGCATTCCTACTTCTCAGATCTCGCTGTCGGCGTTATCAGCGGCCTGGGGGCTCAGGGTTACGAGTTGGCGCTGACCGCCGCCTTGGCACGGATAAAAAAATAACGGAAACCTCGTCATGGATATACGCAAAGTCAAAAAGCTTATTGCAATGCTGGAGGATTCGAATCTCGGTGAGATCGAAATTCGCGAGGGCGAGGAATCGATCCGCATCAGCCGGGCGAGTTCCAGTGGCGCGCCCGTGGTGACTATGTCTCACGCGCCCGCCGCCCCGCCGGCCGCCGCGGCACCCCCCGTGGGAGCTCCCGCCGCCCCGCCACCGGCCGCCGCCTCCGTGCCGACCGGACAGACAATCACCTCTCCCATGGTCGGGACGTTTTATCGTTCCGCGTCGCCCGACGCACCGCCGTTTGTCGATGTCGGCAAACAGGTCAACGTCGGTGACACCCTGTGTATCATCGAGGCCATGAAGATGATGAACGAAATCGAGTCCGACAAGGCGGGCGTCATAAAAGCCATCGTGAAGGAAAACGGCCAGCCGGTGGAGTTCGGCGAGGTCCTGTTTATCATCGAATAACACATGATTGAAAAAGTGGTCATCGCCAACCGCGGCGAGATTGCGTTGCGTATCCAGCGCGCCTGCCGGGCGCTCGGCATTCGCACCGTGGCCCTGCACTCCGAGGCCGACCGCGAGGCCAAATACGTCAAGCTCGCCGACGAGTCCGTGTGCATCGGCCCGGCGCGCGCCGCGGACAGCTACCTGAACATCCCGGCCGTGATCAGCGCGGCAGAAGTGACCGATGCCCAGGCGATTCATCCCGGCTACGGTTTTCTCTCTGAAAATGCCGATTTTGCCGAGCGGGTGGAGCAAAGCGGTTTCATTTTCGTCGGCCCGCGCGCCGAAACCATCCGGCTGATGGGGGACAAGATTTCCGCCATTCGTGCGATGAAAAAAGCCGGTGTGCCCTGCGTTCCCGGGTCCGACGGACCGCTCGGGAGCAGTGAGAAAGAAATCCACCGCCTCGCCGCGCATATCGGCTACCCGGTTCTCATCAAGGCCGCGGCGGGCGGCGGCGGCAAGGGCATGCGCCTGGTGCATACCGAAGCCGCGCTGCTGAATGCCGTGTCGCTCACCAAGACCGAGGCCAAAGCGGCTTTCGGAAATGACACGGTCTACCTGGAAAAATACCTCGACAATCCCCGCCACATCGAATTCCAGGTGCTGGCCGACACCCACGGGCACACGATCCACCTGGGCGAACGCGATTGCTCGATGCAGCGTCGCCATCAAAAGGTGATCGAGGAATGCCCCGCCCCGGGGCTCCCCGAGAAACTTCGTCACAAAATGGGCGATCGCTGTGCCGAGGCGTGCCGCAAGATTCAATACCGTGGCGCCGGTACGTTCGAGTTCCTGTACCAGGACGGGGAATTTTATTTCATCGAGATGAATACTCGCGTGCAGGTCGAGCACCCGATCACGGAAATGGTCACCGGCGTAGACATCGTGCGCGAGCAGTTGCGTATCGCCGCCGGCGAGAGGCTGGCCTATCGCCAGAAGGACATCGCGTGGCGCGGGCACGCCATCGAATGTCGCATCAACGCCGAGGATTCGAAAACCTTTGCGCCATCTCCGGGGCGGATCACCGCCTGGCACCCGCCCGGCGGGCCGGGCATCCGCGTGGACTCGCACGTGTACAACAACTACACGGTGCCGCCGTTTTACGATTCCATGATCGCCAAGCTCATCGCCTTCGGTGACACGCGCGATATGGCGCTGGCGCGCATGCGCATCGCGCTCTCCGAGATGATCGTGGACGGCATCAAGACCAATATCGCATTGCACCAGGACATCATGAACGACGCCGCCTTCATCCGCGGCGGCGCGAATATCCACTACCTTCAGAAGAAACTCGGGCTCTGACACCCATTCCCGCAGACGATGGTTGCTGCGCGGCACCGGCATCGCTACCCGCTATTCGCTCCCGATCCACAGACTCTTGTCCGATTTTTCGCGGTCGTACTTGACCTTGCCGGTATCGCCTTCCTTCCAGTTGTTCGCTTCCTGTGGGGAAAGATAGGAACTCTTGCCCTCTTGCGTCCGCCCACGGTGGTCGTTATAGCGGTAGCGGACAACCCATTGCGGCACCCGGTTGATCGAGAAGTTGGTCTGCTCCACCGCCGTGATCACTCCATCGGCCGACATGCCATCGCGCAACAATCGCCCGCGCGACAGACGCTTGCCGAGGGAGAATACGACAATGGTCCCGCCCGCCAGCGAAAATACCCCGCCGAGAATGGTCATGATCATGGCCCCGACCCAGTCCGGTTTGCCGGCGACCCGGTTCGATGCCGGATCATCCGGCAGGTACGAGACCGTCACCGGCCCCTGCTCCCGCAGGCTTTCCCAGACATGCACGTCCACCTTGCTACTGCCTTCATACGGAGTACCGATACGCGGCTGGAAGCGGTAGCGGACCCAGTATTCGGTGCTGGTGGTGGACCCACCGCTGCTGGAGCTGCGGCGCGCGGTGCGAATATCTCGGGTGAGCACTTTGCCCTCGGTGCTCACCGCCCCGGCAGCGAAGTGCTTCTCGGACTGCCACATGAAATAACCGCTGACGGCGAAGGGAATGCCTACCACCAGCCAGACGCCGCCGAACACCAGCCCGAAGTGACGCCGCAAGAATGTACCGCCGAGTGTCATTCGCATAGCCATAGCAATTGCTCCTCAGGAGTGATCATTTTCCTCGCGCGCAGCGATACCGCTTCAGCGCCGTATATCTAACCTAGAAATCGACTGAAACAATTGAGGTCCGAAACATAAAAATAAGACGTTGCCGCTCTTTTATTTCGACCAAGACACGACAGCGTACAAAATCAACGCCAGCCCGGTGGCCCCGATCCAGAACCAGCCCTCGGGCCCGTAATGCTTCAAATAAAAATGAACCAGGCTGAAACCCGACTTGCCAAATTTGAAGCCGAATAGCCGCGAGCCGAGGTAACTTTGATATTTTGATAAGGGGTTGCCCGGATGTTCGCGCCGCACGCGAAAAAACATCCCGAACCAACCGGAAAGTAACAGCACGAACCCCAAAATTATCACCGCTTCCATTACTGTTTCTCCGCTTGTTATTAAGTCTGTGGCAATAGCTGCCGACTACTCAACATTCCACGCGCCTCATGCGCGCGTGAACGCGGTCGCGGTTCGCGCCATGGCGTATGTTATGGCGCCGCCGGAAAGCAGCTTGATTCCGTTCGAACCGATGACGACGAAAATGCCGAAGAGACCGACGCTGAACAACAGTACGCCTCCCATAATGACGAAGTTGCCGCGCCAACAGACGCTGTCGCGCCATGCGCGCCGCTGCCACGCCTGTTTCGCTTCCTTGATCGAAAATTCATCGTGGAAAGACGAACCGACGCTCAGCCCCTTGAAGCGATACGTGGATGCCCGCAGGAAGTACGGTCGTCCGCGCGTGATACGGGTGCTGCGAAGAAGATCCTCAACGTCTGCATGGCCCATCGGCTCCCCGGGGCCGCTGATTATCCGGTAAATAATGCCGCCCATAAACAAAGCGAACCCGAACGCGGTCATGCCGAGCGTCGTCGCTCCCAGAACGCCCTCATGCCGGGCAATGACGTCATCGAGGCCCGTGATCGGAATGACGATCTCCCCGATGACAAGGACGACGAACACGAGCGCCAGCATAACTGCCAAGTTGACGAGACGCTTCCAAAAAGGAGTCGATTCGGGTTTCGAGTGAGTCGCGGCCGCCGACGCGTCGGCCGAAGCTTCGGGTTCCGCCCAGACGCTTTCTGCGGGGTGCCTGCGATGGAAACGGACTTTTACGGTATCACCGACTGCAAAGGCACGCGCTTCGGCGGGCGCCATGTCGCCGCTCGTACCCTCGTGGACCCTCCCGGAGAAATCGCGGTATCGATACCGCACTTCCCACTGTCGAACGTTGTTGATCTCCGTGCTCGTCGGTTCGATTGCGAGAATTGTTCCCTGAGCGGTCGCGCCGTGGCGCAGAATAGACCACTGACGCCAGACGTGGCTCGCGTTTCGGAGTAAGAAATAGCCGCCGATGAGCGCGAAAATGCTTCCCAGCACGATAGCGACCAGAGCCGATTCCATTCTGCCGGAGCTCGCCGCACGGTTGATGCGAGGGTTGGCAGGTAAATAAGTGACGCCGACACGGCTTCCCGGCTCCAAACCTTCCCATGTCTCGACGTCAACCGCGTCGGTCCCTTCCACGGCTGTGCCGTCGGCGGCCATGAAGCGGTACACAATGTCGTAACTCGTACTGGAGTTCCCTTCGCGCGAAGCAGGTTTGATCGATTTCGCCAGTACGATTGCCTGAACGATCCGGGCTTCGTTTTGATACTGCTGTTCATCCATGACCCCATCGAGCCCCATCAGGAGACACACGAGACCGCCGGCGAGGAAGGCGGCCCCGAACCACAAGAGCATGGACTCGCGCGCGAGGCGAAATAGAACCTTCATGCTTTCCCGACCCAGACACTGCTCGAGGGTTGCGCGGGATCATACACAACGACGCAGTCATCCCCGCTCCTCCAGGGCTGCGCCTCGCGGCGGGACAGGTATCCGTCGCCGGTGTGCGGTTTCCCTTCGTGGTCGTGGTACCGGTACGTGCTCACCCATCCCGGCTGCCATGTCCAGCGTCCGAGACTCTGGTGCTTCTCTTCGACAAGGCTGACGGTGCCGCCGGCCGCCGAGCCCCGATCGAGAATGCGGCGCCAGCCTTTCACCTCCCGTATGCCCTTCCGCAGGCTCAGCACGAACCAGACAACCAACGCGAGGAGGAGCATGGAAAATAGCGTGAAGCCCAGGAGATCATTGCGCGAGGAGACGGGTTCTTCGACGGCAATCAGCAGCAGCAGAAAAAGAGCGGCAATGAAAATATAGAAGAGCAGCAGGCGTGCATTCTTGAGCGGCTTGGAGCGTCCGGCCAGCCGAAACGTCGACGGTCGCGACGCTCGAATCGGCAAAGGCGCGGCAGCGCGCTGTGGCCTGGACTTCGCTTCGACCATGCCGCCAAGCGCCGAAACCGCGTCGCTCTTGCCGAGCCATTGGTTCAACCCCGGGTGTCTGGGATCGAATGCGACTATCCCTGCTTCTCCTACCGCATACGGCGCGCCTTCGTCGTCGATGAATTGATCCTCGTGGGTCTCCCCCAGATGATCGCGGTAGCGGTACCGCACGCGCGTTCCTTTGTCGCCGTCCGCCTTCTGCGGCGTGACCTCGATGAGAATTGCCGGCGCAGTGGCGCTACCGCCGTCCGCCTCGAATTCAACCGCTCTTCCGATCCATATGCTTGTCTTGGGATCCTTCGAGTCATAGCGGATTTCACCTTCCTCCCCTTCGCGCCATGTGAAAGCCTCTTGCTGAGACAGAATTTTTTTTCCGCGGTGGATTCTGCCGCCCGAATCGTTGAAGCGGTAATGAAGAACGTAGGCCCGACTCAACCAGTCCTTTTT
>Ga0326597_10014352_pt1 | contig 10386 bp, 9 predicted proteins | sample RVTome_12_FD_203789 | JGI IMG/M metagenome (GOLD analysis project Ga0326597, IMG submission 203789) | Soil microbial communities from uranium-contaminated site in the Upper Colorado River Basin, Wyoming, United States - RVT100D185 | ecosystem: Environmental > Terrestrial > Soil > Contaminated >...
CGGACTGAACCCGGTTCGGGTCGAGTACTTCGACGCGAAGCCCCAATGAACACGCGGCGCATTCGACTCGCAGTCTTGGTGCTCGCCGGCGCCGCTTTAGCCGCGCACGCGCAGACGATTGATCTGAATCGACTGTTTGGCATCGGCAAGGACCTTGTCGCGGCCACCGGCATGAGCGAGAAAGAGGAGCTGGAGGTCGGGCGTGAAGTGGCCGGGCGGCTCCTCGGGGCGGCGCCCCTGGTGAACGATCCGCCGGCGCAGGCGTACGTCAACCGCGTCGGCGGCTGGCTCGCGGCTCAGAGCGAGCGCCCCGAGCTGCCGTGGCGCTTCGGCGTGATCGAGGCCGCGGCGATCAATGCCTTTGCAGCGCCCGGGGGCACGGTGCTGGTGACGCGCGGACTCTACGAGATCCTCGACACCGAGGCGCAGCTCGCCGGCGTGCTCGCGCACGAGATGGGGCACATCCTGCGGCGCCACCACGTGACCGTGATGCAGAAGAGCGCGGCGCTGTCGGCCGGCGCGAGGATCGCGCGGCGCGACGACCGCTCGGCCTTCGTCAACAACCTGATCGGCTCGGGCGCCGAAGTCTTCGCCCGCGGGCTCGACAAGAGCGCCGAGTTCGAGTCCGACGCCATCGGCGTGGTCCTCGCGGCACGCGCGGGCTACAGCCCGTACGGCCTGGTCGAAGTCCTGCACAAGCTCGGCGCGCGCGGCGCCGGGGACAGCTCGCTCGCGCTGCTCTTCAAGACGCATCCCCCGCCCGGCGAACGGCTGGCCGAGCTCGGCAACGCGCTCGAGCCGCGCGTCGCCACGCTGCCGGCGGGCGTCGAGCCGCCGCTCGACCGCATCGTGGCCGCGCCCGCGCAGGCGGGCCAGCCGCTGCCCGAAGGCGCCCGCGCGCTGCGGCCGCAGGAGCAGCCGGCGGCCGGGAAGCCCAAGGACGAGGGCATCGGCATCGATGCCGGCGGGATCCTGCGGGAAATTTTTGGTCGCTGACTTCCGTGACCGGCGACGGGTGACCGGACTGGAGCGTTGACGGCCGCGCAAGCGTTGCCTCCGTCGACCTGTGCGCGAGGCATGCATCAGGCGGCGAGGCGCGGCAGGATCGCAGTCGCGAAGCTCAGCACCAGGAAGAACCCGCACATGTCGGTGATCGTGGTGAGGATCGGGCCAGAAGCCACGGCGGGGTCGAACTTCATACGTTTCAGCAGGAGCGGAATGGTGCCGCCGAGCGAGACCGCGACCAGCGTGTTGAGGGCGAGCGCGCCGCCGATCACGAGGCCCAGCCACGGGTTTCCCTTCCAGACCGTCGCCGCGATGGCGAGCAGCGTGCCGAGCACGATGCCGTTGATCAGGCCGACCTTGATCTCCTGCAGCCACACACGCAGCAGCTCGAAGGGCTTGGTGATGCCCAGCGAAAGCTCGCGGATGCTCACGGCGACCGCCTGGTTGCCGCTGCTGCCGCTCATGTCCGAGACCATCGGCAGGAACACCGCGAGCAGGATCGCCGCGGCGAGCGTCTGCTCGTAGGCCGCGATCACGCTTGCGGCGACGAGATTGAGCACGATGTTGACGGAGAGCCACGACAGCCGCCGGCGCGAGCGCGTCAGGACCGGCAGCGAGCGGATCTCGTCGCCGCCGACGATACCCTGCGTCTTGCGGAAGTCGTTTTCGGAGCGCTCGGCGATTGCCTCGGCCACGTCCTCGCGGCGCACCACGCCCAGCAGCGCCTGGTGCGCGTCGACCACCGGTACCGCGGACTCGTCCTCGCGCTCGAAAAACGCCTCGAGCTCGTCGAGCGACGCGTCCGCTTTCACCTGCGGCGAGGGCTTGAGCAGCTGCGCGAGCAGCGTTTCGCGGCGTGCGAGCACCAGGTCGCGCAGGTCGAGCACGCCGATCAGCCGCCTCGCGCCAGAAACGACGTACGCGTGCAGGTCTTGGCTCAAGCCTTCCTCGACGCGCTGGTTCAAATCCTCGATCACGTCGCGCACCGTGGCGGTATCGGGATAGGACAGGTATTCGGTCACCATCAGGCCGCCGGCGACGTCGCGCGGATAGGGCAGGAGTTTTCGCGCATCCGCCGCTTCCTCGGGCAGCATGTTGGCGAGGATCGCCTCGGCGTCCTCGGGGTCGAGGTTGGCCAGCACGTCCGCCTGCTCGTCGCTTTCCATCTCGCTCAAGATGGAGGCGGCCTCCTCCACTGGAAGGTCCTCGATCAGGTCCGCCGCGTGCTCTTCCGGGATCTCCTCGATCAGGTCGGCCGCCCCCTCGGGGGAGAGCGTCGTGAGCACGCGTTCGCGCGCTTCGGGCTCAAGGCGCAACAGGGCGCGGAACGCCTCGCTCGGGCCGATGGATTCAACGTAGGCTTCGAGGCCCTTCGCGTCGCCGGCCTGCGCGAGCGCTTCGAGCCGTTCCCAGGTCTGGATCTCGGCATCTGTGGTCATATCGGTTTTCCCCCGGGGGCTGGCATGATCATGATGCGATTCTACTTCCTGCAACCGGACGGAGTCTTGCGGCGGGACCTGCCGTCGGTGACCGGTCACCGATGACGGACTTTGATCCAGGACAAACTATGTTTCCCGCGGCGCCAATATAGTGTGACAAGGAGGAAACTGTTATGAAATACGAAGATCCATCTTGCGCGTACTGTCCGCCCACGGTGAGGGCCTGCCGACAGGGCGAGGCGGCGGAGCGCGGCCCCGGCTTCTGCCCGACCAAGGTCGATCCCGAGGCGCAGGCCGCAGCGCTCGCGCGCTATGAAGACCCGCAGACGCGCAAGGTCTCGCGGGAGTCGGCGCTGGTCGAATCCGAAGGCTACTGCAAATGGACGCGCGTCGAGGAGGTCGTGCAGTTTGCCAAGCGCATGGGATATCGGAAGATCGGCATCGCGAACTGCATCAGCTTCGTCGACCACGCGTACGTGCTGAGCGGCATTCTCGAGAGCCACGGCTTCGAGGTGGTCTCCGCGGCATGCAAGACCGGCAGCATCCCGAAGGAAGACCTGGGCATCGCCGATCGCGAGAAGGTCCGCCCGGGGCAGTTCGAGGCGCTCTGCAACCCGGTATGCCAAGCCGGGCTTTTGAACGAGCACGGCTGCGAGTTCAACGTCGTGCTGGGCCTGTGCATCGGCCACGACAGCCTGTTCTTCAAGTATGCGAAGGGGCTGACGACGGTGCTGGTCGCCAAGGACCGCGTCCTCGGCCACAACCCGGTCGCGGCGCTGCAGCTCGCGGACACCTACTACAGCCGCGTGTGGGGACCGGACAAGCCGGCGAAGCCGCCCAAGCTTCCCGTGGCCGGACGCCGGAACAAATAGCGGGCGAACGGCGCGCCCCCGAACCCCGTTGATCCATATCAATTTCCGCGGCGGCAGTACGAACGGGCGCAGGAGTTGAGGGCCAAGGGCTTCCAGAGCCAGGCAGCCGTCGACGATGCCCGCCGTAACTTCGACGTCGCGGAGAGCCAGCTGTGCGCGGCGCAGCTGCAGGTGGAGACCAACCGCCGCGGCGGCAGCGACTTCCGGCTTGCGCAGACGGCGCTCGACCAGGCGCGCGCCAATCTCGCCGCGGCGCGGGCAAAGCTCGACAATGCGGTGTTCGACCGTATGCGGCGGGTCAACGAGTCAAGCGCCACGACCTTCCTCATCGTCACCCGCGACCTGGGCCTCGCCGAGCGCTGCGACCGGATCATCGAGCTGGTCGACGGACGCATCGTTTCGGAGCGCCCGATCCGATGTTCACGAGGGTCGAGGTCAGACCACCCGTTTCGCCAAGGCGCGCCGCGCACGTTCGCGGCCGAGCGCGATCAACTCCTCCGCCCGCCAGAATTCGTGATACGCGCACGCGTTCCGCGGTATCTCCACGGTGACGTCCGGGGAGTACGCGGCGAGCTTGAAGCGCGCAATCGTGTTCTGCATCGTTTCCATGGAAGCGAGTACGACCTCGAGGAACCCGATTGAGGGCGCGTCAGGCGTGCGCGTTAGGTAGAGGCTCTCGACGAAGGCGCGGATGCGCTCGTGATAGGCATTCCCGCCAGTGCGCCGCACGGGCGCGGTTGCCGGCGGCTTGGCTTCGGCGGGCCCGCTCAGGCTCACGGCAATGGTCAGATCGGTGGTGTCGTTGAAGGTGGGCGCAATCGGCATCGGGTTCACCAGCCCGCCGTCGAGCAACTGGCGCCCGCCGTACCGGAATGGCGTGAACACCAGCGGGGTTGCGATCGAGGCCCGGATCGCGTCGAAAAGCCTGCCGTCGCGCAGCCACACCTCCTTGCCGGACTCGAGATCGGTTGCGACCGCGGTGAACGACACCGGCAGGTTCTCGATCGAACATTCGCCGATCAGCTCGCGCAGCACGTCCATGATGCGCTCGCCCTTGAACAGCCCGGCGCTGCCGAAGGACGGATCGAGCAGGCGCACCACATCCATGCGCTCGAGCGCCGCCACCCATTTGGCGTACGCCTCGAGTTTGCCGGTCGCGTAGATTCCGCCGATGAGCGCACCGATCGAGGAACCGGCGATCGAGCGGATGGCGTAGCCGTTTTGGGTGAGCCACTGAATGACGCCGATGTGCGCCAAGCCGCGGGCGCCGCCGCTGCCGAGGACCAAGGACACCGTCGTGTGCTCAACCATCGCTGCTCCACGAGCTGGCCCCGGGATCCACAGTGAAAGGCGCCGGGCGTGCCAGGCATCGCCTCGACCGGTCGTGCGCGCCCGGTTTCTCCGGGGCGCGGGCCGGAATCTCCACCATACTCCTTTTCGGTCGTAATGAATCGAGCGCCGGGTTCGAGTTCACCGGTTTCGCGCAAGCCCAACGTGCCTGCTCCGGCGCCTCTCCCCCGGAGGTTGCGGCGCAAGCTTGCTCGAATTACCAATCACGCTTTCCTGCCTTGCAGGCGCCGCCGCGCCCGCTCGACCGCCCGCGCGATGGTCGCGCGCTTCGTTTCCTCGTCGCGCTCAGGCCGCCTCGCAGCCAACCGGGCGGCACGCGCTGCGCGCCGCGCCGCCAGCCGGCGGTTGCGCGCCTCGAACCGCGACCGCGCGCGTGCGGCCGCCGCCACCTTCTCCTCGCGCGTCGGCGCGCGGGCGCTCGGAACCATCGCGATGCAGTCGACCGGGCACGGCGGCAGGCACAACTCGCAGCCGGTGCATTCCCCGGCAATCACCGTGTGCATCAGCTTCGCCGCGCCGACGATGGCGTCGACCGGGCAGGCCCGGATGCACAGCGTGCAGCCGATGCAGGTTTTCTCGTCGATTACCGCAAGCGCCGGCGCGGCCTCGACGCCGAACGCCGGATCGAGGGGCTTTTCCGGAACGCCGAGCAGACGGGCGATTGCGCGGATGCCGTCCGCGCCGCCGGGCGGGCATTGGTTGATGTCGGCGCGGCCGTCCGCGATGGCTTCCGCGAAGGGACGGCAGCCGGCGTAGCCGCACTTGCCGCACTGGGTCTGCGGCAGCAGCGCGTCGATCGCCTCGGCCATCCCGGCGCGAGTTGCGGGTGCGGCCATCAGCCGAGCGCCTTCAGCGGATCGACGCACGTGCGGCCCGTATCCTGCGCGAGCGCCGCGTGAGTGATCTTGCCCCCGTGCAGTTGCAGTCCGGCCCGCAGGCCGGCATCCTGCTCGACCGCGGCACGCAGACCCTGGTCAGCGAGAGCGAGCGCGTAGGGCAGCGTCGCCTGCGTCAATGCGAGCGTCGCCGTGCGCGCTACCGCAGCCGGCATATTGGGCACACAGTAGTGGACGACACCTTCCTCGGTGTAAAGCGGCTTCGAGTGGGACGTCGGTCTCGAAGTCTCGCAAGTACCGCCCTGGTCGATGGCAACGTCCACGATCACCGAGCCCGGCCGCATGCGCGGCAGGTCGATGCGCTTGATCAGCCTGGGCGCGAGTTTTCCGGGCAGCAGCACCGCGCCGACGACAAGGTCGGCATCGTGGATGAGCGGCGGGAGCGACTGCGGTGTCGAAAGCATGGTCTTCAGCCGCGCGCCGAACGTGGCCTCGAGCTGTTCGAGTCGCTCCGCGCTGCGGTCGGCGAGCGTCACGTCCGCACCCATGCCGATGGCGATGCGCGCTGCGTTCTCGCCGACCGTGCCGCCGCCGATCACCAGCACCCTCGCCGGCAGCACGCCCGGCACACCGCCGAGCAGCACCCCGCTGCCGCCGTTCGCCATCTGCAGCGCCCACGCGCCGGCCTGCGGCGCGAGCCGCCCGGCGATCCGCGACATGGGCACGAGCAGCGGCAGCGCGCCGCTCGCCCCGCTAACGGTCTCGTAGGCGACGCAGCTCGCGCCCGAGGCCAGCATGGCCTCGAGCAGCTTCGGGTCGGGCGCGAAATGGTGGTAGCAGAACAGTATCTGCCCGCGGCGTACCAGTGCGAATTCGGCGGCCTGCAGCTCTTTCACCTTGATCACCAGCTCGGCACCGTAGACCTCGGCCGCGCTCGCGGCGATCCTCGCGCCGGCGTCGCGATAGGCGGCGTCGGGGAAACCCACGCGCGTCCCGGCGCCCGCCTGGACCAGGACAGCGTGTCCCCTCTGCGCAAGCGCCTGCGCGCCCGCCGGGCTCAGCGCCACCCGGTACTCGTGGTCCTTGATCTCTTTGGGAATGCCGATTTTCATGGGCGCCTCTTCTGCTCAAGTGACCCGTGACCGGTGACGAGCGGCGGCTGACCGATCACGAGCCCCGGCAAAGCGTGCGCACGCACTCGCGCACGAGTTTCGGACCGCGGTAGATGAGCCCGGTGTAAATCTGCACCAGGCTTGCGCCGGCGACAATCTTGTCAGCGGCATCTTGCGCGCTCATGATGCCGCCGACGCCGATCACCGGCAGCGCGCCGCCAAGCGCGCGCGCAAGGCGCGAGACGACGTAGGTCGCGCGCCGGGTGAGCGGGGCGCCGCTGAGGCCGCCAGTTTCGTCGGCGTGCGGCAGCCCGGTGACGCCGTCGCGGCTGACCGTGGTGTTGGTCGCGATCACCGCATCGATGCCGCTCCCGAGCGCGAGCCCGGCGATGGCGTCGATCTGCGCGTCCTCAAGGTCGGGCGCAATCTTCAGCGCGAGCGGCACGCGCTTGCCGTGCTGGTCGGCAAGTCTTTCGCGCTCGGCGGTCACTGCCGCCAGCAGCCCGCCCAGCTCGCGCGATTCCTGCAATTGGCGCAGGTTGCGGGTGTTGGGCGAGGAAATGTTCACCGTTACGTAGGTCGCCAGACGGTAAACGCGCTGCAGGCAGTGGACATAATCGTCCGGCGCGCGTTCGATCGGTGTGTCGAAGTTCTTGCCGATGTTGATGCCGAGCACACCGCGGAACCCCGCGCTTTCGACATTTGCGACGAGCCGATCGACCCCGGCATTGTTGAATCCCATGCGGTTCACGATCGCCCGCGCTTCCCGGATGCGGTAGAGCCGGGGCCGCGGATTGCCCGGCTGCGGGCGCGGGGTCACGGTGCCGACCTCGATGAAGCCGAAGCCCAGGGCGGCCAGCGCGTCGACATGATCGCCGTCCTTGTCGAGCCCGGCCGCGAGCCCGACCGGATTGGGGAAGTCGATACCCATGACGCGGCGGGAGCAGCCTTCCGGTTGGCGCGGCGCAGACTGAAGGCCCATCGCTTGCGCGCGGTCGAGCGCGCCCAGCGTCACCGCATGGGCAGTCTCGGCATCGAGCGAGAAAAGGAGCGGGCGCAGCAGGGAATACAGCATGCCCGCTATTCTAAAGCACGCGCGCAGCGGCGCGCCGCTTACCGCCCGGTCTGGCGGGCGATGCGCTCGGCCACGCGGTTCTGGCCGCGCAGCGCGAAGTCCACCACGCGCGGCAGCAGCCCGTTCAGGCGAACGAAGAAGCGCTCTGGCCAGCCGATGTAGGTTTCCCTGCCGTCGGTCTCAAGTGCCGCGACGATGTGCGCCGCCGCCGCGGCGGGCGTATCCATGGCCGATCCGGTCTCGGCGAAGAGCTCGCGAACCGGCGACGGATTCATGCCGGTATCGGTCGCACGCGGCGCGACGTAGCTCACCCTGACGCCGGTGTCGAGCAGCTCGCGGCGCAGCGCCTCGGCGAAGCCGCGCAAGGCGAACTTGCTGGCGGAGTAGGCGGCGAAGTGCGGAAAACCGATCGAGCCGAGTATCGAGCCGACGATAACCACGCTTCCGGCGTTTTGGCTGAGGAAATGCGGCAACGCGGCCTGCGTGAGCAGCAGCGTGCCAGTCACGTTGACATCGATCAGCTCGCGGATCGCGTGCGGCGTGTCGCCGGCGAACGCAGCGAAACGCGATACCCCCGCGTTATTGACGAGCGCATCGAGCCCGCCCAGCGTCTGCGCGACGAGCTTGATCAGGTCGGCGTGGCCCGCCGCCCGAGCGAGATCGACCTTGCAGCAGATCGCGGTGCCGCCGGAGGCGCGGATGCCGTCGGCTAGAGACTGCAGGCGCGGCATGTCCCGGCCCGCCAGGGCGAGGCGCGCGCCGCGGCGCGCGAGCTCAAGCGACACGCAGCGGCCGATGCCGCCGCCGGCGCCGGTCACGAGTATGCAGCTTCCGGCGAGCTTCATGCCGCGGCCTCCAGTCCGCCGGCGCGCCGTGCGTCGAGGTCGCGGAACACATCGCCGTAGAGGCGGTAGAACACCCGGGCGCAATGGATGAGGTCCGCCCGGTCCCCGGCTTCGTGCAGGCGGTCGACGAGCGAAGCGTAGAAGCGGATATGGCGGACGTCGAGGGCCCCGTGCGAGCCAAGATAGGTGAACGCGGATCCGGGTAGCTGCAGCGCGCGCCGCAGCGCCTCGGCGGCGCCGGTCGCCACCGCCGTGCTCGTGCCTTCGAGCACCAGCACCATGCCGAGGAAGCCCACCGGATTCACGCGGTTGATGACGTCGTAGGCGTACGCGACCATCACCTCGGCCGCGATCCCGGGGCGCGCGCCGCGCACGGCCTCGGGATCAGCCCCGCAGGCACGGATGTCGTTGAGGATCCATTCCTGGTGTCCGGTCTCCTCTTTCACGTACTCGGTCATCTGCGTGCGCAGCCACTCCAGGCGCTCGGGCAGGCGCGCGCCGCACGCCATGATCAGCGGCAGCGTGTGCTTGACGTGGTGATAGGCCTGGGACAGGAAGGCGACGTAGTCGTCGCGCGTCAACCCTCCGGCCGCGCCGTCGCGGATGAAGGGGATCGCCATCAGTTCCTCCCGCTGGCGGGCGGTGGCGGCGAGCAGCTCGTCATAGAACATGTTGGTTGTGCTCCGTGTAAAGTCGATCGATGCGGGCGCGGTAGCGCGCGAGCAGCGCGTCGCGCCGCGGCCGGCCGTTGGCAGTGAGCTCGCCCGCGGCGGCGGAGAACGGCCGGTCCGAGGCGATCCATGCGGCGACGCGCGCGTAATCGGGAAGGCGGCGGTTGGCCGCGGCGACAGCGGCCTCGACGTCGGCAGGCGTGCACCCGGGCGCGGGCGTCAGCACCGCGGCGTTCCAGGGCCGCGCCTCGCCCCACACCCAGGCCTGGGCGATCGCGCCCGAGGACGCGAGCTCGCTCTCCACCCATTCGGGCGAGACATTGCGGCCGAAGGACGTTATGAAGATATTTTTCTTGCGGCCGATGAGATAGAGGTAGCCCTCGCGGTCAAGACGCCCGATATCGCCGGTCGGCCACGACTCGTGCGCCGCCCCCGGCGCATTGCAGTAACCCAGCGCGGTCGCCCCGGCCACCAGGATTTCGCCGTCGGGGGCGATGCGAAGCCTGGCGTGGGGCAGCACGCGGCCGACGCTGCCGGGGCGGTCGTGCTGCGGCGTATTGAGCGTCACCACCGAGGCGCATTCCGACAGGCCGTAGCCCTGGTATGCCGGCAGTCCCACCGCCGCAGCGCGGCCGAGAAGCGATGCGTGCAGCGGCGCGCCGCCCACTGCGAGAAAGCGCAGCGCGGTGGGCGCGCGCCGCCCGGCCTCGAGCGCGGCGACCGCTGCATGCAGCATCTGTGGCGTGACGATGGCGGTGGTCGCGCCACTCGCGTCGAGTGCGCCGAGCAGGGTGTCCGGATCCAAGCTCCCCGCGCCCGTCATGCCGACGGCGGCGAGCGGCGGCAGCACGCAGGTCGCGCCGGCGAGGAGCGGCGCGTAGACGCCGCCCACGTTCTCGAGCAGCGTCGAGAACGGCAGCAGCGCGAGATGGCGGTCGCCCCGGCCGAGACGGCAGGCGGCGGCAAGCGATTGCGCGACACGCGCGAGCGCGTCGGCGCCGAGGCACACGCCCTTGGGCGCGCCGGTGGTGCCCGAGGTGTAAGTGAGTTTCGCGGTGCCCGGCGGGAGAGCCGCCGCGCGCCCCAGCCTGAGTCGGAAGCGGGAGAGCAGCGTGCCGGCCACGACGAGCGCATCGACACGCTCGAACGCGATGCCGGCGCCTCGCAGCAGTTCGGCGTAA
>Ga0326597_10014353_pt1 | contig 10386 bp, 6 predicted proteins | sample RVTome_12_FD_203789 | JGI IMG/M metagenome (GOLD analysis project Ga0326597, IMG submission 203789) | Soil microbial communities from uranium-contaminated site in the Upper Colorado River Basin, Wyoming, United States - RVT100D185 | ecosystem: Environmental > Terrestrial > Soil > Contaminated >...
GATGCGGTTGAGCGCCATGGACTGGCGCGCGGTGCGGCTGATGTACAGGTTGGGCAGGTCGAAGGGGTTGCCTCCAGCGCGGTGGGCGCGCGCCGCGGCGCTGTCGTAGACGTTGTAGTGACGGGCGTAGATCTCGGTGGCCTCGATCGCCATCGGGCTGTCGAGCACCACCTGCCAGCGGTCCATGTTCCACTGCTCGAAGTGCTCGCGGAACACGTACAGCAGCTCCTGCGTGCGGCCGATGGTGAACGCCGGAACCAGCACGTTGCCGTTGCCGCCGGCGGCTGCGCGCAGCACTTCGCCGAGCTCGTTCCAGGTCGCCTGCCACGAGCGGTGCGCGCGGTCGCCGTAGGTGGACTCCATCACCACCAGGTCGGCGTGCTCGACGGTCTCGGGATCGCGCAGGATGGGCGCGCCGTGGTGGCCGAGATCGCCGCTGAACACGACCTTGCGCTTCTTCCCGCCGTCGTCCAGCCACATCTCGACCACCGCCGAGCCAAGGATGTGGCCGGCGTCGCGCAGCCGCACGCTGACGTTGCCGGTGAGCGCGCGCTGCTCGCCGTAGTCGAGCGCCTTGAACTGGCGCACGGCACGCGTCGCCTCGCGCTGGGTGTACAGCGGCTTGACCGCGGCCAGCCCCTTGCGCTCGCGCTTGCGGTTCTCCCACTCGGCGTCCTTCTCGTTGAGGTAGGCGGCGTCGCGCAGCATCACGCGGCACAGGTCGATGGTGGCGCGGTGGGTGTAGATCGGCCCGCGGTAGCCCTGCGCCACCAGCAGCGGCAGGCGGCCGGAGTGATCGAGGTGGGCGTGGGTGAGCACCACCGCGTCGATGGAGGCCGGGTCGAAGGGCAGCGGATTGCGGTTGCGCTGCTCGTCGCGCGGGGAGCCCTGGATCAGCCCGCAGTCGATCAGCACCTGCGAGCCGCCGGCGTGCAGCATGAAGCACGAGCCGGTGACTTCGCCGGCGGCGCCGTGAAAGACTACCTTCATTTGGGGATTGTATAGGAAGGATCGGGGATGGGTGGTGAGTGGGTAGGTCCGAGGTCCGAGGTCCGAGGTCCGAGTCGCGCCCACCGCGGGCGCTCGTACTGCGTGCTGGGTGCTGCGAGGCCCGAGGTCCGAGGTCCGAGGTCCGAGGCGCGCCCACCGCGGGCGCTCGTACTGCGTGGTCAGCAACGGAGTACGCAGGCGCGGCGCGGGCCGGGTCCGGCCGGCGTCCTCGGAGGCGGGCGGAGCAGGGACAGCGGGAGCCCGCCGATGGGATTCGAGCGCGTCAGGGAGGACGCGCGAGATTAAGCCGGGCGGACCCGGGCCGCGCAGCCAGGGACAAAGAGCGAGTGCTGAGTGGTGAGAGGCCCGAGGTCCGAGGTCCGAGGTCCGAGTCGCGCCCACCGCGGGCGCTCGTACTGCGTGCTGGGTGCTGGGTACTGCGTGTTCAGAAGGACTGAGCGGAAAGGGCGGAGTGCTGAGTGAGCGGGCGCCGTCGACCGCAGACCGTGGACCGTGGACCGGCCCTAGCGCTCGTGCTGCGCTCTGCGTGGCTGGAGGGCGTCCCTATGCCCCGCTCGACAGCTCGCCCTTCCCCGCCTCCCACCCGACGGTTTACCATGGCGCATCACAGGGGAAACTCGCTACTCGCCACTCACCACTCGCTACTGTACTCAACCCATGTCCATCGCACTCACGCTCCACGTATTGTCATTCACCATCTGGGTCGGCGGAATGTTCTTCGCCTACGTCGCCCTGCGGCCGGCCGCCGCTTCGGCGCTCGACCCGCCGCACCGGCTGCCGTTGTGGGCGGCGACCTTCGCGCGGTTCTTCCCGTGGGTGTGGACGGCGGTGATCGTCCTGCCCGTGACCGGCTACTGGATGATCTTCCGCATGGGCGGATTCGCGTCCGTAGCTCCCTACGTCCACATCATGCAGCTCGTCGGCATCGCGATGATCGCCATCTTCCTGCACATCTACTTCGCACCGTACCGGCGGCTGCGGCGCGCGGTCGCCGCCGCCGACTGGCCGGCCGGCGGCAAGGCACTGGCGACCATTCGCCGCCTGGTGGCCGTGAACCTCGTCCTGGGCCTGGTGCTGATCGCGCTGGTGGCGCTGGCCCAGTCCCGCGTCTGATGGCGGCGCGCCGGCTGCTGCGGGCGCTCGGCGCCCTGGCGGTGATCGGCCCGCTCCACGCTGCCGCGGACGAGCTCGCACCCATCAATCCGGCGCCCGGCGCACAGACCTGGAGCTGGGAGGCGGAGGGCATATCGGTGCGGCTGACCCAGATCCTGCCCGACCAGCTGCGCGGCTTCTATCTGGCGCGCGGCTTCGGTGCGGACGCCGCCGAGCGCATCGCGCGCGCCTGCGTGTTCCAAACCGTGATCCGCAACGCCGGCGCCGGGCAGACGGTGGACATCGACCTGCACCGCTGGCGCACGCTCGCCGGCGGCGACCGGCAGCCTTTGGAGATCAAGGAGGACTGGCTGGCACAGTGGGAGGCCGAGGGCGCGCCGCCGCACGCGCGGCTCGCGTTCCGCTGGGCGCTGTTTCCCACCACGCACACCTTCCGCACCGGGGACTGGAACATGGGCATGACCTTCACCGGGCGGCCGCCCGCGGCGAGCTTCGATCTCGAGGTGGAGTTCGCGGTCGGTGAGCGTATCGTGCGCGGGACCATCACCGGCTTGCAGTGCGCCGCCGGCACCGCACGGCAGGGCGCGGGGGCGTCGTGAGGCGCGCGCTGGCGCTGGCGCTGTGGCTGGCGTGCGCGACAGCGGCCGCGCAGCCGCAGACCCTGACGCCGCTGCCCGACCGGCCGCCGGCGCCGGACTTCGCGCTGGTCGACGCCGAAGGAAAGGAGCACCGGCTGTCGGACTACCGCGGGCAGGTCGTGCTGGTGAACTTCTGGGCCACCTGGTGCCCGCCGTGCCGGCGCGAGATGCCGTCCATGCAGCGGCTGTGGGAGGCGTTGCGCGGCACCGACTTCCGCATGCTGGCGGTGGACGTCGGCGAGGACGACGAGACCGTGTTCAGCTTCATCTTCGCGCTGGATACGGCCATCGAGTTCCCGATGCTGCTCGACCGCGACGGCAAGGTGACCGAGCGCTGGCCGGTCATCGGCCTGCCGACCAGCTTTCTCGTCGACCGCAGCGGGCGCCTGGCGTATCGCGCCATCGGCGGGCGCGATTGGGACGACCCCGCGCTCGTCGAAAGCATCCGCGAATTGATGGCAGAATAGCCGTTTCCGCCCGCGGGACATGGGCGTTCGCCCGTGCCCGGCCTAGCCGGATGGCGTCATGCCGACGCGGCCCACCCACCATGGACCGGGCGCAGGCCCCCCGGCCCCTGAGCGGCCTTGATGGACATCAAGGTGCGGCCGTGCGACCTTCGTTTAGCGTGGGTCGCACACCACGCCCCATCCGCCCGGACATCGTCACCGTGGCACGACGAATCACCCTGATCCTGCAGACGCTCCTGCTCGCCGCGTCGCTCGCCGCCGCCGCGGCGACGCTTGCGGCGCCCGTCCACCCCGGGGCGAGCGGGCTGTTCCCGGACGCCACCGCGTTCGGCGAGCCCGGCGGCGAACCGCCGGCGGCCGAGGTCTACCACGACAACACGCTCATCGGCTACGTCTTCGAGACCTTCGACGTGCTGCGCATTCCTGCCTACTCCGGCCGGCCCATCAACAACCTGGTCGGGCTGGACCTTCAGGGACGGATCACCGGCGTGCGGATCATCGACCACCAGGAGCCGATACTGGTGGTCGGCATCCGCGACGAGGACCTGCAGCGCTTCGTCGACCAGTACGCCGGCAAGTCGGCCTTCGACCGCCTGAAGATCGGCGCCGGCGAGCGCCCCGGCTACGTGCACCTGGACGGGATCAGCGGCGCGACCATCACCGTCATGGTGGAGAACGCCACCATCGGCCGCGCCGCGCGCCTGGTGGCGGATTCCCGCGGGCTGCCGCGCGGCGCCGCGGCCGGCCGGGCCGCGCCCCCCGCCGACACGGAGCCCATCTGGGAGACTCTGTGGCGCGAGCGCGTGTTCCAGATCGCGGTGCTGTGCGCGGGCCTGTCCGTGCTCACCCTGATTCTCGTGTTCCAGGACTGGCTGGCGCGCCATCCCCGGCTTCTGCTCTATCTGCGCAACGGTTTCCTGATCTACACGGTGCTGTTCATCGGCTGGTACGCGCTGGCGCAGCTCTCGGTGGTCAACGTCCTCACCTTCGTGCACGCGGCATTTCACGATTTCCGCTGGGACAACTTCCTGATCGACCCGATGATGTTCCTGCTGTGGGGTTTCGTCGCGGTCACGCTGCTGCTGTGGGGCCGCGGCGTGTACTGCGGCTGGCTCTGCCCCTACGGCGCGCTGCAGGAGCTCACCAACAAGCTCGGGCGCCGGCTCAAGGTGCCGCAGTGGGAGTTTCCCGACGTGGTCCACGAGCGGCTGTGGGCGCTGAAATACATCATCCTGCTCGCCCTGTTCGGCATGTCGATGCAGTCGCTGGCCACCGCAGAGCGCTACGCCGAGATCGAGCCGTTCAAGACCGCGTTTGCCATGCGCTTCGACCGCCAGTGGCCCTTCGTCGTCTACGCGGTCGGGCTGGTCGCCGTATCGCTGGTCAACCGCAAGTTCTTCTGTAAGTACCTCTGCCCGCTGGGGGCGGCGCTGACCTTTCCCGCCCGGTTCCGGATCTTCGACTGGCTGCGCCGGCGCAAGGAGTGCGGGCACCCGTGCCAGACCTGCGCGGTGGAGTGCGAGGTGCAGGCCATCCGCCCCACCGGCGAGATCAACCCCAACGAATGCCACTACTGCCTGGACTGCCAGGTGACCTATTGGAATGCCTATAAGTGCCCGCCTCTGGTCGAGCGGCGGCGGCGGCGGGAGAAAAGCGCCCGCGCACGCGCCAGGCTGCAGGAGATGGACGTGGTCGTCGCTCCAGCGGGCGCCGGTTCCAGCGACGCCCCCGGGGCGGGCGGCAGCCCCCCCGCGGACGCCGGCTGACCGCCGGGCCGATTCCGGCCGGCTTGACCGGGATCAAGGCATGCCCGCGGTACGGATAGTTCAATGACGACTATCCGGATTTCCAAATCCACGCACCACGAGGAGCAGCACCATGAAACACGCCACCGCCATCAAGGCGATCGGCCTTGCCGCCGCATCGGCCATGGTCGTGGGGATCGGCTCGGCCGCGGCCGCCGAGCAGGCGCCCGCCCAGACCGAACACCCGAAGACCACGCCAGGCGAGCTGCGGTACATGGGCCCGCCCACTCCCGAAAAGGAGCTCAAACAGGTCGTCACCCCCGGCGCGCCGCCGCTGAGCGAGGACGAGTTCAAGCACGCCACGAAGATCTACTTCGAGCGCTGCGCCGGCTGCCACGGCGTGCTGCGCAAGGGCGCCACCGGCAAGCCGCTCACGCCCGACATCACTCAGCCCAAGGGCATCGAGTATCTCAAGGTCTTCATCAACTTCGGCTCCCCCGCCGGCATGCCCAACTGGGGCACCTCGGGCGACTTCTCACCCGAAGAAGTCGAGCTGATGGCCAAGTTCCTGATGCACGAGCCGCCCACGCCGCCGGAGTACGGCATGGCGGACATGAAGGCGACCTGGAAGGTGGTGGTGCCGCCCGCAGAGCGCCCCACGAAGCAGCTCAACTCCGTGAACCTCGACAACCTGTTCTCGGTGACGCTGCGCGACGCCGGCCAGGTGGCGCTGATCGACGGCGACACCAAGGAGATCGTCACCACCGTCGACACCGGCTACGCGGTGCACATCTCGCGGCTGTCGGCCTCCGGGCGCTACCTGTTCGTCATCGGCCGCGACGCCAAGATCAACATGATCGACCTGTACATGAATCCGCCGAAGACGGTGGCCGAAATCAAGGTCGGTCTCGAGGCACGGTCGGTGGAGACCTCCAAGTACAAGGGCTGGGAGGATAAATACGCCATCGCCGGCTCCTACTGGCCGCCGCAGTACGTGATCATGGACGGCGACACGCTGGAGCCGCTGCAGATCGTGTCCACCCGCGGCATGACCGTGGACACTCAGGAGTACCACCCCGAGCCGCGCGTGGCCGCCATCGTCGCCTCCCACGAGCAGCCGGAGTTCATCGTCAACGTCAAGGAGACCGGCAAGATCCTGCTGGTCAACTACGAGGACGTGAACAACCTCAAGGTCACCACCATCGGCGCGGCGCGCTTCCTGCACGACGGCGGCTGGGACGTCACCAAGCGCTATTTCCTGACGGCGGCCAACCAGTCCGACAAGATCGCGGTCGTCGACTCCAAGGAGGGCGAGCTCGTGGCGCTGATCGACGTCACCAAGATCCCGCACCCGGGACGCGGGGCCAATCTCAATGATCCCAAGTATGGCCCGGTGTGGGTCACCAGCGCGCTGGGCAACGAGAACGTCACCTTCATCGGCACCGATCGCGAGAAGCACAAGGAGCATGCCTGGAAGGTGGTGCGCGAGCTCAAGGGCCAGGGCGGCGGCTCGCTGTTCGTCAAGAGCCACCCGAAGTCCAACCACCTGTACGTGGACACCCCGCTGAACCCCGACGCCAAGGTCAGCCAGTCGGTAGCCGTGTTCGACGTGAACGACCTCGACAAAGGCTTCCAGGTCCTGCCCATCGCCGAATGGGCCGGCATCAAGGACGACGGGCCCAAGCGCGTCGTGCAGCCGGAGTTCAACAAGGCCGGCGACGAGGTGTGGTTCTCGGTGTGGAGCGGCAAGGAGCAGGAGTCGGCCATCGTCATCGTCGACGACAAGACGCTGAAGCTCAAGAAGGTGATCAAGGACAAGCGCCTAGTCACGCCGACCGGCAAGTTCAACGTGTACAACACGGTGCACGATGTCTATTAGTCCACGCACCGGGATGTGAGAGAAGGGGCGGGGAGACTCGCCCCTTTTCTTTTTGAGAGGCGGGGACTGAGGGCCGAGGTCCGAGGACTGAGGTCCGAGGGCCGAGTCGCGCCCACCGCGGACGCTCGGACTGCGTGAATAGAGTTCCGAGGTCCGAGGTCCGAGGGTCGAGTCGCGCCCGCCGCGAGGGCTCGTACTGCGTACTGCGTGAACGGCGGGCGAACGCATGGCAGCGGCGCGGGACGGGTCCGGTCGGCGTCATCGGAGGCCGGCGCAGCAGGGACAGCGCAGCCGGCCGACGTGATTCGAGCGCGCCATGGATGGCGCGGGAGATTGAGCCGGGCGGATCCCGCCCGCGCCGCCGCGCGGGAGGGCCGAGGGGGGAACCGGCACTATCACCAGTCACGGCGGTCGGCCGCACCCGTGTACCCTATGCCCTCCTTCCACCGCACCGACCCGATGAAACGCAGAACAAGGCTGCTTGCGCTGCTGCTGATGCCGGCGCTATCAGCGCCCGCGGCCGCGGCGCAGTGGGGACTCGACGACGCGCGGGCGTCGCATCGCGTGATTGCGCCCGAGCCGGGCGCGGCGCTGCCCGACGGGCTGACGGCCGTCACCGTGGACGGGCGGCGCGGGGCGCTGTATGACGGGCCGCGGCGCGTTGCGCAGTGGGATCTGACGGACGGCGGCGCGTCCCTGGCGGCGGCCGTGGTGTCCGGCGACGCGCGGCACCTGTTCGTGCTCGAGCAGAACGGCCGACTGAGCCGGCGGCGGCTGCCGGACCTGGCGCTGAAGGCCGACGTCCGCGCCGGCCGTCGCGCATCGCTGCTCGTACAGTCCGCCGATGGGCGCTACCTGCTGGTGGCCAACGACGAGCCGGAGTCGCTGCTCGTGCTGCGCGCCGGCGATCTCGCACCGCTGCGCCTGATCGAGGGCATCGACCGCGGCGGCAGGCCGTCGGGCTTCGCCTGGCTCGGCGTCGCCGCACGCCGGGAGAGCTTTCTCGCCGCGCTGGCGGACGCGCGCGAGCTGTGGGAGATCTCCTACGCCGACGAACCCGCGCCGGTGTTCCCGGGCCTGGTCCACGACTACCGGCTGGGCGAGGGCCTGGCGCTCGACGAGCCGTTTCCCGTGCGGCGGATCGAGCTGCCCGTCCGCATGCTCGCCGCCGTACCGGGGCCCGCGGACGAGAACCTGGTCGCCGTGCCGGCCGACGCGAGCGAGCTGCGGGTAGTCAACCTGCTGGTCGGCCGCGAGATTCGCCGCCTGCCCGGCACGGCGTCGACCCGCGCGGAGGCGATCGCCCCGTGGCGGGCCGCCGGGCGGGCGTGGGCGGCGGTCGCCTCGCCGCCGGGCCTCGTGTTCTTCGACCTTTTGCTGGGCGAGCGCAGCGCGCAGGTCGCGTTGCCGGCGCCGGCCCGGGCACTGTACGCCGACTCCTCCGGCCGGCACCTGTGGGCGGTGATGGACGGCGACCGGCCGCGCGCTGGCCTGGCGGTCATCGACGGACCGGGCGCCGCGGCGCGATGGGTGGAGACCGGGGGCGCGGCGCCGCGTGCCCTGCGCTTTTCCCCGGATGGGGTCTGGGCGTACGTGACGGCCGATGCGCCCGATGTGCAGGCGCGCGTCGTGAATGCGCGCACGCTGGCGCCCGCTACCAGCGCGCGCTGAGGCTGACCGACGCGTTCGCCCCGGGACGGGTGTAGAGATCGATGAGAGGCTCGTCCGCCTCCAGGCCGCGGACGTCGGCCCAGTCCCAGAACTTGCGGTCGGTAATGTTGAACACCCCCCAGTTCAACCGCACGTTCCGGGATAAGCGGTAGAAGCCCAGAAGGTCCACGGTTGCGTAGCCGGGCGCGCGGAAGAGCTCCGGGCCGCTCTCGTCGACGCGGCGCTTCGCCGCCACCAGGGTGGTGACCACCTCGGCGCCCCAGCGCCCGCCCGGCGCCTCGTACTCCACGCCGATCACGGCCTTGGCGGGATCGACGGTGTTTAGGGGCTGATCGCGCTCCACGTCGTCTCCCCGCGCGTAGGCAAGCGCGGCCTTCAGCCACAGGCCGTCGGCCAGGGCGTCGAGATCCACCACCGCCTTGGCCTCCACACCGTAGATCCTCGCCTCGGCGCGGTTCTGGGACTGGAAGGTCAGCTGCCCGGTCTCGGGATCGACGCCCAGGTTGACCTTGGACTCGATGAAGTTGTCGTACTCGCTGTAGAACACCGACACGTGTCCCTGCGCCCTCTCGGACGCGGCACGCAGGCCCAGCTCGATGGTCTCGCTGGTCTCGGGCTTGAGATCCGGGTTGGGTATCGCCACCGTGTTGAACTGCAGCAGCGCCAGACCGAAGTTGACGTCTTCGAACGGAGGCGAGCGGAATCCGTGCGCGTACTGCGCGAACGCGCTCACGGCGTCGTTTATGTCGTAGAGCAGACCGAGCTTGGGCGAGAGGTCGCTTTCCGTCACTCCGGCGGAGGTCACGGCGGGATTGTCTTCGAGGAAGATCGCGTCCGGGTCGGGCTCCAGCTCGTAGTATTCATAGCGAAGTGCCGGAACGAGGGTCAGGCGGCTGTCGCCGAACCTGACGTCGTCCTGCACGAATACGCCGGCCTGGAACGTGTCGGTATTGGGAAAATCGCGCACCGGCATCGCCTCCGAGGCCACCACATTGGTCACTGCTCCCGTACCGAGGTTGATCTCCACGCCGTCGCGCATCTCTTCGATGCGCGAGCTCTCGAGCTCCAGGCCGTAGACCAGGTCGTGGCGCAGCGCCCCGGCGCCGACGTGCTTGCGCAGCACCGCCTCGGCTCCGAGCAGCTCCTGGCTGAACTCGAACACGCGCTGCCGCTCCGCGCGCGACGGCGATCCGAACACTGTGGTGGTGCGTTGCTCCCGCGTGAACTGCTCCGTCTCGGAATTCTGGCTGTATACCCGCCACACGCCGCTGTCAAAAAGCGATATCCCGCGACTGAATTCGTGATCGAGGCTGATGCGCGTGCGTGACTGCTCGTCATCGCCGGTAAGCAGCGTCGTGTCGACGATGGTGGGAACGCCGGTGAACGGCGTGAGATCGCGCACACCGAGCCCGCTTCGCACGTCAGTGCGCCGCTCGCTGCTGCTGCCGTCCACGATGATCCTGAACTGCCCGCTGGCCCCGTTGTCGTAGACCAGCTTGGCGAGCGCGTTGTCGCTGCTCCACTCCATGGGATTGGGCTGCGATCCGGCGTCATCGGCACGGTTGTCGAGCTCGCTGCCGTCCCGGCGGGAATAGACCACCAGCCCCTGCAGGTCCTTGCCGCCGATTGCGCCCGTGAGCGTGGCAACGCGGCTTGCGTCGTCGCTGTTGTAGCCGGCCTTGAGACCGCCGTACGCCGCACGGCCGAAGACGTCCAGATAGTCGCCGGGGTCCTTGGTCGTGAAGGTCACGACGCCGGCCAGGGCGTCGCTCCCGTAGATGGCGGACGCCGGCCCGCGCAGGATCTCCACCCGTTTCAGCACCTCGGGGTCGACCAGGTTGCGCCCGGCGTCGGAGAAGCTG
>Ga0326597_10014354_pt1 | contig 10386 bp, 10 predicted proteins | sample RVTome_12_FD_203789 | JGI IMG/M metagenome (GOLD analysis project Ga0326597, IMG submission 203789) | Soil microbial communities from uranium-contaminated site in the Upper Colorado River Basin, Wyoming, United States - RVT100D185 | ecosystem: Environmental > Terrestrial > Soil > Contaminated >...
GGCCATGCGCTGCTGCACGCCCTCGCGCAGGGCCTCGTACTGCTCCGGCTCCAGGAGCTTGAAGGCCAGGTCCTCCATCTCCGCCTTGAAGAAGTGAATCCCCAGGCGGTTGGCGATGGGCCCGAAAATCTGGAGGGTCTCCCCGGCCAGGGTGACCAGGGACTCGGGCGGCAACTGCGCGGGCTGGCGCAGGTAGTGCAGCCGGTCGGCCAGCAGGATCAGGATCACCCGCAGGTCGCGCGTGGTCGCCAGGATCATCTCGCGCATGTGCTGCGCGCGGGAGGCCTCCGAGCCGTGGAAGGAGGCCCGGCTGAGCACGGAAAGCTCCTCCACCAGCCGGGTCACTTCCTCGCCCACCACCTCGGCCAGCTCGTCCGGCCCGGCCAGCTCTTCCTCCAGCACGTCGTGCAGCAGCCCGGCGGCCAGGCACTTCACGTCCACCCGCAGGTCGGTGAGGATGTCGCTCACTTCGAGCGCGTGCTGGAGGGCGGGCGACCCGGCGCTGTCGAACTGGTGCCGGTGCAGCTTGGCGGAAAAGACGTAGGCCTTGTCGATCAGCCCCAGGTCCGCTTCCGGCGGCAGGTAGGCCGCGGCCTTCCCGATCACGTCGTCGATGCGAATCATGGGTCGAGCTCCGCAAGTCCCCGCCCCACCCCGCCTCGCGCGGCACGGCGGACGAGTGGCGGCGCGGGCCGTCTCCGCCCGCCGGCGGGCAGGCAAAGGCGCATTATTCTACCTCAAATCGTGTGGGCAGGACACCATTACCCCCAGGCGAAACCCCTGGCAGGTGCGGGAAGGGCGCGACGCCTCGGCCGGCGCGGCAGGCGCCGTGACACGCGCTAGCGTTGCCGGGCCCGGTAGGCGTCCTCGACCAGCCGGGGCAGCTCGCGCCGCACCACCTGCTCCAGGCGCTCCTGCACCAGCGCGGCGATCTCCGCGGGCAGTGCGGCGGCCCGGGCGATGGTGAGCCGCTCTTCCAGCAGCCGCTGCTGGGCCCGCACCAGCCGGGCGCGCAGGGCCTCAACGGCCTCGCCGGGCGAGCCACCGGGGCGGAGGGCCTCCGGCGCGGCCGCGGCGGCGGCGCGGGTCTCCCGGGCAGCGGCCCGGGCGGCCTGCTCCTCCACATCCGATGCGAAGGTGAACACCACCGGGCGCCGCTCCTCCTCCCGTACGATGGCCAGGCACTCGGCCACGGCGCGCTCCAGGTCGTCGTTGACGATGACGTGGTCGTAGTGGTGGGAGAGGCCGATCTCGTGCTCGGCGCGGGCCAGCCGCTTGGCGAGCACCTCGGGGGTCTCGGTGTTGCGCCCGGTGAGCCGCTCCCGGAGCGCCTCCAGGCTGGGGGGACGGATGAACACGTACACGGCGCCCGCGGTGACCTCCTGAATCTGCAGGGCGCCCTGGGTGTCCACGTCCAGCAGCACGTGGCAGTCGGCATCCAGGGTGGCCTGCACCTGGCTCTTGGCAGTGCCGTAGTAGTTGTCGAAGACCCGGGCCCATTCCAGGAAGCGCCCCTCCTCGATCATGCGCTCGAAGCGCTCCCGGGGCACGAAGGTGTAGTCGCGCCCGTCCACCTCGCCGGAGCGGGGCTCCCGCGTGGTGAGGGAGACCGACAGGCGCAGGTTGGGCACCTCGGCCAGCACCCGCTTGATGATCGTGCTCTTGCCCACCCCGCTCGGGCCGGACAGGATGAAGACGCGGGGAAAGACGGGCTCGCTCATTCGATGTTCTGGATCTGTTCGCGCAGTTTTTCCAGGATGCTCTTCACCTCCACCCCCCGGGCGCTCACCTCCGCCTCGTTGGCCTTGTTGACCAGGGTGTTGATTTCCCGGTTCAGCTCCTGGAGCAGGAACTCCACCTTGCGCCCCACGGCGCCCCCCTCGGCCAGCAGGGCCTCCAGGTGCGACAGGTGGGTGGTGAAGCGGGTGATTTCCTCGGAAACGTCGCAGCGGTCGGCGAAGATGCCGATTTCCTGCAGGATGCGCTCCTCGCTCGCCAGGGGGCCTTCCACCAGCCGGGCCAGGTTGTCCCGCAGCTTGCGGGCGTACTGGTCGGGCAGCCCCTGGGTGAGAGGCACGATCTGCTCCATCTGGGTGCGCAGCTCGCCCACGCGGGCCAGCAGATCGGCCTTGGTGGCCTCCCCCTCCCGCTCCCGCATGCCGTTGAGCTGGGCCAGGGCACCGGTGAGCGTTTCCTGGATCAGCCCCGTCACCTGCTCGCTCTGCTCCTCGAAGCTCACCTGCTGCACCAGGTCGCGGGTGTTGACCAGGTCGCCGATGCCGATGTCGAAGGCGGTGTGCACGGTCTCCCGCAGCTCGCGCAGCAGGCGCCCGTACTGCTGGGCCAGCCCCTTGTTGATGCGGAAGGTGCGGGCCCCCTCGTCCAGGGGCGACAGCGTGATGGTGCAGTCCACCTTGCCCCGCTCGCAGGCGCCGCGCACCAGCTTCTGGAGCGCTTCTTCGAGCTGGCTGAGCCCCGGCGGCACCTTGATGCGCACGTCGAGAAAGCGGGCGTTGACCGACCGCACCTCCACCCCGCAGCGCCACAGCTCGGTGGCTTGCTCGGCGTGGCCGAACCCCGTCATGGATCGAATCATTTAGCGTGAATCCCGCCGTTTGCGCAGTTGGGCATCGTAGTGGCGTCGCCGGGCCGCGTCGCTGAGCACCTCGTAGGCCTCGCCGATGCGACGGCTCATCCGTTCCGCCTCGCTCTTGACCCAAGCGTAATCGGACTGGTTGTGCAAGTCCGGATGGTACTGCTTGAGCATCTCGTGGTAGGCCCGCCGCACTTCCTCCTCCGTGGCGGTGACCGGCACCCGCAGCACCTCGTAGTGGGTGGGCTCCCGGGCCGGCGGCGCCGGGGCGGCAGACCGGGGGGGCGGCGCCACGCGCAGCCGCCGCAGGTGATCGGTCATCTCCTGGAGCCGGAACTCCACCGCGTTCAGGTTGGCCGTGCGCTCCGCCAGCCGGCGGCGGATGGCGTTCAGCTCGGCCTCCAGCTCCAGCAGGTAGGAGGCATGCTGCTGGTAGACGTCGGCCTGGCGGTAGACGCGCACCAGCTCCTCGGTCTTCTCCAGCAGGTCCCCCACCGCCTCGCGCCGGAACCGCTCGTCGCCGCCCCGGGGGGGCGGCCCGGCGGCGGGACGCTCCGGGCGCGGCGGCGGCCGCGGGGGCTCCTGCCGGGCAGCGCCGGCCGGGGGCGGCTCGTGGGGCCGGCCCCGCGCGGCCCGCAGGGGTTCGCGCTCCTCCAGCGTAACGCGATCCAGCAGCTTGCGCCAGGCGCCCCGGTAGCGCACCAGCCCCAGCCCGAACAGCCCCAGCACCAGGGCGCCTCCCAGGGCCAGTGCCGCCTGGCCGAAGCCCAGGCCCCCGTCGCCGGCGTCGATTTCCTCCATCAGGGCCAGCGCCGCCGGGTGCGCCGGCTCCTTGCGCAGCACCTCGCCCACCAGGGCCCGCGCGGCCGCGTAGCTGTGGAGGCGCAGCTTCTCGCGCGCCTGCTCCAGGGTGGTTTCCAGCGCGCGCTTGCCCTCCGCCTCGCGGATCAGGGCCGACGCCTCACCGTAGAGCTCGCTGTCGGCGGGCACCTGGCTGGAGAGCAGGGAGATGGCGATGCGGTACTGGCCCTGGGCCACGGCCTCGCGCCCCTGGGCGATCACGCGCTGCTCGTCCATGCGGCGGGCCTGGGCCAGGGCCTCCTGGGCCTCGGGGTGGTCGGGCTCCACGGCCAGGATCTGATAGGCCCAGTAGCGCATCCGCTCCGCGTTCTCCTCCTGCACCGCGGTGCGCAGGCGCAGCAGGAAGTCGCCCACCATGCGCGCCGCGGGCACGCGCTCCAGCTCGGCCAGCAGGCGGGCCTTCAGCCCGGCGGGGGCGCGGGCGTCGTCGTAGAGGGTCACGTAGGCGCGGGCCACCTGGGGGGCGTCCAGGGCGCGCAGCCGGGCCACGTAGGCGGCGGGCGCCTCCGGGTGGGCGAACTCGTAGAGCTGCAGCTCGCGCCCGGCGCCCAGCGCCACGTAGCGCCCGGTGGGGCTGACCGCCAGCAACTCCGGGCCGTCGGCCATGGGTCCGGGCCGCACCTCGCCCCGGCGCGCGTTCACCACCAGCGTGCGCACCCCCTCGCCCTCCCGCACGGCCAGCAGCAGCCACGGGCCGGCCAGGGGCAGCAGGCGCTCCACCACGGCGCCGGTGGGCAGGCCGGGCAGGTGGGTCATGGCGCCGGGCGGGCCCTCGCCCTGCCACCGCACCAGGGTGTTGCCGCTGTCCAGGGAGACCAGGGTGCCGTCGGCCAGCCACGCGGCGGCCACCACGGGAAAGCGGTGCCCCTCGCGGCGGCCCACGGTTTTCAGCCCCCGGGTCTGCACCACGTCCAGCCACTTCTCGCCCGGGTAGCGCACCACCACCAGGCCGCCGGTGACCGTGGCCACGGCGTCGATGCGGTCGAAGGGGCTGGCGGGCTTCCACAGGCCGGGCGCCTCCGCGGCGGCGGACCCGCTCCAGCCCCAGCGATACAGCTCGCCGCCGCTGCTCCACACCACCTGCCCGCCGGGCTCCACCAGGGCCGCGCCGCGCACCGGACCCGCTTCGGGGGCGTCCCGCGTGCCCAGCCGGTGCTCCGGCGAGAGCGGCACGGCGGGCTTGAGGTCGGCCACGGGTGTGTCCCACACCTCCAGCCCCTCGCGCCGGGCCAGCAGCAGCACGTCGCGCACGGGAGAGAACCGCAGGGCCGGCTCCTCCCCCGGCTCCGCGGGCAGGCTGCCCAGGCGGGCGCGGCTGTTGCGGTCGTAGAGGACCACCTCGCTCTCACCGGCCACCGCCAGCAGGGTCTCGTCGGCGCTGACGGCAAGGGCCCGGGGCGGCTCGTCCAGGGGCACGGCGGCCCGCAGCGTGAGCAGGGCCGGAAGCACCGGGGCAGGCGGATCGGCCGCCCGGACGGTGCCCACCGCCAGCGCCACCAGCGCCAGCCCCAGTGCGGCCCCGCGGCACAGCCCCGCCCGGTGCGCGGGGCGGGGCGAGGGCGAGCGGGGGCGACCCGGGAGGAGGGAACACATGGCGTGAGGGCCTTTCCACATCGGGGACGGCGGACCGGCTACGGCGCGGCGGCAGCCTTTTCCAGCACCAGGCAGAACACGGCCCGGCCCTTGGAGATGAAGAGCTGCTCGAACTCCGACACCGCGTCGCCCGCCCGCTTCCCGTGGCGGTGCAGGTCGTTGCTGAACGTGCGTATCCGCCACTCGGGGCGGTTCCGGATCAGCGACAGGACATGCAAGAAATATCCCGAATGGTCCGTTTTCAGCCGCAGGGTGCCCCCGGGCCGGAGCGTCGCGTGGAGCCGCTCCAGGAACGGCGCCCCCACCAGCCGCTTGCGCCACTGGACCGCCTTGGGCCAGGGGTCGGGGAAGTTGATGGCCAGGGTGTCCACGGTGCCGGGGGGAAAATAGTCGAAGCAGTTTTCCGCCTGCTCCCGCAGGAACCACACGTTGGTCAGCCCCAGCCGCTCCACCTTCCGGGCGGCCTTCACCAGCCGCTTGTAACGCAGCTCGAAACCCACGAAGTGCACCCCCGGCCGGGCCGCGCCGAGCTGGAGCAGCACGTTGCCCGAGCCGCAGCCCAGCTCCACGTGAAGCGGCGCCCCGGGCGGTCCCGCCGCGCGCAGCCGCTGGGCCAGCGCGGCCGGTGTGGGCCGGGCCAGCAGCACCTCGGGGTGCTCGTGCACCCAGCGCGTGTAGGGGTTGACGCGGAACGCCCAGTCGGGGTGGGTCGCCTGGGAGGGTCGGGGGCGGATCATCGGTGGACGAAATCCGTTTTTCCTTCTAGGTTTGGGAGTGCTGCGGCCCCGCGTTGGGGGCCGCTTGACCGGCCCCGGACGGCGCGGCATGACTTCCGAGCGGCAGAAGACCCACTACGAGGTGCTCCAGGTGGACCCCACGGCCTCGGCCGCGGTGATCCAGGGGGCTTACCGCGCCCTGCTGAAGGATGCCGGGCTGCACCCGGACCTGGGCGGCGCGCCGGAACTGGCCCAAGCCATCAACGAGGCCTACGCGGTGCTGAGCGACCCCAAGCTGCGGCGGGAATACGACCGCCGGCTGGGGAACCGCCCCCGCCCCGTTCCCGACCGCGGCCCGGTGCAAGCCCCGCCCCAGTATATCTTGATCTGCCCCGGCTGCCGCAAGCGCAACCTGGTGCCGGACGAGCGGTTCCTGGAAGAGGCGCGCTGCGGGGCGTGCAACCGCCTCCTGGTGCCCCGCAGCGTGCGGGACGGGGAGGTGGACCACCGGCGGGCCTTCCGGCTGGGGCTGTTCCTGTTCGACAAGGGGCTGTTCGACCGCGCCCTGCGCGAGCTCCAGGCGGCCGTGCGCGGCCGCCCCAAGGACCCCGGCTACCGCTACTGGCTCGGGCGCTGCCTGTACCAGAAGCGCTGGTTCGACAAGGCCCGCACCGAGTTCCAGGCCGCCGTCACCCTGCGCCCGTCCCAGTTCCACTTCCGCTTCTGGCTGGGGCAGTCCCACCACGCCCTGAAGGAGTGGGCGGGCGCCCTGGCCCAGTTCACCGAGGCGGCCCGGCTGCGGCCGCGTCACGTGCCCACGCTGCTGCGGCTGAGCTCCTACCACTATCAGCTCGGCGACTACGACCGGGCCATCGCGCTGCTGCAGCAGGTGGTGGCGCGGGAGCCCAACCGCACCCATCCCCACAAGTGGCTGGGACTGATCTACCTGGCCCGCAACGACCCCAAGGCGGCCCTGGCCGAGTTCAACCTGGCCGAGCGGCTCAGCCCGGGCAACCCCCACACCCGCAAGTATATCGAGCTCTGCCGCCGCAAGATCGCCTGAAGGCGGGACCCCGCCGCTACGGGGCGACCAGGGTCATGGTCATGCGGGCGGCGCCGGCGCGGGCGGCCCGGGCGGCGCCGTACTCCGGCGAATCGTACCAGCGGCGGGCGGTGGCCGCGTCGGGGAACTCCAGCAGCACCAGCCGGGGCACCTCCCAGGCGCCCTCGAGCTGCTCCAGGGTGCCGCCGCGCACCAGGAACCGGCCGCCGTAGGCCTCCACGGCCGGCCCGGAGAGGGCGCGGTATTGCGCGTACCGCGCGGGGTCGGTCACTTCCGCCTGGACGATCACGTAAGCCGGCATGGGCTGGTTCCTCCGGGAGAGTGCGGGCCGGGGCCGGGTTTGCAAACCGGCGTGGCGGTGGTAAGGCAGGTGGGGGTCCCGCCGGGGAGCGCCGGACGGGGCCCGTTCGGGGCCGCCGCAGTCCGCTCATGCTAGGGGCGCGGGGCACCGTCGTCAAGGCGGCCGGAACCGGCTTCGCCCACCGACCCCCCCTCACCCGCAACCGGGACGACCGACCATGGAACAGACCCACGGCAAGCTCCTCGACTGGCTGGAAGAACAGTTCCGCGCCGCCGGCCCCATGGCCGACGTGACCGGGCAGGCGCCCGACCTGAGCGAGGCGGACGCCTACCGGCTCCAGGTGGCCCTGATGAAGCGCGCCGTGGCCCGGGGCGACCGGCACATCGGGTACAAGGCGGCCCTCACCAGCAAGGTCATGCAGGAGCGCGCCGGGGTGAGCGAGCCGGTGATGGGCTGCCTGCTGGCCTCCGGGCACCTGCCCGACGGCGGCGCCGTTTCCCTGTCCACCTACCTCAAGTGCGCCGTGGAGCCGGAGGTGGGCGTGCTGCTCAAGCGCGACCTGGCCGGGCCGGGCGTGACGCCCCTGGACGCCCTGGCCGCCGTGGAGGGCTACTTCGCCGCCATCGAGGTGGTGGACAACCGGGCCGGCAGCGGGGCGCGCAGCAACGCCATGCGCATCGTGGGCTCCAAGTTCTCCGGGGGCATCGTGCTGGGCAGCCGGCTGACCGCCCCGGCGGGGATCGACCTGCGGCTGGAGGGGGTGGTGACCTTCATCAACGGCGTCAGCCAGGGCTCCGGCACGGCCATCGAGGTGCTGGGCGGCCCGCTCAACTCCGTGGCGGCCCTGGCCAACAAGATGGCCGAGGTGGGGGAGACCCTGCGCGCCGGGATGGTGCTGATGACCGGCTCGGTGATGGGCGCCATGCCCGTGCAGGCGGGGGACCACGTCGAGGTGGCCTTCACCCGCCTGGGCACGGCGTCCTGCGCCTTCACCGCGTAGACGGCGGGAGCACGGTCCGCGACCGGGGGCGCAAGGTTGTTTTCGGGAATTCTATCCCCACGTGCTTCGAGACGCGCCCTGCGGGCGCTCCTCAGCACCGCAGCGTGGAATATTCGCACTTTTGATCGCACCACCCTGCGCAGCCCGCGTGGCGTGCGTCTCGAAGGGGGCGGCCCGCGGCCGGGCCGTTAGCGGATGCCCAGCTCGCCCTCCAGCTTCTCCAGGGCCGCCGCGCGGGCGGCCGCGTCCATCAGCCCCTGGTTGTGGGCGCGTTCCAGGGTTTCCCGCTTCTCGAAGTACCGGCTCCAGGCGTTGACGGCGATGTTGGGCTTGGCTTCCACCTCGCGGCGGAGGCGCTCGGCCTCGTCCGAGTCGATGACCTCGGCGGCCAGGGCCTTGTCGATCATGGCGCGCTTGTCGGCCCGGGCCTGGGCCTTGAGGAGGGTGGCCGCCCGCAGGGGGTCGCGCAGCACCAGGGTGTCGATGGGCGCGCGGTCCAGCACGCGCTGCCCGGGCTGGAGCACGAACGCCGCGCCGTTGCTGGGCACCTCGTGGGCCTCCAGGGGCCGGTCCTCCCGGTAGAGGCGCACGAAGGAATACACCAGGTCGTCCCCTTCCAGGTAGATGCGCACCTCGTTGATCAGCTTGTGCTTCTTGTCGAAGAACTGGAGCCACAGGCGCTGGTCGGGCGCCAGGGCGTTGAGGGCGGGGGTGAGGACCGCCGCGTAGCGGCGCACCTGGTCGTCGGTGAGCAGCCGCTCGGGCTGCTTGTCCGCGAACAGGATGAAGGTGTGGGGGCGCACCACCAGCCGCTCCAGGCTGTGCTCCACCTGGAGCACCGACAGGGGCCGCAGCTCCGGGGCGGGCGGTTTCCCGGGCCGCGGGTGGCCCGCCTCCAGTTGCAGCACCGCGTCGCCCTCCTCCACGGGCAGGGTGCGCACGGTGGAGGGGGCGCAGGCCCCCAGCACCAGCAGGAAGGCGACGGCCGCCAGCGACGTGCGCGCCGCCGGGAAAAGGGCGCGCGAGCCGCCGCGCGCTGAGCTGCGATTCATCTGGGGGTCTCGGGAAAGGGGTGGCGCGGCCCGGCGGCCGGCGGGGTTGCGATGGAGCGCAGGACCGGTCAGCCTGCCTCGCGGACGATGGTGGAGCCCTCGGCGTTCTCGATCCACACCTCGCCGCCCTCCCAGTACTCCTTCTTCCAGACGGGGACGGTCTTCTTGAGGCGGTCGATGGCGAAGTGGCAGGCCTCCAGGGCGTCGCGGCGGTGGGCGGAGGAAACGGCGATCACCACGCTGGCCTCGCCCACCTCCAGCCGGCCGATGCGGTGGGTGATGGCCACCCGTTCCACCCGCCAGCGCGCCGTCACCACCCGCTCGATCTTCTCCAGCTCCGCCAGGGCCATGGGCGGGTAGGCCTCGTAGAGCAGGTAGCGCACGCGCCGCCCCAGGCTGTTGTCGCGCACCACGCCGTGAAAGGTGGCGATGGCGCCCGCGGCCGGGGTTTCCACCGCGGCGAGCACGCGCCCCACGTCGATGGGCCCGCTGACGATCTCGTGCCGGCTCATGGGATGTTTCGGCCTCCGCTCACGGGGGGGAAGATGGCCACCTCCTGCCCGGCCCGGATCTGCTGCTCGGCGCCCGCGTACTCCAGATCCACGGCCACGTTGAGGTTGGCCGCCATGGGCCCGAACTCCGGGTGGCGCTCCAGGAAGGCTGCCAGCAGCGTCCCCACGGACACCGGCTCCGGCAGGTCGAGCTCCACCGAGTCTCCCAGCTTTTCCTTCAGGTAGGCGAACAACTGCACCTTGACCACCATCGGGCCCGGCTCCTGGGTGCGGCGGGCCGAGGCCAGGGGCGTGCCGCCCCCGGGCGCGGCCCCCCGGGGCGTTACTGGTAGAAGCTCTTGAGCTGCTTGCTGCGGGTGGGGTGGCGGAGCTTGCGCAGGGCTTTGGCCTCGATCTGGCGGATGCGCTCGCGGGTGACGTCGAAGTCCTGGCCGATCTCCTCCAGGGTGTGGTCGCGCCGCTCCCCGATGCCGAAGCGCATGCGCAGCACCTTCTCCTCCCGCGGCGTGAGGGTCTTGAGCACCTTGCGGGTGGTGTCGAGCAGCCCCTCGTTCATGGCCATGTCGTCGGGCAGGGAGACCTTGCTGTCCGGGATGAAGTCGCCCAGGTGCGAATCCTCCTCCTCGCCGATGGGGGTTTCAAGGGAGGTGGGCTCCTTGGCGATCTGGAACACCTTGCGCACCTTGTCCAGAGGC
>Ga0326597_10014355_pt1 | contig 10385 bp, 6 predicted proteins | sample RVTome_12_FD_203789 | JGI IMG/M metagenome (GOLD analysis project Ga0326597, IMG submission 203789) | Soil microbial communities from uranium-contaminated site in the Upper Colorado River Basin, Wyoming, United States - RVT100D185 | ecosystem: Environmental > Terrestrial > Soil > Contaminated >...
CCGCACCGGCCGCGACGCGCGGCCTCCCCCTCCTCGCCGCCCGACCGGCGGCGCGGCGCCATTGGCGCCGGATCTACTACTTCGGAATCTGCGCGCTGCGCGCGCAAATCCCGGAGTAGTAGATCAGTCGATCGCGACCACATCGGTCGGCGCCGCTCCGCACGGGAGCAGCGGCTCCTCGCGTCCGAGGATGACGTTGACGACGATCAGGCCGCCGAGCTCCGGCGCCGCGCCGTAGATGAAGGGGCCATCCAGGGGCTGCGCCAGGAACTCGACGCGCCCGGAGATCGGGATCCTGCGCGTCACCGCCGCCAGCCTGCGGTCGACCACGGCGATCTCGGCCGGGTGCTCGCGCGCGACGTAGACGCGGTCGCGACGCCGGTCCGCGAGCAGGGCCGTCACCTCGCCCCCCACGAAGATCGAGTCCGCCCGCGCCAGGGAGCCCGCGTCCAGCACGAGCAGGTTGGGCGACGCGCGGTGGCCCACGAAGACCTCGCGGCCGCGGCGGCCGGCGACCACGGCGGTCGGGGTCGACTCCAGCGGGAGCACCGCGATCACGCTGCGCGAGCCGATGTCGATCACGCTCAGGTCGTCCGAGAGCGAGTTGACCACGAACAGGCGCCGGTGATCGGGCACGGCTTCGAGGCGGATCGGCCTGCGCCCCACCCGCACGTCCGCCACGCGCGCGGCGCTGCGCACGTCGAGCAGCGAGACGGTGTCCAGCCCCGGGTTGGTGACGGCCAGCAGGCTCTCCTCCTCCGCCACGACCACGTCCGAGGTCCCGGCGGACAGGCGCACGGGGATCGTGAACTCGGCGAAGTTCTGGCGCAGGTCCACGAGACTGACCGAGCCGTCGCCGGCGTTGGCGACGAACAGGAGCCGGCGGTCGCGCGAGGCCGCCAGCGCGACCGGGCGCGTGCCGACCTTGCCCGTGGCGACGACCTGGCCCGAGGAGCGGTCGAGCGCCAGCACCGAGCCCGAGCGCGCGTCCACGACGTAGAGCAGCGCCAGGCGCACCTGAGGCGTCTCCAGGGAGGCGCCGAAGCTCGGGCGGAAAGTGCCGGTCTCGACCGAGGCGCGGACGTTCCAGTCGAGGAAGACGGAGGCCGCGTCGTGCCGTCCCACGACGACGCGCAGCGGGACCTCGTGCTCGACCGCGCGCGGCCCGCCGCCGGGCTCGTCCGGCAGCGCGTCGGAGAGCTGCAAGGGCCTGCGCGTCCCGCTGCTCTCGTCGAAGGCCGCGTCGACCGCCAGGACCAGGGCCACGTAGGTGCCCGGCTCGACCGTGGCCCCGGCCAGGGCGATGCGCCGGCGCGCCGCGGCCGAGGACACGTCCGCCGTCGCGAGCTCCAGCTCGCGCCGCCCGCCCGCCTGATCGCGCAGCCACGCGCCCGCCAGGTGGAAGCCCAGGTCGCCCGAATCGGCGCCGAGGGCGCGCAGGAAGACGTCCACGCGCGAGGCGACCGCCTCGCGCGGCACGGTCTGGGCGCGGCGCGGCTCGGCGCAGGCCACGCAGGCGAGCGCGAGCATCAGTGCGCTCCCGCGCGCGCGCCCCGACGCGAGCCCGGGCGGCCTGCGGAGTGCGGCGCTCATGGCCGCATCCTACCGGCGCGTCCGTCCCGCGCCGCGCTCTCGCCCGAGGCCGCCCTCAGGGCGCCGCGTCCGGCAGACCCTGGACGTGGCACTGGCCGCAGAGGTGGCGCAGCGAATCGCCGTTCGTGTCCCCGTTCTCCGTCGGCGCCCCCGTGCCCGAGCGGTAGATCAGGCCGAAGGGGTTCGCGTTGCCGTGCGCCTTGTGGCAGGAGATGCAGGTCGGCGTGACGTCCCCGCCGGGCGGGCTCCAGACGCCCACCTCGCTCATGACCTTCAGGCGGTTCCGGTGCGAGGCGAGGTGCGCCGCGCTCGAGCGGCGCCCGCCCATCGCCCCGACGTTCACGCCGGCGGTGGGATGGCGCACGAACAGCACCTCGTCCCCGCCCGGGCCGCGGGCCGCGATCGTGCTGGCGTTCGGGCCCCCATGGAAGACGTCGTGGCAGCCGGCGCAGAAGCGGCCCATGGCCGAGTCCATCGACCTCGGCTCGTTGAAGTCGACCGCCGACTCGTCGTAGTCGCGCATGCGCCGCACGAAGACGTCGCGCGAGAGGTCGTTCGAGCCCGGCCGCTCGTGGTTGTACGTCACCAGCCCCTCGCCCCGGGCGTTGTTGCCGGCGTCCGCGCGCAGGTTGCGGTACGGCCGCGCGGAGGGATCTCCGTGGTGCAGGTGGCAGTTCGTGCAGGAGAGCCCGCGGCCGGGCCCGTTCTCGAGCTCCGCCCTCCAGGGCGGACTGGAGCCCGGCGCGGTCTCGAGCGCACCCAGCGTGTGCCCGGCGGCGGCGCGCCCCTCGACCCCCAGCCAGCTCAGGAAGCCCGCCTGCCGCACGGCCCCCGGGGAGCGACCGCGGTTCGCCCCCAGCACGTCGGTGGCCTGCGAGGAGTTGTCGTGACAGGAGAGGCAAAGCTCGTCGATGTCGTCTCTCAGGAGCCCAGCGGGTCGTTCGAGGCCAGCGAGCGGGACCTCCCTCCCGCCGGCCGGCCCGCGCCCTGGACGCCGGGCGGCCGCGCTCGGGCCGCCCCCTGGGCGGTGCATCACGTGGCACTCGGAGCAGTTGAGCGTCGAGCCCTCGTGGTAGTCGCCGGCCCGCACGGCACGGCGCGGAGCGGCGAGGGCGACCAGGAGCAGGACGGCCACGAGGCGGGCGCGGCGGTCGTGCGGGGGTCCGGCGGCCGCGGGGTGGAGTCCGACCATGGGGATCCAGGTCGGAGTCGCGCTGCCCGCCTCTTGAATGAAAGAGCGGTCGTTGCGCTGGCCACCGGCGATCGAAGAGCCGGATGCCGCGCGCACCCTGCCGCGTGCGTGAAGCGCTCTCGAGCGGAGCGCGAGGGCGGCGAGAGGACGCTACCAGGGGCGGGGTCGTGAGCCGCCCCGCCCCTGGGTCACCGGTTCTCGATCAGGAGAAGCCGGGCTACTGGGCGAAGGCCGAGGCCTGCCCGTGGCACTGTCCGCACAGGTGCTCGAGCATCGCGCTGCCGGGAGGCCCGGCGCCGGTGTCACCGTTCTCGGTCGGGTCGCCGCCGCCCGAACGCAGGATCAGCCCGAAGGCGTTGCCGTTGCCGTGCGCCTTGTGGCAGGAGATGCAGGTCGGAGTCACGTCGCCGACGGTTCCGTCCCAGACACCGCTCTCGCTCATCACCTTCACCTTGTTGGTGCGGTCGAAGAACTGGCTGAGGCGCGAGTGGCCTCCGCCCAGCGCGCCGATGTTCGCGCCGGCGGCGGGGTGGCGGTGGAACTCCGCGTAGCCGTTGGTGCCGGGAACGCCCCCGATCTCGGGGCCGCCCGGGATGCCGTGGAAGTCCGAGTGGCATCCTGCGCACCACTTGCCGATGGCGGACTGGGTGTTGTCCGGCTCGTTGAAATCGACGTCGCCCTCGTCGTACTCGAGGTCGTTGCGGATGAAGACGTCGCGCGAGAGGTCCTGGTTACCGGGCGTGCCGTTGTAGGTCACCCACTTGCCGCCGCCGCCGCTGCCCGGGTTGTACTTCAGGTTGCGGTACTGCGAGCCGGTCGGGTGGCCGTTGCCGGCGTACGCGTGCTGGTGGTGGCAGTCGATGCAGTTCAGCCCGTCGGCATTGCTCCAAGCCGGGTCGGAACCCGGCGCCGTGTCGGTCGTGTCGAGCGTGTGTCCCGTCGGGGCCAGGCCCTCGATGCCGAGCCGGTTCAGGAAGCCCGCCTCGCGGATGTCCGTCGGTCCATTGCCACCGTTCGCGGCGCCGAGGACGTCCGGGGCGAGTCCGTTCTGGTCGTGGCACGAGAGGCACAGGTTGTTGATCGTGTCACGCAGCAAGAATTCGTACGGGCCGCTGGAGCCGAGCCCCAGGGTGATGCCGCTCCCGTCGGGGTTGTACCCGTGCTGCCTGCTGTAGTGCATGATGTGGCAGTCGGCGCAGCGCAGCGTCAGGCCCGTGTGGTAGTCGCCGGCACTCGCCGTGCCCGCGAATACCATCGGAGCCAGCGCAGCCGCCGCGACCTTCGCGAAGGTGCTCATTCCTGAATTGCCTTTCCGCGTTCTCGAAGCGCTTGGGTTGTCGTCGCAGCCTCGCGGGCCGAAAGGCCGCGAGATGGCTCGGAACCGGATGGCGGGGCGCAGCATCGGGCTGGGACGAGGGCGACAAGACGTCGACCCGGTCCGAACACCTGGAGTATGGCCCGCGAAACGCGATCCCACCAGTCGCGGGGCATCGGCCGAAGTGCGCACGATGACGGTCTTCTTGGTCGTACCGGAGTGTCGTGCCGCGCCCGCTCGCGCGCGCGCGCGACGGGGGCTGCGCGACTCGTCCGCCAGCGCGAGGAACGTCGCGCGTGGTCCGCGCGAAATGTTCCGCGGCGGCGCGCGATCGTCCGCAGCGAGTGACCGGCGCTCGGCGTTCAGCGCTCCCGGCGCGGCACGCGCCGGAAGACCTGCACGCGGTTGCCGAACAGCTCGGCCACGTAGATCGCTCCGCCCGGCGCGATGGCGATGTCGCTCGGGTAGAGCAGCTCGCCCGGCCGGCGGCCCCCGCTCTCGCGCGCGAAGCGGCCGCCGAAGATCCCGGCCAGGCGTCCGCCGCCGTCGAAGATCTTGACGTCGTGGCGCAGCATGTCGACCACGTAGAGGAACCCGTCCTCGTCGAAGGCGACGGCCGTCAGCGCGGTGAAGTTCTCCAGCCCCAGACCGCGGCTGCCGAACCCGATCAGGAAGCGCCCCTGGGCGTCGAAGATCTGCACCGGCGTCGCGCGCTGGTCGATCACGGCGATGCGGCCCTCGCTCGAGACCGCGACCCCGCTGATCAGCTCGAACGACGCCCGGCGCCGCTCGGGCCGGATGACCCGTTTCAGCGCGCCGTCCGGCGCGTAGACCAGGACCTGCGGCAGCTCGACGTCGGCCACGTACCAGTCGCCGGCGGCGTCGATCGTGAAGGCCCCCACGCGCGCGCGTCCGGCCTCGCGCTCGTCCAGGGCGGGGTAGGGAAAGCTGCGCGGCGGGCGCGGCTCGCCCCGGTAGCTGAAGGTCTTGACGGCGGACTGGTCGTTGTCGAGCACGTGGATCGTGCCGTCCGGCGTCGCGCGCACGCTGCGCGGGTCGATCAGCGCGGCGCGGCCGAAGGCGTAGAGCGGCGTGCCCTCGGGATCGAAGATGCCGATCAGGCCGTTCTTCGAGTCCGCCACGAGCAGCTCGCCCGCGACCGGGTCGAACGCGACCCCGCGCGGCTGCTTGAAGCCGCCCTCCATGAGGTGGCCGTGGATCGCGTCCACCGCCACGACGTCGTACGGGTAGCTCGGCGCCTCGTCCCCCTGCGCAGCCCGGGCGACCTGGGCCGCCCGCGCCGGCGCCGCCGCGACGCAGGCGACGAGCAGCGAGAAGACGGCTCTAACGTTCATCGCCCCCGTGAGCCGCCCCGCCGCCGATGTGGCATTCGAGGCACAGCCCGCGCGACTGGTCGCCGCGCAGCTGGTAGGGGAAGTCCGTCCCGTGCGGATCGTGGCAGGTCACGCAGGTGATGCCCTCGCCCGTGCGCGGGTCGATCCGGTCGCTGCCGAGCGGGTGGCCGTGGCGCATGTCCTCGTGACAGGCGAGGCACGTGCGGATGCCGCCGGAGGTGAGCATGTGCTCCTCGGTCGAGGAGTGCGGCTGGTGGCAGATCGTGCACGAGCCGTTCTCGACGCGCACCGGGTGCGCGGTGCGCGCGGCCTTGCGCCGCTGCTCGACCTCGGCGTGGCACTTCAGGCAGGTCTGGCGCGGCGCGGCCACGAGCAGCTTCGCGACCTTGCCGGCGTGGGCCACGTGGCACGCCCCGCAGTTGCCCTCGGCGACGGGGTCGTGCACCAGCGTGTCGCTCGGGCGTGGCACCTCGCGGTGGCACAGCTTGCACAGGCGCGCGCCGGTGGCGACCGGGACCTGCGGGTTGTCGCTGTCGACCAGGTGGCAACCGTCGCACATGCCCTCGGCGAAGGGCTCGTGCGTGAACGGCAGGAGCAGCGCGCCGGTGGTCGAGGCGTGCGCGTCGTGGCAGTCGAGGCAGCGCGTCCCCCCCACGGGGATGCCCTGGTGGGCGTCCACGAGGTTCTCGTCCGTCGGCTCGTGGCACAGGCGGCAGAGCGAGTCCGCCGGCGACATGAGCTGGGACTCGTGTGGGGAGTTGTGGGCCGCGTGGCAGTCGAGACACTCGCCCTCGACGAAGGGCTCGTGCACCGTCGTGAAGGCCTTTTGGGCCAGCTTGTGCTCGTGGCACGTGAAGCACAGCTCGTTGCCCTCGGTCACGAGCAGGCCGGAGTGCTCCGATCCGTGCACCTCGTGGCAGCCCGTGCACTCGCCCTTCCTGATCGGCGTGTGCACGCTGCCCGTCTGGAAGGAGAGCACCTCGTCGGCGTGGCACGAGAAGCACAGGGCGCGCTCGCGCTTGTTGAGCATGTGCTCGTAGCGCGCGGCGTGCGGCGCGTGGCAGCCCGTGCACTCGCCCTGGGCGGCCGGCGCGTGCGGCACGCTGCGCGCGATCATCTCAACCAACGGCTCGTGGCAGCGCAGGCACGAGTCGCCCGCGGCGTGCGGCGGCGCCGCGGCCGGATCCTGCCCGGCGCGGCCGTCGAGCGCGAACGACGCCAAGAGCAGCCCGACCGGGATGGTCAGGAAGAGCAGCGGCCTACCTGGGCTTCTCGGTGTGGCACTCATCGCATTGCTTCTCGGCGAAGGGCGGGTGGCGGTTGGGCCAGAACAGGCCTTCCCCGAGGGAGGCGTGGGGGGTGTGGCAGGACAGGCAGTCGGTCTGCGGCGTGAGCAGGTCGAGGTGGGCGGCGGCGATCTCCGGCGCGCCCTGGTCGTGGCACTTCCAGCACAGGTCGGGCGTGGCGGCGGTCGCCAGGCCCGGGAACTCCGCCGCGTGCGGCGCGTGGCACTCGAGGCACTGTCCCTCGATGGCCGGCTCGTGCGCGAAGTGGCCGGGCCGGATGAGGTCCGCGCCCAGATCGCCGTGGCAGGTGTTGCAGAGGTCGCGCGTGGGGAGCGAGAGCAGGTGCTCGCGCGCTGCGGTGTGGGGCGCGTGGCAGGCGAGGCAAGCCCCCGCCTCGGCCGGCGCGTGGCGGTGCGCGCCCTCCTCGATCGCCTGCGCCGTCAGGCCGTGGCACTCCAGACACAGCTTTGAGCTCGGCGCGGTCAGGAGGTTCGGCTCCATCGAGCCGTGCGCGTCGTGGCAGTCCAGGCACTCGCGCCGTGTGACCGGGGCGTGGACCGAGCCGTTCGGGACGGTCTCGGCCACGTCGGCGTGGCACGAGACGCACAGCTCCTCCGGCGTCGAGCGCAGGCAGCCGGCGACGTCCGACGAGTGGGGGTCGTGACACGCGATGCACGCTCCCTGCGCGACGGGGCGGTGCAAGGTCTCGTTGCGCAGGCGCTCGGCGTGGGTCTCGTGGCAGCCGAGGCACAGCTTTGGCATGCGCTCGCGCAGGATCGGCCGCGTGCCCGATCCGTGCGCCGAGTGGCAGCTCGTGCACGTCTCCAGGGGCTCGTGCACGGCGGAGCGCCCGAGGGCCGCCTCGGACTCCTCGTGGCAGCCGAGGCACAGCTCCTTCTCGGGCAGGCGCAGGAGGCGCGCGTCGTCCCCGCCGTGCGGGTCGTGGCAGTCGAGGCAGCGGCCCTCGCTCGCCGGCGCGTGCGGCGAGCCGGTGCGGGTCGCGAAGCCGGCGATCTGCTCGTGCGTGTCGTGGCAGGACGAGCACAGGGGCCGGCCGGGCCCGGCCACGAGCAGCTTCTCCAGCTCCGACGCGTGCGGCGAATGGCAGCTCGTGCAGTGTCCCTCGGCGACGGGCTCGTGCCGGCCCGCGCGCGAGCGGAAGTCGGCCAGCGCGTCGCCGTGGCAGACGCCGCACAGCCTGGTCGCCGGCATCGTCAGGTCGGGCGCGCGCGCGCCCTGCGAGACGTCCTCCGGCTCGACGTGGCACATCGCGCAGTCGCGCTCCTCGAGCGGACCGTGGACTTGCGGCCGCAGCAGCCCCGCGGCGGTCGAGGCGTGCGGCGAGTGGCACGAGCCGCAGTCCGAGCGCGCGACGTCGTAGCCCTCGTGCGCGTCCCGGAAGCCCTCGCTCTCCGTCTCGTGGCAGGTCGCGCACAGCTCCGGCACGGCCCGCACCAGGCTGTTCGCGCTCGCGCTCGCGTGCGGGTCGTGGCACGTCAGGCAATCGTCGAGGACCGGCCCGTGGGCGCTTCCGCTCTCGAACGGCGCGCGCTCGTGGCAGGTGAAGCACAGCTTTGGACCGCGCGCCTTCAGCAGGCCCGGGCCGCCCGACGAGGCGTGCGGGTCGTGACATGCGCTGCACTGACCCTTCGCGCCGGCCGAGTGGGGGTGCTCGGCGTCCACGTAGGCCTCGGCCGCGGGGTGGCACCCGAGGCACAGCTCGGGCTCCTGCTTCTGGAGCTTCAGCACGCCGACCAGGCCGTGGCGCGCGTGGCAGTCCTCGCAGCGCGCGCCGAGGTCGGCGAAGTGCGCGCTCGCGCCCGCCAGCGATGCCAGGAAGTCCTGGTGGCAGTCGGCGCAGGCCTTGGCGGCCACGTCGCGCGCGGGCCCGGCCCGGCGCCGGCCGCCGGCGGAGCTCGTGCAGGAGTGGAAGGCGAGCGCGAGCGAGAGCGCGCCGAGGGCGAGAGTGGAGAGCGCGAGCGCGCGCCGCAGCGTGCGCGTCCCGCCGGACCGGCCTTTCACGCGACCTCCTCCTGCTCCTCCTCGGTCGTCTCGGGGGGGCGCTCGACGCCGGGCGCGGGCCCGGGCTCCGGGCCCGAGTCCCGCCCCGGCTCGGCCGGGGGTTCCGCCGGCTCGAGCGCGGGCGGGCCCTGCTGCTCGGGTGGGACCTGCCGCTCGAGCCACTCGACCGCGAGCCGCACGCCCTCGTCGTCGATGCGGGCCGAGGCGCGCTCCTTGAGCTTCGAGAGCCACGAGGCGTAGGCGCGCTTCTGGAGCTCCGTCGTCGCCCGCCGCGTCGCCGTGCGCCGGAAGCTCTCGAAGGGGATCAGGACGGGTTCCTTGCGCTCGAAGACCTTGACCACGAAGTGACCGAGGGCGGTCGACATGGGGCCCCTCACCTCCTCGGGCGCCATGGCGAACACGAGCGGCTCGATCTGCTCCAGGAGCTGCCCCCGCTTCACCCAGCCGATGCTGCCGCCGTGCGCCGCGGAGGTCGGGTCGATCGAGACCTCCCGCGCCACGTCCGCGAACGCCTCGCCGGACTGGACGCGCTCGAGGGCCGCGCGCGCGTCCTCGTCCGTGGCCAGCACCATGTACGAGAGCCGCACCTCGGCCGGCCGCGTGAACTCGTCCTGCTTGTGCGCCTCGTAGTAGGCGCGCGCGTCCTCCTCGCTGACGTTCACGCCGGCGTACACGTAGTCGCGGTAGAGCAGCTTCAGCACGAGGTCGATCTCGTAGGCCGCGGCCTTGCGCGCGACCTCGGGATCCTCCAGCAGGCCGGTCCGCGCGACCTCCCGCCGCAGGGCGCGCTGGCGGGCCCACTCGCGCGCCACGGCGCCGGCGCCCTTGCGCGCCTCCGCCTCGGGCACGGAACGGATCGTGTCGAGATTCAGGAGCTCGCGCAGCACGCCCAGCTCCAGCTCGTCGCCCGCGCTCTTCGCGACCACGGCCTCGGGCCTGTCCTGCGAGAGCAGCACGGAGGGATCGAGCAGCGACTCATCGACGCTGATGCCCGCCTCCTCGGCCAGCCGCTCGTCGGCCGCCGCGCGCAGCTCGTCCTGGGCGCGCCGCTCGAGGATCGCGCGGATCTGCGGCAGGGCGACCTCGGGCGCGGGCCGCGAGGGGTTGACCGTGCGCTGCTCGAGGCGCACGAACGTGAAACCCTTCGCCGTCGCGACGACCGGGGAGAGGCTTCCGAGCTCCTCCAGCGCGAACGCGGCTTCCTCCAGGGCCGGGTCGAGGTCGCCGCGGCCCACGAAGTCGAGGATTCCGTCGATCGCGGCCGACGCGTGGATCGACTCCGAGCGGGCCAGCGCGCGCACGTCCTCGCCGGCCGCCACCCGCGCGCGCAGGACCTCGGCCCGCTCGCGGCTCTCGACCTCGATCAGCGCCAAGCGCAGGGCGACGTCCGTCTTCGCGTAGAACGCCTCGACCTCCTGGTCCGGGACCTGCACCTTCTCGTCCACCGCGCGCTTCCAGAAGAGTTCCGCGGCCCGGCGGTAGCGATAGTCCTCGACGTCCGCGCGCAGATCCTCCTCGTCGGGGATGCCGAGCGCCCGCGCTTCCGCGAGGAACAGGCGCTGCTCGATGATGCGTCCCGCCAGCTCGCGCACCGCCGGCGCGCCGCGCACCAGGGGGGCGTG
>Ga0326597_10014356_pt1 | contig 10385 bp, 8 predicted proteins | sample RVTome_12_FD_203789 | JGI IMG/M metagenome (GOLD analysis project Ga0326597, IMG submission 203789) | Soil microbial communities from uranium-contaminated site in the Upper Colorado River Basin, Wyoming, United States - RVT100D185 | ecosystem: Environmental > Terrestrial > Soil > Contaminated >...
GTCCACACCTCGCGCCGCGAAAGGCGCTTTCGCGCGAGCGCCTTGCCGGCCCGCTCCAGCAGCACATCATAGTTGCGTACAGAAGAGAGCGCTCTGCGCGAGCGGCGGATCGAGCGCCGCAGTTTCCGAATTTTTGCAGGGCGCGGGGCCGGATAAATCAGCTCGAGGGTCTGCTGCAAACGGCGGCTGGCAACGCGCAGATCATGAACCGCTTCCGGATCATCGCCGCGCAATACTTTCGGCTCGAGCCCCAGGAAGCGATTCAAGTGACGCCGCGCCAGGATCGGCGCCCGCGCGGAATTCAGCGTCACCCTATGCGGTGAACCCTTGGCGGCTTGCGGGCGTCTGGAGGCGCGAGCCTGCTTTGGACGGGACCGCTTGATCCGCGCGGATGCGATGGGTTCGGTCATGGACTTACCGCCATTCACGGCTAGAGACCGATTTGGCGCCGAGTGTATGCGGTCGGGGCATTCAATGATTTCCGGCGAGATGGCGCAGAATACGCGGGGTAAGCCACCAAATCAATTGGCCCTCGGTCTCGAACGGATGCTCCTCCCATTGAATCAAGCAGCAGCCGCCTTTCTTGAATTCCAGATTGCCGCGCCGCCCCGCGCCAATCAGTTGGGCCACCAGCCTGCTGAGGTCCGGTTCATGTCCAACCAGCAAAACTTGATTGCGGTCGGCGTGGCTGCTCAAGAAAGCCTTCAAGTCAGCGGGCGAGCCCCCCGGGCGAAGCGCGTCGCACAGATCCATGGGGACCTTGGACGCCACCGTTTCCGCCACGATCGCTGCCGTCTCTTTGGCGCGGATCAGAGGGCTGGTCACGATCCAGTCCGGCTCAAAACCAATTTGCTGCAGCCCACCGACAATCTGCTGCAATTTCTTTTTGCCCTTTGGAGTGAGTGGGCGGGCGTCGTCGTCCGTATATTCCGGCGAGCCCCGTTCCACTGCGACACCGTGCCGCATGATGTAAAGCGAATATTCGGAAGATTGATCGCTCATCGCATAGATTCCCCTGTCAGCAGGTCGCGCGGTTTATCCGCAACCTGGGGGATGGTACCGCGAAGCGCTTGGTCTCTTCAAGGCTTGGACAACCTGCCGATCTTCTTCCGGGTGATGAGTCTAAGGATTAGGCTCGGCGGGATGGGAGATTGGACGCACCCACCGGCGGATTGCCGGTGTATAATACCGGATACCCGGAAAGCCCTTCACGAACGTGCCGTTCTGAGGCTGGGTTCCCGGGAGACATCAATGGCGGAGGAAGAGCATGTCATTACGCATCAACGATGAAGCACCCAATTTCATCGTCGAGACCACCCAAGGCACCATCAACTTTCATGAGTGGATCGGCGACGGATGGGCCATACTGTTCTCACATCCGAAGGATTTTACACCCGTATGCACCACGGAACTCGGCTACATGGCGGGTCTGCAACCTGAATTCCAAAAGCGGAACTGCAAGATTATCGGACTGAGTGTGGACCCGGTGAGCAATCACAGCAAGTGGGCGAAGGATATCGAAGAAACTCAGGGGAATAAGGTCAACTATCCGATGATCGGCGACCCGGAACTCAAGATCGCCAAGCTGTATGGCATGTTGCCGGCCGAATCAGGGGCTACATCCGAAGGGCGGACTGCGGCGGACAATGCCACCGTGCGGACGGTCTTCGTGGTTGGTCCCGACAAGAAAATCAAGCTGATGCTCAGCTACCCCATGAGCACTGGCCGTAACTTCGACGAAGTGCTGCGTGTCGTGGATTCCATGCAACTCACGGCCAAACACAAAGTCGCCACGCCGGTGAACTGGAAACAGGGAAACGATGTCATCATCCTGACGTCGGTGTCGGACGAAGAAGCCAAGCAAAAATATCCCAATGGCTGGAAAACACTCAAGCCCTATCTGCGAATGGTGGCACAGCCCAAGTAGCTTCGATTCAACTCCCATCTGATCGCGGCTGAACGCGATCGGATGGGGGAATTCGTCTGACGAAGCCCCCAAGTACGCAAAGCTCGATCTGGACAAACCTGTAGTTCTTTGGAGGGTGGAATCCCTGTTCGGCTCCCTTCCACCAGGCCTTTGGCCATTTGATTGCTCAACATTTTCATGGAGGTTCATGTTCATGGAAGTTCATGCGACGGGGGAAGTTGTTCCTTTTTCGCAACTCCCTGGTTCCCGCAGGAGCGGTTATGATAGTAATCGTCATAGAATCATTCAGGAGGGCACGGAAATGCAGGCAACAGTGCGGTTTGCAGTCATCGGTGCATTTTTATTCGGCGCGCAACTGGCGCTAGCGCAGGGTGGCGACGCAAAGGTGGGCAAGGCGGTGTATGACAAGTCTTGCGCTACCTGCCACGGCGCCGACGGAACTCCCAAAGAGGCCATCGCCAAGATGCTCAAGGTGGAGATTCCGCACCTTGGTTCCAAGGAAATGCAGGCGAAGAGTGATGCCGATATCCAGAAAGCCATCACCGCAGGCTACGAGAAAATGAAGCCGGTCAAGGGGCTGTCGGACAAGGATGTCGCCAACGTCGTCGCCTATATGCGGACACTCAAGAAGGCTTGATCCACTGGAATCCTGAGCCGGATGGCCGGATTCACCGTTTTGCCTGTGGGAATTTTTACAGTCAGAGGATTGTGGACTCCGCGGGCGGGCCTACGGCGTTGTGAGAGTCTGAACACTGGTGCGGGCTGGAGTTGCACGACGTCTGCCTGTATATCCGTACCATCCCAGCTTGACCTGCAAAAATTACGCAGTTGTCTGGACAGGGTATTTTCGGGGTTGAAGTGGATGCGCCAAAACATTTTGTCCGGAAGGACGGCGTTTATAGGCGGGGTCACCGATTCCAGTGGCGGGTCTGGAATTTTTCCTTCCGGACAAACTTCAGAGTAGAGATTGCATTTTTAGGGCCACCGTGTCTTCTATCTCAATTCATTGAAAAATAATGGGTTGCAATGTGGCATGGGATACTATTTTCTGGCGCAAGGGGGAAATCGCACTGTGCTGTGCCTTCTGCCACAATGCCGAGTGTGCTGTTGGCATCGCTTGATCTGTTTGGGAGCAGCGGCAATTGTTGACAAGGAATATTGCAGTGCTGTTGTGCGCCGGGTTGCGTAATTTCTCACAGAAATGACCTCATGGGTAACGAGGATCGAGAGATATTTTGTTCTCCGGGAATCGTCCAAATCCCCGCGCGATGGAATGCGTTCTGGCTTGGTAAGATCTTCAACAAATAGAGGTTATTGGCACGGTACGTCCTCGGCGAATCACTCACCGCGGGTTGCTTGTTGGTGCTATCCTGAGGTAGTGGACCGGTAGTTGCCCATCAATGATTTCATTGCTCGATATCGCGGCTTTTCACGCAGTCGCGAGGGTTGGGGGAGCCTGATGCGAATCAACGTTAGCGGAATTGTGCCTGAATACGAAAGGGATCCATGCGGATCCTGGGATAGCAAGTCTTTATGGGGTTGTGACACCAGGAAGGAGCTGGAACACATGCAACGTTTGGCAATAATTTTCGGATTCGTTGTCTTATACATGCTGGCGGGCGTGAGTGGACTCTACGCTCGCAATTCAGTGCCGCAAGCCGAATCTGCGGACTATGCCGGTTCGGAGATTTGCGCAACGTGCCACGCAGACGCCATGGATGGCTGGAAGAATACGGCCATGGGCCGGGCCTTCCTGGAGCATCCCAAGACCGACGTAGAAAAGCTGGGGTGCGAAGCGTGCCACGGTCCGGGCAAAGCTCACGTCGATGGCGGCGGAGATGTTACGGCGATCCTTCGCTTTGGCAAGAAGGTGCCCCAGACGGCCGCAGAGCAAAACGGGCAGTGTCTGCAATGTCATGACGAGGGCAACCGGATGTTCTGGCAAGGCAGCATGCATGAATCTCGCGGGCTGACTTGCGTTACTTGCCATCAAGTCATGAAACCGAACATTCCCCCCACGCGGTTCGATGAGCCGCTGACGGGCAACCGCCAGTTCGTCAAGCAAACGACCATGGAGGTCTGCTTCCAGTGCCATCAGATGCGGCGCGCGCAGGTGCAGCGCTCGGCCCACATGCCCTTCCGCGAGGGCAAGGTCACCTGCACCGATTGCCACAATCCGCATGGCACGCCGAATCCGAGCTTGTTAGTGAAGCCGACGGTCAATGAGACCTGCTACCTTTGCCACGCCGAGCGCCGCGGACCTTTTTTGTGGGAGCATCCTCCGGTCATGGAGAACTGCGCCAACTGCCATGAACCGCATGGCTCCAGCCGTCCGCAATTGCTGAAAGCCAGTATGCCCCGGCTCTGCCAGCAGTGCCACGTGGAGTCGCGACATCCAACGACACCGCAACTGGCGAATAGTCGATTCGCCATCAATCGTGGTTGCACCAATTGTCATTCCCAGATCCATGGTTCCAACCACCCCAGCGGAATCCGCTACCAGCGGTGAGCAGCAGGACCAGGATCGAGGCAGGCCAGGATAACCGTACCAGGATCACTTTATGATAATACGTTTGCCCAGTAGTGAATACGGAGGTTTTCAATGAGCAGGCACTTTCTTAGAGCAGCCATAATGATCGTCACCCTCCCGTTATTGCTGATGACATGCCAAACGGTTTACGCCCAGGGGGAGACGACAAACGGCCGCCTGGAGTTCGGAATCAGGCAGCTGTACGGAGAGAGAAATTCCGCAAAGTTCACGGAATATCGGGATATCCCGCAGGGATTCTTCCTCAGGAACTCGGACGTGGAGATGCATGATCTGTTCAACAAGCGCTTCTTCTTCAGCTTTCAGGCCCGCGACATTCGTGAAAACGATCAGACCTTCCTGGTCTCTCTTGGCTCTTACCGCAAGTACCGCCTGGACCTGAAGTGGGACCAGACGCCGCACATCTTCACCACCACGGCGAGGAGCTTTCTGTTCGAAAACAAGCCGGGCGTGTTTATCGCCCCCGAGCCGGTGCGGAGCGTCCTGGTAGGTGCTGGAACCGCCGCTGCCACTCTGGTGCCAGTGCTGACATCCGTCCTGAACAGCGCGCCCCTATGGGATATGTCGCTTCGGCGGGACAAGGGCGCGGGCACGCTGACCATGACCCCTACGGCCGATTGGACTCTCCGATTCCTTTACTCGCGGGAAAAGATGGTTGGGTACAGGCCGTTGGGAACAAACACGAATTCCTTCACGAATATCATCGAGCTCCCCGAGCCGATCAATTACCGCACCCACCAACTGAAGGCCGGCACGGAATACGTTAATGACAGGGCTGGTATTCAGGCCGACTACTCCGCTTCCGTCTTCGACAACAAGGTGGGCGAGTTGGTTTGGGATATGCCGTTCGCAACCACTGGCACGCAGGGCAACAAGGGCCGATTGGATCTGTATCCCAGCAACAACGCGCAAAATTTGAGCTTCGCGGGAACCTTCCGGATGCCGCACTCCACACGCGTCATTGCGAGCGTCGTGCCCGGATGGATGCGCCAGAATGACGACTTCCTGCCATTCACCATCAACCCCCTGCTCACGAGCCTTCCGGCGCTGCCCGCTTCGAGCCTCAATGGCAGCAAACAAACCCTGGCGATGAACTACAGGCTGACTAGCAAGGCGATTCCGAAATTGCCCTTGACGCTGCGTTATACTTCCTACGACTACAATAACAACACTCCCAGCATTACGTTTTCATCGAGGGCCTCTTCCGACGGCGGCGTGTCCGCCGGTCCGTGGATTAGCGAACCGTTCGCTTACGACCGCAAGAATCTCGACTTTGATGCAGCCTTTGAATTGATGAAAAACTCCTCGTGGAAGTTCCTCTACAACTGGGAGCGGTTCGACCGCCATCACCGCGATGTGGAGCAGTCCACCGAGCACACTGTAGGGACTTCCCTTGATCTCACTCCCCTGGACTGGCTCCTGGTCCGCGGTTCCTATAAGCATGGGGATCGAGATCCGGAAGAATATGTGGGAGTAGCCGTCATGCTGCCCTCGCTGCGGAAGTTCGACCAAGCAGGCAGGACGCGGCACCGCGGCGAGGCTCTGGTCGAGCTGACACCCGTCGACCAAATCAGTCTTACCGCCACCTACGGGACGACCCAGGACGCCTATCGCGAAAGGGGCTGCGTGTGGTCTGGAAGCGACAACATATCCGTGGACCAGTGCTACGGTCTGTTGAAGGACATCAGCACCAACTACTCGCTGGAACTTGCCGTAAATCCGACTCCACAGGTCAGTCTCTTCGCGGAGTACACTCGGGAGAAATATAACTACCGCCAACTCTCGCGCCAGCGGGCTCCTGGCAATGACACCGCGAATAACGACTGGGAAACCAACCGTCGCGATCGCGTGGATAATTACGCCGCCGGTCTGAACGCGTCGCTCTCCGGCAAAGCAATCGTGGACCTGTTCTACAGCCTCTCGGCGGCGAAAAACAAGATCATCACCCGGGCGCTGGGCAATCCCGCGCTGGCCGGTTTCCTGGTAACGACCGCGGTTCCATTCCCCGGCGCCACGGATTTTCCGGACACCAGCAATCGCTGGCATCAGATGGTCTCCAGCATCAAGTTCCCGATGAAGGAAGGTAACCTGACTCCGAAGTTTGAATACCGCTATGAAAAGTACGACCGTGTTGATTTCCAACTCGTGAATGTTGGTCAGTATTTCGGTGACCCGGCGCTTGCGACCTCCCTGTTTCTCGGAGTGGGAGAAGATGTTCCGGGCTACGACGCTCACATTGTTTCCGCCTCGCTGGAATACCGATTCTAGATCGAACTCAGGGCGGGTGGGAGAGCAGCGCGGCGTTTGCCGCGCTGCTCTAGTTCCCGCCCACACCCTGATCTGAATCCCTCAGACATCATCAGGATACGGCAGCCGATCCTCAGGCATCGATGCGGGAAGTTTGTGCGCCGGGAAGGAATCCGGAATGGATGCTTGCGTGCCTGTACTTACCGGTGGTGAAGATTAACGGCAGCGCCCGTCGGCGGGCGAGACGTTCCGGGAACAGGAATGCCGATGCCGCAACAAGTGGTCCGTCTCGGAATCGTCGTCTTAATACTGGGAGCCGCGCTGGTAACGGCCCGCACCTACCTGATTCCCGAGACGTTTGGGCGGCTCGGACACTACCGGGCAGTGGCGCTTGACGCCAATGCCTCTCGCCCCATGGTTTATGCAGGGCGCGAAGATTGCGGCGTTTGCCACACGGAGCAGGCTGAGAAGTTTTCGGTTGCGCGTCATCAGACACTCTCCTGCGAGGTTTGCCACGGCGCCGCTGCCGCGCATATCGAATCTCCCTCCGAGCACAAGCCACCCGCGCCGCGGGATCGCGGTTACTGCCCGCTTTGCCACGGCTATAATCCCTCGCGTCCCACAGGCTTTCCGCAGATTGATTCCGATACCCACAACCCCGGACAACCCTGCATCACCTGCCATGATCCGCATGCGCCGGAACCTCCCAACGTCCCGCAGGATTGCAGCGCCTGCCATGGAGAGATCGCCCGCACCAAGGCTTTTTCGAACCACGCCTCGCTCGAGTGTACCCAGTGCCACCAAGTCAATGAGCGTCACAAGGTGGAGCCTCGCGCGAGTCTGCCGACCAAGCCGAAGGCGCGCGAATTCTGTGGCGGATGTCATGGCGTCGGCGCGTCGAGTCCCGCGGAGATCCGCCGCGTCGATCTCGACTCGCACTGGCCGCGCTACGTCTGCTGGCAGTGCCACTACTCGCACTACCCGGAGGTCCAATGAACGAACTTGTGCAAATTCAAAGGAAGCCCTCCGGCAAGGTGGAGCCGATCGCACCGGAGCGCCGTGAATTTCTCAAGAATTGCCTGCTGGCCTCGCCGTTTCTAGTGGCGATCGTGCGCGTGGCGGCCCAGCAGACGGAGGGAGCTGCGAACGGAGAGTATCGCCCGGAAGACCACTTTTACGGGATGGGCATCGATATCAGCAAGTGCATCGGTTGCGGCCGCTGCGCCGATGCCTGCAAGACAGAGAACGACGTGCCGCGGGATCCCCGTTACTTCCGCACCTGGATTGAGCGATACATCATTACCACCGAGGACGAGACCACGGTCAGCAGCCCGAACGGTGGCATTGATGGGTTTCCACCCGCGGTCAGCGAGAAGGGAATCTTGCGAACATTTTTTGTTCCCAAGCTTTGTAACCAGTGCGCTAATCCGCCTTGTGTGCAGGTCTGCCCGGTAGGGGCGACATTCCAGACTCGTGATGGTGTTGTTCTGGTGGACGAGGATTACTGCATTGGCTGCGGCTACTGCATTCAGGCGTGTCCGTATGGCGCCCGGTTTCTGCATCCGGTGACGCACACGGCGGAGAAGTGCACGTTCTGCTATCACCGCGTAGTCAACGGCAAGATTCCGGCCTGTGTGGAGGTGTGTCCCACCGGTGCGCGCATTTTCGGCGACATGCGCAGCATGGCCAGCCCGCTAACGCGGTTCCGCCGCTTCAATGAAATTACGGTCCTGAAGCCGCAGCTCAATACGCAGCCGAAAGTCTACTACGCCAACCTGGACGGGGAGGTCAGCTAGCCATGCAAGTCCTTTCTGAACAACTTCCCGCTCTGCTCCAGCAAGTATCCGGATACATTTACCCCAATGAATTCGAGCTGCACTGGGGGCTGCCCGTGGTGATCTATCCCTATCTGACGGGACTCGTTGCGGGAGCCTTCGTCATGGCCTCGCTCGATCGTGTCTTCCACGTAAAGGCGGTGGAGCCCGCTTACCGGCTGGCACTGCTGACAGCCCTTTCGTTCCTGCTGATCGCTCCCCTGCCGCTGCTGCTGCATCTCGGTCATCCGGAGCGATCCTATGAAATCTTCCTCACACCGAACCCGCATTCGGCAATGGCCGTCTTCGGCTTTGTTTACGCTTGGGTGCTGATCGCTGTAGTCCTGCTGACTATCTGGTTCGAATATCGCCAGGACCTGGTGATGTGGTCCCAACAGGAGCGCGGCGTGAAACGCCTCCTCCATCGCGTGCTCACGCTGGGCGCTACGGATATTTCCGAACGGGCGGTGGAGTTTGACCGCCGCGCAGTGCATTTCATCAGTATTGTGGGAATACCCTCTGTCCTACTGCTGACCGGTTACGCGGGCTTCATGTTCGGATCGGTCAAGGCCAACCCGTGGTGGAGCAGCGTGTTGATTCCCGTTGTGTTTCTTTTTTCCGCCATCGTCTCCGGCATCGCCATGGTATTGATTCTCAACCTGGTCTCCGGACTGCTGCGGCAGTCGCTCGATATGGTTTGCGTGGACAAACTGGCTAAGTTCCTCTTTTTCGCGCTGGCAGTCGATTTCTCGCTCGAAGTGCTGGACTTCATCCACCGCCTGTACGAATCCGATGAGTCCATCCACATTCTCTCCCAGTTGATCTCGACCCGGCTGTTCTTCAGCTTGGTCATCTTGCAGGCGCTGCTCGGAACTCTGCTGCCCCTCATCATCATCGGATCCGTGGCTCCGGTTTTCAGCAGCAGGGCGCTGATTGCCGTTCCGCAGGAGCTCCGCCGGTTGCTCTACCTGGGCGCCGCGGTGCTCATCCAGATCGGCATCTTCAGCATGCGTTGGAATGTGGTTATCGGCGGGCAACTATTTTCAAAAAGTCTCCGCGGGTTCACTGTTTATGAAGTGCCGCTGTTTGGCTTGGAAGGCCTTCTCGCCGGGGCGCTATTGCTAGCCCTGCCATTTTTCCTGCTGTATCTTCTCATCCAGATCCTGCCGCCGTGGAAGGAAGCCGGCTCGCACACTGGCCAGCCTGCCGCCTCCGGCGATTGAATCTTGTCCATGATGTCAGTTTAATGTCCCAGTCGAAATCCGGATCACGCGGTTGCGATTGACGTCCTGCTGGGAGCCTTCCATTGCAGGAGCGTCCGCACTCAGTGGTAACACGCAAGGCTAGAGCATTTTCAGGGTTGGTGTAGAGTAGCGCCGGCGTCTCGCCGGCTCATAGGGCCGCCGGGACGGCGGCGCTACACGGAGCCCGCCTCTATACAGCAACCGTGAAAACGCTATAGGGAGTCGCGCCTACGCTGGGGGAGATTCTTTTTCCTGCCGGATATACAGATAGAGGCTCAGCACGATGGCCAGCACGAGCAGTGCAAACAGCGCGACGCCCTTGCGGCGTGACTGAACCTCCGCCAGTTTGTCTCGGCCCTCTTGCGTGACTTTGGCGGCGATCGGCAAGCCTTTCTCGATTGCCCCGTTGACCATGGCCAGATCCAGGCTGTGTATGGAAGTACGCGACATGACCAGGTGGCTGTGTGCGGCCGTCAACTCGGCGGAGGCAGCGCTCACGTCCATTCCCGCGCGGTCCGCCTGATCCAGAGTCGCTTTGGCCAGGGTGATGGCGCTCTCCAGTTCCTGAATCCTCTTGGCCATCGCCTCGGAGCGCTGCGCTCCCG
>Ga0326597_10014358_pt1 | contig 10384 bp, 5 predicted proteins | sample RVTome_12_FD_203789 | JGI IMG/M metagenome (GOLD analysis project Ga0326597, IMG submission 203789) | Soil microbial communities from uranium-contaminated site in the Upper Colorado River Basin, Wyoming, United States - RVT100D185 | ecosystem: Environmental > Terrestrial > Soil > Contaminated >...
GGAATATCTTTCCACCATCATACGTGACATCACGCAGCGCAAGGAGCAGGAGGCAAAGGTAGCGCGCCTCAACCGCATCCACGCGGTTCTGAGCGGCATCAACTCCGTGATCGTGCGCGTCCGTGACCGGCAGGAGCTGTTCAACGAGGCGTGCCGCATCGCCGTCGAACATGGCGGCTTCGGGATAGCCTGGATCGGCGTGCTAAACCCGGAAACCCTGGAGATAACTCCCGCCGCCTGTGCCGGAGTCGATGCGGAATCGTTCCTTGCCCGGATTCCAAACACAGCGCGGCCCGACACGCCGATGGGACAAGGCGTGGTCGGCCGCGCGATCAGGGAAAAGCGCGCGGTGTCCAGCAACGACATTACCACGGAGCCCGGCGCGGGTGGCGAGCGCAGGAGGGAAGCCGCCCGGCGCGGCTATCGCTCGAGCATTTCGCTGCCGCTGCTGATGGAGGGGGCCGCGGTGGGAAATTTTTCGCTATTCGCGAAGGAAGCAAACTTTTTCACCGCGGACGAGGTGAAACTGCTCACCGAGCTGGCGGGCGACATCTCGTTTGCGCTCGAGCATATCGCCAAGGAGGGGAAAATCACCCGCTTGAGCCGCATCGAGGCGGTCATGAGCGGCGTTAGCTCGCTCATCGTGCGGGTAAGCGATCGCCAGGAACTGTTCGACGGCGCGTGCCGTATTGCGGTCGAACAAGGGAAACTGGTGATGGCCTGGATCGGGTTGCTCGATCCGGCCACCCGGGGTGTCACGCCGGTGGCCAAGGTGGGGCGAGACGATGGATATCTCGAGCAGATCAATCTTAGCTTACGCAATGATGTGACGGGATCCCGCAGCCTGACGGCAGAGGCGCTGACGCGTGCCGTACCGGTCGTCTGCAACGATATCAGCGTCGATGAGCGAATGAGCCGGTGGCGCGACGAGGCGCTTAAACGCGGTTACCGTTCGGTGGCGTTTTTCCCGCTACTGATCGAGCAGCGCCCGATCGGCATATTCGTACTCTACGCGCCGGAGCCGGGGGCCTTCGACGAGCAGGAAATGAAGCTGCTTAATGAGCTCGCCGACAATATCTCGTTTGCGCTGCAAGCGGTCGCGAGGCAGGAGAAACTCGATAAGCTGTCGCGGATCCGTGCGGTGTCGAGCGAGATCAACGCCGCCATCGTCCGCATCCGCGACCGGGAACTACTGCTGAAGGAAACCTGCCGCATCGCCGCCGAGCACGGCAAGTTCGAACTGGTATGGATCGCGTTGCTGGATCCAGAAAAACAGGAAGTCTGGCCGGTGGCGTGGGTTGGATTTTCGCCGGATACCGCGCATGCGGTGACCTGGGAGGCCATTAACACCGTACGAGGAACGCTGGCCGAGGCGATCCAGACGCGGCGGGCGGTCATCAACAACGACATCGAGGCCGGCGTGCAGGGAGGATTACTGCGCCAGGAGGCGGTCGGAAAAGGCTGCCTTTCTACGGTGTGCATACCGTTCGTAGTGGACGACAAGGTGGTAGCTTTTTGCGCTCTGTTCGCACCGGGACGGAATTTTTTCGACGCAGACGAGCTCGCGCTCCTCGACGAGCTGGCGGCGGACGTCTCGTTTGCGCTTGCCTATATCGCCAAGGAAGAAAAGCTCAATTACCTGGCTTACTACGACGCCCTGACCGGGCTGCCCAACCGGGCGCTGTTCGATGACCGCATGCTGCAACGCCTGCGCACCGCGGGCCACGAGAAAAGCAAGACGGCGCTGGTGCTGATCGATCTCGAACGCTTCCGGGTCATCAACGATACCCTGGGCCGGAGCGCGGCTGATGACCTGCTCAAACTCGTAGCGACGCGCCTGCAAAGCGTCATCTTCGATCGCGACAGCCTGGCACGGGTCCACGGCGATGTCTTCGCCGGCCTGTTTACCGACATCAAGGATGAAGCGGACATTGCGCGCATCGTGGAGGAAAAAATTATCGGCTGCCTGAACCAGCCTTTCACGATCGCCGGGCAGGAGTTGCGGATTGCCGCGAAAGCCGGAGTGGCGCTCTTTCCTAGTGACGCGAGCGAGCCGGATGCTTTGTTCAGCTGCGCCGACGCGGCCTTGCGGCAAGCGAAAGGCTCGAGCGACCGTTACCTCTTTTACGCCCGCAAGATGAATGCGCAGGTCGCCGAGCGGTTGAAGCTCGAAAACAAGCTGCAGCGCGCACTGGAACTGGAGCAGTTCGTACTCTTCTACCAGCCCAAGGTCGATCTGGGCTCCGGACGCGTCGCCGGGCTCGAAGCGCTGATCCGCTGGAACGATCCCGACACGGGCATGGTAATGCCGGGGCTGTTCATCCCGTTGCTCGAAGAAACGGGAATGATCATCGAGGTGGGCGCATGGGCAATGAAACAAGCGGTGTCGCAGTACGCCGCGTGGCAGGCGGCAGGCTTGCAGCCGCCGCCGATCGCGGTTAACGTCTCGCAAGTGCAATTGAAGCGCAGGGATTTCGTCACATCGGTCGAGCAGGCGATTGCGATCGCAGGCAAGCCCGGGCATGGCCTGGATCTGGAAATCACCGAAAGCATGATGATGGAGGACATCGAGGCGAGCATCGAGAAGCTGAAACTCATCAGAGATTTTGGGGTCGGAATTTTTATCGACGATTTCGGCACGGGCCATTCATCGCTGCGCTACCTCACGCGGCTGCCGATAACCGCGTTGAAGATCGACCGCGCTTTCATCCAGCATATGACGACCAACGCGGATGACGTGGCGATCGTGTCAACCGTGATCACGCTGGGACACAACCTGAAGCTGAAGGTTATCGCCGAAGGGGTGGAAACCGAGGAGCAGAGGAAATTCCTGCAACTGCTCAAGTGCGACGAGTTCCAGGGCTATTTGTTCAGCAAGCCTGTGCCCGCGGAACAGGTGCCTGCGCTGCTGGTAAAGCCGTGATTGGTGATTGGTGATTGGTGATTGGTGATTGGTGATTGGTGAATAGTGATTGGTGAACGAGCAACGAACCACGAACAACGTACCACGAACAACGAACAACGTACCACGAATAAGGAACCATTATGATGCGTAATCTGCGAGCTTTTCTGGGTGTCGCGCTCACCGTGCTGCTCGGGGTAATGCTGATCGCGACCATCTACTTCACGCTGTTCGACCTGGAGTGGATCGCGTTTCTGAGCGGGGTGCTGTTCGCTGCGATCGCTGCCACCGCAACCCAGGCTTCGAAATCGCAATGGATCACCGCGCGGCGCACGCGGCAGCTGCAGCGCACGAAGGACACGCTGGCCGCACAGAATGCGCGGCTTGCCCACACCGCGGACGCGCTGAAGGCCGCTGAGGCGCGCTTGCGGCTCATTGCCAACGCGCTGCCGGCGATGATCGTCTACGTCGACCGTGAGGATTACTGCCGCTACACCAACCGCGCGTTTGCGCAGTGGTGCGGCAGCGGAGCGGAGTCCCCCGAGGGTATTCTCGCGCGCGAAGCGCTCGGCGATGCAATCTACGGCGAACTGAAGCGCCACCGCGCGGAGGTTTTCGCCGGCAGGGAAATCCGCATCGAGGCCGAATGGCGGCGCCCGGGAGGCGCGCGCGAGAGCTGCGAAATCATGCTGTTGCCGTATCCGCCGGGCGCCGAGCAGCCGGACGGCTGCTACGTGCTGATCACCGGCATGGTGGGGGATGCGGCGCGCAGCGGTGAGCTGATCACACCGGAATCCGCGGCCGGGCAGGCGGGCGGCGAGGACGAGCCGCGCAAGCAACTGATGCGGGCGCTCAAGGAAGACGGGTTCCTGCTCTACGCGCAGACGATCCGGCCGCTGAGCGGGAGCGTGCTCTACCCGCGCTGCTTCGAAGTGTTGCTGCGCCTGAAGGACGAAAAGCAGGGCACGCTGCCGCCAGGCGGGTTCTTCCCGGTGGCGAAGCGCTGCAACCTGATGGGCGAGATCGACCGCTGGGTGGTGCGCAACCTGATCAAGTGGTGCACGGACCAGCAGGGCGGTGACGCGACGTGGCAGCCGCCGCTTTATTGCGTGAACCTCGCCGCGGCATCGCTGAGCGATCCCGGGTTTGCGCCCTACGTGTGGGGCGAGCTGGAGCGCAGCGAATTTCCCGCCGCGAACCTGTGCTTCGAGATCGCAGAGCCGGATGTCATCGCCCACGCTGCCGATGTGCGCAAATTGGTCAACACGCTGCGGCCGCTCGGCTGCTGCTTCACCGTCCAGTCGTTCGGCAAGACCCAGGCGGCGTTCGCGCCGATCAAGGATCTGGCGTTTGATTTCCTCAAGATCGACGGCGCCATCATCCACAGCATGCTGACCAGCCCGGATGATCTGACCCGGATTTTGGAAATCGCAACCCGGGCGCGGAAACTCGGCCTGCGCACGATCGCGGAGTTCGTCGAAAGCGAGGACACGATCGCGAAACTGCGCGAGGCCGGGGTCGACTACGCGCAGGGCTTCGGCATCGGCAGGCCGGCGCCGATCGCGCAGGTGTCGTAAGAAGGGCCGTGATTGGTGATTAGTGATTGGTGACTGGGCAAACCTGCTTTTACTAATCACTAATCACTAATCACTAATCACCAGTCACGAATCACGAATCACGTACCATTACGAGCCACGAACAACGAGCCACATACCACACTGGGGGATTCCGTGACGACTGACGCAAATCTGTTCAAGAACCTGCAGGCGGTCACCAGCAAGATCCACGACACGGACAACGTCGATGAGATCATCCTCGACGTGAGCGATGACATCTGCGCCGTGTTCGAGGCCGAGCGCCTGACGATTTATGCCACCAACGAAGACCGCAGTCTCATCATCTCGAAGGTCAAGACCGGCATGAATTTTGTCAAGGAGCTGAAGCTGCCCGTAATCCCCGAGTTTTCGGTCGCAGGTTACGTCGCGCTGTACAAGAGGCTCGTCAACCTCAGGGACGCCTACGACGATCAGGAGCTGGCGTCGTTCGATCCCCCGGTGTGCTTCCTCAAGGAAGTCGACGCGCGCACCGGTTATCGCACCCGGCAAATGCTGGTTGCGCCCATTCTGGATCCTCACGCGGGTGATTTGTACGGCGTCGTGCAAATAATCAACCGCCGGTCGAATCAGCCATTCCCGAAAGTCTTCGAAAACGCGATTTCGGAACTGTGCCGCACGCTCGCGATCGCGTTCAGGCAACGAGCGGTGCACAAACCCACGCTGCGGAGCAAGTTCGATTACCTCGTCGTCGAGGGAGTGCTGTCCGTCGCGCAGTTTGAGCTGGCTGCCACCTTAGCCCGCCAGAAAGCCCTGAGCCTCGAGGACTATCTGAGAAACGAGTATCAGGTCAAGGACGAAGCCTTGGGACAGGCCCTCGCGAGGTTCTACTCGGTGCCGTACGAGCCGTTCCGGCCCGAGCGCAAGTGGGATGATGAATTCCGGCGCTTCAAGCGCGATTTCGTGGAGCAGAACGGATGGTTGCCGCTCGAGGAGACGGCAGAGGCCGTCGTGGTGCTCGCCACCGATCCGCAGCGCAGGAACTCGCGCGAACTGGGCAACATCCTCGGCAAATACCGGGTCGAGTACCGCGTCTGCACTACCCGGGAATTCCAGGCCACGGTGGAGCAGTTCTTCAGCGGCTCGCCCGTCGGACCCAGTCTCGACGATATCATCGGGCGGGAGGAAGCGAGGCCGGGTGCCGAGGAGAAGCCCGAAGCGGTGGACGAACCGAAAGAAAGCGATAACGAGGTTGTCAGGCTCGTCAACAAGATCATCGTGGATGCGAAAAACATCGATGCCTCCGACATCCACATCGAGCCGCGGCCGGGGAAAAGCCCTACGCGGATACGCTTTCGCAAGGACGGCTCACTGCTGAAATACGCCGAGCTCCCGGCCCGGCTGCGCAATCCGCTCGTCGTGCGCCTGAAGATCATGTCCAACCTCGACATCACGCAGAAGCTGCGGCCGCAGAACGGCAAGATCAAGTTCAAGCAGTTTCATCCGCTGGATATCGAGCTGCGCGTGGCCACGGTGCCGACGGCGGGCGGGATGGAGGACGTGGTGCTTCGCATCCTTTCTTCCGGCAAGCCGATTCCGCTGCCCGACCTCGGCTTAAGCGCGCGCAACCTGGCGGCGCTCAAGGAGGCAGTGGCGAAACCCTACGGGCTGTTTTTTGTGTGTGGGCCGACCGGCTCGGGCAAGACCACCACGCTGCATTCCGTGCTCGGCCATCTCAATACGGAGGACACCAAGATCTGGACGGCGGAGGATCCGGTGGAAATCACGCAGGAGGGGCTGCGCCAGGTCCAGATCAACGTGCAGCAGGATCTCACGTTTGCGGTGAGCATGAAGGCGTTTCTGCGCGCGGATCCCGATGTGATCATGGTGGGAGAGATGCGCGATGCCGAGTCGGTGAAAATCGGCATCGAGGCCTCGCTCACGGGCCATCTGGTGCTCGCGACCCTGCACACCAACAGCGCGCCGGAGAGCGTCATCCGGCTGCTCGACATGGGAATGGACCCGCTGAACTTCGCCGATGCGCTGCTGGGCATACTTGCGCAGCGGCTGGCGCGCAAGCTGTGCGTTGCGTGCAGACGGCCGCGCACGGCAACGCCGGGCGAAATCAAGGCGCTGCTCGACGAATACTCCATGGAGCTCAAGCACACCGCGAGCTGGCAGCAGGACCCGGCTGCCGCCTACCGGAGTCTCGGCCGGGAATGGCTCGGCAGCTTCGGCGACGGCAAAGGCGCGCTGACGCTTTATGCAGCGGCCGGGTGCGACAAGTGCGCGAAGACCGGCTACCGCGGGCGCATCGCGCTGCACGAACTGCTGACCGGCGTGGACGCGGTCAAGAAGGATATCCAGGAGCATGCGCCCGTCTCGCGCCTGTTTGCGACGGGGATCGAGCACGGCATGCGCACGCTCAAGCAGGACGGCATCGAGAAGGTGCTCATGGGGCTCACCGACATGGACGAGGTGCGCAAGGTATGCATCAAGTGATGTGCCAACGAACCCGGGGTCAGGTCTTGAATCGGAGCGTAAATGCAAGACCTGACCCCATCGCTGGTGTCATTGCGAGGCCCGCGGGGCCGCGGCAAGCTCTGCATGGCGCGGGGGCGAAGCTTCACACCTCGATTCCCGTGGTCATCGAGACGTTCACCTTTCTCGAACGCGATGCCAACCGAAGTCCACGCGAGCCCCCATGCCATGCTCTCGGGACGCAGCGGCTCGCGTCACAACTACATCATAGAGCTACTGCCCAAGTTCGAGTGTCGCGTGGCTCCGCCGCTCAGTTACCTGACTACAAGCGGTCTCAAAAATAAGCGCAGCCAGATCTCTTCCTTCATCCCCAGCCCTTCTCCCGGAAGGAGAAGGGAGCCTGCCTTCCCTCTCCCTTCGGGAGAGGGAACGAGGGTGAGGGAAAGAAGCCTGCATATCATGCAGAGGCCACCGTTTTTGAGATAGTTTCTAGTTCTCATAGATCACGCTGCGATGCCCGGTCTTGATGATGACGACGGTGACGATCGCGTCTTCAATTTTCGCAATCAACCTGAAGTCGCCGACGCGATAACGCCACAGCCCCGACAAGTCGCGCTCTTAGCGCGCGGCCGAAGCGGCGAGGATCATCGGCGAGCACGTTCTCGTTCAAGTAAGTCTGGATGCGGCGCTGAACCGACCGGTCGAGCCGCTCAAACTGCCGACGCGCTTCGGACGTGAATTCAGCCTTCCAAGAGGCCACAGCGGCGCTGTACTTCTTCCCACGGGATAGTTTTTTCGCCACGCGCCAGGATGCGCTTCGCTTCGATCGCGTCGAACAAATCCTCAATATATTGTTCGACGGCTTTCAGCGCGATTTTACGGGCAGGCTGGCCAGAGAGCTTTGCGACGTTGTTAAGTCCCTTCGTGAGGCGCGGAGTGAGCTCGATAGTCGCGGTTGCGCCCGCGCTTGCCCTGCGCGCTTTGCCGCCGGTCGAAGAACTTGATTTCCCGCTCATGGTTTAACCCCAAAAGGAAACGTGGAAAGTATAACACCTGCAAACGAAAAACTAAGGGGAACACTAACCCGGTTGCGACAAGCGGTCCCAGTGCGCGCTGATTGAACGTCGCGCCAGGCGCTCGAGCGCCTCATTGCCGGAGCAGCGAAAGCAATCCCTGTAGCTCAGCGCAGCCCGGCCGCCATTTTCGCGGCTTCCGGCATGCGGCGCAGCTTCAGCGTCATCAGCGGACCGAGCACGGCGCCGATGCCAAGCGAAGTCCACGCGAGTCCCCATGCCATGCTCTCGGAACGCAGCGGCTCGCCGCGCGCCCAGTCGATCACGAGCCCGAACACCCACGGGCTGATGACTCCCGCACCGAAGCCGAGCAGCGAGCGCAGCGCGTAGGCGGCGCCCAGGTATTGCGGCGGCACCAGTTCGGTAATCGCGGTCGAATACACCGAAGAGTCGGCAATCGCCGTGATGTTGTAGAACGCGGCGACTGCAACCAGCAGCCACAGCGGCAGCGCCATCATCCAGCCGAACGCGAACGAGCAGACGAGGCTCAGGCATGAGCCCCACAGGATGACCTTGGTGCGGCCCCAGCGGTCGGAGAACGCGCCGCCGTATATGCTGCCGCCCATGCTGGTGATGTAGGTGAGCGCGGTCAGCATGGCGCCGATGCCCGCGGCCTGCGCCGTCATGCTGCCGCCGTGAGTGACCGACACCGCGAGGTAAGCGGGCAGCCACGCCCACATTCCGAGCAACTCCCACGAGTGGAATACGTAAGCCCAGATCAGCAGCATCGCCGGCTTGTTGCGCCATACCGCGAGCAGCGCGAATCCGCCGACGTGTTCTTCGCCGCGCGCATGGACCACGTTGGGTGTTGCGCGCAGCGTCCAGAACGAGGTCAAAGTCGCCGCGAACGGGCCGCAGGCGGTGGCGATGAATGCGCCGCGCCAGCCGACCAGCGGCATCAGCAGTCCGCTCAGGATCAGCGATACGCCATAGCCGAGCGACGCGGCGGCAAGAAACCAGCCCATCGCGCGGCCGCGCTGATGCGCGACGAAGCGCTCGGAAACGAGCGTCAGGCCCGGCGTATAGGACGCGCCCGAGCACACGCCCGTCATCCCATAGAGCAGCAGCCCCGACACGAAGCTGTCGGCGAACAATGCGAACGCGAGCGCGCTGACGCTGGCGAGGACGCTGCCGGCGAGGAAGGCTTTTTTCGCGCCGATGCGATCGGAAATGAAACCGACCGCGAACAGCGAGATCAGGTAGCCGACGTGCCATGCCGATTGCACCATGCCGGCCTCGCTCGCCGACATGTTCCAGTCGTTCTTGAGGAGCGGCAGCGCCGCGGAGTACGTGGTAAAGATGAAGACGAAGCCGATGCGGCTCAGGCACAGCCCGGTGAGCCACGCGGCGTCGCTTTGAGATGCGTGCTTCGTCAGATCGGGTCCCAGGAAAACACGTTTACCGTGCGATCGAGCGGGTAAAACCCGCTCTTCAACGCCGGATACAGATGTTCGGCGCAGGCTTCGGGCGTCCAGCCCTCGCTGCGATGCATGCTGCGCAGCGGCCGGGTCTGGCTCATCAGGAAAATTTCGTTCTTGCGCGTCGAAAATACCTGGCCGGTCACGTCTTTTGCCGAGTCGCTGGCGAGGAACACCGCGAGCGGCGCGTTATGCTCGGCAGTCACCTGCTTGCGCTGCTCGACGCGCTTGGCTGCCGCCGGGTCCTTGGCGGGAATCGATGCGGTCATGCGCGTCCATGCCACCGGCGCGATGCAGTTCGAGCGCACGTTGAAGCGCTGCATGTCCACTGCGATCGATTTCGACAACGCGACCATGCCGAGCTTGGCGGCGCTGTAATTGGCCTGGCCCATGGCGCCGATCAGTCCCGAAGTCGAGGTCATGTGCACGAACGAGCCCGCTTCCTGCTTGCGGAAATGGTCGGCCGCGTGGCGGCTCATGTTAAAGGAGCCTTTCAGCATGACGCCGACGACCGCGTCCCAATCCTGTTCGGTCATCTTGTGGAATATTACATCGCGCAGGATACCGGCGTTATTGACCACGCAGTCGATGCGGCCGAAGTTATCAAGCGCGCATTGCACAATTTTCGCGGCGCTTCCGAAATCGGCGACGCTGTCGCAGTTGGCCGTCGCCGCGCCCCCGGCTTGCTTGATTTCGTTCACGACTTCCTGTGCCGGCGTCTGGTCGCCGCCTTCGCCCGCCAGCGAGACGCCGATGTCGTTGACGACGACCTTGGCTCCGTGCTGCGCCATCAGCATCGCGATCGCGCGCCCGATGCCGCGCCCGGCGCCTGTGACGATAACGACTTTACCTTCGACTATTTTTCCTGGGTTCACTTCGAGTCTCCTAAAAAAGGTACTTCGGACTTTCGCGTGGGTGACATGCGTCAGAAGATGCCAATGGGCCATTGCAGAAGGT